>Ga0308391_1000048_pt1 | contig 42954 bp, 32 predicted proteins | sample Hotspr20Samplet1_FD_202363 | JGI IMG/M metagenome (GOLD analysis project Ga0308391, IMG submission 202363) | Hot spring phototrophic mat microbial communities from Octopus Spring, Yellowstone National Park, Wyoming, United States - 20050623_t1 ... | reverse complement strand
CCCGCTCAAAAGCCGCTATAATAGCCTCATGCCGATGCGAGCCCGCCGTATCCCTATCCAGACGCAGCACCCGCGCCTTCGGCAAAAAGAGCCGCAGCTGCTCCTCAATCCGCTCCGTCCCCACCCCAGAAAAACGCAGATTCTGACTGCCGCAGACTTTACACTGCACCGGCACCGCCTCCTGATGACCACAATAATGACACAGAAGCTTTTGCGAGCCCTTGTGAAAGGTCAATGTAATATCGCAATGCGGACATTCCCAATGATAGCCGCAGGTAGGACACCATACCGTAGGCGCATAACCCCGCCGATTGCGAAAGAGAATAGCCTGCTGGCCCCTTAAAAGAACCCCCTCCAAAGCCGCTAACAACACCGAAGAAAAGACGCCCTGACTGAGCTGCTCTTTCAGTTCCAAGCGCATATCCACTATGCGCACCTCAGGCGGCACGGTCGGAAAAGCCTTTTGTAGAAGGGACACCAGATGATAGCGACCCTGCTGGGCATTGTAATAAGTCTCTATGGCGGGGGTGGCCGAACCCAAGATGATGGGTATTCCCAATAGGTGCGCGTAGTAAATGGCACTGTCACGCGCTTGATAGCGGGGAGGCCGGCCCTCTTGCCCATAGGAGGGCTCGTGTTCTTCATCCACGATGATGAGCCCCAGCCGCTGAAAGGGCAAAAAAAGCGCTGAGCGAGTCCCCACTACCACATCTACGGCGCCTTCAACTACATCCCGCCACACTCGGAAGCGCTCCGCTTCGGAAAGACCACTATGATAGACAGCCATGCCTTCGCCAAAAGTGCCCCGAAGTCTATCCAGAGTTTGTTTGGTGAGGGCTATTTCGGGTAAAAGGTAGAGTACTTGCACGCCTTTTTGGAGATAGCGGCGGATGACTTCCATATAGACGAAAGTTTTTCCGCTGGCCGTAACACCATGAAGGAGAATAGGTTTTGGGGTGGAGCTGCTAAGGTGGCTGAGGATAGTTTGTAAGGCTTCTTCTTGGGCGGGGGTTAGGGTATAAGGCACTTGGGGCTGAGCATAGAGGGTCTCGTAATAGGTGCGGACGGGGATTTTTACGGCAATGCCTTGGCGCAGGAGCTGTTTGGCTATGGGGCCCGCTTGCCGCCGGAAAGCCGAGTAGCTAAGGGGAGTCTGCCTCAGGGTGGCTTGGAGGAGGGTCAGAAGATGGGGTTGAGCCTTTTCGGGGAAGTCTTGCCAGAGCTTTTGGAAGGCGGCTTCGGAAGTGTAGGCAGGTGCCAGAGTCACGAAGGCGCGCTGAATAGGACGAGGCCGCCAAGGAATGGGTCGCAAGCGTAAAAGCCCTTGCTTTTCCCAGCGGCGCAAGGTCTGATAGAGGGTCTTAGGCCGCTGGCCCAAGCTTTTGGCGGCTTTTCGTAGGCGGTGCTCGCCCAGGCTGTGCAAACGCTCATAGGTGCGTTTGGGTTTCGGAGGCGTGCCTGGCGAAAAGAGCCACTCTATCTCCCAGTCGGCAATCTTACCCGCCCGCCCCGGCAAAGCCAAATAAGCTACATCCCCTATGCTCGTCATGTAATAAAACGCCAGCCACTGAAAGAACGTCAGCGCCTTCTCCGTGTAAATAGGCCTCTCATCCAGGACTTCGGCAATGTATTTGAGGTTGGAATAGGGCGGTGGGTCGCTTCCTGCCTCTCCGACCAAGCCCATCACGAGCCGATTGTCTTTTCCTAAGGGAACGAGCACCCGGCCCCCTACGACTAAGGGCCATTCCGACGGCCACGCATAAGCTAAGGGTTTCAGACGCCGATGCCGTACCCACACCCATCCCCAGCGCATTACCTTTGCTTTGTATGGCAAAGCTATGGCTTTTTCTTTCCCTCGGGTTAGCCCAAGAAATCACATTGAACCGGCTCATCCTCCACACCAACGGCACTTACGAAGCCCACTGGAAAGTACCATGCCCCAGCTATGCCCCTTGCGAAGTGCGCCTACCCGGCCGCTTCACGCACTGCTTACCTCCCTCATCGGTATTTGCTTACACGATGGAACCCGATACCCTCTGGGGACCCTTCTTTAACCATGCCCCCCTTGATGCGGAAATTCCCCTGGGTTTGCCCGTAGTTGCCGCCTATCTGGCTGGCAGCGACATAGAAGAAGTCAAAGGCCTCCTTCACGCTCAAAACCCCATCTATACCATCATCTCCACGGATCAAGGTCTGGTCTGGATAAACCGCCAGCACTTAGTAAGCCTGCACTTCTCCCGCACCGAGGCAGGCAACGCGCCCTATCCCGCTACCCGCCTCAAATTATTCCCGCAAAGTCAAACCCCAGACTCCATCTTATACCTCCTCACTTGGGGACAGCTGCCGGATAGTTTGAGATTCTTTTATGGGATAGAGCCTTCCGAAGGGGATATGTACAAACTCACCGTATGGGTAAAGGTCCCACCCCTTTTTGGGCAGAGCCACGAGACCACCTTGGAGGTGCAGGACCAGAATAATCTCTCCTGGAATGTGGGACGCCTGAAAATCCCCGCGTACGCGGCTTTCCAGGTTCGTCTCACCCAGTACGTCCTGCGGGGACGCATAGGCTATCTCTTTTCTCTGCCTTTGCGCCTACCTACAGAAGATAGCAGCTGGACGACAGTCTCAGCAGAAAGCTTTTTGTTTTTCTCTTCTTCAGACTCTCCCTCTGGTGGGAAGGGGCTTCTTCCGCTCCTGCCTTCGGGTCCAGGCTATCTCAGCACCGCAGATCAGGAAGGGATTCCGTTTTTCATAACTCATAAGAAAAGCCAAACTCTACGGGTTCCTTACTCGGGTTTGCCCCCTCTACAAGCTACTCTCCAAGAGTCCCCCCGCAAATCCGACCGCAAAAGCCCCCCAATTATAGCCGGTACGTTACGGGTAATGAACCCTTTTGCAGAGCCCATCTACTTAGTCGTGGAGAAGCCAGTGTCGGGCAAGCCTTTGCCATCAGAAATAGGCTTAGCTCGCATAGAGAAGCAGGAGTCGTCATATCTACTGTCTTGGGAAGCTGTTTTAGCTCCCGGGCAGAATCTGAGCTTCTCCTATGCGTATATACCCTCTCAAACCCCTTAGCCTAAGGCATATCGGATTTCTTGGCAGGCCCACCGGCCTGCTGGACTCAGAGTCGTCTAACTTAGCGGCGCTCAGGCATCGTCCCAAACACCCAGTCCCACAAAGGCGAGGAAACCCCAAACGCCTTATCCGGACTCTTGAAGTGGTGCAAGTGATGGTGCCGCCACAAACCCCGCAAAAAAGCCGGGGGATTTTTCACCCGATGCATGAGATAATGCATTGTAGAATACAACAGATACCCCACAATAAATCCCGCCAAAAAAGGCACCCCATAGCGCCCCATCAGCAAGTAAAACAGCCCGCCAAATAAACTTGCTAAAATCAAGCTGGGCACCGGCGGCATAAAGAGATGATGGGGATCCGACGGATACTCATGATGCACCCCATGCACCAAATAATGAAACCTTTGCACCCATGGCCGCTCATCCACATAGTGAAACACAAACCGATGGAGCAGATACTCAGCAAGCGTCCAAGTAAAAATCGCTGCGCCAAAAATACCTGCGACCATGCCTACCGAGAGGCCCAGCCGGGCTACACTATAGTATAATAGCCCACTCACGATAGGGATGTACATTCCCCAAATGATGTAGGGGGAAGAGAGGGTGAGAAGCTCCAATAGGGGGTTTTGGAAAAGGCGAGCACGTCCGTGAACTTTTGGACGGATAGCCTGCATAAGGCAAAAATAGGGCTTTTTCCCGAATGCGCGTTCGGGTGCTAACCAAGGGTGGGGAGCCTTACCTTTGTTTGCATGAAGAAAGCCTTAGTGTGTGGGGCGGGCGGTTTTATTGGCAGTCACCTGGTACGTCGTCTCAAAGCCGAAGGGTACTGGGTACGCGGCGTAGACCTCAAGTACCCCGAATTTTCCCCCACATTAGCCGATGATTTCGTGATTGGAGACCTGCGCGACCCAGCTTTCTGTCGCAGTATCGTGAACCAACGTTTTGATGAAGTGTATCAGCTTGCGGCCGACATGGGCGGTGCCGGCTACGTCTTCACCGGTGAACACGACGCAGACATTATGCACAACTCCGCCATGATCAACCTCAACATGCTGGATGCCTGCTACAAACGTAATATCAAGCGCATTTTTTATGCTTCCTCGGCTTGCATTTATCCGGAGTACAACCAGATGGACCCCGACAATCCCAAATGTTATGAGGCGTCTGCCTACCCTGCAGCCCCTGACAGCGAGTACGGCTGGGAAAAGCTATTTAGTGAGCGGTTATATCTGGCCTATCATCGCAATTACGGCATGGAAGTGCGCATTGCCCGCTATCATAACATCTTCGGTCCAGAGGGCACTTGGATCGGCGGCCGCGAAAAAGCCCCTGCCGCTCTCTCCCGAAAAATCGCCCTCGCCAAGCTCAAAGGCATCCCCTATATTGAAGTCTGGGGCGATGGCCGCCAAACCCGATCCTTCCTCTACATTGACGAATGCTTAGAGGGTACCCTGCGGCTCATGCGCTCCGACTTCACCGGCCCCGTCAATATCGGCTCTGAAGAAATGGTAACTATTGATCAGCTGGCCCAGCTTATTATGAAGATTGCCGGCGTTGAGTTAGAGATTCGGCATGTGCCGGGTCCTACGGGCGTGCGGGGCCGAAACTCCGACAATGCCCTCATCTACGAAAAGCTCGGCTGGAAACCCTCCGAACCCCTGGAAAGAGGCATGCGCATCACTTATGCCTGGATAGAGGAACAGGTTCGTCAAGCTATCCATACAGGCAAACTATGAGTCGACCACGCATAGGCATTCTCTGTTCTGGGGGGGATTCCCCGGGCATGAATGCCGCTATTCGGGCGTGCGTGCGCATGGCGCTGTATTTGGGTTATCAGCCTATCGGCATCCGGCGCGGCTACAACGGCCTCATAGAAGGCGACTTTGTTGAGCTCACAGCTAATAGCGTGAGTGGCATCATTGAGCGTGGGGGGACGATTCTGCAAGCTGGGCGCAGTCTGGCCTTCCAAACCCCAGAAGGTCGCCAAAAAGCCTACGAAAACCTTCAACGTCACGACATCCACCGGCTCATCGTCATTGGGGGGGATGGCACGTGCCGGGGAGCCTACACTTTCCTCTCCGAATATCCCGATATGCAGATTTTGGGACTGCCAGGCACTATTGATAATGACCTCGTGGGCACCGACTATACCATTGGTTTTGATACGGCTGTCAATATTGCGGTGGAAGCTATTGACCGTTTGCGGGATACGGCTGCTGCGATGGGGCGGCTCTTCCTGGTAGAAGTGATGGGGCGGGATTCGGGCTTTATTGCGCTTTTTAGCGGTTTGGCTTCGGGAGCCGAAGCCGTCCTCGTCCCAGAAACCCCTACAGACTATGAGGCTATCGTGCGCATCTTAGAGCGCGGCTGGCAGCGCCACAAAACTTCCGCCATCATTGTCGTGGCCGAAGGTGATGAAGCCGGCGGCGCCCTCCTCGCCGCCAAAGAGATTGGTAAGCGTTTCCCGCATTATGAGATTCGGGCTGTGGTCTTAGGTCATATTCAGCGCGGGGGAAAACCCTCCGCTTTTGATCGCCTCTTAGCTACCCGCTTAGGCGCCGCCACCGTAGAACGTCTCCACGAAGGAGCCAATAACGCCATGGTCGGCATCCAAAACGACCGCATTGTCCTCACCCCCTTCCAGTATGCCACCAAAGCCCACCATGCCCTCAATCCCACCCTCCTGCGCCTCGTAGAAATCCTTTCGCTCTAACTACTTCCTCATAAAAAAGAAGCCACCCCCCTCCGAGGCGGCTCTCTAAGGTCTGCCTAAAGCCTCCAGCGCCCCAATACAGCCCTATTCTTCGCCCTCTTCCTTAGGGACGACCTCTATGGTGAGGGTGGCCTTAACTTCTCGGTGAAGGCGGATTTCAACTTCATAGGTGCCTAAGCTGCGCGCAGGCACCGGAAAATGGACTTGCCGCCGCTCAATCCGGATCCCTCGCTCAGCTAAGAGATCTACGATTTGCTGGGGTGTAATAGCCCCAAAGAGCTTCCCTTCTTTTCCAGCCAGAGCAGGTATAGTCAAAGTAAGTCCTTGAAGCTGCTGAGCTAATTGCTGGGCGGCGGCCTTCTCCTGGGCCAGTTTATGGGCAATCTGCCGCAAGTGAGCTTCTAAGTGGCGTCGGGCACCCGGCGTAGCTACCTCCGCAAAACCCCTCGGAATAAGATAATTCCACGCATAGCCCGGCCGTACCCGAACAATATCATACTTATGGCCTAAGTTCTCTACATCTGCCTTCAATATCACCTCAATCGTGCGCGAAGCCATAGCCTTACTTGAGATTATCCGTTACAAAGGGCAGTAATGCCAAGTGCCGAGCGCGTTTAATAGCCCGAGCCAGCTGCTTTTGATACTTCCAACTCGTACCTGTTACGCGACGCGGGAGGATTTTACCTTGCTCATTGACAAAGTTTAGCAGAAAATCGGGGTCCTTGTAATCAATGTACTTGATGCCGCTTTTCTTGAAAAAGCAGAACTTCTTACGTTGGCGAGTCCCGGATAAAATAGCTAATGCCGGATTAGACGGAGCCGGCCCTAAATCCTTCTCTATGCTCATAGTTCAGCAGGAGATTGCTGAGCTTTCAGTTTCTCTTGACGACGACGGTTGTACTCAATGGCGTGCTTATTTAACTTCACAATCAAGTGCCGCATAATATGCGGTTGGAGTTCAATATATCGCTGCAAAGTCTTTATAAAGGAGGCAGGAGCTTGGAATTCCGTATAGACATAGTAGCCTGAGAGCTTTTTCTTGATAGGATAAGCTAATCGCCGTAGGCCCCATACTTCCTGATTGATGATTTTTACGCCGTTTTTGTGCAAAAACTCCTCAAAATCTCGGAGGTTTGCCTCATACGCCTCTGGTGGGAGGTCAGGCGGCCAAATTTGCACAATCTCGTACTGATGGATAGGGTCCAGTCTTGGCATGACGGGTGCAAAGGTACAGAAAAAAATCCCTACACGGCGAAAGAAGTGCCACACCCGCAGTTTTGCCGCGCCTGCGGATTGCGAAAGACAAAACCCCGATCCGATAAACCCTCGGGATGATCTATTTCCAATCCATCTAGTAGGGGCAGGTGCGCCGAAGGCACCCAGAGCCGAATCCCCTCTATCTCAAAAAGTATATCTTCGGCCGAAGGCGCTCCTTTCACGAGCTGTAACCGATAAGATAACCCCGCACAACCGCCAGCTTCTATGATGAGGCGAAAGCCTTGCCCTTGAGGCTCCTTATCCAGCAGCCGCCGAAAGGCTTTCACAGCCCCTGACGTCAGATGTATAGCCATGCCCAAAAATAGACAAAAAATTCCTAACTGAGCCCCTTTAGGGCCGCACCAGCACGAAAGCCCCCCAAAAGTAGGGCTGCGGACGGGCTTTTCGCATTTCTTTCTGGGTGGCCCAAAAAGCCTCCGCAATGGGAAGGCGCACTACCAGCCACTGCCGATAAAAGTTTACCATAAAGTCGCGGGTCGCCTCGTCATCTACCTTCCATAAGCTCAGAATGAGGTTCCGCGCTCCCGCAATCAGAAATGCTCTTTGCAGGCCATAAACCCCCTCCCCATTCTGCACTTCTCCCAGGCCCGTCTCACAGGCAGAGAGCGCTACCACCTCGGTGTTTTCCAGAGACAGCTCTAAAAGCTCGTAAGCATTGAGAAAACCATCATTTTCGGGATTTGAGGAGCCCCCATTGACCATAGTACGCCCCGCATCCGCTAAAAGAAGCGCCGACCGGAAAAGCGGATTGGCCAAGGCACTGCTACTCTGTATGCCTATGAGCTCCCCTATCCGCTCATCATACGGCAAAAAGACCCCATGCGTCGCAATGTGAAGTATATAAGGCGAATGGGTTTGTTTAGTTCTGAGCTCAGAAGCTTCCCGACGAGTATAAATATAAGGTAAGACCCCTGCGGATTGGAAGAGATCCTGTAAAGCCCGGGCCTCTTGGGCTGTCCCTGGCAAGTCTGGTACATATATGCTGTCCGGCGGTAAACCCCCATTGTAGTCTGGGTCCGCCACAATCCAAGCTTTCCGACCTTCGTAGTACTTGATAGGCTTAGGCGGACGAACCAAAGAAGCCAACCGAGAATGGTAAATCACCCGGTACTTATCTACCAGATATCCGCCTCCGGGTAAAGGTATGGTGGCCAAGTTAATCTGATTGAAGACCCCGTCATTAGATACGAGGAGCGTTTGCGTACCTTGGGGAAGGCGCTCCCCAATCGGTGCCCAATAGGCTCTATAAGAAGAAGTATCCCGCTCAAAGTTCAGGATGCTCTGGGTGTAGCGGAAAAAGAAATAATCCTCCATCTTTTTGCCGTCTGGGAAGGCTATCACGAGCGGCTTTTTGCTCTGGGAAGCTATGAGAACGGCATAATATACGATAGAGTCGGTATTGGGCACTCGGGTGCGGATCCAGTCTATGGCGACGGTGCCCTCACTGAGTTTGGAGCGAATGTTTTTCCAAGAAGGCCGCGCCAAACGAATATCCCCTATTAGAGCGACCAGGTCTCGCTCCAGCGCATTCAAGCGAGCCTCTTCCTGGGCTAAGTTTACGCCCAGCTCTGCCAGCTCTTGGGAAGTATAGGTGTAGAGTTTCGTAACATAGTCTTTTTGCTCCTGCCATTCTCGGTAGATTCGGGCGATGGTCGTATCGGTGGATTTCTCCAAGCGGCGGCGAAGCTGAGCCGTTTCACTCAAAATCAGCGCCTTAGTAGCTAAATAAACATTGTAAGCCTTTTCCTGGATAGCCGGCACATTCGTAGAAAAGGCATACGCATAATACTTTTCCAGGATACTTCGGATACGGCCCCAGTAGCGGGTCTTATCTGATTCACTCAGACCAGCAAAAATCCTATCCACCTGGTCTAAGATGAGCCGGGCCGACTTTTCATAAGTTTTTCGGGTGGAGGAGAGGTCCTGCGCTGCCCAGTAATAGTCCGCCATCTCCCCTAAGTAGAAGGGATATTCTGGATGCTTTTCTCCATAAAGGGCTTTCCACAGAGTGATGAAACGTTTATACTCGTTGAGGGCTTTGAGATTTTCACCTTTGGCTTTATAAACGCGAGCGCTGATAAGATACATGCGGATACGTTCTGGATGTCGCAGGTTAAGTTGGGCTTCTAAGAGGGCGCGGGCCGATTGGAGGCGCTCTTCGGCCTTAGGGAGCTGTTGCAAATACAAGAGGAGGGGAATTGCGTCTAAGTTCAGGATAGCATATTCTAATGCTGCGGTATTTTGAGCTTTATCGGCTTCGGTGAGAGCGTTTTCTAGATAGAAAGCCAAAGAGTCGCGCTGACTTCGGAGGAGGCTATTTTGAGCGAGTTTCAGGTAGGTGCGGGCTAACGTTAAGCTGGGCTTACCACCATAAAAGCGCTTTTGGCTTTCGGCTGCGGCGGAAAGGTAACGATTCTGGTTGTCATATCGTCCTAAGGCTTCCTCTACGGCAGCAGCTGTTAATAGCGCATCTACATACCCGGCCGACCCTTCACCCTGAACCTCCCGAGCTAAGCGCAGCGCCTCTTCTGCTGTCTGCTGAGCCTTTAGATAATCCCCCGCTAAGAGATAAAAGCTCACCAAATCTACATAAAAAGAAGCCACTTCCGGGTCTTTCCGGCCGCTGACCTTGTAGAGATTGGAAATTTTCTGATATACCTCTCGGGCCTGATTCAAGCGTCCGGTACGTTGATAGAGCCTTGCCAAGCGCAAAAGACTATAACTCTCTTCACTGGTAGCCTCTTCCTTAGAGAGGCGACTGCGCAGACGAACCGCCTCTGAATAATAGCGTTCTGCGTCTTTGTATCTCCCTCGGAAGCTTTCTAAGTCTCCCAAAAGCTCATAAAGGGTGATTTTTTCCCGAATGTATAAGAGGGGGAGGTCTTCCACGGGCTCCCGAATACGGCGCAGAAGGGTATCGGCACGCACTACCTGAGCCAGCCGCAAATGAAGATCCGCTAAGAGAAGAGCCGAACGCAAATAAAAAATGCTTTTTTCCGGTTTATCCAAGAGCTTATCCAAGGTAGCGAGCTGATAGGTCATAAGGGTTTCCGCCCGGGCATACAGACCCCGCTGAATGCTACGACGAGTGATCTTTTCGCGAATAGGTACAGTTCGGGGAATGAGCGGCTCTCCTTGCCGGGAGAGTACATCAAGGGCTTTTTGGGCTGCGCTATCGGCTAAGGGATACTGGTACTGGGCCTGAGCGGCTTCCATGAGAGAAAGAAAGGTCTGAGCCCCTTCTAAGGTGGTATCTATTTGGGCCCTAAGGGCCTGATTAGCGGCTTGGGTAGCGAAATTAAGGGCAATCGTACCTCGCCCCTGCCGAAGGGCTAGCTGGGTAGCTATTCCATAAAGCCTTTGCCCCCAAAGAGTGTAAGGCTGCTGACCCATGTAATAACTGAGAATATTTTCAGCCAAACTATACTTACGCAAAAGAATCGCCGCTTCTACAAGGTGGTCTAAGCTCTGGACCAGAGGCTCAGAAAGAGTTCTATCTTTCTGTTTGGTGAGGCTGCTGATGAGGGGTGAAAGGAGGATTATCCGTCGCTGATAGTTACCTTTTGTGGTTTGCGATATTCGCGTGAGGGTAGCGAGGGACTGCGCTCTAAGGCGATAGATTTGGGCTGGGTCGGGGAGTTTTTTTGCGGCTTGGGCGCTTTTTTTAGCTTCTTGTATAGCGGAGGTGGGATTACCTCGGAAGACGTAGCTGAGCGCCCGATAATAATGCAATTCTGTCGCGCCCCAGGCTGCATGGGAGCGGGCCTTACTACGAGGATAGCGCGGCGGCAGAGAGTCCCAGAGGCCTTCTTGCCAGTGCAAAAGGTAGGATAGGTACCGATGCGTTTCCTGGAGATAAGGAAGAAGCGGCGTCTGCAAGCTCATGGAGGGAGCCGCTTCTTGAAGGGCCTGAGAGGCGGCTTGAATTTGACCGAGATTAAGAAGGAGGCGAGCTTTTTCCAAGGCTATGAGGTGTTTTTGCGCGGGCTGCTGAGCGAGAGCCTGTCCCTTTTGAATGTATTCGGCCGCCAAGCGAACTGCCCCTAACTGATTGGCCGTATAGGACCGCACCCAGTAGTAGAGAAACCGCGTATCTCTATCTAAGGAACTGGTCCCATCCACCACGGGAAGGTATTGATTCAAAAGGGAGTCAGCCTGGCGGGCTTGACCCGAGGAAGCCAGACCTAATGCCCGCGCACATGCCGCCTGCAGTAGCTCTGGCGAGCCAGGAGTAGAACTCCGTAAAAGCGACCTATAAGTCTTCTCTGTTTTTTTCGCAAAACCCTTGATATCCCCTTGACCAAAGGCCTTGTCATGGGGGAAAATCTGGGCATTCAGGCATCCCCCTATGAGAATTATTCCGAAGAAAATCCCAATTCGCATCGGCTTAGGCTCCTCGGCGTTTGAGACGAAGCGCTTTTCCAACGCGTCCCCGCATGTAAAAGAGCCGCGCCCGACGCACCTTATTTCGGCGCACTACCTCTATGCCTAAAAGATAAGGAGAGTGCAAGGGCACGATCCGCTCAACCCCCACGCCATTAGAAACCTTGCGCACGGTAATCATCTCATGCGAGCCTTGCCCCCGCCGCTGAATCACCATCCCCTCAAACACCTGAACCCGTTCCTTTTCACCCTCTACAATCTTCAAGCGCAGACGAACGATGTCTCCCGCCCGAAACTCAGGCACCTCCGCCTTAATGTAAGGGGCATTCACTAAGTAGTCTATTTCCCGCAGTAGGTGGCTCATGCCGCAAAGGTATGCAACTCTGACCATTCCACACCTTGTTCCAAAACCTTTCACACTTTGGTATTCTGATTTTTCCCTATATTTGCGTTCGGTATGAATCAGATGCCTACAGCTGCGTCGCAAAGCACTGCCATGACAGTGCGTTCGGGCGGAAGCGCCCTTCGGGAAGCATTTGCCGCTATTGTCATTTTAGTGGCTATCACGATTGGGATCCTCGTGTATGTATTTGTGCTGGGGAATCCTAATAACTTTGAGGGAGGCGACCCGAAAAATAACCCCCTTCCAGGAAATTACTTGGGAGTTGCTTACAAGGGAGGTATCCTTGTTCCTGTGGGTATTGGCCTGCTGCTCATCACTATCGTTATGTCCATAGAGCGGGCTATCACCTTAGCCAAAGCCAGCGGCAAAATCAGTATGGAGGCTTTCGTAAACCAGATAGAAAGCCTCATTGAGCAAGACCGCATAGATGAAGCTATCGCTCTTTGTGATAAACAGCGGGGCACCCTCGGCAATGTCGTCCGGGAAACCCTCATCCGTCTCAAACTTGTCCGGGATGACAAAGCCTTGACCAAAGAACAAAAGCTCGCCGCCGTACAAAAAGCCGTAGAAGAATCCCTGGCCTTAGAGCTACCTATGCTGGAAAAGCATATGACCATTATTGCCACGATTGTTTCCATTGCTACCTTGGTTGGTCTTATTGGGACGGTATTGGGGATGATTCGGGCTTTTGCGGCCTTAGCGACTTCGGGGGCTCCAGATGCCGTTGCCCTCGCTACAGGGATTTCCGAAGCGCTCGTCAATACGGCCCTTGGGATTACCACCTCCACTATCTCCACTATCATGTACAACTACTTCACCAGCCGCATAGATGATATCGTCTATCGTGTGGATGAGGCAGGCTTCATTATTACGCAAACCCTCCAAGAAAAGTTATAACCTATGGCAAAGTTCAAGGCCAAAAAGCAAAATATCGCCATCGACATGACGCCGATGGTGGACTTAGCCTTTTTGCTCATTACATTTTTCATGCTTACTGTGAAGTTTCGGGCGCCTGAATCCTTAGAGGTTCATGTGCCCTCCTCTATTGCTGACACGCCCCTGCCCGCGCAGGATATTATGGTCATTTCGGTAGCTCCGGATTCCTCAGGCGGGGGTGGACGGGTCTTTTTCGGCGTAGATAGCAAGCACACCCGTCTTGCTATCTTAGAAAAAATCCAAGAACGTTACGGCTATGTCTTTGACGATCGAGAAAAACAGCTTTTCTCCGTCCTACCTGAAATAGGCGTAGCCTTTGAGCAGCTCAAGGCCTACCTCAATTTAAGCGAAGCTGAGCGCAAAGCCTTTGACAAACACACATCCATCCCCATTGACTCCACCAATAACCAGCTCGGTCAATGGATACTCTTTGCCCGGTACAGCAACCCAAAAATTCGCATAGCCATCCGCTCCGACGAAAAAACACCCTACCCCGTCATCGCCCGCATTATAGAAACCCTCAAAGATCAAAAAGTCCATCGTTTCAACCTCATTACAACCTTAGAAGCCCAACCTAAATCCTAAAACCTTATGGCAGCCGAAGTCGGTGGCGATAGTGGTGCACCCAAAAAAGGAAAAAAATCCGGTAAAGCCCACAAACCCAAGAAACGTCCTCGTATTGACATGACCCCTATGGTGGACTTGGGGTTTCTCCTGCTTACCTTTTTCGTGCTTACAACCACCATGTCAACCCCCAATACCATGCCCGTCGTCGTCCCCCCCAAAATCACCGAAAAAGATGAAGTAGAGCCTCCCAAAATCAGCGAACGGAAGGTCATTACTCTGCTCGTGAGCCGAGGAAAGATTTATTACTATACAGGAATTGAAAACCCAGAACTCCATGTGACGGATTTTTCACCCAAAACTGGCATTCGAAAGACCCTTTTAGAGCGGCGAGCCGAAGTAGAAGCTAACTACGGCAAAGACGAAATGATCGTAATCATCAAAATGATGGATGATGCCCATTATCGGGACTTTGTGGACATTTTAGACGAAATGGCTGTTATCAACCAGAAAAAATACGCCTTAGTGGATATCACGCCAGAAGAGAAAGAGCTGGTAGAGGAGTACAGGAAAACTATGGAAAAAACCTCATAGGCTATGGCTACGACGACATATTTTGATTGGGATGAGCGCTTATTTGCGAATAGGAATAAAGATTACGGAGCCTACTATCTCCGAAAAAATTATGTTCGTCATACCACGCGGGCGCTTATTATTGGGGTTAGCGTGGTAGTGCTGGGGTTTGCGTTTCCGTTTATCAAGGCCTATATTGAAGCTAAGATAGAAGGGCTCACTAGAGCCAAGAAAAAGACGGTTATCACGGAGCTGATGGAGCCACCGCCGATCAACAAGGAGAAGGAGCCGCCGCCACCACCACCCGCCGAGCCACCTCCACCTCCACAACGCGCCCAAATCAAGTTCGTCCCTCCCCAAATTGTCAAGGAAGAGCAAGCCAAACCCGAAGAAACCATAGCCAATATTGACACCCTCCTGAAAGTAGACCCCGGCACCAAGGATGTGGAGGGTGACCCTAATGCCCTTCCCACCATTGAGGAAGGTACGGGCACGGGCAATCAGCCAGTCGAAGTAGAAGAATCCGAACCCGACGTGAATGCCTTCGTCGCCGTAGAAAAAGAGCCCCAGCCGATCAACATGGATGAGATCAAGAAACGTATAGGTTATCCGCCCTTAGCCAAGGAAGCTGGCATCCAAGGGAAGGTTTACGTTCGGATATTAGTAGGTAAGGATGGGAAATATGTCAAACACGTCGTGCTCAAATCTCCCCATAAAATCCTCACCGAGGCCGTAGAGAAAGAACTCCCGAACTTAGAGTTCACCCCCGGCATCCAAGCCGGCAAACCTATCAAGGTGTGGGTAACTATTCCCTTTGACTTCCGCCTGCAATAGGGCACGCTGGTTTGATTTTCTAGCAGGCCCTCGGGTGAGTGAACCCGGGGGCTTGTTTTTTTGATCAAACTGAGAGCTATCAGGGAGCAAGGGAAGGCTTTCTCTCCGACTTTTCGGCTCTCTCTAAGAGAGTTTAGGCTCTCCCCTGGGGCCTAAGATACCTCTCAAGGCGAAGGGGTAGGGGCCCCAGAGAGGGCAAGGGACGCTTGATATCACGGAAAAGTTGTACCTTTGTACCGCTGGGCCTGTAGCTCAGTTGGTTAGAGCGCAGCACTGATAATGCTGAGGTCCGTGGTTCGACTCCACGCAGGCCCACTCTACTTTTTAGAGCGCATCAGGATTGATACTAAGCGGGCTGGTTTGACCACCGTCTACGCTTTACTTTTTAGAGCGTATGAGGAGACGGTAAAAGGCCGGCAGGCCCAGGAGAGACAGCGCGAGGGTGATGGGCAAGCCTCCGACAATGGTGATGGCGAGCGGTTTCTGGACTTCGGAGCCCATGCGGTGGGAAATAGCCGCAGGGAAAAGCCCCAATGCCCCAATCAGCATAACCACCACCAAGGGGCGGATACGCCGGCGCACGGCCTCTATCTGATGAGAGAGGGTCTGCTCCCCTCGCAGCTCCCCAATCAAGATCAGGGCATTGATCGTGCTTACCCCAAAGAGAATGATTAGCCCCACGCCCGCCGACACGCCAAAAGGCGTCCCACTCACTACCCACGACGTAAAACCCCCCACGAAAGCCAGCGGCAATACAGCCGCCGCCACAACCACCTCTTCCACCGTCCCAAACTGAAAGTACAGCAAAAATAAAATCAGCACCAGCACAGCCGGCACGACAATAGAGAGGCGACGGGTAGCCCGTTCTTTGCTTTCAAATTCGCCTACCCAGCTCAGGGAAGTGCCAGGCGGGAGCTTGACGGCGGCTTCGACGGCTTCTTGGGCGCGAGCGATAGTGCCGCCCAGGTCCCGGCTCGTCACCGAAAAACCCACCGCTACATACCGCTCCGTCCCCTCCCGATAAATAAATGCCGGCCCCGTCACCTCCTGAATATCCGCAATAGCATGAAGCGGTATCGTCCGCCCGGTCATCGTGGGAACCCGAATGTTGCGAATCACCTGAAAGTCATCCCGATAAGCCTTTGACAGGCGCACCCGAATCTCAAATAGGCGCTCGCCCTCATAATAGTAGTTGGCCGCCCGCCCGCCTATCGCCATCTCAATTACCGCCTGGGCTTCTCGCATGCTGACCCCATAACGAGCCATCCTATCCTCCTGCAGCTTTATCCGCAGCTCAGGCAGCCCCATACTCTGAAAAACCACCACATCCGCAATGCCGGGCTGACTTTGAAGAACTTCACCTATTTGGTATGCTATCGCTTCTAACTCTTCCAGATTCTGACCAAAGACTTTTACGACGATAGAACTTTTCACACCGGAGACATACTCTTCCACATTATCCTGGATGGGCTGACTAAAAGCCCAGCGTACGCCTTCATAGCGCTCAGTGAGGACTTTTCGGATCGTGTCCACGAGCTTTTCTCGGGTGAGGCCCGGTCGCCAGGTTTCAGGGGGATGAAGCTGCACATGCAGTTCTAAGTTGAAGAAACCGGTGGGGTCGGTGCCGTCATTAGGGCGCCCCGCCTGAAAAAGCACAAATCGCACCTCCGGCAGCTGCCGAATCCAATCTTTTACTTCCTGGGCAATTCGCACCGTCTCCCCCAGCCGAATACTGATAGGAAACGTCCCCCGAATATAAATCGCCCCTTCATTTAGCTTGGGCACAAACTCCGACCCATAGAAGTAAAAACCTATCCCAGCCCCAGCGAGAATAACCAAAAGACATAGCACCACCACCCGATAATACCGAAAGCCTATGGCTGGCAAAACTTCCCACCACTGTAAAAACCGTCGCAAAAAGGGTAGTTCTCGCTCCCGAACCGGCAAGCGTAAAAGCAGCCGCATCATGGCCGGCACATAGGTCAAACTCAAAATAAGCGCCCCCAACATCGCATAGCCCAGCGTGTAAGCCAAAGGCTTAAAGAGCTTCCCCTCCACCCGCTCAAAAAGAAAAATAGGCATAAGCGCCAGCAAAAGAATAAGCTGCGCAAAAAAGATATAACGTCCATTGCGCAGGGCGACTCGTTTGAGAAGGCCAGAGACCACCCGAAAGCGCAAATCCGAACTAAAATGGTGTTTTTCACTGAGTGCAGCCAGACTCACTAAGGCATTTTCTACGATAACGAGTGTCCCTTCCAAAAGAAGTCCAAAGTCAAGTGCTCCCATGGAGATGAGGTTAGCCGGCAGGCCTTGCAGCCGCAGCCCCAGTATCGCAAACAAAAACGCCAGCGGGATCACGCTCACCACAAGCAGTACCGCCCGCCATTCCAAAAGAAACAGCCCTACGACCAGAGATACGAGCAGAATCCCTTCTGTCAGGTTATGCAGGACGGTTCGGACGGTGGTATTCACCAGCTCGGTGCGGTCGAGGAAAGGCTCGATCGTTACGCCCGGTGGCAAGATGCGGGTGTTGAGTTCGTGAATTTTGGCCTTGATGCGGGGGATGACAGCAGAAGGGTCCTCGCCCCGACGCATGAGGACAATCCCTTGGACCACATCCGGAAGGTCCTGATACCCGCACTGCCCCAATCGCGGCTTGGAGGCCACCCGTACCTGCGCCACCTGCTTGACCAGGATGGGTACCTTATCCCGAACCGTGATGATGATATTTTCAATATCTTGGAGGGATTCCAGAAGACCCACGCCCCGTACCACATAAGCTTGCTCCCCCCGCTCTATAATGTCCCCGCCCACGTTGATGTTGCTGCGGGCAATAGCCTCAAAGACATCAAGAGCCGTGAGGTTGTAAGCTTCCAGTTTGGAGAGGTCTAACTGGACCTCATAGATTTTCTCTTCGCCGCCGAAGGACACGACATCTGCCACGCCAGGCACTTGCAGGAGGTTTTTCTCAATGACCCAGTCTTGCAGAGCTGTCAGCTCCCGCAGGGGTAAATCCCCCCGTACGATGTAGCGAAAAATCTCCCCCGTAGCTCCATAAGGCGGCTCTAAATAGGGTTCTAGCCCGGCAGGGAGCGCTATCCCCGGCAAGCGCGCCGCTACCGACTGCTGCGCATAAAAGTCATCCACATCATCGTCAAAAAGCACCGTCACCACCGAAAGGCCAAAAAGCGAAATAGACCGAATCTCCCGCTTTTTGGGGATATTGGCCAGCGCCCGGGAAATGGGGAGCGAGATAAACTTTTCCACTTCTTCTGCGCTGCGCCCACTCCACTGGGTGATAATCCGAGCTCGCGTGCTGGTTACATCAGGATAAGCCTCTATGGGTGTGTAGTAATACGCTACAGCTCCCGCTATCGCTACGAGGATCGTCAGAAAAACCGTCAGGACAGGGTTGCGCAGCGAAAAGATAATCAGCCCCCTCATAGCCGCTGGGTAAGCTTTTGAAAGAGAAGGAGGACATTTTCGGTGGCGATGGAGTCGCCGGGCTTGAGATTATCGCAGAAGAACCCTTCTCGGATAGCTTTACGCACTATAAGCGGCTGCACCTCCCAGTTGCAAGCGCCCCTCCAGACGAGCGCATAGTGGGTGTTTGCACTGAAGACGATGGCCTTCATAGGGACAAAAATGGCCGAGTCGGCTTCGGGCTTGGTGATGACGGCCTGAAGGTAAAGCCCCGGATAGAGGGTTCGATGAGGATTGGGTAGGTCTATATAGGCGGTGCCGGTGCGTTCTGCAGGGTCCAGGGTCGGATAAAGGCCCGCTATCGTCGTCTGGATGGGCTCTTGCGAAAAGCCGACGAGCCGCAGACGTACCGGCAAGCCCGCCCGAATCACAGCCGCCTGATCCGCATAGAAGTAGATATGCGCCCGAACCTTGGCGAGGTTAGAGAGAATAAGTAAGGTATCGGCCGCCTGAATGGGCATACCGTTTCGTACGGCGAGTTGGATGATAGTCCCGGACCGAGGGGCTCGCAGAAAAAACCGCCCATCCTTATACTCGTAGGTACGCAGGTTAGAGGTCACTTCCAGGCTTTCTGCGATGAGGGAAGTGAGCTCGGCCTGGGCTTGGGCTAGTTCGCTTCGGCTGGCGAGGCCACTACGCAAGAGGCTGTCCAACGTGGTCGCTTTCAGACGAGCGGCCTGTAAAAGACCGCGCAGGGCCTCCTGCCGAGCCTGCCAAGCAAAGAGTTGCGGAGACCGCAAGGAGAGCAGGGGCCTCCCCACCTCCACAGACTCCCCCAGCTTCATGTACACCTCCTCCACCACCCCATCCGATAGGCTCATGAGCGGCACCGTCTCCGAGGATAAAGCCACTATCTCCCCCGGCAAAATAAACTCCTCGTACACTGGCCGCCTCTGGACGGGGGCCACACCATACTTAGCCACCACCGCCGAAGCCTGACAGCCATTCTCCGCCGCTTCGGTAGGCGCCAAACGCCCTCCACAGGCCATCCCTAACACACTCAAAGCCCCGAGTACTACACCCCTCAGAAAGACTTTTCGTGAGGCGAGAGATTCGTGCCAACTCATACTGAAGAAATAAAATGCCCATGCCCCGTTACCTAACTCGCTGCAAAAGTAGGAGCCTTGCCCCCTCAGAAAGCTATCCCCCAAAAGTACTTATAAGGAGTTTGCGTACCTTTGCCCTGCTGGGGGATTAGCTCAGATGGTAGAGCGTCGGCTTTGCAAGCCGAAGGTCAGCGGTTCGAGTCCGCTATCCTCCACAGCCCCAGAAGCTTCCAGCAAAAGGCATCCACCCTGGTAGAGGAGGGTCCTTTATCCACAGGCCTCTTTATTTTCCCTTACCTACCTAAAGGCCAGAGCTATTGGGGAAAAAGGGTAGCTACGGACAAAGCGCAGTAAAGTTGGGGCATGTCTCAGCGAAGGTGGCTTTGGCCTAGCCTCAAGTACCGATATGGAATTTGGCTGAGGATAGGTTTGGTGATGGGCGCTATAGGGCTCTCGGCCTGCGGCAAGAAGGTAGCCTCGGCTGCTACCCGACCCGAGCCCTCTAAAAGCCCTTCTGCTCAGCGTCAGGCCGTAGTTCGGGTCGCTCGGAGTTATCTTGGAACCCCCTACCAGTACGGGGGCACTTCCAAAAGGGGCATAGACTGTTCGGGGCTCAGCTGTCAGGTCTATAAAGAAGCCTTGGGTATGGACCTTCCCCGCACAGCCGATGCCCAGGCCGAAGTAGGAAAGGCTGTACCCCGTTCGCAGGCAGGACCGGGCGACCTGGTTTTCTTCCGAGAGCCCAAAGCCAGAAAGGTGACGCATGTGGGCATCTTAGTTTCAGACGGAGAGGAAGGCCGGTTTATTCACGCTTCCACGAGTAAGGGCGTGCGAGAGGACAACCTCAATGACCCCCACTGGAAAAGCCGCTTAGTCGCTATTCGGCAGGTGCTTCCCCCATCAAAAGGCGCTGGACATACCGATCCACAGGAAAAGTCAAGGCCATCAGCTCGGGGAAAAGCCAAAAAAATCGCAGCCGCGGCGAAGTAAGCCGAACCTCCCCCTCCCAAAAAACCCGATAATACACCGCCAAAAGACGCGCCTGAGCATGATAATACGATCGCTGGTAAAAGTGGATGGTATAAAAATGTTCGGCTCTCCGCACGCTCAGGCCCAGTTCTTCGTTGATTTCGCGATACAGAGCTTCTAAGAGGCCCTCTTGGGGCTCCACGCCTCCACCAGGAAACTTTGTTATCCAGCTGCCCCGAAAGTACTCTTCCAGAACGAGATAGCGGCCATGCTGATCTCGCAGCAGGCCATAGACCCGAACGATCCACTTCACGAGGAGCGCTGATAGAAGGTAGGCGGCCTGTACTCAAAGAGAGGGGCCAGCAGGCGCTTTTCTTCTGGGGTCCAGGGGGTTTTCTCATAGTAGTTTTGAAGCGTCTGGCGGAAAAGGGTTTGTTCCATCCAGTATTCGGTGATTTCTCGGGCGAGGGCAGCGAGACGGGTATTGGTGCTCAGGAGCGCATCAAAGAGATGGGGTAAGAGGGTCGGGGGCATCTGGTTGAGCCGTTTGAGAGCGCGTAGGGCATTTTGGCGGGTGCGAAACTCAAAGGAGGGACTGGCATAATCCACGAGCTTTTCCAGGGCGGTGCGGTCGCCGGTACGGGCGGCGATTTCCAGGGCTTTGATTTCTACCTGACGGCCGGGATGGCCTTCTACTCCGCGCACCGCTTGGAGGAAAGCAGGCACTCGTTTCGGAAAAGCCTCACTTAGCCGCTCCAGAGCCAGCGTGATTATGGTATAGGAAGAGTCCCGAAGGAGTTTTTCCAGGTCAGGTAGGAGGGAGGAAGGAATGGGGTTGAGATGAGCGAGGGCGGCAAAGCGCACTTGGGGATGGAGGTCTTTTAGGGCTTCTCGGATAAAGTCCTGGCTTTTAGGGTCGTTGGCGAGCTGAGTGACGATTTCGGCCCGCAAGGCCCAGAAACGTTCCCGCTTATAAGCTGCCCGCAGCACCTCGCGCTTTGCCTCTAAAGGCAGACGCCGCAAACCTACCAGCGCATCGTACCGATCCAAAAGGTCCGGCGCCTTCTCTAACTGGGCAAAGAGCTCCTCCGGCCCCTTCTCAAACGTAAGCCGCTTGAGAATCCACCCCCCCGGGTCAAAAAGCACAAAAGCAATCGGTTTATTCTGGGGGTTGGGGATTTCTATCACTTCCCGAGCCTGCTGGATCCATGGCCGTACGCTGTCCCGACTTCCATCCGTATAATACACCACAATCGGAATAGGCATCTTGAAGAGGCCAATAGTCGTGTCCTGGATTTGTTCTACGATGATTTGGGTGAAGGTTTGGCCGGCTTTTTGGATGGGGGCGTAGGAGACTTTGTAGTGGGGTTCGCCACCCCGATAGAGCCACTCTTGGAAGAACCGGTCGGGGCTGAGGCCCGCCGCATCCTGGAAAGCCTGATAGAGGTCGTTGGTCTCCACCACATCGTAAGGGTGCTTCTGGAGATAGTGTCGGATGATTTGGCGGTAGGTTTCGTTGCCGAAGGTGTGGCGCATCATATCCAGGATGGCAGAGCCTTTCTGGTAGATGCGGGCGTAGCCGGCGTTGGGATGGACAACGGGGAGGTTGTCTTTTTCGCTGGCGGAGAGGGCGAGGTTGTGTTCGGTGCGGCGCCCCCAATCATAGGCATCCTTTCCGTAGATATGCCCGATGAAGCGCCGGGCATAGTGTGTGGCAAAGCTTTCCTGGAGCCAAATATGCGTTGTACTTCGGGCCGTCACATAATCGCCAAACCACTGGTGCGTAAGCTCATGCGCATTGACTTCTACATAGTTTCGGTCTAAAAAGGCGCGGTCATCCACAAGGAAAAAGTCTCCAAAGATGGTCGCTGTTGTATTTTCCATGGCGCCGTAGATGTAGTCGGCAACGGGGACTTGGCTATATTGCGGCCAGGGGAAAGGCAGACCGATTTCATCTTCTAAGAACTCCATCATTTCCACGGAGTAGCGGTAGGTAGGTTCTAAGCAGCAGGTGCGTTTGTCGGGATAGTAGTAGAGATGGATGGGGGTGCCTCGACTGGTGGTGCGCCGCTCTATCCCATATTCTCCAATGGCGATCATGAGGAGGTAGAGGCTGTGGGGTTTGGGCATTCGGTAGTGCCAGGTGAGGGTGCCGTCGGGGTTGCGGAGGGTATCTACGAGGAGGCCATTAGAGAGGACTTGGTAGCGGCTGTCAAAGGTGATGTAGGTTTCGGTGATAAGTTTGTCGTTGGGGTCGTCGTAAGCGGGGATCCAATGGCGGTGGTCAATGCCCTGGCCTTGGGTCCAGATTTGGCGGCGGGCCCGACCTTTCCGGTCTTTCCAGCCGATAAAGTAGATTCCTTTGCGGGGCTGGGCCGTGTAGCGAATGGTTACCGAATCTAGGGCCCCCACGGGGATTGGACTGGGGAAGCGTAGGACCAGCTTCTGCCCGTCGTACTGGTAGCTGAGGGGTTTTTCGTGGTAGGTAATGGACTCTATTTGGAGATTTATGGCGTCTAAGGCGAGGCTATCTACGCCCGGACGTATTCCCCGAAAACGATGAGTAACCAGTCCATACACCAGCCCCTTCGGGGCATCGAAACGTACCCGCAAAGTCAGATGCTCCATATCCACCTCACGCTGGCGAGGGGTAAAAGTCTGGGCTGCGAGAAGCGCAATGATAAGGGGCAGATAGCGCATGCCACAAAGGTAGAACACACGCTATTAAAGTACCTTTGCGCACCATGATTGGTTCTCTCTATGGGAAAGCCGTACAGCTCTGGCGGCGGTGGGCCCTATGGTATGCCCACCGAAGGGGTGCCCCTAAGCCCCCTATCCCTCCTAATGAGGTTCGTAAAATCCTCATCGTATGCACGGGTCTTATCGGGGATACCATTATGGGAATTCCCACGATGCGGGCTTTCCGTCGGCTGTATCCAGAGGCGCGCATGGTGGGCCTGGTCATGCCCCACAATAAAGAGCTTTTAGAGCCGCTGGGCTTATTTGAGGAGTTTATAGTTTGTCCGGTGCTTCCTTACACCATATGGCCGTGGCGGTGGCCGAAGTTATGGTCGGTTCAACGTCGGATTCGGCGAGCGGGTTTTGATTTGGCGCTGCTGCTCTTAGGGGGAGACTGGGCACCATACTTTTACCGGATAGGCATACCCATCCGGATAAACACGAAGAGGAGCTTTTTTGCCTCGCTGGCGACGCATTTATATGAGGTGCCGACCCGTCTTTTGCATCCAGATACGATATTGAATGCCCTCCGCTCCTTAGGGTGGGAGGTAGAGTCAGAGATACCCGAACTTCGGGTCTCTGACAGGGCTCGGGAAGCTGTTAGTCGTCGTCTTCAGGAATGGAAAATCAGCCCGAGGGAAAAGCTGATAGTTTTTCACCCTTTTGCTAGTACGGCCAATCGGACGCTTTCCTCTGCGAAAGTGGAGCGGATCGTCGGGCTTCTCATGCAGCAGGGCTGGCGAGTAGCTGTGATTGGCTCCGCTTCCCATGCTAAGGGTCTGAAGCTTTGCCGGGGTGCCCCTGGGCTTTTGAACCTCACAGGCCAGCTCTCCCTTTCTGAGAGTGTAGCGCTAATAGCGCGCGCCGATGCCGTTCTCACCACGGACAGTGGGCCTTTACACATAGCGGGAGCCCTCGGAAGGCCCACGGTAGGCCTTTTCCGGGCTATCCGTCCAGAATATGCCAGTCTTTATCCCTCTGTCAAGGCGCTTTTCTGGAACGGAGGAGCCGAGTGCCTTCCGGGCTGCACCTGGGATTCCTGGTATGGATGTCGGGAAGCCCCCTGCCGCCAGCTGGAATCCATTCCTGATGAAACGATTCTATCGGCTCTTCAAGTTCTTTTGCAGCCCCCCACAGAAACCCGTCCTACTCTTCAGTAAGACTTGTATTTTTGTGGCATGACTTTTTGGATAGAGGCTTTGCGGCGGCGAGCTCCTGCTTATGCTGAGCTGTATGAGCGAAGCCTGCGAGACCCGGACACCTTCTGGAAAGAAGTCGCTGGCATACTCTCATGGGAGCGCTTTCCTACGAAGGGGGGGTATTTGGAGGTTCAGCCGCCGGCTGGCCCCGCTGAGGCTCCCCGTATAGAGATTCGCTGGTACGAGGATGGCCTCCTGAATGCCGCCTACAATGCCGTGGGGCGCCATGCCCGCCATACCCCGGATCGAGTCGCCCTCTACTGGGAGCCCGACCATCCCCACGCCCCGGGCCGAAACATCACCTACGCCGACCTGGAAAAAGAAGTCCACCAACTGGCAGGCCTTTTGCGGCACTTCGGCATCCAGAAGGGAGACCGAGTCGCCATCTACCTGCCTATGATTCCTGAGGTGATTGCGGCTATGCTGGCTTGCGCACAAATCGGGGCCATCCACACGGTGGTATTTGCAGGATTTTCAGCGGAGGCGCTGCGATCTCGGCTCATAGATTCTCAGGCTAAGCTCCTTATCACGACCGAAGAGAGTCCCCGAGGAGGTAAAATCACCCCCCTCTATCAGCAGGCCGTAGCCGCCACCGAAGGCACCGCCGTGGAGCATGTCTTAGTCATAGACACCCCCGAAAAACCCTTTTCTGCCCAGTCTCCTTCCCATCACAGCTATCAGGCCCTGCGCACAAAAGTTCCCCCTTACTCTGACTACCCTCCCCTGCAGGCCGAAGACCCGCTATTCATTCTCTACACTTCCGGCTCTACAGGCAAACCTAAGGGCCTCCTCCACCCTACAGGCGGCTATCTCGTCTATGCCACTTATACTTTTCAGCTGGTTTTTGATTACAAGAGGGAAGATATCTACTTCTGTGCGGCCGATGTGGGGTGGATTACGGGGCACAGCTACTTAGTGTATGGGCCTTTATGCAGTGGAGCAACGCAGGTGCTTTTTCAGGGCACCCCTACTTATCCTACACCAGGCCGCTTGTGGGAAATCGTAGACAAGTATGGCGTGTCTATCCTATACACTTCGCCCACAGCGATACGAGCTCTTATGCGGGAAGGGGATCAGTGGGTGCATGCCAGTCGGCGAGAACGGCTTCGCCTCTTAGGCAGCGTAGGCGAACCTATCAATCCCGAGGCTTGGCGCTGGTATCATGAGGTGGTGGGCCATGGAAAATGCCCCATCGTAGACACTTGGTGGCAGACAGAAACAGGAGGGATATGCATCAGCCCTGTGCCAGCCTTACACGGAGTTCAAAAGCCGGGGAGTGCTACCTATCCTTTGCCGGGGATTGAGCCAGTACTACTCACAGCCGACGGAAAGGAGCTGGCAGAACCGGGAGAGGGTATCTTAGCCCTCAAAGGCAACTGGCCGGGCCGAGCCCGCACCCTCTGGGGGGACCCGAAGCGCTTTTACGAAGTGTACTTCGCACCTTATCCGAACTATTACTATACAGGCGATGGCGCGCGTGTAGATGAAGATGGATGTTTCTGGATTTACGGGCGAATAGATGATGTACTCAAAGTTTCGGGGCATCGGCTCGGCACGGCCGAAATAGAAAGTGCGCTCGTGGCTCATCCGGCTGTGGCAGAGGCGGCGGTGGTGGGCTTTCCTCATCCCGTCAAGGGGGAGGGCATCTACGCCTTTGTCGTGCTTCAAAAGGATGCTACTCCTCCTCCTGAGGCCGAACTCATAGAGACCGTTCGCCAGCAGGTAGGCCCCATTGCGAAGCCCGATGTGATTCAAATCGCACCCGACCTCCCCAAGACGCGATCAGGCAAGATCATGCGCCGCATTCTTAGAAAGATTGTCGTTGGCGAGCGGGAATTCGGAGATATTTCTACTTTATCGGACCCGGGGGTGGTAGAAGCTTTGTGGGCGGGGCGGCGCCCTCTACCTGTTTAGGGGGGTGTTTTATGTCGTATCTGTTGTAGATTTGAGGCGATGTGCAGGTTAGGGTTGATTGGGTTATGGGTGGTGGGGGTAGGGTATGCGCAGTTGGTGGAGATACCGGAATCGCCGGATGAGTTTGGCGTGGCGATGAAGGGGGCTTTAGAGCGCTTCAAGCGGCCCGACATTACGGCGCGGGCGCAGGCCTTCTTTTCGGCCTGGGAGACAGGCGACCTCTCTTTGCCTGAAAAAAAAGCCATTGCCTCCTTAGCCAGCCGCCTGCACAAAAAGGGCTTCAAACCTTACCCGGAGCTCTTGCGCTTCGTGGAGGCGGCCCTCCTCCTCAAAAATCCCGAAACCAAAGTCCGCGCACCGGTCCCCCAGTTCATAGCCATTTCCGAAAGCCTGGCCGTCAGTAACCCCACTTACCTGCCCAAATTCTGGGAGACCCTGGCCAACTTCGTCCCACAGGGCATCGTGAATAAAACCAGCATCTTTGAATGGCGCATTGATAAAAGCGAAGCCCGATTGGATTTTTACACTTATTATGACTCCTCCGCCTTTGAAGAGCGGCGAGTGCCTGCATTCTTTTTTAGGAATACAAACTTGATTTGTGCCACAGGCGGACAGGAGATTATGATCCGGGAAGTGGACGGAGTCTTGAATCTTACCAATCGGAACTTCATAGGGAAGCGGGGAAAAGCCGACTGGCAAAGGTTAGGCATTGGTTTCACGGAGCTGTACTGTGATCTCCAAGATTTCGTGGTGGATATGAATGTGCGGCGGCTGGTGGCGCCGCGCGCGGTCTTGCATTATGGGAGCTTTCTGCCCAGGCCGGTCGTAGGCCGCTTTGAAGATGACTTCACCATTGCCCCAGACCCTCTCAAAGCCCAAACCCCCGCCTTCCAAATGACCGAAGGCTCCATAGAAATCAAAGAGTTCATTCCCAATACCATTTATCGGGGGGGATTTGCTTTACGGGGGCTCACCAAGTATGGAGCGGCCGTGGGAGACACCTTGGCAGAACTGAGTGTGTTCGCTAAGGGTAAGGAAGTGATGCGGGTCTATCTCTCCTCCTTGGCTTTTGACCCAAAAAAGTTAGTAGCCCGAGAAGTAGCTGTCGAGCTATATCTACCCTTCGGAGATACGATTTATTACCCCGTCACCGATCTCATCTATGATGTAGCTACGCAGCATATCCTCCTCAACCGAGACCGCAAAAACCCCAATACCCGAAAGGGCTTTTACAGCACCTATCACAAAATGGAAATGCTCTTTGACGCTATTGAGTGGCGCCCCCTCACAGATACTTTCATGCGCTTTACCGCTATCATTGACCCCAAAGGCAAATATGGCGTCGTTCAGTCTATAGACTACTTTAACCAGCAAGAGCACGAAAAATACAAGTCCGTCACACCTATCAACCCGCTTGGAGCAATCTATGCCTACATGAAAGACCAAGAAAAGCGGCAAAAACGTCAGCGCCAAAAAAATATCCGATACACCATCCGAGATGTAGATGTCCTTAAGCATCAAAAACTGGACTGGAATACCTATGGCAAAGTCTTTCAGGAGCGACTAAAGGAGATTGAGACCTATGGGTTTATCCGGTACGACCCTGAGCTTGGGACTATAGAACCGCTCCCAAAGCTCTTACGCTGGGCCCAAGCCGCTTTTGGCGAAAAGGACTATGATGCTCTACGCATCTTCTCCAACACGCCGGATGGCGAAAATGCCCGCTTAGACCTCCAAACCAAAGAACTCACCCTAAAAGGTGTAGAGGTAGTGGTTTTTGCGGACTCACACATTGTGGAGATTGCTCCTTACAAACGTACGATTTATATTGGGGAGAACCGCTCTATGCGGTTTGCAGGGCGTTTAGCGGCCGGCAAGGTTGACTTGTATGTCTGGCCTCAGCCGCGCATGCAGTTTGATTACGAAAACTTCAAGATTCTCTTTTTCAATATTGACTCTCTCAAGTTCAAGCCGGAGCGGGACCCCCTTTTTGCCGCAGGCAAGTATCCACGGGTAGGACGTTCGCTCGCCTCTCTTCGGATTGAGAATGTCAGTGGGTGCGTCTATATTGACCTTCCCTCTAACAAAAGCGGCCGAAAAGTGATACCTTATTATAGTACGCTGGACTGCTATACAGAGTCCTACAAGTACTGGGATAGCCCCACCACGCAGGGCGGGAATTACAAGCGAGACCGGCTATACTTTGAGCTGGATCCTTTTATGCTGGATAGCTTGGAGACCTTTAGTCTCGTGGGGCTGGAGTTTCATGGGGTGTTTTACACGGATAGTGTATTTCCGGCTTTTCGGGATACCCTTAAGATTATGCCTGATGGCAGTTATGGTGTGCAGGAGTTTTTTGCGGATGGGGTACCTATCTATCGCGGCAAGGGCAAGTTTCATCAGCGGGTGGCTATGGACAACTTCGGTCTGCATGGACGGGGGGAGATTCACTATCTGACCAGTAAGGTGCAAGCAGATACCTTTGTCTTTTACCTTGACTCCTGTATAGCAGAAAAAGCTCGCTTCATCCTTCCACAAAGTCAGTATGCGCTTACTAAATATCCGGAGGTTCAGGCTGAGAGTTTGCGGTTTCGTTGGTATCCGTATGAGGGGCGAATGATAGTGGAGACGGGGCGTAAGCCCGCCCAACTTTATGCTGGGCAGGCGCGCTTTCGGGGCCAGCTGGAATACACCCCCGAAGGTCTCAAAGCCCGCGGCTCCTTAGAGACGGGAGAAGCGCAGATTGAAAGCCAGTCTTTCACTTTGGGGCCCACAGGCTTCACCACCAAAGACGGTACCTTCCGCCTCATCGACCCCAAAAAGCCCACCGAATACCTCTTCATAGCCGAAAATGTAGAACTGGACTATAGCATAGAAAAACATCAGGCCGACTTTACCTCTTTACGCGTAGGCGAACCCAACATCCAGTTTCCTAAACAAAATGTAGCGACCTCCCTCGGAAAAGGCACTTATAACCGGGAAACAGGGGAAATCTTTCTTTCTGCCCATGTACCAGATGAAACGAAAAACTACGTCATCCAGCGCAATCCCCATGGCAAAGAAGTCGTCTTCAACACCCAAATCATGCTTTATAACCTTCGCCAGCAAACTCTGGAAGCGAATCGGGTAGATTCTATTCTGGTGGCCGATGCAGTGGTCTATCCAGAAGGCGGGAAAGTCGCCTTTTATGCGGATGGGCGCATGGCGCCGCTCCACCGCGCCACCCTCAAAGCCCCCAAAGGCCTCAACTACCACACCATCTTAGATGCCACCGTCCAGATCATTTCCGGCGAAGCCTACACAGCCAACGGCCGCTACAAATACACCGATGTAGAAGGAAAACCCCAGTTTATCACCCTGGATAGTATTTATGTACAAGATGGCATTACAACAGCCAAGGCCAAAATCTCCGATGATAGCGGATTTCTCCTCACAGACCGTATTCTCTTTCGGGATAATGTAACGCTCAAGGCCAATGAGCGTTTCCTATACTTTGATGGCGAGGTGCGCATCCAATCCGATAACGAATTTTTACGAGAGTCTTGGTTTAGCTTCTCAGGCTTTGTCAATCCCGACACCATCTTCATCCCTATCAAAAATCCGACTAACAAAAAAGGGCAGGAGCTCACGGTTGGGATACACTTTATCCTATTTTATCGGGCATTTTATACGAACTTCCTTCAGCCTCGGCGCAATAAAGACGACATAGATGTGTTGGTAGCTGAGGGGGGGTTATCGGTAGATCGGGCGACGAAGTCCTTTCGGATTGGGCCAGAGAAGAAAATTAGCGGTCAGTCGCTGCGGGGCAATTGGGTAGAGTACAATGATGCGGCTCGGATTACCACGGCGTATGGGCGGCTGAACTTCCCAGCGGCGATACCTCCCACGGGGGCTCAAATGGCTTTTGCAGGCTTATGGCGAGAAGAGCAACGTTTTCAAAAGCTCTCTACCGACTTAGTCTGGGTCTTACACTTTCCCAACCTCCCCAGCAGTCTCGCCGAAGCGCTGGGAAATCGCATGTATTCTTGGGCCTTAGCTCAGGAGGATGTGGATTTCTCAGACCAGCGCTTAGCGGAAGCTCTGGCGGAGATCTTAGACCCTGACCCCTCACAGCCCGAAACGAATACCCAGGAAATCTTGCGAACAGCCCAGCGCACCGCCATAGCTAAAAACATCCCCTTAGGAAAAAAGCTCCCCGCTTCCTTCGTATTTTTACATGTACCTTTTCGACGCAGCGACTCCACTGGCGCCCTCTTCGTTACCGCTAATATCGGCATAGGCGCTATGGGCGGCATCAGCATCAATAAATATGGGCCGGCTAAAATAGAATACGCCTTCGGCCCCTATAACCCCGCCGAAAAAACCCGCGCCCCAGATGTGATCACGATCTACTTAGAACCCACCGAAGGCAACTGGCTCTTCCTCATGTACTCAGGCCACACCGTGCGCATGATCTCCAGCGATGTCGGCCTCAACCGCCAAATCCACTCCGCCGCCGACAAACAAAAAGATTACAACAAGGACCCCGCCAAACCTAAACTCCAGCTGATTGCCGCCGACCCCAGCGAAAAAGAAGAATTTCTCAGTCGCTTCTCCGCTTATCTACTGCGATAAGACTATGGCAGACGGCTTCGCCCTACCCTTAGAAAAAACTTTATTTATAGACCTTGAAACGGCGCCTCTCTGGAGGTCTTTGAGCGATATTCCCGCAGTATCCGATATCTTAGTAGAACATTGGGAGCGGCGCTACGGAAAGCACCGAGACCCAGACGAACCGCCCGATAAACATTTTCTCAATAACGCCGCTATTCATGCTATTTATGGGCGGATTGTCTGTATTGGGCTGGGCTGGATCGGCCCTTACAACGGCACCTGGTGCTGGCGGGAGACCGTCCTTTATGACCTAAATGAAACGCAAATCCTATCCGAATTCCTGAAAATATGGACAGAAAAATTTCTCCCTCCCCCCGGAAGTCCTGACATAGCGGCCCTGTGCGGACATAATCTTTTGAATTTTGACTATATCTTCTTAGGGCGGCGCCTTCTCCTCAATCACCTTCCTTTGCCGCGGCCGTGGGTTTCTACTCTTACGCAGCCGTACTGGAACCTCCGCGAAGTACGGCTGATCGACACCATGCGCCTATGGAGCATGGGCGAAACCGGCAGCGGCTCCTTTATTGGCTTAGAGGTTTTGGCGCAGGTATTAGGTATCCCTTTTCGCAAGAGCATTTCTCATCAGGAGATTCGGGAGCGGTTTTTCCAGTGGCAAGACACAGGGGATGAGTCATACTTTCAGCCTGTGGTAGATTATTGTGCTCAAGATGTACGTACCACCGCTAAAATCTACCTTCGCCTCATAGGAAGGTCTGACTTGATGGCATACATTCCAGATTCTGGCACCCTATGAACTACCTCATACACGAGAAAAGCAGCTATCTAAAAGCGCATGCGCATCAGCCGGTTTTATGGTATCCCTGGGGAGAGGAGGCCTTTCAGAAAGCCTGGAATGAGAATAAGCCGATTGTGATTAGTATTGGGTACCAAGCCTGCCACTGGTGTCATGTGATGGCCCGGGAGTGCTTTGAGGACTCCGAAGTGGCCCGGGTAATGAATGAGCACTTCGTATGCATCAAAGTAGATCGGGAAGAGAGGCCCGATGTAGACCAGCTCTATATGGATGCGATGGTTTTGTCGGGCCGGCCGGGGGGCTGGCCTCTGAACTGCTTTGCGCTGCCCGATGGCCGGCCTTTTTACGGCGTAACTTACCTACCTAAGAAACGTTGGCTGGAGCTCCTGACCCGCATTGCCCACCTTTACCGAGACCATCCCGACCAGGTAAAAGAAATGGCCCAGCAGCTCAGCAACGCCCTCAAAAAGTTAGATGCTACCCTCTTAGAAGCGCCGCCTGCCGACCTAAAGCCCCTCAAACTCCCCTGGAACGACATTATCAAGAGCCTCCTTAAAGACATTGATTGGGTCTGGGGCGGAGAGTGGAGCACGCAAAAATTTCCTATGGCCCCTCGGTGGATTGCTTCCTTAGACATGGCTCTTTTGCACTCGGCTCCTCAGCTCCTCAAAGCCCTCCACCTGACCTTAGAAAAAATGGCTTATGGCGGCCTCTTTGACCCCATTGAAGGCGGCTTCATGCGGTATGCCACCGACCGAGCCTGGCGCATCCCCCACTTCGAAAAAATGCTCTACGATAACGGCCTCCTCCTCACCCTTTATAGCCTGGCTTATCGGGTAGAACCCAAACCCCTCTACAAGCGAGTCATTGAAAAGACCGCCCGCTTTTTGCTTTCGGAAATGCGGCTGCCTTCCGGACTTTTCGCCGCTTCTCTAAGCGCCGAAAGTGAAGATGGCAAAGAAGGCGCATACTACGCCTGGAAAGCCGAAGAGCTTTCCACTCTCCTAACCGACCCCAAAGACCAAGAGCTCTTCTTCATTGCCCACGACATCTCCATAGAAGGCAACTGGCAACTGCATGAAAACCTCCTATACCGAGCCTTAGAGGACGAAACCCTCGCCGATCGCCTGGGCCTCTCCGTAGAGGAAACCGTAGAGCGCTTAGAGAAGATATACGAGCGTCTGCGCCCTATTCGGGCCCGGCGACCTAAGCCCTTTCGGGATGAAGCGGCCATCATCTCCTGGAATGCCTATGCCATCTGGGGTCTGGTAGAAGCCTACAAAGCCCTTGGTGATAACAGTTATCTCTATGCGGCCCAAACCGCCGCCCATGCCCTCCTACCCGCTCAAGGTTCTCTCCACCGCCTCCACAAAGAAAACAGCTGGTATGGGGAAGCCTTTGCCGAAGATTACGCTGCCCTACCCCTGGCCCTCATCCACCTCTATACCGCCACCGGCAACGAAACCTATCTGGAAAAAGCCTTAGCCCTCACAGAGGAAGGCATCCAGCTCTTCTACGACCCCAAAGAGCAAGTCTTTCTCTTTGCCACCCAGGATATGCGTGGCATCTCTCTCCGCCGAAAGGATGTCTTTGATACCAGCACCCCTTCCTCCAATGCCCTGTTTGCCGAAGTGCTGTGGTTTCTGGGGCATTATTTCCAGCGGGAGGATTTCCATCAAAAAGTTCGGATTATCTTATCCCGCATGCGGCAGCAGCTGGTGCAGAATCCTATTTTGACGGCGTATCTTCTTCGGACGGCCCTTCGGGAGACGCAGCCTATTCCATCGCTTATTTATCGGGGGCAGGCCATAGAGCCTTTTTGGAAGCAGTACGAGCCCCTCATAGGATGGATTGGCTATGTACGCTCCCCGGAGACCCGCATTCCAGCCACAGCCGGTTATGCCCATTATCCTGAAGGCAAGTGGTGCCTTTGCGTAGGCAATGCCTGCCGCCCACCCGCCCCCGACTTAGACACCCTCTGGCAGTACATAAAGGAAGAAAAGGCTCGTCTCTCTTCCTCCCCATAAGCGCTCAGGGTTCCTCCCGCACCTCGTAACCCAGCCCTAAAAGCCGACACGCCTCCACCAAAAACTCCACTACATCCCCATTATCACTCCGCCCCTGATGAATAATGACAATACGCAAAGGAAACTGCCTTTCCTTTATCGTTCGCAGAAAAACATAAAGAGCCCGAATAGAGGCAGAGTTGAGAAACTGCAGGGAGAGCACTAACTCCGTCCCGGGCTGAATATGGGATGCATGGGCGCTTAGCCATTGAGCCAGTTCTCCGTAAAACATAGAAGCGTCTGGCATGGTGCTCACCCCCGTTATGCGGAGAAAGCTCGCTGAAAGGTCAAAGAAAACCAAGGGACTGGTGTGGCTCCCACTTATCAATAACCGCATTCTAGGCAATTATACGGGATTCGACCCGAACTTAGCAGGGGGGTCGGTGTGTTTTAGTATTTTTATCTTATGCGGTGGTGGTGGATAGGACTGATGGCAATGGGCTGGGCCCGATATCATGGGACCTTTGTAGAGAATAAGGGCCAGATTTATGCGGAGGCGCGGTTTGAAGCCCGGTGGGGGCCGCACCATATTTATCTTACCCCTGAGGGGCTGGTGATTTTATTTGTGGATGGGCAGGCCTTAGAGAAGGCGCACTTTATGCGCTGGTCCGAGGAGTCCTGGCCCGTTAAGGCCCACTTTGTACGAATTCGCTGGGTAGGTGGAAACGCCGTGGAACCCGTAGGCATGGAGCCAGAAACGACTCGGTATAACTTTTTTCTGGGGCCTTGGCGCGCCACGAATGCCCGTGGTTTCCGAGCCGTACGTTACATAGGCCTCTACGAAGGGGTAGACCTCATTCTTCGCCTCACACCCCAAGGCCTCAAATGGGACTGGGAAATCGCCTCTCCCCAAGCGCTGGAACGTATTCGCCTGGAGTATCAGGGGATCAGCCTCTCTGTGACCCCTTCGCAACTCACCTTGCATACCGCTATCGGAGACTTCACCGAGCAAATACCCCTTGTCTACATCCAAGAAAACCACCAACCCCTACCCGCCCATTACCAGTGGAAAGATAACTATATCACCTACCAAGTCGCCGCCCCCCCTGACAAAAGACTGGTCATAGACCCCATAGTGGTGTTCTCCACCTACTCCGGTTCCTATTCCGACAACTGGGGCTTTACCGCTACTTATGACCTACAGGGTAATGCTCTCGCCGGTGGCAATGTCAATGATGGATTATGGCAATGGAATCCGAGGGGTGTGTATTTCCCTGTTACTCCTGGGGTTGTGCAGGGGTCGTTTGGTGGGGGCGTCTCCTATTCGAATAACCAGCCTATCTTTTGGAGCACGGACATGGCTCTGTGGAAGACCAATCCTACGGGTACCCTCCGTTTGTGGGCCACCTACCTCGGCGGCTCCAATAACGAGCAGCCCCACAGCCTCGTTACGGACCCATCAGGAAACCTGTATATTTTAGGTGCTACCCGCTCTACTAATTTCCCTGTTACGCCCACGGCTTACCAGCGCGCCTCGGGTGGAGGCATAGATATTGTCGTCGCCTGCATCAGCAGCGATGGCTCTACCTTATTGGGGAGCACGTATTTAGGCGGCTCAGGCGAAGATGGTCTGAATAGCCGAGCCTATCCCCTTTACTACTTTTACGCGGATGATGGCCGAGGGGAGATCATCCTGGCAGATACCGCTTGTTATATTATTTCTTCTTCTCGCTCGGTGAATTTTCCTACCACGCCCAATGCCTTTCAGTCTCGGCGTCGAGGGGGCATGGATGCCGTCATCTGCAAACTCTCGCTGAATCTTTCTCAGCTGTATGCCAGTACTTACTTAGGTGGGGGCAGTGCCGATGCGGGATATTCCATCAAGGTCGGTCACAATGGGTATATTTATGTTTGCGGAGGGACGAATAGCACAGATTTTCCCACGACGCGGGGCAGTTATCAAACAAGTTATCAAGGTGGGCGGGCAGATGGTTGGATAGCCGTGCTCGGCCCAAACTTAGATACCCTTATGATAGGCACCTACTGGGGCACTTCTGCTTATGATCAGGTCTTCATGATTGATATAGACCGGCGGGGCAACCTGTGGGGGGCGGGCCATACGGAGGGTATGCTTTCTCCCACTCCCGGGGCCTACGGCTTTACAGGTGGCAAGCAGTTTATCTTTTCTATGCCCCCGAACCTGTCCCGAGTATCCGCTCTCAGCCCCTGGGGCAGCCCCGGGCGAACCACTCCTAATATCACGATTAGTGCCTTTGCAGCGGACCGATGCGGTTATGTCTATGTCGCAGGCTGGGGCGGTCTTTTTGGCAATGGCTCCACCATAGGCCTACCCACCACTTCCAACGCCAATCAAACTACTACAGATGGCGCCGACTTTTATGTGCTGGTTTTAGACGGCAATCTTTCTACCGTAGTCTATGCGTCTTTCTGGGGAGGCCCGCTCTCTCAGGAGCATGTGGATGGGGGCACCAGCCGCTTCGACAAACGCGGTACCGTCTATCAGTCCGTATGTGCCGGCTGCGGCAGAAACTCGGACTTCCCCGTCACCCCCGCCTCCATCTCCCCCACCAATAATAGCCCAAACTGCAATAACGCCCTCTTCAAAATAGACTTTGAGCTGGCCAGCCCTGTCATAAGTGAGTTTGCAATCAACCCCCTCATCGGATGTAGCCCATTGACCGTGGATATTCAGAACCTCTCCATCAATGCCCAGACTTACTTCTGGGACTTTGGAAATGGGCAAACGAGTACCTCTTCCAACCCACCCCCCATAACTTATACGCAGCCAGGTGTCTATACGATTACGTTGGTGGCATCCAATCCTGCTACCTGCAACCTCAGGGATACCCTCCAACGTCTGGTTGTCGTACGTCCTAAGCCTTCGGCCTCATTTCAGTATCAGCGCTCTTGCTATACGGTGTTTTTCACTGCAGACGATACGACGGCTTTCACTTACAGATGGGACTTAGGCGATGGCACCATTGCTCAGGGCCCAAGAGTTTCTCACACTTACGCCGCACCGGGTTCTTATACGGTTCAACTCATTGCCAGCAACGACTTTTGCGCGGATACGACTGCGCAGGTCATTTCTATTTCGCCTTCTTCTCTTCGGCTGGACTTTACGTGGATAACGGACACCTGCCGGGGATATGCCACCTTCCAAAATCTCTCCCAAGGGGGGCAAAGCTATCTCTGGATTATCGGTTCAGACACCCTCCGAACCTACAACCCTACTTATCAGTTTGGGGGTTCTGGCACCTATGGGGTGACGCTGATTGGATATGACAGCGTGGGTTGTAGCGACACCCTATCAAAAACCATATCCATCAGTCGGGCAGTGAGGGCGCAATGGCAAATGAGCATAGACTATTGCGCGCTAACGGTGACGCTTTCGGACCAGTCGGTGGGAGCAGGCTACTGGCTGTGGCTCTTAGGCGATGGCACACAATACACGACCCCTACCCTCACCCACACCTATTCAGCCCCTGGCCGTTATGGGATTACGCTTATTATCCTCTCGCCAGACAGCTTATGTGCTGATACCTTACAAGATACGCTGGATATTAGTCCCTATTCGGTGGCGAGAGCTACTCTCTACATAGATACCTGTGCGATGCGCGTCCAATTGGTCTCCCAGAGCCTATACACTAATTCAGTTCTGTGGCTCATGGATGGGGCCCCCATAGGAAGGACGGATACTATTTGGTGGCAAGCCCCTGCGGCGGGGTCTTATGAGTATGAACTGATTACCAACCCCGACAGGTCTCCTGTCTGCCAAGATACATTGCGCGGCCGCTTTGAGATACCCCGGCGTCAAGGTATAGACTCTCTTCTCTATGAGGCTGACCTTTGTGAGGGTTGGGTTCGGTTTAGCATCCCTCTACCGGCGTCGGCGGTCTTTTTCGTTCAAAGTGAAGGACAATTTTACCCCCCTGGCACCCTTACTTGGGTAGTCCCCCTCCAAAATCCCTATGACTATCACATTCTGGTGGGCTATTACGATAGCGAGGGCTGTCCAGATACCCTGCATTATACCCTTTCCAGCGAAGCGGTTCTCCGAAAGTCTCTACTCGTCCCCAATGTTTTCACCCCCAATGGCGATGGAGTGAATGATGTTTTTCGGGTTTTAGGGGCGGAAGAGTGCCTTTTGGAGATGAGCATTTACGATCGGTGGGGGAATTTACTTTATACGACGCAGACGGCGCCGCATGTGTGGGATGGGCGGCTAAGGAATGGCGAAGTGGCTAATGAAGGGGCCTATGTGTATTTACTACGGTTTTCTAAGTTTCATCGGGCTGGGACGGTAACTCTTATTCGTTAAGGTTTAGGGGCGCGTTCTATTTCATAAATAAGGCCCAGCCGAAAAGAGAGGAGGTGATTATAGGTGGGTTTGCGCTGGGGATGATAAGCTGGGGCATTTTCGGGTGCGAAGCGAAAGGATTTTTCTTCGGCATCGGTAAAGTCGCGCTGATAGCCGAGTAGGGCTAAGAGCCATACGCCTGAAGCGATCTGACTTTTGACGCCGCCGGCTATATCTAGGCCCCAATTCCAGCGCCGATACAGCCGCATGAGGATCAGCTGGTCTTCGGGATTCGTACTTTGGGAAAGGTAGTTGAGGGTGTTTTGGATGATTTGGGGGGCGTAGATGCTGCCCGTAGGTAGGCTGTCACCTTGGTAGGTATATTCCGATTGGACTAAGGTAGAGAGGGTGGGGCTAATCTGGACCCAGAGGCCCCAGGTTTTCCACTGGTACTGGACTTGAAGAGGGGTAGAGAAGCGAAGGTAGCTTAGCCGAATGGCAGCGCTGTAGTTTTGGCCATTCAGGCCTGCGCCGTAGTAGTTTTGACCAGCTCCTAAATAACCCACCTCAATCCCGGTCCCCCAATAGGGACTCCATCCCCAAATAAAGAAGCCGCTTAGGCCAGCCCGATAGGTGGGGCGCAAGTCCACCAGAGACGCCCCCTCCCGATCCGTGGCATTGCGTAAAGAGGTTTGAGAAAGATGAAGCTGCGCTCCCATACGCAGGCTCTGCTGAGCCCACCCCAGGAGAAGCCCCCCTCCCAGAAACAAAGCGTAGCGCATCATAATGCCAAAGATAAGTAGTTTATTTGCCGGGTGCGACGGTGGGAAGTTTTGCCGATGGTGCCAGCTCGGCGGGCTATTCAGGGGGCGGAGGCCGTCCTGAAAGCCGACGGCGTCCTCCTTTATCCTACAGATACGACCTACGCCATGGGAGTACGTCTTAGCAGCCGACGCGCCTTTGAGAAACTCTGTCATTTGCGGCAAGTTTCCCCCGAAAAAAATCTCTTCTCGGTCTTCTTACCATCGGTGGGGGCTATTGGTTCTTATGCGTTGGGCATTGATACCCCTACTTATCGCCTCCTCAAACGTTTATGGCCCGGTCTCTACACGGTGATTTTACGAGCAGGGCCTGCTATCCCCCGCCATCTCTGGCATCGTTACACGATTGGCTTCCGGGTAACCGAGCATCCTATTGTATCGGCCTTGTTAGAAGCTATAGGGGAGCCCATAGTTACTGCCAGCGTCCCCCAGGAAAAACTCCCCGCCTATGAAAAACTGGTAGAGGGTTTCCTGGATGCGGGCCCCCTTCCTGAGCGCCGAACTACCGTCATAGACCTCTCTGAGGGATTGGGAAATCTACGTCTTTTACGGGCGGGGGATGGAGATGTCACCATAATAGACCCCTGGCTGCAAGAAAAGACAAGTAGCGAAACGACCTTACTTTGATTCTTCTGTGGGGGGAGCGGGGGAGTCTGGCGGGTGATTTTGGGCACACTTTTGCAGAAACTCTATGAGAGCTTCGCGACACACGCCTAAATCAACCTCTCCATTCTCTCGAATGGTGATGCGGAGATTCTGAAGCTCAGGGGGTAGCTTAAGGGCTCTGCGTCTGCGGTGCCGACGGCCTGCCACATGTTATTCAAACAAAATGAAGGAGCGCTTAACCTAAAAAGAGACTCTCGTCGCTCCCCCGGAGTAAGGCGGTGTCAGGAGTATTTCTGCCTGCCAGCCGCACCGCTCGCATAAGCTCAGAAGCAGTTGCCGCAATCTCAATTCGCCCTTACCATGGATGACCCGCACGCTGGGTAGCTTTTCTCGGTAGGCCCAGTCTAAATAGCGTTCCAGCACCTCCTTCTGGTAGAGGAATATCACCTCGCCACTGGCCGATGCCAGATGGGGTGCCAGCTTTTCAATGTGCAGGTCTATCTCGTCCTTTCGAGGGAAGTCGTAGGAAGAGACGGAGGCTTCTAAGGCTGTTTGGGCTGGGGGGAGATCTGAGAGGGGTTTGGGATTTTTAGGAGGAGAAAGGGATACCCATTCTATGGGGAAGGTGCCGCTCCGAGCAAAGAAGAGCGGGCGCAGGTAGGCTTCGTAAGTTTGAGCTTCGGGTAGACGCGCCGAGCTTTCCGAAAGGAGTCCCAGCACATATAAGCGCAGACCCCAAGGTGGAGGATAGGTTTGAATGGAAAGCGTGAGGAGCCGATGGAGTCCTGGGGTAAAGACTTCTTGCCACAGGGGGTGCCATGTAGCAGCGCTTCCTGATCGGAGATAAAGGCCTACGAAGGCAGGCGTAGGCGCATCCCGCAGGAGGATGAACGTTACTTCGGGATGCCCTGCTGTAAGGTGGAGGTTCAGGCTTACCCCCTCGTGGGAGGGTTGGGTGGCCTGGACATGGGCATATCCCCCGGGCGCAGGTTCCTCCTCCTCAAAGACCAGCTCGGAGAGCGGGACGTCCTGCTCAAACCCATATCGGCGAATGCGAGCTTTTTGGGTCTGGGCGTCAACGGCTAAGACTTCCACCCGTTCGGGCGCCCGTAAAAGCCTCGCCCACCGCATAGCCTAATCCTCGTCTTCCTCCTCGGCGTGAGCCTTAGCGTACTCCTCAGCCTCCCGGTCTAAAATCAAAAGCGCCGCTTTATTATCCCCAGCCATCTCTAAACGTCGGGTCCAAGTCTGCATGAGATTTTCTTCTTCCCGCTGCTCCGAGAGGTACCACTGCAAAAACACCTCTAACTCGTACTCCCCTTGGTCCCGCACCTGCTTGAAAAGATTGTAGTACGAGAGCGTAACTTTCTTCTCGTATTCCCATGCCGCTTGAAAGCATGCTAAGGGAGAATCAAACCGCTTGGGCGGAATCTCTATGGGAAGCGGCTCAAACGAAATACCTTTCTCAATGAGGTAGTTGAAGAGCTTTCGGGCATGGGTGCGCTCCTCAGCGGACTGCCGCAAGAAAAACCGCCCAAATCCCAAAAGTTCCTGCTCAAAAAAATAGGCTGCCATTGTCAGGTAGGCATACTCTGCATATAGCTCCCGGTTGAGCTGTTCGTTGAGGGCCTTTCGGATTTCCGTGGAGACTTTCATAAGGCGTTAGGAATTTGGAGTCGTAGGATTGTCCAGGCCGCTACGCGTCTTTCATTTTGCTGGGCAGGCCTAAAACGAAGCTCCAATAAGGGCCTCACAAAATACTCTGGACCCAGCTTCGGATTAGAACTTTTGAGTAGCTGATAGCGCAAAACCGTCCCCTCCTCACTCACATAGACGCGCAAAAGGAGCTCTTCGGGCTTGCGTCCCTGAAACTGGGAGGCTATGAGGAGCTCTACACTGCTCTTATTGAGCGGAACAGGGTCCTCAGAAATAAGCGTAGCCGTATTAGGCGGGGGGACTCCCGTGAGGTCTGTCAGAGTATCCATCCAGGGTTCTTTCTTAGGGGGTGGAAGGCTTTGAGCTTTCTTTTGGAGAGAGTCTTTTTTTGCAGGGGTCAAGGGAACGGCATGCCCAGGGGGCTCCTGCGGCTCTGACGTAAAGCTCCTCGTCAGACTCTCCGCCACCTGCGTTGTGATAGAACCATTCTCTGACAAACTACCTTTCCGCTCGCCCTCCATCCCCGAAGGGCCCCTCTGACAAGCTATAAGCCCCAACGTCACACTAAGGCCTAACCAAAGGAGTTTAGTTTGCACATGCCCAGACACCAGCCATGCAAAGGTAAGTAATCCCTCAGAAGTACAGCAAAAAACCACGCCCTTCAGCGCTTATGAGTACTTTTAGGCCATGCTTCGGCACATCCTCCTCCTACTTAGCATTACTCAAGCGTTTCCTCCAGATACGCTCTACCTGACCATCTTGGAGGCGGAAGCCCGTTTCCTCCAGAAAAATCTCCTGCTTTATGCCCAGAAGCTCCGCATAGACGCCGAGAGAGCCCTCCTCCTCCAAGCCCGCCTCTGGCCTAATCCCACCCTCAGCATGGACCAAATGGACTTTTTCGCCCCCAGCACTCCCGAATATCGGCCCCTGAGCGAATTTCCACGCTTCTATCAGATAGCGGTCAGTTTCTCTCAGACCCTCCTCACCGCTGGCAAACGCCTGCACAGCATAACCCTACAAAAAGCCGCTATCCATATCCAGGAAGCCGCTTTCGCAGACCTTCTGCGAAACTTACGTTACAATCTCCATACTCACCTGAGGGCCCTTCAGCGTGATCAGACTCTCCTCACGACCTTAGCTCGCCAAGAAACCCTCCTCACCGACCTCGTGCACCGCTACGAAATCCTCGCCCAGTCCCAAATCGTCCCCGAAGTAGAATACCTCCGCCTCCAAAGCCTCCTCCAAAGCGTGCGCACCACTTTGCGCGAGCAGCGCCTATCCTACGAAGAAACCCAAAATCAGCTCCGACAACTCCTAAACCTACCCATCCAAGACCAGCTCCTATGGATAGACACAGCGGGCTTCTGGCCAGAAAGAGATACCACCATGCCTCTCCTGGATAGCCTCCTAAGTTTGGCTCCTTATCGCCCTGACGTGCGCTTAGCCGCCTATCAGCTCGCCTACGACGAAGCCAACCTCCGCCTCCAAAAAGCCTACGCCTATCCCGACCTCAATCTCTTAGCCAGTTACGATCGGCTCGGCAGCTACCGCATAGGCCAGATAGGCTTCGGTGTGGGTTTCACGCTGCCTCTTTGGAACCGCAACCAAGGTCAAATCCGGGCCGCCGCTGCCCTCCGCCAAGCCTCCCAAGTCCTCTACGAAAACACCCTCTCCACCGCCCAGTCCGAAATCCTAACCGCCTGGCGAAACCTCGCCCTCCTCAAAACCCAATGGAACCAGACCAGCCTTACCCTCCTCTCCACCTACCAAGACGCCGAAACCCGCTACCGCCTCGCCCTCCAAAACCAGCGCGTCAGCTTCCTCGCCTACATAGACTTCTTCCAAAGCTATAAAGAACTCCTTCTCAACCTCACCCAGCTTGCCTACGCCTACCACCAAGCCCAGGCTAAACTCCAACACGCCTCCACCACCCTCCCTACAAGCCCTTAAATCCCCTTATACCATTTTGAGGCCAAGGCTTTCTTAATGTGAAGAGGGGATGGGCGCGCCCGCCCTGCGGGCGGGC
>Ga0308391_1000044_pt1 | contig 43378 bp, 44 predicted proteins | sample Hotspr20Samplet1_FD_202363 | JGI IMG/M metagenome (GOLD analysis project Ga0308391, IMG submission 202363) | Hot spring phototrophic mat microbial communities from Octopus Spring, Yellowstone National Park, Wyoming, United States - 20050623_t1 ... | reverse complement strand
GTCGTCTCGCCAAAATCGCCCCCGTGCTGAGGGGGAGCAGGGGGACAGGCAGGGATGTGCCCCTGCTACCCTGCTCCTCTCCCCTCTTGCAAAGGGGAGGGCACTGCTTTTGTTGCAGCAGGGGGCGCACCTGCTCTCCTTCCCCTTCCCTTCCCTTTTTGTCGCAGGCGACCCCCTGCTATCCCCCTTATGGGCTGCTCCTTTGCAAAGGGGAGGTCTGACCCCCTTTCAAAATTGCCCTTCTTTGCCCCGTATTTCGCCTCTGAGGGGCTTCTGAGCCGTCGGGGGTATTCTGATAGCCCCCCTCCCCTTAGAAGGGGCACAGAAACGAAATACGGGGCACGCCTCAGCACGCTTCGCCTCGCAGCAACCTGACACTATCCGCTGTCAAATCGCCCCCCGCCCACCTGCTCCCTTCGGTTGCGCCTCCTCTCGGAGCCTGCTCTCCCCTCTGCAAAGGGGTGGCACTCCTTCACCCCCCCGCCTGCTAAGGGCAGGGCACTCCTTTTTTCTTCCTCAAAGGGTAGGCTGACCGTTAGCGGGGGGTCTGCGCACGCAAGAGGGGGCAAGCCTCTCCCTGAACTCAACCACCCCCTGCTATCCCCCCTCTACCGAAGAAAATCGGCTTCCCTGAAAGCAGGGGCAGAAGGTGGGGATACGCCCTCACCGATAGGTGGGGAGAGGAGGAGAGGGGGGCACTGCGGAGCGAAGCGAAGCGGAGCGACGCAGGGGGGTGAGGAGGTGAGGGGCTGCTGCCCTCCCCTTAGCAGGGGGAGGGGGTAGAGGGAAGGAGAGGAAGTGTTGCCCCCTCCCCCTGCCCCCTTTGGGTGCGCCTGCTATCGGAGCCTGCTATCGGAGGGGGGACTTGACTTTTCTGTCAGCGGTGTGGTATAATAGGGGGTGAGGCAAAGAGCAGGGGCAGGGAGAGGGAAGGTGAGGTGAGACTATGCGGTACGATAACTACTCGGTCTTCGTGCTTATCGGGCAGAGAGGCGTTGCTGAGGACGCCTTCTGCGAGAGGGTGAGAGAGCGGGGGAAAGAGGTAGGAGCCGAAGCCCTGCTGTTCTTCTGCGAGCCTGACGGCTACCTTACCGCCTACCTCTTCGCCCCTGCTACCGAAGAGCAACGCAGCAGGGGCTTCATCATCCCCTTCCAACAGGCTCTGCAGTGGGTTCTCAGTAGGGAAGGCTACCCTGCAGAGCCTGAAGAGGACTTTGACCTGCCCCTGCTTTACATAGAGCGGGTGAGCGAGTGAGAGACAAAGGGAAAGGGGAAGGGAGCAGGGGGTCTCGCAGTGTGCAACCCATTCTGCGCCCCCGCTACCCCCTGACCTCCGCCCACCGTCAGACCCTCCCCCCTGACCACCAAAGAGAAAAAGAGAGGGGCTGACCACCGAGAAAGGGAAGGGATTGCCCTATCCGCCCGATTTCGGGAACCTTTTTGACGGAAAAGCAGTCTAATAGGGGTGGAGAGCGGGAACCTGAAGCACGGGGGCAACCGTCATATGAAGTGTAAGCCTAAGGACGGGCGTGCTATCGGGCAAAGGAGTGCCCTCTTTTCCCCCCTTCTTGGGGCGGATTTCGCCCTTCATCGGGAACTTTTTCGGGGCAAAATCCGTATATAGGTGTAGGGGTGAAACGATGGAAGCAGGTGCGGTAGTCGGCTTACTGATGTTGCTTCGGCTCATCGTGGAAGGTCTGAAGGCTTTCCTTGCCCATCTTGGGGCAGGGGCAGGGCAAAAATAGGGTATAGAGGTGGCATATGTTCCGATTTATGTCGCACTTCATCGGCTTTTTGAGTTCGTTGTGGGGGCTTGGAACCCCCACAACGGTCAAACGGTCATTTGAGCGTGAAAGTCGGTGGCGTTCCTTCTTCCACCCCGACTTTTGGGCTTCTATGTTCCTTGTCGTCTTCATCGTCGCCCTGCTCCTTGTCGCACTTCTTCTTCGGATGGTGTTCCGTTGGCACAGCGTAGGCAAAGAGGACGCCCCAAATGGTGCTGTGAAGCAGGTTGTCTATTTCGGTTGGGAGCAGGGGTTGAAGGATGGCGTAGGACTGAAAGAGTGCGATGAAGAGGATGGCTCCCCCCGCTTTCCTTTTCAGGCGGTAGGAAATAGGGGAGCCTTTGGGAGCAAGGATGAAGCAGAGGATGGCATAGGCTATGGCTTCGGCTATGGCTACCATCGTGCCCCTTCCCTTTCATCGCCTGCTTCCTTAGAGCAGGGCAACGGCAGTGTAGTCCGATATGCCTGCCGATACGACACCTATGAGGTGTCGCTTTCCGTCTTTCCCTTTCAGGTACACCCCGCTACCCGAATTACCGCCGAAACTGCCGATGTCAAGGATGGCGAAACGGGTAGCAGGGGGTATGTCGGGGTCTATGTCCGACAACCCTATCTCCTTCGCCGTGAAGACGGCGAGGACTTTCCCCTCTCGCTCAAAGTAGGGGAGGGAGGTGCGGTAAACATCGGGGTCGTTGGAGAGGAGACACCCCATCACGGCTACCACCCTCGCCCCTGCTTCCACCTTCACCCCTGCAGGGCTTTTGATGGGGTCGGTTTTGGAAAAGGAGAGGATGGCGATGTCGCTGAAGACTTTGCGGATGTAGACTTTCTGCCGAGCAGGGGCTGCTCCCTTTTGCAGCAGCACCTCCGCTTCGTCTCCCTCTCGCAACCTGAGTGCCTTGACACAGTGCCCTGCTGTGTAGAGAGTGTCCTTCTCTATGGCGACACTGCAGATGGGCAGTTCGCCTTCCATCAACACAGCACGGGGCTGAGGATGGGAGAGGGAGCGGAAGGATGGACGGGAGTGGGGGATGGAACGCAGGTAGTCCTTCACCGTTGCGTTCCTCGCTACTATGGCAAGGAGCGAGCCGATGATGAAGGCGATGAGGTGTCGCTTGGTCATCTTTCACACCACCTTGATACCGACAGGCTCCGCCTCAACGGAGAGCGTGCGAGCCATCTCCAAGAGACGCAGGAAGGTCTCCACTTCCCGCCCGCCTGCTTTCCCTTCACTGAAGCGGTGCATAAGGTACTGAGCGAGGTACTGCAACATCTCCTTCTGCCCTTCAAGGGAGAAAAGGTTGACGGAAGAGGGGGGAGGGACGACAGCACCGCTGTCGCCCTCTATCAGCAGGAAGTTGTTGGGTGTTTGCCTCCCTCGCATACTCTCCCCCCTTTCGTCTTAGGAAACGCTGCTGCCGAATGTGCCGTAGAAGTCGGTGTAGCCGACGGAGAAGGCTGCGGTAATGCTGTGCATAACTCCCTTCGTGCGGAAGTCCGTGAACATATCCGTAGCAGGCTTCTCTCGCCAAAAGAACCGCAGTTTATGCACATTCGGAGCGGCAAAGATGAACCAATCGTTGGTATCGCTCAGGTAGGGCACGCAAAGGACTTCGGGGATAACATTCCTAAATGGGTTCTCATAGGTGGCGAAGCCCGTGCTTTGCGGTGCGCTACTACCGCCACCAACGATGTGTGGGTAGTACGAAGAGTGAAGCAGGGTGTATGCCGTGTATTTCAGTTCAGGGGGCACTACCAACACCTGAGGCTGAATGACGACAGGAATGCCCCGATGATTGCGCCATCGTTGGAAGATACCGAGAGCCTGCTCAAGGGAAGTAGCAGTCAGTGGTGTAGAGGCAGGAAAGGTGTTCCTGAAGGTGTCGCCGTTGAGCAGGGTGTGAGTGCCGAAGAGGGGACGGCTGCCTGTGAAGCCGTTGGCGATGACGCTCCAAGCCACCAATTCTACGGTGTGCTTCATCGCACGGACGGCTTCTCGCATAAGTTCTGCCCCAATCTTCGCATAAAGGTCTTCTCGGAGCAGACGCTTACTGACCGTCCACATCATACCGTAGTCCTTGTGAACATAGAGGACACGGTTGCCCGTCAGGGCACGGTCGGTCGGCAGTTCCGAGCCGTCGCTGTTCCACTCAGGCACTGCCCCGAAGCCTGCTATAATCAGTTCCTCTTCGTAAGCACGGTTAGAGGTCTGAACCGAGTAGACCTTGCTATAGAGTTCGGGGTACTGTTGGTACTCAGAGAGGAACACCTCTCGGATACCGACACGCAAAAGGTCAGGAAACTGTCCCGAAGTCATAATGCTTGCGTTCATCGTTCATCAACCTCCGTATTAGCCTCCGAAGACGATGAGCAGGCGTCCGTCGCTCAGTACCTGAGCAACCCGCCCTGTGGCAGGGTTAGAACCGTTTGCCTGCACTCCCCATCGGTTCGTAGTGCTGTTATAAACGAACATCGTCGTTGCGCCTACATTCAGCGTCGGCGTGCTAAGGTAGTTCCCCGAAGCGTCTATCTGTCGCATAATCAGTTCCGACTTATTCGGCGACAGCAGGGCAACCAACGGACGGTTGAGGTGCGCCCCGAAAGCAGGGTACTCTCCGCTGTCAGGTGCAATCCCTACAACGATACCCTGATACCGACTTGCGTTGATACCTGACGCTCCCGACGGGCTTCGTACTATCTGCCCTGAAGTGTTGAATTCAACAAAATCGCCCACCTGACTGTCTGTGTAGGTCGCAGCAGTGGGTGCAGTGATATACTGCACGGCGTCTTGCCATATGTACGCCTGCGAAGTGTTGACCCGTGTGCGTACTCCTCGCTCCTCCATCGTTTCTCACCTCATCTCTTGTGTCTGCGCCCCTGCTTCCTCTTCCCCTCTTCCTTCGCTTGGGGAAGGAGAGGGGGGCGCACCCGCAAGGGTGCGGGGGGAGAGGATGGGGCAAACTACCCCCTGCTATAGGTGGGGAGCAGGGGGACGGCTATGGATAGCCGTAGAGAGGAAGGGTAGGGTTTTCCCCTACCCATCTTTATATGACGCTGTTCCCCGTGCTTTTAGTTCCGCCCTCAGATGATGATGGTGCGGTCGGGAACACCGTCCGTAGCAGTCTTCTCTGCTTCCTCTTGGATGTTGAAGTACGCCCTCTCTGCGGAGCGCACCATCTCATCGTACTTCTGTTTCCGTGCCTCTAAGAAGGCTTCTCGGATAGCACGGGGACGGCGCATAAGTTGCAGTTCCCTGAACCGCACCTTACCGAAGGGGTTCGTCTCTCCGTCCCCCTCTCTCACCTCTTCCCAACCTCGCCCTTTCGCCCAATCTACGCACTGAGGATGATTGCCGTCTACGCAGAACCATCCGTACTCATACCCCTGCTTCGGGTTTCGTACCGACAAAGGGTCTTCCTCAGTGATGGTGCGGACGAAGGAGCGGGCTTCCTCTAAGGACATCGGCTCCTTACTTTCTACCACTGTCGGCTCTGCCTTTTTCATCGCTTACCCCTCCTTAGCCCTCTCAGCCAACACCTTCTGATAGAGTTCGTCGGGGTCTAAGCCCCATATCTCGGCATACCGACGCAACTGCTCGGTCTCCTCTACGGGCAACGACGGCTTCTCCTTCTTCGCCTGCTCTTGCTGCTTCTTCGCCTGAAACTCCTTCTGCTTCAGAGCGTAAAGTCCGTAGAACATCAAAGCGGTCGCCTTCGTAAGGTCGGGGTTGATAGCGTGCGGTGGGAAGGACGACAGGTACTGCTTCGTCAGGTTGACGATACCTAACTCCTCTAACTCAGGGTGTTCCTTCAACAACGGCGATAGCCCCTCTTGGATGGCTACCTTCACCGCCATCCGCAAAAACTCAGAAGACTGCTGTTGCTCCTCTGCCTCCCCTTCCTCATCCTCATCGTCGCCCTTAGAAGGACGGGAAGCAGGGGGCTGAGAGGCTTGGGCATACTGCACCCACCGCTGCTGCTCCTCAAACTGCGTCAACCGCTCTATCTCCTGTCGCCACAGCGTCTCAAACGATACCTCTTCCGTCGGCTCCTGCACCTGCACATTTCCTTGCGTCTCTACCATCATCACTCCTCCTTCGTTGAGTAAGCGAATTCATAGCGAGCGTGTTCCATCGCCCGCTCTATGTCGCATAGGGTGCGATAGCGCACCTTGCGCTGAGTGTATTGCTGCACCGTCTGATGGACGGAAGTAGCAGTGTCCTCATCAGCAAGGAGAAGAGCAGAAATCAACCGCTCCTTCTCCTCACTGATGAATTCCTCTATCGCCTGCACTACGGCATAGGCTTCCAACAGTTTCTCTAACGGTACGGTCGTCTTCATAACATCTCACCCAAACCCTCAGGCGGTAGCCCCACCTCACCCCCCGCTAACGCCGTCGCCATCATCTCATCAGGCATACTCAACCCCATAAGGGGATGGGGAGCGACAGCAGGGGGAGGAGGCTCCGAAGTAGCAGGCTTCTCCCCGATGATGGCTTCGGGTCGGTTGATACCCATCAACCGTAGTATCTGTGCGTCTACCTCCCATCGCCCCTCAGGTGGCAATTGCTCATACATCAACTGCCTGACGATGAGCCACCGCTGCTTATCGGTCTCCCTGTTGACCGACGCCGTGTTCGGCTCTATCGTAAACTCCGTCTCCCTGACTATATCGTCAACGGTGAAGTCTATGAGAGGCGAGGGAGCGTTCAGGACTTGGCTGATGTAGACTTCATCGCCCCACTTCTTCAGGAAGAGCAGGTCTAACTTAGCGTTCATACGGAAGGCTTCCTTCGCTGCAGCGTAGAACGCCTTGAACCGCACCGCTCCCTCTAAAAGCGCAGTCTCAACGGCATAGGCGGTAGAGGTAGCAGGGGGCAACTGCCCCATCAGGATTTCGTTGATACCGCTTATCTGCGTCGCTAACTGCATAAGAGCCTGCTCTTCCTGCAGTATGCCCCCGAACTGCTGAGGCATAAGGAGAACATCTATGTCCTGCGGTGTCTCAACAGGTATCTTCATCCCCGCACTGAAACTGTCTATCTTCTGCGCCGTGCTGCCCTTGCGCACTTTGAAGATAGGCAGGTTCGTGAGCAGGTGATTGTCTAACCGCAGGTTGTGCAGTTCCGTTATCTCCTCCTCAAATGGCTCCAACATCTGCCCCAACCCTGTACCGAAGATGGTAGCAGAGGGCATAATGTTGTAGATGATGTAGGGGAAGATGGGGAAGGGGTAGACTTCTTTGCGTAGGTAGAGGTTGAAACGGGGCAGGTAGTGGATGTGATAATACTTCCCCTCGCAGTAGTAGATGACCCTGCTCAGTTCCACTATCCCCCACCCCGTTGTCGGGGTCTCTGCCCGCAAGGGGTGTTGGTCAGGGATGGTAGCAGGGGACGCCCACAGCCGTTCCAACACCTCATCAGGCAGGTTGTATTCGTCTATCAGGTACTTCAGGCTGACCGTCTCCTTATGACCGATGGCGATAACGCCCTGAAGGGTAGGGAGTTCGGGGTAGACGATGAAGTTCTCCAACGGAACATAGCGCAGGTAGGGGTAGGGGGTGCTAACCTCAACATCGTTGGAGGGCTTCATCATCATCTTATACCCCACCCCCGTCCCTAACAATACGGCGTCCGTGATGACCTTATACCACTCCTTCAACGGCTGCTTCTTCTGATAGTGATGAAGCAGCAGTTCTAAGTCGTTCGTCGCCGTAGCAGTGCGGACGGGACGGATGAGGATGAAAGGCTCGGAGGCGAAGTGAGTGAGGAGCAGGCGTTCCACTACTGACTGACAGATGTAGCGGATGATGGGGATGACGATGTTGCTGCCCCCCTCTATCGGTGGCTGCCTTGTCGCCTGCAGGTTGTAGCGCAGGCGCAGGCGGTGGATACGGTCATAGCGGGGGGTCTTCGCCTCAAAGAACCACCGCATACGCTGAAACTTCTGAAGCACGGGGTCTTTCGGGTCTAACCCCACCGCTTTCTGCAGAGCGAAGATGTCCGCTGCCTTCGCACTCCCTAACTCATCTGCCGAAGCGATATGCGTGTACCCTTCCATCCTCTTTCCGTCCCCCTGCTATCCTATTTTATGGCTTGCTCTATCTTGTAGATGAGCAGTTGGGCTACCGCCTGTAGCACGGCGTCCACCTTCTCATCAGGCACGCCTAACTGCTCCGCAAGTCGCCTGCTCTCCCGCCCCTCTATCACTTCGTTGAACAGTTCGGTGATGACGGGGAGCAACATACCGAGAAGCACCCGCTTCAACCAACCTATCTTCATTTCAACCATCGCACCTCCTTCAACCGTGCAGCGTCTAAAGACGGACAGGCAGTAGGATTGAGATGGCTATGTAGTGCCACCTTCGCAGCAGGGAACCGCCCCTGAAGGACTTGTAGCAGGCGGTTCAACGCCTGATACTGCGCTTCCGTCTTCTTCCTGTTGCCCCATACGACGATACCGATACTTAGAGCGTTGTGTCCGTCAGCGTGCGCCCCGATGAGGCGGACGGGACGCAAAGCCCATACGCTCCCCTCAGGGTCTATCCCATAGTGATACCCTATCCCCCGCCACCCCCTGCTCCGATGGTAGCGGTCTATCTCATACCAACTATCTACCCCGCTGAAGGGAGCGTCTGCCCCTGTGTGATGAAGGACGATGAGGTTGATAGCCCTGTGAGGAGATAGACGGTCAAAATACGCCCGCAGGTTCTCTATCGGCGTAGCAGGGGACGCTATCCGATAGAAAGCCCACTTCGCCTTACCCCCTTTTCCTTTTGGCAATACCATTCTTTACACCTCCATACTCTATGACGCTGTTCCCCGTGCTTGTAGTTCCCTTAGGCAGCACGCTGTGGAACAATAATAGCAGAGAGACAATAAACGGTGTTGGAGTTGGCTGTTTCGTATGCTCGCCTTCGGACAACGATAAGAGTAATGGGATGGGAACGATGATGGGAAAGGGAAGAAGAAGGGGAAAAATCTATAAACCCCACATCTACAACGGTCGTCGTATTAGCAGGGATATTGACAGAAACATTATCACTATAGGCAATTTCAGGGGTTGTAGAGGTTGGTTTTAGTACCAACAACGCAAAATTTGTTGTGATGGTAGAAGATTGGGGGTTGTGTAAATATAACAGCCCCCGCCCTGCTCTTATTCCGAAAGGGACAGCAATTGTTGGGAGTGTTGCAATTAGATTTGTAGTAGCAGAATTAGTAGTGTGAAAAGCAATAACCCAAATGCTGCTCCAAAAAAGGTCTCTTACATAATGTCCGCTTGGGTCGGTTGTTGTGATGAAGGTGCGACACGGCGGAGCAATAATATAATGAGGCAACATCGTACAATATTTGTTTCCATCCGTTATCGGTCGCACAACATCTACTCGGTCGTAGTCGTGGATGAAGTAGGCATATCCATCTTCCAAGTTCGTACTCAAATCGGTAGGAGCAGGGGCGGAAGAGACGGTGAAAGAAGGAAAGCCGACGAAGGGGGCACGGATAGAGCCGCCCTCTTGCATTCCTCTCAACATCCACCGCCTGCTCCCCGATGTTCCCGTAAGAGGGCTGCGGGAAAGCACGCCGACATCTGTGGGGAGAAGGGTGGTGGTGTCGTCCGTTAGTTGAGGAGCGACAGGATACCAAGTAGAACTATCCCCGCCCCTGCTCCATAGCACGCCTATCGCTCCGCTTGTGTGTGATGGGTGATACTTCAACACTAACTCATTCGCCTTGCTCGCCCATACATCCTTCCCCGAAGGGGTAGAAGATGTGGCGACAACAAGGGGACGGGCAAAAGCAAGGCGATATTGAGCGTTGTTGCTGTCGTAGTAGAAAAGGGTAGCGTTGCCGATATTGTCCCAAGCGTTATGATTGACTAACTGTCGGTTCTGCGGACTGCTGACCTGTGATTGATAGGGAAGGATAAGGGGGTTAGCAGGGACAGGGAGCGCACCTACGAAGTCTACCCAAGCACTGCCGTTCCATCGCACTAATCGGTTCGTTTCTGTATACCGTATCTCATCTACGGCAGGGTACTGAGTGTTGCTCTCAGGAAGGATAGCAGTGGGGTGAGAGTGGTCAGCCTTTGCGAAGCGAGAAGAGGAGCCTGCACTCCTTAGCCCTGTCGGTCGCACATCGCTCAACATTCCTCCTACATAAAGTTCAAACGACAACCGCACCCAATTCGTTCCATTCCATCGGACTATCTTATTATCCTCATCGTAGCGGATTTCGTCTACGACAGGGGTTTGAGGGTCGCTTCGGGGAAGGATAGCGGTGGGATGGGAGTGGTCAGCCCTTGCGAAACGAGTAGAAGCCCCTGCTTCTCTCAACCCTGTCGGCTGCACATCAGCGTTCGTCCCCCACTCTACATCCATAGGTGTTTCAACGGAAAGGGGAACCCAAGCACTGCCATCCCATCGGACTACCTTATCCTCTGCGTTGTATCGGATTTCGTCTACGACAGGCGTCTGAGGGTCAGCCTGTGGCAGCAGGGCAGTGGGATGGGAATGGTCGGCGAAGGCATAGCGGGGGGCTGTGCCTGTGTCTGCTACCCCCGTCGGCTTCACATCCTCCGCCATCGCCCCTGCTACTACCCTTGTCGTAGGGCTATTTCCTATGTAGATGTTGATGGCAGAAGTGGACAGGTCAAAGTAAGCAGCCCCGTCGGGGGTAGAGAGAGGGACGGCGACGGGGAATTTGAAAAGGTGCTGATGGTCAGCACGGGCTGCTTTGTTGAGGACGCCCCCGCTGTTGCGGTTCCCCGTCGGCTGAATATCATCATCCGTGCCCCACTCTATCTTCGCCTCTCCCTTTCCTGCCCCTGCTTCTAACGCCTTCACACGGCGGAGCAAGGCAGAGAGGTAGGGGTGAAGGCGACGGATTTCCTGTGAGTTGAAACCGCTCAGACTGTTCATCCTCTTACACCTCCTATGCGTTCTAACAGGTCGTAGACTATCCATCCGTCATAAGTGTAGGGCTTCGTCCCTTCATCCTGCCCCATCAGCACTATCACCTTCACGCTGTCCGCCCGCAACCGCTCTTTGAAACGGACGGTGTTCATCCCCTGCTCTGCGACAAAAGTCTCCAACACCTCCCTGTCGCTTCGCTCATCCTTCACTATCACCGTCGCACTCACCCTGTCCGCCCCTGCTAAGGCTAAGAGGAAGCGGTCTATGTAGACTTCGTTGGGGAAGCGGAAACGGCACTCATACTCCGTCCGAGTGCCGTCCTGATAGGCGGGGAGCAGGGCACTATGCGCAGCACTGCTGCCTCGCCCTGTTCCGATGAAGTACGGAAAGCCGTAGGGACAAAGAGTGAACCGCATACCTCACCTCTTACGCAGGTGCAAAGGGGTCAATCTCATAGATAGCGGTCTCCTTCGCAAAGAAGTAGCGTCCGTTGAAGGCGACAACATCCTTCCCACCCCTTGCTTCTACCTCATAGAAGCCTTCGTCTAAGACAAGGTACACCTTCCCTTCCGTATCTACGGCGATGGACGGCTCGGAGCCATCTATCTTCAGCAGGGGCAGAAGGGTGAGAGGGAGATGGGTGATGTTGATGGCTTCGTTCGCCCCTGCTACCTCAAACCACATCCCCCCGTAATACATCACGCCGTTAGGCGTCGTCCGAGCAGGGGTCGGGAAGAGAGCAGAGGGGGAAGTGAGGCGAGGGGGAGGATAGGGCAGCAGGACTGCCGTCCACTCCCCCTCACTCGGCTCAAACAACCGATAGACGCCCTGCTTCGTAAGGAGCAGGAACTGAGAGCCGAAGGGAAGCACATCTAAGGCGTTCCCTACCTCCACTATCCCCCCGCCCCCTGCTACGCCCGCAGGGGCAAGGTCATCAGGAACATCCCACATCCGCCCTACCGCACTTATCCGCACCTCATTCGGGTAGAAGTAGAAGGTGCGGTTGGCGACAGTTTTGATAGCACGGGGGTTGTAGGGCAGGTTGGCGGTGTGGAAGTTGAAGGGGGGAGCGTCGGCGAGGGTCTCTTGGTCAACAACGATAGAGGTCTCCCCCGTAGTCGTAAGAGGGATGAACTCCATAATCCTCGCTTGGTCTCCCCACAACACCATCACCGCCACCCCTGCTACATTCCCCCTCACCTCTAAGGGGATTTGCAGATGATTGATTTGGACGAAGAATTCGCCCCGTGTGAAGCGGACAGTGCTAAGGGTAGCAGGCAACAGTATCCGCTCCTTCGCCGTCTCCGCATAGTAGCAGAGGATGAGACGGTAAGGGGGGTCAAAGAGAGGGGAGAGCAGGCTGTTCTCCCATACAAGGAGTTCCGCCGTGCTACCATCACTGTCCGTCGGCTTCCTCACCTTCGGCTTATGCTGAAGCAGGGGGAAGATAGTGCCCGTGCTACCATCTCCAAGCGTCCCCGCCCCCACCACCTTCTTCGTCCCTGTCCCCTCAGGCAGGGAGAAGGTGGCGATGACGGTAGGAGCGGTAGCAGGGCTGTCAACGACGAAGGTCGGCAACACCGTATGCTCAACAACATACCCCTGCTCAAACCCCTGTCGGTTCTCATAGTTGTTGAGGGCGGGGTTGAAGTAGCGGACATACTGCGCCCGCCCCTCATCCGACAGGAACTGCCCCCCTTCGGTTATCGCTGTGAAGTGAAGGTTCTGAGCAGGGTCTATGTAGGGGGAGAAGAAGCGGATGGGAGCCTCAAAGTTGACCCATAGAGCAGGGTTGGGCATAGAGCGATGGGGAAGCAGGCGGTACATCCGTTCGGCAAACTGATTGTAGACTGCCCCTGCTAACCCCTTCGCCGTCTTCTTCGGCAGGGGCATAAGGTTGCCCATCCCCATCGGCTCTATCTGTCCGAAGACTAACATCATCCACCCCCGCTGCTATCGCTGTTCCTTCGGAGCCTACGGCTCTAATCGGGCAGGATAGAGGAGTTCAACGCCGTGTACCCGCACTGTCTCACTCTCTCCCGCAGCATACTGCCGTGCTATCTCTATGAACAGACACCCGCCGTTCGTAGGGAAGGACGGCAGGTTAGCAGGGGACAGGGTGAACTCAGCGTTGTATATGCTGTTCGCCGAGATAGCAGAAGCGGTTAGAGTGCCGAAGGCGAAAAGCGTGTTCATCGTCTGCGTCGTCTCCCCGTGCCTGCGCCATCCTATCCGCACCCTGATAGGCACAAGGTCAGAGCGTCCCCCTGAGAAGGAGAAGGAAACCCGCAGTCTGAGGGAGAAAGCACTGTCAGAAGAGGAACCGACGAAGAAGTTGCGAGGGATGGGGACTGTCGCCATAAGACGGCGGTGCTGTCCGTTGCTCAATCTACTACCGTCGTTGAAACCTGCAACGATTTCGTTGAAAGAGGGGTGAAGATGGATGTTCTGACTGAGAGTAGTGCCTGTGTCGTTGTCGGCAAGGTGGAAGATGGAAGGGGGAAGAAGCACGGCTGCGTAGATGTTCGCCTCTACCAACCGCCCCCCTGCTGTTATCTGTGGGTTCTGCCCGTAGTTCGCCTTTGTGCGGAAGCAAACCCCTGTCTGAAAGTCGCCCAAGTGAAGGGACGAAAGGCTATAACTGCCCCCCTCAGAGGCTATCACTTTGTCTCCCTGATACTGCGAGGCTCCGTAGCAGCCGATGAACCAACCGCCCTTAGGAGCAGGGGCTGTGCCTGAGAAAGTGCAGTTGATGTACCATATCAGGTCATCCTTCGTCCCCCCGAAATCGGCTGCCCCTGAGAAACGGCAGTTGACGAAGACGGTATCGTAGGAACCAAGAAGGGAGACCTGTTTAGTAAAGTGCGTCCTGAACGCCTCGCCCTCTACATCCATAACGAAAGCACGGGCAAGACGGAGACTGATGGGGTCAAAGGGAGATGACCCACTCCATCCTGCAGACAGGTGTTGATACCGCCCCCTGCTCAGATAGTGTCGCTTCGTGTTAGCGACAGGGAGACGGACAACGAAGCCGTAAGGCTCGGAAACATCAAAGTCGGTGATATGCACCGTCCCACCGTCCGTCTCTCCATCCCCCGCCGTGCTTTTCACATAAAGCAGTGCCCCGTAGAGGCTCTCATCGTTCCCTATAGCAGAGGCTTCGCCCTGAGGGTTGCTGAACCTGCTCAACCCCACCTGCTTCACCTTCACCCCGTTTATCCGCACCTCATAAGCAGGGTGCGAAGGGTTGGCAGTAAGGACGATGGCAGTACGGAGCAGGCGGTCAAACTCAACATTTCGCAAGGTCATCCTCAGCGTCCGCCCTGCTTGCGTACTCGCCTTTATCCCTACCCCGTAGCCCCGATAAGAGGCGACGGTGGAGATGGAAGTAGAGGGATGGGTGAAGACGACACTATCAGCGTCTACCGAAAGGTTCGTCAATATGCAGTCGCCCCAACAGTCCTCAAACCTGCTATCCCTTATCCGCAGCACGCCGTCCTGTGTGCTGCTGCGATGGTCAACGGCAGCATAACCCATCCGCAGGAAGCGACAGCGCACTATCGTCGTCTCATAGCCGTTCGTAGCGATAGCGGATACCCTTACATCGCTGTTAGAGGTGTGCCCCTCAAAGGTCAACCCCTCAAACACTACCCCGCCCCCTGCTACCGAGAACATCGGACTGTCCCCGCTGTTGTAGAAAGAAGCGTCGGGGCGAAGGATGGCGTTGTTCCCTATCAGTCGCACATTTGCAGGGACGGTGAGCGTCCCGCTGATGGGGTAAATCCCCGCAGGGAAGTAAAGTATGCCCCCGCCATCGTTGCCTAACTCAAACAGCAGGGTGCTAAGGGGAGCAGCCCCCGCTATGCGGATACGGGAAGAGAAAAGGGTGTCGGTAGTGTCTACCCGCATAAAAGCGTCGTGCAGGAACCGCTCCCAATCAAACAGTTCGTCTACATTCGCAGAGCGAGGGTACGGTATCGGTATCCCTGCATTCGGCGTAGTGTTGCCCATCGTCCTACCTCCTTACGCTCTTACCTTACGATTGCGCCTCTCGCCGTGCTATATCCGTCCGCTCCTCAGGGTCATACAATTGTCGCAGGGTGTATCGCTCTAACTCCCTAAGGGGGAAATTCTCTAAGAAGCGAAGGTAGTTGTAGCCCTCCTTCGGAGCCTTCTCTCGCCGTACCTTACTCATAGCGTTTCACCCCTCTTCGCCGATAGAAGGTGATAGCAGGGGGCTGCTGCACGGTCGCAGCCTTGTTCATCACCGTCTGCAGTTCCTCTTCCGCCCGCACCTTCATCGCCTGCAACAACGGCGGTGCTTCCTCACCCATAAACTGCAACAGCAGGCGGTAGGCAGTCTCATAGATGAGGAAGGGAGCCGTGTAGGGGGGAAGGATGAGGCTGTCGGAGGTCGTAGCGATAGGGGGATGGGAGATATAGGCGTAGACGGTAAGGTTTTCGTGCCCCATCTTCTTATCAGGCGACAGCCGTAGCCACCGCCCATATATCCCTACCGCATAAGGAGCAGTGTCCCCTGCTACCCCCCGCACCTCTTCATTCGGTGCGGTGATGGACTGAAGTGGAAGTTCAATTGCTTCAGCGACTTCCTCAATTATATCGCCTACGCTAAATTCTGAAGCATTTTCAACCGCTACAATAGTGTCTGAGACGATACGATACCGCTGTCGGACGCCGTTGAATTTGTCTATGAGCAGCCCGTTTTCTCCCCACCCCCGCTCCCGCAGGCTCTCCATCACTATCAATTGGTTGTCCGTAGTGTTGCGTGCAGAGATGGTCGCCGAAGCGGACGGTTTGTAGACTACCCTTTCTATGAGTGTGTAGTCGCTCGGCAGCCCATACTCCCCCTGCTTCGTCGTAGAGAAGTAGTCTCGGACAGGGAGCAGGGGGACAAGGGTAGAGAGGGTTTGGGCTGCCCGCCCTACCATCCGTGCTATTTCATCGTCCGTAAGGGGCAACCCTTCCGTCCTTAGCACCGCCTTCACTTCGTTGATGATACCTACAACCGTCATAACCGTCCCCCTACTTCTTACCCATCACCTTCCGATAGGCTTCCGAAAGAGCGATAGCGATAGCCTGCTTACGGCTCTTCACCTTCTGCCCACTGCTACTGCGCAGCGTGCCCTTTTTATACTCCCTCATCACCGTCTCTATCTTCTTCTTCGCCTTATCGGAGCGAAGAGCCTCCTTAGGTATGCGCTTCTTCATCGCCTTATCCCCCCTTAGCAGGTCGGGAAACTGCCCTGAAGTCATAAATATCACCTCCGCAGGGAGAGCCTGCCCCCTGCTACTACTACCTTTATAGACGCTCTTCCCCGCCGTGAAAGTTCCATCGCCCATACCCTATCTGCCCCTGCTTCACCTCTCTCCGTCGCCGTATCCGCTCGGCGATGATGGTAGCAGGAGAGGGGAAAACATCTTCTTCCTCTTCGGTAGCAGGGGGTGGGGCAGCCGTCGCCTCATCGTTGAGGCGGAGAAGCCCCGTAGAGTAGAGGTGGTAGACGGCGTAGCGGAGAGCGTCTACGGCGTCATCGCCTTTCTTCGGCAACTCCTTCCCCTGCTTATACGCCATCCCTCGCATAGTGCGGTGAAGGGCACGGTCGTAGAAGAGCAGGCGGTGCGCCCGCATAAGGCTGTTGAGGACGCCTATGCTCTCCGCCACCTTCTTCGTAGAGGGCAGGGCTGCTATCCCTTTCTCCCCAAACTTCCAAGCAGGGGGATAGCCTGTTGTGTCCCTGCCGTTGAGGGCACTGTCGTAGATGAAGATGGGCAGGTCGCCTGCGTTTGTGTACCCCTGCTCTCGCAACCATAGGATGGCTTCATCCAACACCTCACTCAGCCCCATATTCCGCCATTCCTTATGGTCTTCCACTAACACCCGCCCGTCGTCGGTAAGGCGGACGACGACGGCGACAGCAGGGCAGTTCACACCGAAGTCAAACCCAACATAGTATGTGCCCCCCGCTATCGGCTCATCTATGAGCAGGGCTTCGGTGCAGTAGGGGAACACCCTTTGGTCAAAGAATTCGCCCCTGAACCGAGCAGGGTCATCTATGAGGGTCGCTACCCTTTGCACCCCCTCTTCATCCAAGAAACGGTTCTCTTCGGTAGTGAGATGAGCGACGAAGATGAGTTCCCCGTCCGCCTTCTCCTTCACCTCTGTCCACATCCAAGTCAACCCCTTCAAAGGGGTGGCAGTGATGATGACCTGCCCATCGGTGTCCATAGTGCGCACTAAGAGGCTCTTATACGCTTCGTAATCGCACTCCTCATCTATGACCACTAAGTGCAGACTGACGCCTTCCAAACCGAGCAGGGGGGTGAGATGGGTTTTGAAATCTAAAAGGGAGCCGTTTTGCAGACGCAACTGATGGAACCGCTTGCTGTACGCCTTCTCCCAACTGCCCCCGTAGAGGTGAGCAGGGGACAGGTAGCGCAGCAGTTTCGGTTTGATGACGCCCTCTATCATAGAATAGTCGGGGAGAAGGTAGCGGACACGGGTAGGGGGTTTGAGGGAGCGGAAGGGATGGTCGGCGAGGAGATACCACGCTACCTCTATCGTCGCACTCTCCGTCTTCCCCGCTCGGTTCCCCCCGAAAAGTGCCTTCACCTTCGCCCCGCTCCGCCAAAACTCTAACACCTTTGCGTTCGGCACACCTACTACCTTATGCCCCGCCCCTGCTTTAGACAGCAGGCGTCGCTCCTCATCAGAGACGGAGCGGTTGAGGAAGAAGAAGCCGTTGGGGGTGCGCAGCACGATGTCCTCGCTTTTGATGGTCATCGCTTACGCCCTCCCCCATACGGCGTCGCCTCTTTTTCGTCGCCGAAAAGTTTGAGCAGCCCTAAGCCGAAGGACGCCGAAGTACGGCTCTGCCCCCGCTGTTTCGGCATAGCGTTGATGAGTTCTATCGGAAGCATAGCACCCTGCGCCTGCTGCGCCTGCACCTGCTTCTCTATCTCTTCCTGCACCATCCGTATCCCACTCAGGAGCCACTCTACCCCCTGCTCAAACTCCTCTTCAGTGAGCAGGGGGGTGTCGTTGTCAGGGAGTAAGGCGTTGAAGGCAGCAGGGTCTGCCCCCTCTAACACCGTCTTGATGAAGACGGAAGGATGATGATTTGCCCGCAGTGCCTGTGAGTAGGCTTCGTACTTCTCAGGCAGGGAGAACAGGTAGTTCAGCAGTTTGCGGTACTGAAGGAACAGGGCAAGGGTGCGGACGCCCGCTTCATCCTCACCCACCGCCCGCTTCTTCAACCACTCCGCCCCCGACAATAACTCATCGGCTCTCTTCAGCAGCCCCTTCCGCAGTTCCCAAATCTGCGGAGACGCAGGATAGAGAACATCGGTGGTGAGCAGGGAGTGGTCTTCCCGCACCCACATCAGTCCGTACTCACTCTGTCCGTCCGTGAAGATGGCGTCCCTCACTTCGTTCTTCCGCACTATCCGCCTGAACATCGTCTCACTCCTCCTCTTCCGTCGCCCCTGCTCCTTCTAAGCCCATCCCTACTAAGTCCTCAGCGAAGGGGGGCAAAGCAGGGGGCACGGGGGCAGGGTAGGCTTCCCTGAAAAACTGCTCCCGTGTCTCTACCCGCCGTTTCGCCTGCAGGTTGCTCATCACTGCCTGAAACTCAGCAGGGGTGTTGATGAAGATGGGGGTCTTACCGTCCAAACGGACGACTAAGGGAACCCACACCATCTGCTGCTCCTCTAACTGCCTCTGCAGTTCAAAGAGTTTCTCTTGGTACATCCGAGCAAGTTCTGCCCTGCGCTGAGGGGAGAGCGTGGGGTTATTACTTAGGGAGACAAGGGTGCGGTTGATGTCGTTCATCTTCCCCTGCAGTTCCTTTATCCGTGCCTCCTGAAGTGCGTCAATATGAAAGGCACGGACGCCCATCAGAGCGACCCCCCGCTGCAGCAGGGTGTCGGCACTTCGGGTGCGCCCTATAGGGTTCACTTCCCTCGCCCCGAAGCCCATACCGAGCAACCATCGGACGAAGGGGATTTGCCCTAAAAGGTAGCCCCCCACCGCCCGTGCTTTCTCTAACTCAGGTAGGTCTTCGTCATAGATGGGCTGCCCTGTGAGCAGGCTTTTGTTGAGGATGGCTTCGGCAAAGGGACGGAGCGCACCGCCGAAGTAGCGCACTAAGTCCTTGTAGTCCGTCATCCATCCTATCGTCGCTAACTGCGGTAGCGGTATCGGCATTTCGCCGAAGAGAGGATGGGGGTCATACTGTGTCTCAAAAACGCCGATGGGCAACCAATAGGTCAAATCCATCACCCATACATCGCCCCTGTCATCAGGGACGGCGATGAGCAGGGGGTTGTGGCGCATATAGTCGGGGAAGAGTTTGAAGAAGGTCTTCGCCTCGCCCCTTATGTCGTGCTGTGTAGTGAGGGGGTCGTTCGCAAGGAAGTAGAAGATGTTGTGCAGACGCTCCATATACACCCCGCCCCTAAGCAGGTCGGTGTAAAACCGCTCAGGGTGGCGAGCGAAATTGATGAGGGTGTTCAAATGAAATGTGATGAAGGGGAACAGTCCGAGATACTTCCGCATAAACTGCACAGCAGGGGGAACAACACGGTAATTGATGAGCCAAGCATTCACTTCGGCGACTGCTTTGATGAGGTCTTCTACCGCATAGTTCTCTAACTTACCCCACCGCCTTAGCAGTTCCTTCACCGCAGCATACTTCGCTGCTGCCTCACTCATCGTTTGAAAGTAGTGGGCACTCCTTAGCAGGGCACGGTTGCTGACCCATCGGAACCCCCGCACCGCCCTGCTATCCGTACTGTTGATGACCTCCCACTCAGGCAGACGCTCATAGGTGCGGAGCAGGCTGAGAGAGGGGTCTATGTTTTCCAAGTCCCTCGCTAATTTCGCCCCGCCCTTCATCTCCCTATACGCTTCCCTCTGTAAACGGAAGGCTTCCTCTAAGCCTACCTCTAACGGTCGCAGTATCTCACCATAAGGCTGCGCCTGCCGTGCTGCCCGCCTGAAGATGTTGCCCCCGCCAACATACCATAAGAGCAGGGTGTTGGTGAAGGCGTTGCGGATGAGAGCAGGGGGGTTGTAGACGATGACGGACGACTTGAAGATGTTGTTCAGGGTGTCCCATACCTGCCGTGTGCGCAGGAAGTCGGGCTGAGCGATGAGGTCGGCGACGAAAGAGGGGATGAAAAGGTCAAACTCTGCCTCCCGCCCTGCTGTCTGCGCCGTGTAGTAGATGGAACGGACAGAGGGGGGCAAGCCGTCTACAAGGTAGCGGAAAGCAGTGTCAGCGTCTACCGCCCCATACTCCTCTTTCAACGCCTTCCGCAAACTGCGCCCGCTAAAGACGGTAGGCTCAGGAACGATGACCTCCCCTATCAGCCCCTCATCCCCAAAGGCTTTCAGGATGGGCAGCAGTTCCTCGCCGATGTTCGCTACCACCGCCCGCCTATAAAAGCCGTGCAGGGCAAACATCACATTAGCAAGGTTGTTCATCGTTTGCTTCAGCGCAGGCAGTCCGTCTAAATCGTTGCTAAAACCTAAGATGGTCTTCAACACCTCAAAACCCAACAGGTCATCATCCATCCCCTTCACCGCTTCCAACGCCTGCTCTAAAGCACGGTCGGCGTCTTCTGCTCCCTGCGTTCGCAAAGCAGTACGCAGTTCTGTCAACCACGCTCTATATCCATTCACACCGAAGTCGTCTATAGAAGCAAGGGTAGACGGGGGGATACCGCTTTTGAAGTAGATGTCCCGCATAGCGTCAATATGACGACGGAACACATCGGCTGCTGCCACTAAAGCAGGCAGGTCAAACCCCGCTTCCTGCGCATAAGTGAGCAGCCCGTGCATTATGTAGGGATGACGCACAACAGGCGTCGTCAATATGCCTTCCCTTAGTTTGTCTACCTCTAAGGGGTTGGCAAAGTTCGCCCGAAAGTGTGCCCACGCCTGCTCATCCGTAAGCAGGGTCTTCACAAAGTTCCTCTTTGAGAAGTCGCTCCACGAAACCCATTCTCCCTCAGTTAGCCTGCCATCCCCGTAGTAAAGCACGGGGGCTTTGCGGAAGTAGGCGTAAATAAGGCGAGCGATGACGCCTGTCGCAAAGATGTCCTTCAGTCGCCCCTCTACCTCTCGGAACCACTCCTCACCCACGCTCCGTTTCAGAAAGGCTTCTATCCCCTCAACGGCTACCCTCGCCGTCTGCTCCCCCGCCTGCTTCATAGTCCCCGCAAAGGTAGAAATGATAGCAGGCAAATCCTGCAACCGCTCAGGGTTGAGCAGGCGGAAGGCGAGGAAGTGGCGGATGTAGGGCAGGGCTTCAAACGCTTCCTCTCCTGCCGATATTGCTAACGCCTTTATGGCGTCCTCTAAAAGGACGAAGCCCGCAAGATGGTCGTCATCTATGAAGTGAAGCACGGGTTCCGCCTGCCGAAGCCCTACTATGATGGTTTCCAACCGTCGCTCAAAATCAGGACGAAGAACAACCCGCCCGCCATCTATGGTCAACAGGCGAGTGTTGTTCCTTATTCCACTGAAAAAGTTTACTTTGCCTACACCCAACATTTCATTTAGTGCGTCTAAAACAACATCCCGTATACTACTAAATGCACCGTTTGTTCCGAAATAGTGAGAGATAATTTGCTCCATCTTATCATACTCTTGCTTCCAACTCCTTATCGTCGGCGTCCCATACTCCTGCATAATGATACGCAGGCTCTCAGGGAAGGTAGCAAACTCTATCCCCTGTGGTAGTTCTAACGGCTCGCCCCCGCCTGCTACCGTCGGCGGAGGCGTAGCAGGGGGAGCAGGGGGTGCTGCCTCTTCTGCAGGGGGAGTAGGAGGTGCTGCTGCCTCTGCTGCCTCTTCTGCAGCAGGCGGTGCTGCCCGCCGTCGCCCCCGCTTCTTCTTCTCCACAGGGGGAGCAGGGGCAGGCTCCGAAGGAACAGCGGTAGCAGCCTCTGCTGCTGCTTCTGCAGGAGCAGGGGCAGGCGCAGGCTCCGCCTGCACAGCGGTAGCAGGCTCCGCTGCTTGCTCTATCGCCTCATCTACGACGGAAGTAGGAGCAGGGGGAGCAGGAGCAGGCTCGGCTTCCTTCAAAGCCGAAAGGAAGTCATCTATGATACGGACGAATTCGGCACTCTCGGCTTCGCTTATCCCCCGCTGCCCTGCTATCCCTTCCCCAAAACGGCGAAGGGAAAGAAGCCACTCGGTTGTCGCCTGTCGCACAGCAGGGGGCAGGGCTGCTAACCCCTCTTTGAAAGAAACCTGCGAAAGCACCCGCTTTGACGCTCTTAGTGCCCCCAACAGTTCCTGAAAGTGCTTAGAAGGGATGTTAGCGGTCGTAGGCGTCGCAAAGACTTTCTTCAGGACAGGGACAGCAGGGTTCTTACCTGCTTCAGATAGCACCGTCTCCATCCCCACTATCGCACTGTTCGCCCGCTGAGGCGTCCACTCATCAAACGGCGGAAACTCCTCTATCCGCACCATTTGCCCTTGCTCCCACGCCCTCTCTGCCTCTGCCATAGTAGTAGCAGGGGCAGGCGAAGGGGTGGGGACAGGGGAAGGAGCAGGGGCAGGCTCTACAGGAGGAGCAGAGGCAGGGGCAGGCGCAACCGCTTCCTCTACCGCCTCTTCTGCTGCCTTCGGCGCAGCCTGTGGTTTCACTTCCTGCCATCCGTGCTGCTGCAACCATCGGCGCAACGGCTCAGGGGTGTCAGAAGGTATGCGCTTGTTGAAAAGGTCTTCTATTATCGCACTTACTTTCTCCCTGCGAGTTTCTGAAGGAAGGGAATGAGGAAGACGCCACGCACGGTAGACAGCGGAACGGATGTGGTTCAACCCCTCAGCCTTCCCTACCCCCCGCATAGCGTTCGGCGGAGAGGTGATAACATCCAAGAGGTAGACCTGAAGCAGGGAAACATCAGGCGAGGACAGCCCCTGCTCTTCGCCGAAGTATTCACTCAGTCGCTTCGCTAACGCCTCTACCTCACTGCGCTGCAGTCCTTTTTGTGTCGCCAAGAAGTCTTTTACCTGCGCTACCGTTATCTGCGTCGCACTAACGACTTCCTGTCGCTTCGGTTGTATGCCCGTGAGATGGGAAAGCGTCCGATTGAGATACTCAGCCCGTGCCTGTTCCAACAAAGAGATGATAGCGTCTATTCCCGCTATGCCCTCATCTCCATACCGCCCCCTAAGGTACGAAACGAAGTTCCCATAGATTTCGGCAACATACTTACTAAGGAGCATATCAATAGCAGGGTCGGGGGAGAAGGTGGGCAGGGCAATCATCTCTTTCCCTTTCGGAGCGTTTGCTATCCGCCCGCTAATTTCCTCTACGACGGATAGCAGGGCTTGCTCAGGGGCAGAAGAGGCGGTCAGCGTCCCCACCATCTGCTTCAGCCCTGTTATTCCCGACAGGCGGAAGAAGGCGTCCTCATCCACCTCAACCCCCTGCTTGCGGAAGAAAGCACGCCACTGCTCCTTTACCTGAGTTTGATACCGCTCAAACTCCTCTACCTTAGAGGGATGGCGGAAACTATAGACGACAGTCCCACTCGGTTTCTTCGTTGTCTTCGGTGCGTTGATGAAAAGGGAAGGGATTTCCCCTGCCTGCACTTCTTTAGGAAACTGCTTAGAGGCGAAGGCTGACCAATTGAAGTTCAGCGTCTTCGCTAACTCCTCTTCACTCTGCCCCGCCTTCGGAGCCTGCTTTATGCTTTGACGGAGCCGTTCCTCACTCTCCCTCACAAAGTCCGTCAGAATGGCGTCTAATTCATCAGGCAACCGCAAGCACGGCACTATCTTCATCGTCCCACCTCACTAAGTAGTAGGCAAACAGTCGGGGAAGTGTTCCTGAGCCGACTTCAGGAACGCCTCTTCCCATTTCGCCCGTGCTTCCCTCATCTTCTCAAGGAAGCGTCGCACCTCAAAATAGGTGAAGTCAAAGGCGATGTCCTCTGCAGCAATCAGGGAACGCCCTGCTTGGAAGGCGGTCAGGATGTTATCAATTTGGTCAACAGGGATACCGATGTCCTGAAGAAAGCGTCGGGCTTCGGCTAACTCATCAGGGGAGAAGATTTTGTTTTGGAGCAGGCGGTAGAGCAGCCCCTGAAACTTCAACCGCTGCTCATCTGTCAGCCCTATCCGCCCCTCTATCTGCCCATAGTGTTCCACTAATTCATCCAACGCCTGCGGTGTAAACCCAAGCCCCCGCAAGGCTTTGACTTTGAGGAAGTATTGCCCTAAGGTATCGGTCAAATCAGCACCTCGCCCCAAGATACCTATCGCTAAGTCCTGCTCCTCAGGAAGCGTCTCCTGAAACCACCGATATAAGGCTTCGGCTTCGGATTTGAGTAGTTTGATTTCGTCCCTTATCTTCTTTGGCACAGCAGCCCACGCCTGCTCAGGGGTAAGGGTCTGCCCCGCTTCAGCAAGTTCTGCATTCTTCGCCCGCCACTCCTCTACAATACGCTTTAGCAGGGGGATGTCGTTGTTGTCCCTTGCAAAGAGGCGAGCGTAAATGGAAGTGTCGGGCAGTATGCCCGTCCGTGTCATAAACCTCTCCCCTGCTCTCAACGCCTCATCTATATCGGTGATGTTGAGAGAAGCCAATTTCTGAGTGAGAGGGCTGTTGGGGTCGCCATACTGCGCCCGTATGAGGTTCCTCAGTTCCGCTAACTCTTGGTGCGCCTGATAAAGGGCACTCTGTTTGAAAGCAGGGTCGCCCGTCAGACCCCTTATCAGTTCCGCCCCCGTCCGTTCCATCACCTGCAACCGCCCCTGCATAGCGGTCGCAAGCGAAGTACCAAAAGAGGTAAGGTGATGGATGGTGTCCTGAAAGTTCCAAGCAGGGTAGAGCCACTTCATTATACCCTTCGTTGACATCCGTTGCACGGCGTCCCCTACCGCAAGGTTCGCCCGTGCTAACCCCCGCCCGATACTCAATTTCATTTGACTGCTATGCAGGTTATGCGCAAAGAGGCTCATCTCATCGCCGTACTTAGAGAAGATAGCACGGCGTGCGCTGAAAAGGTCAGTCGCCACCTGCTCTGCCGTTATGCCTTCCCTTTGAAAGATGTGCCGTAGCAGGGGGTGATACTCCTCTGCCTGCCCCACCATCCTCGCAAACACTTCCTCAGCAGGGGCATTCAGGAAGTGAGCAAGGTCGGCGTTGACCCTGCTCCGCTCCAAAACATTTATCCCCGCCTGCCGTGCTTCCGTCATCACCCTATCCCACAGGCGGTGCATAGTAGCGTTGTACCCGCTACTCAGTTCATAGGGAATGAAGTGATGAGCGAAGAAGAATTCGTTCGCTTTGTTGAGCATATGCATTAGCCCCGCAAAGCGTCCCCCTGCTCCGATGTTCACCTGTGGCAGGCGCACCCCTGCCTTCCCTAACAGGCGACCTGCTAAACCGAAAGGCAGTGCGCCTGCTGTGTAAGTAGGCAAAAACATAAGTTCAGCAAGGGCTTCCGTTCGCTGTGTCAATTTCAGCCCTTCCCTTGCAGGAGCGAAAGCACGGCGTGCAAAGTAGGAGAATTCGTCGGTAAAGCGACTGCTCCCCTTTGCAATCCGCCCCGCTGCCCCCACCCCTTTGACGGGGAACGGGGCAAAGAGTTCGGAAATCAAACCGAAAGCGTAAGTAGGATTGATGGTCTTACCCAAGAGGCTGAAAGCAAGGGGGCTTTTGATGGGGTCATTACTAACAATTTGCACCTCAGGAAAGATGGAACGAAGGCGAGGAAGTTCGGCTTCTAAGTCGTGTATCGGTATCTCCCTCAAAATCACCTTCCCCGTCTTCGTCCTCACCTGCACCAACAGGTTGTCGGTAGCAAGGGGGGTGGTAATAGGAAACTGCGCATTCTGATACCGTAGTAGTTGCGTCCCTACATCCCAAAACTTCCCTTCCCTCGTGAAAAGGCGAAGATGGGCATCATAGGTACGGAGCAGGGGTTCCATCGCATAGACGAAGTTGCGTCCCGTAAAGGGGTTTTGCCCCCCAACTCCCATTCCAAGCATTCGGGCAGCCGTTTCAAAACCTGCAACAACATTAGAGACTGCCCCCGTCAGTATCGTTGGAACAGACGCCCCTACGATAGAGCCTGCTCGCAGTAAGTCCTCCCATATGCTGCTCTTCAGACGGTCTCGGTAGAAAGAAGTGATGTTGTCGGTGAAGCCCCCTAATTCCTGAAGGCGCAAAATGAATTCTGCAGCAGCAACCAAAGGAGCGTCATTTTCATCATAGGGGTTTAGCCTCTGAAGTGCTTCTTTTAGTTGCTCAGGGGATAGCCCCGACGCCCACAGCCCCGCTCTCGCTGTCCAATAAGTAAGGGCTTTAGCGACGGCTATCGGCGTATAGGCTAAGGTGGTCGTAGCAGCATAAAGGGTGCGCCAAAAACCGTTCCACCATCCCGTCTCTTCCTCTTCCCTCACCTGCTCTTCGCCGACTTCCTGAGGCGTCGGCAGAAGGGAAAGAGGCGACGGCGCAGAAAGAAGTTGAGGCGAAAGGGGTGCAATAGCAGGGGCACGGTAAAGGTCAAAGACGGCACGGACTAACTCTCGGCGAGCAGGGGGGATGAGATGGTGTTCACCAAGCGCATAATGCGCCAAATCCCGCACACTCAACCGCCCCGCTAACTTTTGCGGAAGGGAGAGTGCGCTATCGGCTTGCACTAATCGCTTCAGATACTCTAACGCTTCAGGATTGATGGGCTGAAGCAGGGGCTGCTGTCCCTGCGGAAAAGGTAGTTGCGGAGGCACTATATCCCTCCTCTCTGTCCCGTCTGTCGCATATTGTCTAACGGAGCCTTCCCCTGACGGGGAGCAGGGGACTGCTGAGGAGTAGGCTGAGGCGCAGCAGGGGGTTGCGCCTGTTGCCGTTGCTGCAGTTTTTGATTGAACGCCCGCTCCCAATCATTCAGAACCTTCCGATAGTTAGCATTTCCTTGAAAGGGAGGATTTTGTTTCAAAACAGGAAGTATGCGTTCTTTTGCCTGCAACAAAGCAACATTCCAATCTATCTGCATTCCTGCTTTTGCTGCTGCTGCTTGTATCAGTCCTGCATCATAGATGAGAAGGGTGTTGATGTCCTCAGGAGTAAGAGAAGCGTCAGGTCTTCCAAGTTTCTGAAAGATTGAAGCCACCTGCCCCTGCAGCGCACTCAAAGCCATCGGAATTGTTTGGTTCCCAACAGGAACAGAAACATAAACATCAGCAGGGGGTTTGAGGTAAGCATTCAGCCCGCTTTGATTGATATTGCTACCCCGATTGTCGTAAGTGTTTTTGAAGATATTAGGAGCAGGGGGGACTTCAGGTAAAGCAAAGCCAACAGGGGGCACACCCAAGACGCCCTGCTGCTGTTGCTGTCCCTGCAAAGCACCAAATACAAGGTTCCCCATCATCGCTTCCCTCTGCAGAGCAAGGTTCCCCGCAATTTGTTGTTGCAACAGAGCCATATTCGCCCTTAGCATATAGTCCGTCTGCGCCCGCAGAAGGAAGAGTTGCCGTGCGTCAGAAGACTGCATCCGCTGAAACATCTCAGGAAAGTTCGGGGGCACAACCTGCTCCAACCCCACTTCCCTCAACCACTTCCGCACGGCTTCTATCTTCTGCTCTGTCGGTCTCTTATCCCAATTCGTCCCTTCCCTGTCTATGTTGCTTAGGACGATGTTGAGAGCAGCGTTGAGTTGAGCGTTGCGGAGTTGGAATTCACCTGTCGCTAAGTTGATGTCCAACCCCCGCAGTTGTCGCTCCAACATCTCCTGCCTCATTTTGTTTGCAAATAGTTGCGCCCGCCCCAAAATTTCTAAGGTCGGACGGTATGCCTCGCCCGCCTGCTCCAACACCCGCTTCAAGTCCTCTTCCGACTGCACTGCTTCAAGGCTCTTCACAGCGGAGATGTAGTTGAAGAACGGCTCATACTGTTGCCGTAGCAGGGGGTCGGTGATTTGAGAGGGGGCGACCCCCTGCTGATAGAGGCTCCACAGGCGTTGATTTTGTAGGTTGAGTTTGCCTGTCTCCACCTGCGTAGCAAGGGCTTCCCTTTGCAGGGGGAACATCTCTGCCTGCCGTTGCTCCTGCGCCCTCAGCAGTTCCGCCTGCAGTCTCTGCATTTCCATCTGCTGCTGATGGGCTTCCTCTACCATCTTCATCCGCTTCCTTCGCTCGGTCAGTTCCTCACCCATCAGCAGCCCCTGCAGTTGACCTGCAGCAGCCCCCGCTTTAGCGGAAAAGTAGCCCCCGATACCTGTCAGCAGTGCTGCCAACGACTGCAAATCCATCTCTCTCTCCCCCTTGCTTACCGCCGTGTGCCGAAGTAGATTTCGTAGAGTTCCTCTAACGAAGGAGTAGGATAGATAGTTGGGAAGGTGGTGTATTGAGGGACGCCCCGTATCGGGGGCACAGCGATAGTAGGCTGTGGCATATGCCATAAGGGGTTCCGCAACACATTAGCAGGCGGTAGTTCGCTCCAATAGGAAGGCGGAACACCGATAGCCATCGGTTGCGGTTGAGGCGGAACAGGAAGGACGACAACCGTGTTCGCCTGCTTCCGCTTCGGCTTCTCCCCTTCCGCCTGCGCAGGCGTCATAGCAGGCGGTTCGTTCGCACCGAAAAGGTTCCCAAGTGCCTGCAGTCCCGAAATGATACCCAAGATGTTCATCCGTCTTCACCTCCGATAGGGTACATACGCCTGACCGCCATAAGGCAGCCCCATCACTCCAAAACCAAAAGCAGGGGGGCGAGGTTGTTGCATAAGCCCTTGTAGGGTACGCAACATCTCCTGTTGCTGCCGATACTGCGCATACGCCCCTGCTAAACCGCCTATACCCTGCATAAGTCCCATCATCTGCTGCGAAGCAAGCTGCTCTCCCTGCAGTGCGCTTTCGGCAGATAAAGCACCGCCTTTGATTGCCTGCTCCTGCAGCCCGCCCCGCAGCCCCATCAGCAGCCCGAAGCGTTCCCGTGCTGCCTGCTCACGCAGGAATTGCTCCTGAAGAGCAAGGTCAGCCATCATCCGCTCCCTGTTCATCATCGTCCCCATCCGTGCGCCCATCATCGCACGGGCAAGGCTGCTACCCTGAAAGCCTGAAGCCTGCAGGGCTGCTGCCTGTCGCTGCAGTTCGTTCTCCATCGCCCCCGCCTGCTCTAAAGCAGCAAGGCGACGGGAAGCGAGGGTAGCAGGGGTGAGACGCTGCTCCAAAGCGGACAGCACGGGGGCTATCATCGTTAGAGGCGTCCCATACTGCTCCTGAAACTGTTGTAGGTGTTGCCACGCCTCATCACTCAACGCCCCGCTCCGTGCCCGCATACGCAGCACCTCACGGGGTGTCGGCGGACGCAGAGAGATAGCGAAAAGCAGGGCAATCAGCAAGGTCAGTATGAGCAACGACACCATCCGTATCACCATCCTATAGCGGGGGCATTCCCTTCACACCCTTCACTCCCCCTATCGTTCCCTGCAGGCTTCGCCCAAGCAGGGGGTTCTGAGGGATGAAGAGTTTGGCAGGGTTGAATTGCTTCTGAAACTCCCGCAACGCCTGCTCCAATTCCTTCAGTTCCTTCAGTCGCAGGTAGGGCAAGGATATGCGCCCCTGCTGAGGAAGGGGACGGCGAGCCGTATCATACGGCATACGCACGCCTTTCGGCGACACCCTGCGCCCCCGAACCCTACGGGGACGCACCTTCGGTATCCGTATCCGTGTCGGCTTCTTCATCTCCTCTCTCTCCTTTGCCCACTCGCCGTCCGTTTTCGGACTTCACATATATAGACGATTGCCCCCGTGCTTTGGGTTCCCGACTTTCCCCGTTTTCTGCCGTTTCAGCGTCTTATACCGTTGTCGGGAGCAGGGGGCACATCGTGGTCAACGAAAAGGTTCCCGACGACAAGAAAGGAACCCTCTAAGGCGTCCATCCACATCGGTCGCCCTTCCTGTGCCAACCCGCCTGCTTCCTCTTCGTCTTCGTCCTCTACAAGGATTTTCACGGTGAAAGGACGGCGATGAAGGAGTAGGCGGTAGTTAGAGAAGATGAAGTGAAGGGTGATGTCAGGGATGAGAGGGTTGCCCTCTTCATCCCGTATCTCCAAGATTTTATCGTGCCCGAAGGTGAAGCCGATTTGTTTGAAGAAGAACCGCTTCGGCGGAACCCGCTCCTTCACCAAGACTACCTTATACGGCGTTTCGTTCCGTAGCAGGGGGACGCCGTGAACGAAGGCAAGGTCGCCGATAGGTAGGTCGGTGTCTAAGATAAGGAGATTGTCTACCCCGCCATACGGTAGGTGTATCCGCACCGCCACAAGCGGTGCGATAGTGTAGGAGAGTTCTATCTCCTTCAGCGGTTGTAAAGGGACGCTGCCCTTATCCCTGAACAGTGGCTTCAGTGTTTTCCTCTGCTCCATCTTCCTCACCTCGCTCCATATGCTGTTGTAGCAGGCGCAGGATGAAGTCCTTCGCCTCTTCTATCGTCCGCACACCTATCACCCGCTCTCCCAACGGCGAGCCGTACTCTATGAGTTCGGCATACCGCTCATAAGCAAGGCGTACACGGTCGTTTTCAGCAGGGCACACCTCAGGTTGTATCACAACAACATAAACATCCTCAGGCGAAAACCCTATGCCCGCATAGATGACGCTCATCAGCGTAGGCTGATACATCCGTGTCTCATAACACCACCCGCTGAGCCAACTACGCTCAGCGATGAGGAACATCCCCTTGCTCAGTAGGTAGGGGACAGTCGCATAGAGTTTGAGGCGGTGGAACCAATAAGCAGGCTCACGGAACGCAAAGGGCAGTTCCTGTCGCCCCTGTTCGTGCAGGAAAGCCACCTGCTCTCTCATCTCCTCACTCAGTTCAGACTTCAACTGCGCTATGAGCGTAGACTTCCCTACGCCCTCTACGCCTTCCAAGATGACCAACTTACCCTTCTCCGCCATCTTCCTCTACCTCCTTCTGTCGCTGTTGCTTCTCCTGAAAGAACGGGCAGATATGATGGTAAGAGCAGGCTCGCTCCGAGCAGTATTTGGAGCGAGTGTTGGGACGGAAGAGTTTGCTCGGCGGTGCGCCGTCCTCTAACTTCGCCACCTTAGATTGTATGACGCTACCGATATGAGCGTGGCGAAACAGCACGGCGTCCTTCTCCCAATCCGTCAGTTCCTTTGTAAAGGTCGTCATACGGCTTCTGTCCCACTGCCATACTTCCATCCGCCCGCACCGCTTCCCTACTATCCGCTCCAAGATGGAAGCGTAAAGCACCAACTGCTCACCGTAGATAGCATTCCTGCCATTCCGCCCCGTCTTCAGGTCTACAACGACTAAGCCGTCCTCGCCCTCTAAAACAAGGTCGGGATGGCAGGAAATCAGGACGGTAGCAGGGGGGTTAGACTGCGACAGGGTGAGTTCGTAGCCCTGCTCCGCACTCAACACCGACAGCCCCGCCTGCTCTATCTCCCTCTTCTTCGCTACGCAGGCACGGATGAAGGATGGCAGTTCCTGCTTCAATTGATAGAGGAACTCTATCCGCTCATCCACCGATAGCGTCGTTGTGCGGTGCTTCACTACATCCTCTCTCTCCAAGTGAAGCACGGCACGGACGGCTTCGGAAAGGCGAGGGAGCGGTTCACCTTTCATCACCTTCTCAAGGTACTTATGCAGGAGCAGTCCCCGCAACTGCTCAGGGAAGACAAGGCTCTTCGGAGCCTGCAACTGCAGGTAGATACGGTATTGGCATACACCGTAGTTCATCACTACGGTATATGATACCCCCTGCTTCAGTCGCTCCAACAGATGTCGGTTCCTGACCTCTATGCTCATACTGTACCTCCCTTAGCCTGTTCCCACATCCGCACCCACTCATCAGCAGGCGGAATGAGGGCTTTGACCCGTTGCTTTATCTCTCGGTAAGTATCCTTACCGACAATCTCGGCATACATCTCCACAACATTCAGCAGGTCTTCGGCGTGCTTCTGAAGGTTCGGCGGAGCCGTCATCTCTTCAGCAGCCCCTCGCCTACTAACCCTTGCCGTCCCTTTCTGTGGGTAGGAATACCTGCCCGTCTTTGTAGTGCCGACGGTGAAGTAGTAGTAGAAACGGCTACCTAAAATGTCTTCGTCGGATAGCAGGTTCGCTCGGCGTTCACGGGACGCTTCCGAAACCTTCTCCGATTTGATATGCTTATGGTGTTCGTAGAGTAGGCGGTGGATATGCGCAACCGTCCTGTCTACGGAAAACTGCTCTGTCAGCAGGTCAGTGAGAAGAAGACGGGTGAGTTCCAACACAGCGTCCGTCCTCGCCCTGCTCTTCTGTGATGACCCCTTTATAACCACAGGCGTCCATTCGCCTGTTTCGGGGTTGAATTTGAAGTGAGCATAGTTCTTCCTCGCCCGCACCAAGCAGGCGTCATACTGTTTCGTCTCAAGTTCATACCCTTCCTCAGAAAGCAACTGCTCACAAAAACGATGGTCTTCAGGGGTAGGAGGAGCAGGCAGGGAGATGGCAACACCATCCGTGTCGGCTAAAATGACTGTCCCCCGCACGGACGCCCGCTCCATCATCTTTGACAGTAGTTCCCTGCCTTTTGCAGTGATGTTAGACGCTATCTGCATATCGTTGAAGGGCAGTCCGCCTGTGCCGTAGAAGCCGTAGAAGGAATTGATGAGGATTTTCAAGGCGTTCTGCAGTGCGTCCGCCTCAGCGTCGCCCTGCTTTGCAAGGCGTTTGTAGTGAAGGCGCAGGTCGGTCAATTCCTTCAACTTCGCCTTCGCAAGCGGACGACTGCACCCCTCTTCCTTCAACATAATGTTCGGGTAGAGGGACGCAACATCGGTGTTGATGATGTAATAATAGACACCCGCTTTCGCATAAGTCAACGCTCCCTCATACTTCCTCTTCTCCTGTGGAGCAGTGATAGGCTCGCCCTGTTTGATGGCTTCGTGGATAAGGATGTAGCAGACAAGGCTCCCCGTACTCTTCAGGAACAAGTCCTGAACACCGATGGGAACGAAGTGAAGAATGGGGTGCAGGTTCTTCCAAATCGCACGGAACACTGCTATTGCCTCAAGCAGGTCGCCCCGCAGACGCTCTTTGACCCGCTCTATGTCAGTGTGTATCTCCGCCCACTCAGCCTTCTCCTCTCGCTCCGCAACACCGAGCAGGCGAGCAAGGTTGTGAAGCCCCCGCTCTTCAGGTTTGAAGATACCCATCTGCTCGGCTTTGAAGGAGAGTAGGAAGGTGTCTATGACGGCGAATTCGGGGAAGGCGTAGTACCAATACTCCCGATACTCATTCTGTTCCTGTCGGAACGAAGCCTTCCGCCTTAGTCCGCCCGCCCGCTCCCACTCAGACGGTCGGAGCGTCATATCGTAGCCGAAGAGATTGTGCCCGACAAGGATATGAATGCCCTTGCTCTTCAGCCACAGCAGGGCTGAGTAGATGTCCTCAAAATAGGCGTCCTCAAAGGAGCCATCAGGATAGCGGACGCCCGCTCCAACGATGAGGATGTCGGCGTCATCACCCTTATCCTTCTGAAGCGTCGGCGTCTCTACATCCAAAGTGCCGACGATGAGGTCGTCAAAGGGGATAGGCTCAAATTTCTCAAAGAAGCGTCGGCTGAGGACGGACTGAGGACAGATGAAATGACGGTTAGGGTCATACTTGAACCCCTCGCCCTGCTCCACCACTTCCATCACCTCGCCCCGCCTCTCCAAGACACGGAAGGTAGCGTGGCGTCGCTTACCGTTGATGTAGATGACCCGCTTCTTGGGATGTTCCAAAATATGCCACACGACGGTCTTAGCAGGGGCAGGCTCCGCCTGCTCAGGCATAGCAGGCTCCTCTACCTGCTCAGGGGTGGCAGGTTCAGCAGGCTCAGTGGGGAAAAGGTGGGTAGAAGAGGTCGGCTCCTCTTCTACCCCATCAGGTGATTGACCCGCTGCCTCCGTTGGAGGAAAGTCTCCGTAGAAGAAGTTCTTCAGTGCCTCAACTGCTTCCATCAGCGTCTCATCCTCTATATACGGATTTTCGTCCGAAAAAGTTCCCGAAGGTGGGGTGTCATCAGGGTCATCATCGTCATCGCCCCCGCTCTCATCCCATCCTTCACCCTCACCTTCGTCCTCATCCTCAGCAGGGGGTTCACAGAGGGTAGCAGGCGTGGCAGGGTAGGGGAGAGGCTCATCCTGCTCAGAGGCGTCCGCCTGCTCCTCTGTGAAGGTCTGCAGACTGCCGACTAACTCCTCATAGTCCTCTTTCGTCGGCAGTTCCTGATACTCGCCGAAGTACCAAAAGACGAAGGGTGGGTCATTATAGGGCACAGGGAGTTCAGGTAGATGGCGCAGTTCGGCGTAAAGGCTCCATATAGGGTGCTGCTCTTCAGGCAGCAGGGCTTCCTTACCTGCCTGTGTCAGTTTCAGGCGGTCGCCCACCTCACGCACCAACTCCTTCTCAACAACCCTGCGCAGAGTGGTGCGAGTGTAAAAGCGTAGCAGGTCTTCAACACGCACCTCGCCCCTGCGCTCTATACTCTGCAACAACTGCTTCTCTACCGTTGACAGCACTTCGGTTCGGCAAGGGAAGTAGCGTCCGTCTCGGTAGTCTAACCGCACCTCAACATCGCCCTCTCCCCGCCCCCGTATCTTCAACTTCGCCTGCGAGGTGTCGGGGACACGGCGCAGTTCCAAGATGAAGGCAGGGATGTTCTGAAAGACGACACTACCGAAGGCTTTGAAAGTGCCCATAGCGTCCTCTCGGCTGTGATGGATGAGGAGCAGGGCACAGTGGAATTCCCGTGCTATGCTCTCAAACATCACCATCAGCCGAGACACATCCTCAGCCTTGTTCATATCTATCCCCGCTACACGGAAAATGTTGTCAAAGACGACAACATCAAAGTCGTTGCCTGCAAGGTGATGTCGCAGCAAGTGGTAGATGTTGTCAAGGGTGAGCAGGCGCAACTGCTGCGGATTGATACGGGCTATCTGCAGGTTCGGAGATGGCAGCCACAGTTTGTTCTGAATATGGCGCAGGTCGTTCTCCAAGTCAATATACAACACCCGACACCGCTTCTTCGGGGTCTCCCCCAACGGAGCGAAGGGGATACCCCAAGCAAGGCTCTCCGCCAATTGATAGGCGAAGGTACTCTTCCCCGCCTTAGCAGGTGCGTGCAACAAAGTGATATGCTCCCTGCGCAGGAAGGAAAGGATGTCGGTGTCGTCAGGGATGACCATCCGCTTCACTTCTGTCGCAGGCAGGACGGTCAGCCACTCGCTGAAGTCTATATCCTCTTCCATAGCAGGGGGCTGCCACCCCTGAGCAGGCTGCCACTGCTGTCGCTCTTCCTGCCGTCGCTCCCACCGCAACCGCTCGCCGTTGAAGGAGACGGTGTAGCCCCTTAGTAGGCGACGGTTGTAGTCAAAGACGGACTGCCCCGCAAACTTCTCCAACCGCTCCTCATAGTCTAAGGTGTGCGGTTGTGTAAGAGCGTGCGTGGGGAAAGGCTCATCGTAATAAGGTTTGCAACGGTAAGGCAGCACCGCTTCCACCAACTCCAAGTCTAAGTCCGACACCTCATCGCTCAGAGGGTCGCCGAAGACGCCCCGTGCTTTCAGCGCACGCAGGTAGCGATAAAGACTGTCGTTGCGGTTGCCCTCTAAGAAGGGGTCAGGACGGAAGAGTTCGGCGTCCTCATCCTTCACTTGGGGAATTTCCCTCATCAGCAGTGGGATAATTTCACCCGTTGGGTCAAAAGCAGCAGCCGAAGCGACAGGACGAAGCAGGTGTATCTGCCTGCCATCGCCTGCTATAACGATGTTGCTGCCCGCAGGGAGAAGGTCAAACTTCAGCCCTAAGGCGTTGACCTTCCGCACGCTTCGCTCAAACTTCAGGCGGTTGTCCACCTTGATACCGATGTGCAACCCGCCTGAGGGAGTGGAAGCGCAGTAGACAACATACGGCTGTCGCTCCATCAGGAAGCGCACCTGCCGTATCATATCGTCCCACTCGCTCTCAGTTAGGTGAGCGAAGTAGTCCTGCTTGGAACGACCCTCTATATCAAGGATTAGCACGCCGTCGGCTACGACACCGCCGATGAAGTCGGCGAAGCGAGCCGAGCGATGGACACCGTTGAGGGTGTTCCACATCTTCGGCAGCGGTGCTTTGTTCTCACCGCACCCATAAACGGCTTTCACAACGCCGTGCTGAAGCACTTCTTCAGCAAGGCGTAAAGCCCGCTTTCCGTTTCCCATCGTTGTCGCTGTTGTGCCAATTGTCGTTCGCATAGTCATCACCTCCAAAGTGTTCGTTCGGTTTGCCAAGTGCGTGCAAACCGTCAAAGTCCTATACGAAAGCAGGGGTTCCGAAGTTCCCGCCTGCTCCATCGCTATTAGACGACCGACGGCGGAAAATGTTCCGTCATCGTCGCCCTACATTATACCACATCGCCGACGGCTTTGTCAAGTCCCCCCGCAAAAACCCGTATTTTTACCTGCTCATCCGCCCTGCCTCTAACAGCCTGCTCCAAGTTTGAGCAGGGGCTGAGGTGAGTGCGGAAGGACACCAACTACGCCAAAATGCCCTTCTTTAGCCCTCAACCCCCGCTACCCCCTATGCAGCAACTTTTGTGCCATACGGTGTTGGGGAGAGGGGGGCAACGGGGGGTGAGGGGCAACATCATCCCTCTGCGCCCGATAGCAGGGGGTGGTGAGGGGGAAAGGGCAGGGCTGCCTGCCCCCTCTCCCCCTTCCCCTTGCCCCCCGCTCTTTCGCAGTCGCAAAAACCGCTTTCCGCTTCCGCAAAAAGCAGGGGGCGGGGCAAAAAGAAAAAGAGCCTACCGTAAGTGTATGTTTGTGTTTCTCTTTCACCCTGCTATTTGAGAAGAGAAGGAATTCCTTCTCTTTTCGGTAGGCTCTATATGTCTTTGTCTATCCCCCTGCTATTTTGAGAGAAGAGAGAATTACTCTCTTTTTGGATAGCAGGTGCTATAGAGAGGGAGTAGGGTATAACCCTACTCCCGTAAAATACCCCCTGCTATAAAAACTCTAAGAGTATACTCTATATAGGGGGTTCTTAGGGGGAACTCTATAGCAGGGCTTCAACTTTGACGATAGCAGGGGGCTGCTTCGCAGCCGATAGCAGGGGGCTGCTGTCGCAAGCGAAAAGAAAGGGCAGGGCTGCCTGCCCCCTCTCTCCTTCCCCCCCGCCCCCTGCTACCCTTTGCAGAAGCCCTAAATGCGACAACTCAACTGCGCACAGTTAGGGGCAAGGGAAAAAGGGGATAGCAGGCGGGGGTGAAGGGAAGGGCTGCCCTGCTCCTCTCCCCTGCCCCTCTTTCCGTGCCCCCCTGCTACCCTTTGCAGAGGCGTGAAAACATCAAAACCCTATGGTTTTTACGGGGGAGAGGGTAGGGGAAGGAAAGGGCGAGGCGGGAGTTAGAGCAGGGCGTTAGCGTTTCGCCGTTATAGCAGGTAAAAGTACGGGATTTTGAGGGGGGACTTGACAAAGCGGGAACCGATGGGGTATAATAGGCGTATGATGAAGTGAAGCAGGCGCACCTACCTTTTCCCACCGCCTGCTAACTTCTCAGCGAGGTGAGACCTATGTTGACGCTTACGGAACTGTTGGAGCAGCAGAACCTTGCAGACGCTTTGGTGTCCTTGTTGGAAGTCCGTCTGCCCTGTGCTTTGGGCGACTTGGACTTCTATGAGGGCACTTGGAAAGGTCAACCCATCAACCTGAACGAAGCAGGGCAACTGCTTGAAATCGTTGCAAGCCTTACCGATAATGAGGTGGGCTTCATCAAACTCTCTGCCCTGCTTGTGAATTGGGGACGCACCTATGAAGTTCGCCGTCTGCTGCGGACTTCTTCTCTTGGGAACCTTTCCGCTGCTACCGCCGTATATAACGATGACGCTCCGCACGGCGGTAGCACCGCCGACGAAGAGCGGGGCGACGACAACAACAACTGATAGGAGGTACTGCGATGGCACGAATGACTGAGCGAGTGAGTGAGCGAGTGATGGAGCGATTGGCTCAGAGTGAGCCTATGGTACTGCCGAAGGGGAACAACTCCCCTGCTAATGTTGCTCAGATGATTGAGCGACTGTGGGCAGAAATGCCTACGAAACGCCGAGTGATTGCGAAGCGGGGCGATACCGTCATCTACGGAGACTATATTGAACTGCCCCAAGTCCTGCGCCGTCTGCAGGAAGTCTTCGGGCTGAACTACTCTATATGGTTCGCCACGCCTATCTTCCACGAAAACACCGTCGTCATCAGGGCGGTGATTGTAGCAGGCGATACGCAGGTGGAAGGTTTCGGCACTGCTACCATCCGCAACGGCGATGTAGAGACCGCTGTCAAATCTGCCGAGACCGACGCTGTGAAGCGTGCTGCCCGCTACTTCGGTATCGGTGCGTTCCTCTATGAGAAGGGACTGACCGAGACTAACGGCAACCGCACCGACACCGATAGCACGCCTGCTAAGCCGAGCCGTTCATCTGCTACCGCAGAGAAGGGCGAACTTCCTAACCTTCCCCCCGACCTGAAGGAAGCAGTCGTCCACGCCTTCCGTAGCGGATTAGGAGAGGACGACACTACCTTTGAGGAAGGGTACAACTTCCTGCGGAAGTATGCCTCTCCGAAGCAGGCGAACTCCCTTATTCGCTACCCTGACTTGGTAGAAGAGTTTTGCGACCGCCTCTTAGAGGCAGAGGATGATAGCGACATCCGCCGATTAGTCGGCGAACTTGTGAACACCGCTATCTCTCGCTTCCGAAATAAAGAGGCGTGGCAGGACTACTACGACTACGACGGAGACCCCTTTGAGGACTAACCGTCCTTCCCTGCCCCTGCCCCTGCTAAGGGGTGGGGGCAAACCCTTTACTGAACGGTCGGTCAAAAACTGACCGTTCAGTCAAAAACTCTTTGTGAGGTGAGACCGATGGAGAAGATGATGGAGCAGCACATCTTTGAGGAGTATCCTGAGTGGCAACCGTATGAGCAGGTGCAGACGCAGCCCCTGCTTCATTTAGAGGCAGAGCCTCAACCTGAACCGCTTTACGCCATCCTCTACTTCCTGAACGGGAAGCGGTTGCAGATTATCGGGGAGAAGGGCGAAATCGCTACCTTCAACCTCTCTACTGCCGAACACTATACCGACCTTTTCTGCTTCCTTTTCGCCACCCTGTGCTATGAGCGGGGCAGTATTCGTATCAGGGAAGAACATTTTGCGCACCTGCCCCCGTGCTTCCATCCCTACTTTGAGCCTTACCGTCCGAAGGAAGAGGACGGGGAGCGGGCGGACGGGGGTGAGGGGAAGTGAAGCAACTGCCTCTATGGGTCAACGACCTGCTCTCCGAGCATAGGGTGAAGCGGTATCAGGTGTACCTGCGAAGGAAGGGGCGACCGCCGAAGGACAGCCTCAAACTGCCCCTTCCCCTGCTCTGTGCGATAGACGCAGGGAAAACGACAGGAGTAGCCCTGCTGTCCCCTGCTTGGGCAGTAGTCTTAGAGGCGGACGACGAAGACTTCCTCTTCGCCGAACTCTTCTTCACCCACCTCTCAAAAGCAAGGAAGGTGAAAGCGAAGGTGTGTATAGAGAGCGGGTTCTGTCCCTGCGCCGACGCTGTGTACCGAGCAGGGGTGTATACGGGCTTAGCCTTCGCCAACAAACTTATACCTGCCCTCATACACCCCAACGCTAAAGCACAAATCTTCAAACAGACCCCCCTCTCCGTGAAACGCCTGCTCCTTACCCAAGCCTTTCAGCCCTTCAACCTCGCTCTCAGTAAGACGGTAGGCGAGGGGTACTTTCAGCACGCTGCCGACGCCTTAGGTATCACCTTCGCCTACCTGCGACACAATCACAACATCCCTACCCCCACCATCCGCCTCTTTTGAGCGCAGGCTTATCTGAGCGCAGGGGAAGAGGAGAGGGGGGCAGCCGAAGGCGGGGGGAGAGGTGATGGGGCTTCTTATTAGCGGGCGGAAAGGAAAGGAGAGCAGGGGGCGGGCACACACTACACACACACATACACACACACCTGCGCATACGCCTGCGCCTGCTCGCCTGCGCCTGCGCATATGTACCTGCGTCCAATAATATGTACCTGTCCATAAAGGTTATGGACGCAGGCAAAGGAGTAGGCGGGGAAAGGGGCGGGAACTTTTTCGCCGTCTTCTGCGTCTATAAGGGTGTGAGGTGAGGAACGATGATGACCATCAGTGTTCGGAACAAAAATCTGTTCAGTCGGACGGACGCAGAGGAAGTTGCTGAGTACCTGAGCGACCTGCTACGGCAGAACCCTGACTGCCGTTTCTACCTGTTTGTTGCGCCGAACCGTATGTTCCTTTACGGAACGGCGAAGGATGAGCAGGCGGAGCAGTGGCGATTGCGGGAATTCCGCTTTTTCCGAGATGATGAGTTCCGACCTAAATGGCTGTTCCTGACCCCCTTCCTGTTCCTGCGGGGCGAATACGCAGCGATGTTCTACGGCGGAGCCGTAGGGAAGGTGGAGCGAGAGCAGCCCTCTGTCCCCTTACACTTCTACCTGCTCGGCAGCGATATAGGGCTGACCGAAGAGGAGAGGCAGCACGGGGGCACGAAGGAAGCCATTTGGGAAGTGTTTGAGGTGCGGAACCGCAACGGTTATGCCACCATCCGCCCCCTGCTATCTGAAACCGAACCGCTGTCGGGTGTACCTACTCTCATCACTCCCCTGCCCGAACTCTATAACACCCTTACCGATTATGTAGCACGGGTGCTGTGGAAGTGAGAGAGAGGGGCGGGGCGGGTTATGCCCTCGCCGTAGGCGGGGAACTTTCTCGCTCCGCCTTCCGTAAAGAGAAGTGAGGTGAGAACGATGATGACGCAACAGATGATGGCACAGCAGACTGAAGCGCAGACCTTTGAGCGAGGCACGAAGTACCTTATTCGGGTGCGGAAACAGCACGGGCTTGCTCGGTATCACGCCGACGCCTACCTTCGGCACATCTTTCGCCATCTGCAGCGGACGCCGATGGAAGATTTTTCTATCGTGCTGATAAATACGCCGAAGCACCTGCTATTCCTTACTTCGCACATTCGCCGAGAGGACGCATACACTATGTTCCTTGCTTGGGGCAGTATGCCTGATGTAGAGGTGTACCCTATCATTCAGGATGTTGAGGAAGGTAATCCCTATCGCCGTGTTATCTGCCTGCGCACCTTCCCTCACCGTAAATCTGCTCGGAAACCGAAGGTAGCGAGTTGGTTGGGGCACTACCGATGGGTTGCCTATGAGCGGGCGGGCGAGGTAGAGGGGCTGCTCATCTCTGAGGAACCCCCCATCGTGCCCTACCCCTGCGAACACTCTACCGAAGCCTATCTCATCACCGCCTCTGAAGAGGAAGATTGCATTCGGTATAAAGACCTTACGGGCTACTCCTCTGAATACACCATCCCCCTATACGCCTCTCTCTAACCCCTTCTGCCCTGCCCCCTCAGCAGGGGGCGGGGCTTCGCTTTCACATACACATACACACACATACACACACACGCACCTGCTCTCTTATGCGTATGTGCGTGCGTGCGTGCGCCGTCTATATAGGCTCCGCAGGAACAGCCGAGAGCAGGGCGGGCGCACGGGCGCATAGCAGGGGGCGAGGGCGGGAACTTTTTTACTGCGCTGACCGTCTATAGAGGTGTGAGGTGAGCAACGATGGCAACACTGAAACCGATGGGAACTGCTTTGCGAGTGTTGGACGCATTCCGCCTGCTTCAGCGAGGTGTACCTGTGTATATCGCTTCCGCTCCTGAAGATGAGTGCGCCTTCCTACTGAAGGGGGCTTGGCGAGATGATGATGGGCGGGTACACTATGACCGCTCCACCATATACCTGCAACGGCAAACAGCATTAGAGGTAGCCCGTGCTTTTCAGCAGCAGTGTATCCTTGCCCTTGTACCCTTTGAGGACGCAGAAGGCGCAGTGTACCTGCTGAAGGATACACCGCTGAACCGCACCCTTGCCCTGCGATATGCGGGCGGGTATACTGCCGATGGTGAGTACCTGTTTACCGCCTGCACGGCAGGTGTAGACCTGCCCGTGAACATAGAGGGCGAGGCTGAAGTAGTCTATGCCGATGTCTCCTTCCCTGCCGTGCAGTAGCACGGCGGGAACTTCGGCTTCGCCGAAGCCGTATACTGAAGTGAGGTGAGGAACGATGATGAGCATACGCAGTATGATGGTCGCAGATGAGGCTCAACAGGTGATTGCGCAGTTGGAGTGTACCTGCATAAAGTATGCCGATGCCTTACTACTGCTCGGCGAACGCAGTATACCTGTGCGGGGGCTGCTAAACATCCTTGCACAGCCCGATAAGTATATAGCAGTGCCCGTGCATAAAGACCACCTGCCGAAGGAACTCTATGCAGATGTAGTCTACCTGCGCTGCTTCGCCGATGTTGCCGAGCGCATTCGTGCCCCCTTTGGGGCTGATACGGTGTATCAGGTGAAGCCCCGTATAGCACGGGGGCGCACGGGCGCATATAAACTGCCTGTCCCTAAGCCCACTCCTTAGCAGCCCCGTGCCCCTGCCCCGCAAAGGGGCGGGGGCGCACACATACACACACACACATACGCACGCACTACCCCCCTCGCAAACCGCACAGGTTCCGCCGTGCGCCTGCTATCTCTACCTGCACCACCACCACCTGCTATCTGCTACCTGCCAAAACCCGTATTTCTGACAGGTAGCAGGTGCAGGTGAATAAGGTATAATAATGGTGGAGGTGAATGGTCGTGAACACTTTTTACCGATTAGCAGAGGTGTATCGGCGTGCTATAGCAGAACCGAGAGCAATAGGATACGCCGATTTTTACGCCGAGTATAATCGTATAATAGCAGAATACGCCGAGAGGTATAATATACCGATGGTGAACGCAACAATCTGCTATGCACGCCTTTCACCACGAACATCGGTATCTCTCAACACAAAGGCGTATATTGCACTAATCACAGGTGCAGAGAAACCTGCAGGTGTATTACAGAGAAATTGGGAAAGTGCAACAGAAGCACTACACCTTTCACCTGCAGAGGTGAATAAGTACCTATACGCCGAGCCGCTCTCTAAAGTGAGAGCGTTCTGCAGAAATCTGCTATTGGATGGTGAAGTAATCACCATAGACAGTATTATGTTGCGAGTGTTGCAGAGTATATACTCTATTCCATCTGCTAATCACCTGTTTCACCACTACTCTGCTATTCACGAACAGGTATACGCCGATTTCTGCAGATTAGCAGATACACCACCATATGTTTCCCAAGCAATAGTTTGGGGCTATGCACGACATTTCTGCAAACCTGTGGTGCAGAGAGGTGATAGGCGATGGTGAAGTATTCTGCTATAGCAGGTGCTATACTCGCCGTGTATTATGGTGGTGCTAATCTGCTAATTCACTACCTGCAGATTGCAGGTATAGCAGAGATACTCTGCAGATACCTGCACGAAAGTATCACAGGATTGCTAATTCACTTATTCTGCAGGTGGTGCAGGTATAGCAGGTAGTGCAGGTGCAGGTATAGCAGGTGCAGGTGCTATACCTGCACTTATTATTTCCCTTTCTCGGTGGTCAGCCCCTCTCTTTTTCTCTTTGGTGGTCAGGGGGGAGGGTCTGACGGTGGGCGGAGGTCAGGGGGTAGCGGGGGCGC
>Ga0308391_1000041_pt1 | contig 44664 bp, 42 predicted proteins | sample Hotspr20Samplet1_FD_202363 | JGI IMG/M metagenome (GOLD analysis project Ga0308391, IMG submission 202363) | Hot spring phototrophic mat microbial communities from Octopus Spring, Yellowstone National Park, Wyoming, United States - 20050623_t1 ... | reverse complement strand
GATCCTGCCCACCGAGACCAAGCTGGATCTGGCGCGGCAGCTGATCGCGGCCGGGATCCGCCATCTCGAGCTCACGAGCTTCGTGAGCCCGCGGGCGGTGCCGCAGCTCGCCGACGCCGAGGAGCTGCTGGCCCGGCTCGGCCGGCCGCCCGGCGTCGAGATCACCGCGCTCGTGCCGAACGCCAAGGGTGCCGAGCGGGCGGTCCAGGCCCGGGTCGACGGGATGGTCGTGTTCCTCTCGGCCTCCGAGAGCCACAACCGCAAGAACCTGAACCGGGGCATCGACCGGAGCCTCGCCGACGTGGCCGAGGTCACGATGATCGGCGAGGCGGCGGGAATCCCCGTCCACGCCGCGCTCTCGGTCGCCTTCGGCTGTCCGTTCGAGGGCGAGGTGCCGCTCGACCGTGTCGTCGGGATCGCCGAGGAGCTCGCCATGCTCGGGATCCGTCGGCTCTCGCTCGGTGACACGACCGGCATGGCGACCCCGCCTTTGGTGCGCGAGCGGGTCGAGGCGCTGCGTGCGAAGCTGCCGCGGCTCGAGCTCGCGCTCCATTTCCACAACACGCGCGGCATCGGCCTGTGCAACGTGATGGCCGGGCTCGACTGCGGGATCGATCGTTTCGAGAGCTCGATCGGCGGGCTCGGCGGTTGCCCCTTCGCGGCCGGCGCCACCGGCAACGTCTGCACCGAGGACCTCGTCTACTTGCTCGAGGAATGCGGGGTCGCGACCGGCATCGACCTCGAGGCGGCGATCGCCGTGGCTCGGGCGGTCGAGCGGGCGCTCGGCCGGCCCTTGCCCGGGCAGGTCATGAAGGCGGGACCGCGGTTGAAGCTCCATCCCTTGGACGCGGTCGCGACCGCCACGGGGTGAGGTCGACGATGGCGGACGGTGCCCTCGCCGGCATCCGGGTGATCGACCTCACCCGCGTCCTCTCCGGCCCCTTCTGCACGATGTTGTTGGCCGATCTCGGCGCCGAGGTGATCAAGGTCGAGGGGCCCGAGGGTGACCCGACCCGGGCGATCGGTGCCGGCCGCGACGGCCTTTCCTGGTACTTCGCCGCCTTCAACCGCAACAAGCGCTCGATCCTGCTCGATCTCAAGCGCGAGGCCGACAAGGACGTCCTCGCCCGGCTGATCGGGAAGGCCGACGTCCTGGTCGAGAACTTCCGCCCGGGTGTGCTTTCCGCGATGGGCTTCCCGCCCGAGCGGCTCGACGTCCTCAACCCCCGGCTCGTCACCTGTTCGATCAACGGGTTCGGCAGCGTGGGGCCCTACCGCGACCGGCCGGCCTTCGACTTCATCGCCCAGGCGATGAGCGGCTTCATGGCGACCAACGGCGAGGCGGGCGGGCCACCCGTGCGGACCGCGGCACCGCTCACCGACCTCGCGGCCGGGCTCTACGCCGCGCTCGGCATCGTGGCGGCGCTCCGGGCCCGCGAGGTGACCGGCCGCGGCCAAAGGGTCGAGGCCACGATGCTCGGCTCGATGCTCTCGCTCCTGGGCTATCTGGCCCCGGAATTTTTCGCCACGGGCGAGGCCCCGCCGCGCACCGGCAACGACCATCCGATCCTCGCCCCTTACGGGCTGTTCCGCACGGCCGACCGGGAGATCGCGATCGCCCCGGCCAACGAGCCGATCGTGCGGAAGTTCCTGGCCGTGCTCGGCCTCGAGCATCTCCTCGCGGATCCGCGCTTTTCGACCAACGCCGCGCGGGTGGCACACCGGGCGGAGCTGCGCGCGGCGATCGAGGTGGTGCTCGGGCGCGAGCCGGCCGCGGTTTGGATCGACCGGCTCAACGCCGCGGGCGTACCCTGCGGACCGGTGCACGGGCTCGCCGAGGCCTTCGCCGATCCGCAGGTCGAGGCCATCGGCATGCTCGTGGACGTGCCCCATCCGGGGCACGGGCTGGTGCGGATGACCGGCTTCCCGCTGCGCCTTTCCGCGACCCCCTGCGCCGTCCGCCGCCCCGCGCCCGAGCTCGGCCAGCACACCGCGGAGGTACTCGCCGAGTTCGGGATCGCTCGGCCCGACCCCGCCCGGGGCTGACGGCGGGGCGCGGGGTGCTTATCGTTCCGCGGGCCCATCTCGGCTGCGGAGCCCCGGGACCGTGTCGACCGCCGCCCTCTACGATCGCGACTTCTACCGCTGGTGCCTCGAGCAGGCGCAGGCTCTGCGCGCGCTTTCGGCGATGCGGGCGAACCTCGCCGTGCCGCTCGACCTCGAGAACCTCGCCGAGGAGATCGAGAGCTTGGGTAAATCGCAACAACGGGAGCTCGCTTCGCGCTATCGGGTCCTGCTCCTGCATCTTTTGAAATGGAGCCGCCAGCCCCGTCGGCGCACCCGGAGCTGGCGGAGCACCATCGCCACCCAGCGCCTCGAGATCGCGCGCTTGCTGCGCCAGAACCCGAGCCTGCGCGCACGGCGCGGCGAGGAGCTCGCGGAGGCCTACGAGGAAGCGCGCACGCTCGCGGCGATCGAGACCGGCCTGCCTCTCGCCACGTTCCCCGAGAGCTGCCCGTTCACCCTCGAAGAGATCGAGGACCCGGAGTTCCTGCCGTGACTGCGACCCTTCCGGCAACGGACACGAAGACCGCCGGCTCGGGCGAAGCTCACGAGAACGATTTCTACGGTTGGTGCCTCGATCAGGCCCGGGCGCTGCGCGCGCTTTCGGCGATGCGGGTGAACCTCGCCGTGCCGCTCGACCTCGACAATCTCGCCGAGGAGATCGAGAGCTTGGGCAAGGCGCAAGAACGCGAACTCTTCTCACGCTACGTCGTGATCCTCGTGCACCTCTTGAAGTGGCGCTTCCAGCCGGAGCGCCGCACGCGCAGCTGGAGGAGCACCCTTCTCGTGCAGCGCGACGAGCTCGAGAGCCTCTATCGCTTCAGCCCGGGGTTGAAGGCGCTGCGGCAGCCGACCCTCGAGGAAGCCTACCCGGTCGCCCGCAAGCGTGCGGCACGGGAGACGCGCCTTCCGCTCGCCACGTTCCCCGAGAGCTGCCCGTTCACCCTCGAAGAGATCGAGGACCCGGAGTTCCTGCCGTGACCGCGACCCTTCCGGCAACGGACATGAAGACCGCCGGCTCGGGCGAAGCTCACGAGGACGATTTCTACGGTTGGTGCCTGGATCAGGCGCAGGCTCTGCGCGCGCTTTCGGCGATGCGGGCGAACCTCGCCGTGCCGCTCGACCTCGAGAACCTCGCCGAGGAGATCGAGAGCTTGGGGATCTCGCAGCTGCACGAGCTGCGCGCGCGTCTGCGGCAGCTCTTGGCGCACCTGTTGAAGTGGCGCTTCCAACCGCAGCGGCGGTCGCGGAGCTGGCGCGCCACGCTGCGCGTCCAGCGGGACGCCTTGGCGGATCTGCTCGAATCCAGCCCGAGCTTGAAGCGTCGCTTGGCCGAAGAGCTGCCGAAAGCTTACGAAAAGGCGCGCCGGCTGGCGGCCGACGAGACGGGTTTGCCGCTCTCGACCTTCCCCGAGAGCTGCCCCTTCGACCTCGAGCAAATCGAGGACCCGGAGTTCCTGCCGTGAGCCGGGGATGCGGCTGACGGCCGACGAGGTGGCGACGATCCGCCGGCTCGTGGCCGAGGCCTACGGGCCCGGGGCCGAGATCTGGCTCTTCGGCTCGCAGCTCGACCCCCGCAGGAAGGGCGGCGACATCGACCTGCTGGTCGAGCTGCCGGCGAGCGCGCCGGTCGACATCTGGCGCGAGTTGCGCCTGCACGCCGAGCTCGAGGAGGGCCTCGGCGGCCGCAAGGTGGATCTGATCGTGCACCACCACGGCGAGGAAGAAGGGCCCTTCGTGCGGATCGCGAAGCAGACGGGCATCCTTTTGCAGAGGCCCGCGTCGTCCGCGGGAGCGCTCGACGCTGCGCCGAAGAATGGAACCGGGGGAGCTACGATGACAACCGCCGAAGAGCTTCTCCTGCACATCTTCGAAACCTTGGCGCGTACCGGTGCAGCCCTGAAGGAGCTGCGCTCGCGGCTCGCCGATCGTCTTCCCGCCCGACCCGAAACGGTTGCGGCTTTCGACGCGGATACGACCTTCCTCACCGATGCCTTGTTGAAGCGCTACGAACAGCATACGGATGCCCTCCGCGTCGCCGCGCGGACGATCGTCCGGCTCCTGGGGGAAGAGGACCGGTACCGGACGAATCGCCATGTTTTCGACCGGCTCGAGAGCCTCGGGGTCGTGCCGGAGGCCGCGCGGTTCATGGCACTCGTAGAGCTCCGCAATCGGACCGTGCACGCCTACGCGCCCGACAGCGCGCGGCAGGCGCAGATCTTGAACAGCGTGTACGTGAGCGTGGGCGAGCTTCTCGACCTCGCCGGGCGGTTCGCCCGCTTCGCCAGGGAGCAGCGGCTCTTACCGGACGAGGCCGCGCCGGTGCTCGCGAAGCTCGAAGCGCTCGGCACGCCGAGCTGACCCCGCGCGAGGCGCTCTGGCCGAGGCGGCCCGCGCGTGCCATCTCTCCGGCCGGCGAACACGGAAGGTGCTCTCGGGGAGGGCGGCCATGGAGACCTGGCACAATCTGATCGGCGGCAAGTCGGTCCCGGCGCGCGACGGGCGGACCTACGAGCACGTCTGCCCCTCGGACGGGCGACCCTTCGCGACCGCGCCGCGGAGCGGGGCGGCCGATGTCGACGATGCGGTCAGGGCGGCCCGCGCCGCCTTCGAGGGACCCTGGGGCCGCATGCCCGCGGTCGAGCGGGGTCGGCTCTTGATGAAGCTTTCGGAAGCGATCGCTCGCGAGGCCGAGCGTTTGGCCGCCCTCGAGGCCAAGGACACGGGCAAGCCCATGAAGCAGGCGCGCGCCGACATCGCCGTCACGACGCGCTACTTCGAGTTCTACGCCGGTGCCGCCGACAAACTCCACGGCGACACGATCCCCTTCCTCGAGGGCTACACGGTCTTGACCTTGCGCGAACCTTACGGGGTCACGGCGCACATCGTACCCTGGAACTACCCGGCGCAGATCTTCGCCCGCTCGGTCGCCGCGTCCCTCGCCGCCGGCAACGCTTGTGTGGTGAAGCCGGGCGAGGAGGCGGGACTTTCGATCGTCGCCATGGCCGAACTCGCCCGCGAGGTCGGGTTCCCCGACGGCGCCCTCAACGTCGTGCACGGGATCGGCGAAGAGGCCGGGGCCGCCCTCGCCGCGCACCCCGACATCGACCATCTCTCGTTCACGGGCTCGCCCGAAGTCGGCACGCTCGTCCAGGCAGCCGCGGCCAAGAACCACGTCGGCTGCACCCTCGAGCTCGGCGGCAAGAGCCCGCAGGTGATCTTCGCCGATGCCGACCTCGAGGCCTGCCTGCCCACGGTCGTCACGGCGATCACCCAGAACGCCGGCCAGACCTGCTCGGCCGGCTCGCGCGTGCTGGTCGAGCGGCGGGCCTACGAGGAGGTGGTGGGCCGGCTCGCCGAGCGGTTCGCAGCGGTCCGCGTGGGCACCCACGAGATGGACCTCGAGATGGGCGCCCTCGTCTCGGAGACGCAGCGCCGGCGCGTCCAGGGCTACATCGACGCGGCACTCGCCGACGGCATCCCCGTCCTCGCCAAGGGCCGGCTCGAGCCGGGCCTGCCGGCCGGCGGGTTCTACGTCCAGCCCGTGCTGTTCGGCCCGGTGCCGCGCGCCAACCGCTTGGCGTGCGAGGAGGTGTTCGGCCCGGTCCTGGCCGTCTTCCCGTTCGAGGACGAGGCCGATGCGATCCGGCTCGCCAACGGCACGCCCTACGGCCTCGTGGCCGGGGTGTGGACGCGCGATCTCGGCCGCGGCATGCGCCTCGCGCGGGCGATCCGCACGGGCCAGGTGTTCGTCAACGCCTACGGCGCGGGCGGCGGCGTCGAGCTCCCCTTCGGCGGGTTCAAACATTCCGGTCACGGCCGCGAGAAGGGCTTCGAAGCCCTCTACGGTTTCACCGCGGTCAAGACCGTTGTCGTCCGGCACTGAGGACGAGCGTGGGCGCCGTCGCGCCCTCGGCCTGCTCGTGGCCGCGCTGGCCGCGTGCCAACCGACGGTTCGGCCCGAGCCCGCCACGAGCGCGCGGATCGTCCGGGCGAGCCCGGCCGAAGCGGAGGCCCGTGCGGCGGCCCTGCTGCGGGCCCTGGGCTTCACCGTGACCGAGTTCACGAGCACGGCGGTGCCCACCCTGCGCGGCGAGCGCGCGGGCGGGGTCGACCCGGCCTGGGCGTATTGCCCGGGCATCTGGACCACCGACCCGTTCTCCGATCTCGGCCAGTCGCGCTTCGTCCAGGCTGCGGGCCGCCGCGCGGTGGTGCTCGTGCGCGCGAGTGGCCTGCCGCAGGGCACGAGCGTCGAGGTCGACCTCCGGACGATCGGCCTTTACCCGCACGCCTTCACCGGCGACACGGTGGAGGCGCTCTGCGGCAGCACGGGTGTGCTCGAGCGCCGGATCCTGGACGCCGCCCAAAGTCCCCCCTGAAACCCGGAACCCGTCCATGACGGTCTTCACCCCCCCGCTCCGCGACATGCGCTTCGTGCTGCGCCATCTGGCCGGGGTCGAGCGCTTGGCGGAGCTTCCCGGCCTCGGCCACGCCACACCCGACTTGCTCGACGCCGCGCTCGAGGAGGCGGGCCGGTTCGCTGCCGAGGTCCTGGCGCCCTTGAACGCGGTCGGCGACCGGCACGGCGCCGTCCTCGAGAACGGGAGGGTGCGGACCGCCCCGGGCTTCGCGGAGGCGTTCCGGAAATTCCGGGAGGGCGGCTGGATGGGGGTGGTGTTCCCCGAAGCGTACGGTGGGCAGGACCTGCCTTGGACCTTGAACACCGCCTTGGCCGATCTGTGGAACGCGGCCAACATGACCTTCCAGATCTGCCCGCTCCTGACCCAGGGGGCGGTCGAGGCGATCCTGCATCACGGCAGCGAGGCGCAGAAGCGGCTTTACGCCACCCGACTCGTCGAGGGCCGCTGGACCGCCGCGATGGGCCTGACCGAGCCGCAGGCCGGCACCGACCTCGGGGCCGTCAGGACCCGCGCCGAGCCACGCGAGGGGCACTACCGCCTGTTCGGCCAGAAGATCTTCATCACCTTCGGCGACCACGACATGGCCGAGAATATCGTCCATCTCGTGCTCGCCCGTCTCCCGGATGCGCCTGCGGGTGCGAAGGGGCTCTCGCTCTTCATCGTGCCCAAATATTTGCCCGAGCTGGACGGCCGGCTCGGCCCGCGCAACGACTGGCGGGTCCTCAAGCTCGAGCACAAGATCGGCATCCACGCCTCGCCCACCTGTGCGCTCTCTTACGGTGACGACGGGGGTGCGGTCGGGTTCCTCTTGGGCGAGCCGAACCGTGGCCTCGCCTGCATCTTCACGATGATCAACAACGCCCGGCTCGCCGTCGGCCACGAGGGGCTCGGGCTTTCGGAGCGGGCCTACCAGGCGGCCCTCGCTCATGCCCGGACGCGGATCCAGGGGCGGATCGACGGCCGGCCGGCGCCGATCGCGAGCTACCCCGACGTGCGGCGGATGCTCGTGCGGATGCGCGCGCAGATCGCGGCGATGCGCGCCCTTTCCTATTGGACCGCGAGCTTCGTCGACCGGGCGGCGCGCGCCCCCGATCCGGCCGAACGCCGGCGCGCGGCCGACCGGGTGGCGCTCTTGACCCCGGTGGTGAAGGCCTGGTGCACCGATCTCGCCCAGGAGGTCACCCACGCCGCGATCCAGGTGCACGGCGGCATGGGCTACGTCGAGGAGACCGGCGTGGCGCAACTTTGGCGCGACGCGCGGATCCTGCCGATCTACGAGGGCACCAACGGTGTCCAGGCGATGGATCTGGTCGGCCGCAAGCTCGCGATGGCCGACGGCCGGCTGCCCTGGGACCTCGTGGCCGAGCTGCGCGGCGACCTCGAATCCGTGCCGGGCGAGCTCCGGCTTTCGTTGCGCGAGGCGCTCGAGCGGCTCGAGGAGGCGACCCGCTACGTCCAGGGCGCGGGCGAGGAGGCCAAGGGGGCGGCGGCTGCCGCCTATCTGCGCCTTCTGGGCCACACCCTGGGTGGCTTCCTGCTCGCCCGCGGCTCCCGGGCGGCCGCGGCCGGCGCCGAGGGTGGCGCCGCCTGGCCCGGGCTCGCCCGGTTCTGGTGCGCCCACATCCTGCCCGAGACCCAGGGCCTGCGGTCGAGCGTGCTCGCCGGCGCCGAGGGCCTGGAGCCGGCGCTGCTCGAGGGTTGAGCGGACGGCGCCGCGATCGAGGGTCCCGCCTCGTCGAGCACCTCCCCCTTCGAAGCGCTGCCGCGGCTGCCCATCTTCCTGACGAGGTGTCGGGCGGTTGCTGGAGCCGCCGAGGTCGCAAGGGAGGAGGCCATGAGCCGGAGCGCTGACGATCCCACCCGGATCCGCTACAAAGTCCGCGAGGCGGTGGCCGTGTTCCACGACCCCGATCGTCTCGAATCGGCGATCGAGGCGCTCGAACTCGCGGGCTTCGACCGAGCCCAGATCAACGTGCTCACCTCGCGGGAGACGGCGGAGCGGAAGCTCGGCCGGCCGATCCGCGATCTCCACGAGCTCGAAGACGAACCCGAGATCCCGCACGGCAACCCGGTCGACCGCCACGAGCGGGCCGAGGCCAAGGCGGCGCTGACCGCCGGCTTGGCCGGGCTCGGCAGCCTCGTGGCGATCGGCACGGTGGTGGCGAGCGGCGGCAGCCTCGCCCTCCTGCTCGCCGCGGCGGCCCTCGCGGGTGGGCTCGGCGGCGGGATCGGCGCGACCATCGCCCGGTTCCTCGAGGAGCGCCACGCCCGCGCCGTTCAAGACGCGATCGAGCGCGGCGGGGTGCTGCTCTGGGTGGGGTTGCGCAACCCCGAGCAGGAGGCGCGGGCGGTGGCGATCTTGAAGGAGCAGGGTGGGGAGGACGTGCACGTGCACGAGATCGAGCACAGCTGGGGTGCCGAGGAGGTGCCGATGCGCCGCTGGCAGCCCGATCCGTTCCTGTTCCCGGCCTGACCAGCCCGGCCGCGCCGGCTCGACACCTGCGCTGCCCGAAAGGGGCGCGCCGGGAACCGAGTACCGACCACCCCGTCGTTAACGCGATCTCAACCATTTCGGTGGAAGATGGCGACGGAACGAACGGGTGCGAGGTCCGGTGCGCCGTCTTCTCGCCTCGGTGCGCGCATGGCTCGTGGCGATCGCTGGTGCTCTTCCGGCGATCCGGCCGCGGGGCATCCTCTTCTGTCGGCCGGGTTCAGCCGCGGCGGGTCACGGCGAGCGCGCGGCGGTCGAGGTGGCGCTCGACCTCGGCCAGGCTCACGCCCGAAGCGGCGAGCTTGACCATCGCGAAGTAGAGCAGGTCGGCCGCCTCCCAGATCACTTCCGCGCGGCTCGTGGCGCGGGCGAGCTCGTCCGCCTCTTCGCGGAGCTTCGCGGCGAGGAGCGCCGGATCGGCCAGGAGCTTGGCGGTGTACGAGCCTTCCGGGGCGGAAGCCCGCCGCGCCGCCAAGGTGGCCTCGAGGCGCGCGAGCCCCTCGGCCTCGCCGAAGCAGGAGAAGCGGGCGAGGTGGCAGAAGCCCGGGCCCTTCTGGCGGACGCGGAAAGCGAGCGCGTCGCGGTCGCAGTCGAGCTCGACGCGCAAGAGCTCCTGGGTCGCCCCGGAGCTTTCGCCCTTGACCCACAAGCCGCGCGCGCGGGATTGGTAGACGCCCGCGCGCCGCCGCACCGCCTCGCGCAAGGAATCGCGCGAGCTCCAGGCGAGCCCCAGGAGGAGCCCGCGCTCGTCGGCCACGACCGTCGGGAAGAGGCCGTCCGGCCGGTCGGAGCGCAACGGTGCGGCGATCGCATCCGCCAGATCGAGCTTGCCCGTGTAGAGCGCCATGCCGACCTGGGCGTCCGCACCGAGTCGATCGAGCGCGGCGATCTCCTCGGCGGTGGTGACGCCACCTGCGATCGTCACCCGGCAGGAAGACCCGGCCGCGCGCACCACCGCCTCGGCCAAGGCCAGGTCGGTGCCGGCGAGCCGACCCTCGCGCTCGACGAACGTCACGAGGAAGCCGCCCACGTGGGGCCGGAGCTCCGCGATCCGCTCGAGGATCCCGCGGCCCGTGCCCTTCCGCCAGCCTTCCACCACGACCTCGCCGTGGCGGGCATCGAGGGCTGCGATCAGGCGCTCGCGGGGCAGGCTCGCGAGCAACTCGGGGCGCGCGGCGGTGCCGAGGATGATCTTGCTGGCACCGCGGTCGAGCCAGCGCAGCGCCGTCTCCCGATCGCGGATCCCGCCGCCCACCCGGCAAGCGAAGCCGGCGTCGAGCAGCCGTTCGACGAGCGCGGCGTTCGAGCCTTCGCCCATCGCCGCGTCGAGGTCGATCACCGCGAGCTCACCCGCGAGCGCGAAACGCTCGGCGATCGGCAAGGGGTCGCCCGCCTCGAGGGCGAGCCGTTCGCCACCCACGAGCTGGACGGTGCGCCCGCCTTGCAGGTCGATGGAGGGGACGATCACGGCCGCACCACGACGCCGCGGGCCGCCAAGAACCGTTTGACCTCGGCCACCGTCCGATCGCCGTCGTGGAACATCGAGGCGGCGAGCACCGCATCCGCGCCGGCCTCGAGCGCCTCGGCCAGATGCTCGGGCGTATCCGCACCACCCGAGGCGATCACCGGGATGCGGACGGCCGAGGCGACCGCACGAATGAGCGGCAAATCGTACCCGGACCGGGTCCCGTCGCGATCCCAGGAGGTGAGCAGGATCTCGCCGGCCCCGAGCCCTTCCCCCTCGCGCGCCCAGGCGACGGCATCCCTACCCGTCCCTTCTCGACCGCCCTTGACGAGCACCTCGAAGCGGCCGTCGCGCAGCGCCGCGTCGATCGCGAGCACGCAGCACTGCCGGCCGAACCGCGCGGCGATCTCGGCCAGGAGCGCCGGCCGCTCGACCGCTGCGGTGTTCACCGAGACCTTGTCGGCGCCGGCCTGCAGGAGCCGCCAGGCATCGTCCTCGCTCCGGACGCCGCCGCCGACGGTGAGCGGGATCGCCAGCACCTCGCGGACCCGGGCGACCGTCTCCAGCTGGTGGCCGCGGCCCTCGGGTGTCGCCGAAACGTCGAGGATCACGATCTCGTCGGCACCCTGCGCCTCGTACAGCGCGGCCCGCTCCGCCGGATCGCCGGCATCGCGCAGCCCCTGGAACCGAACGCCCTTGACGACCCGGCCGTGGCTCACGTCGAGGCAGGGGATGATGCGTCGCGCGAGCATCTCAGACGGGCTCCAGAGCGAGGAAGCGAGCGAGGAGGCGAGCGCCCCAACCGCTCGAGAGCTCGGGGTGGAATTGGCAGCCCAACACGCGCCCCTTCTCGATCGCCGCCAAAAACCGACCGCCGTGCTCGCTCCAGGCACAAGCCCAGCCCGGTGCCGCGACGGCCCGGTAGGAATTGGCGAAATAGGCCCAACCGGGCTCGACGAGCCGACAGCTCGGATCCGGCTCGACCCGGTTCCAGCCGAATTGTGGGGTGCGCACGCTCGAGGGGAAGCGGCCGACCGTACCGGGCAAGACCCCGAGACCCGCGACACCCGGGCTCTCTTCGCTCGCCGCGAACAGGAGCTGGTGCCCGACGCACACGGCGAGGGTCGGCCGCCCTTCGGCGATCCGCCGGCGCAGGGCCTCGGCGAAACCCTGCCCCATGAGCCGGGCCATGGCGGCACCGAACGCCCCGACGCCGGGCAGGACGACGTGGCTCGCCTGCAGGATCTCGCGGCCGCGCTCGGCCGTGCGGACGCCGGCTCCGAGTCGGCGGAAGGCCGCGGCGACGCTCGCGAGGTTGGCGGTGCCGGTCGGGACGATCAGCACGTCGGCCATCGACGACCTCGGATCGAGCGCGGCGGTCGGTCGCTCGGCACGTCAGAGCACGCCCTTGGTGCTCGGCACGTCGTCCGAGCCGTCCAACGATACGGCGGTCCGCAAGGCGAGGGCCAGCGCTTTGAACGCCGCCTCGACCCGGTGATGGTCGTTCTCGCCGCGCTCGAGGTCGACGTGCAGCGCCATCCGTCCGGCAACCGCGAACGAATGGAAGAAATGAGCGACGTTTTCGCATGCGACCTCGCCGATCCGCTCGCGCCGCAAACCGAGCGCCACCCGCGGTGCCGGTCGACCGGAAAGGTCGACGACCACCCGGGCGAGGGCCTCGTCGAGTGGGGCGAAGGCGAAGCCGAAGCGGCGGATGCCGCGCCGCTCGCCGAGCGCCGCGTCGAGCGCGCTGCCGAGGGCGAGCGCGCAATCCTCCACCGTGTGGTGGTCGTCGACGTCGAGATCGCCTTCGCAGGCGAGCTCGAGGTCGAAGCGGGCGTGGCGGGCGAGCGCCGTGAGCATGTGGTCGAGGAAGCCGAGACCCGTGGCGATCTCGCTCCGGCCGCTGCCGTCGAGCACCAGGCGCACGGTGACGGCGGTCTCGCCCGTCCGCCGCTCGACCCTACCGATCCGCGCCTCTCGCGTTGGCTGCACGCTTTCCTCCCGACGCGGCGCCGCTCAGACGACGATCTGGGCGATGTCGGAGACGACGATGTCGGTACCGCCGCGCTCCTTGATGGCGCGAATGAGCTCCGGCAGCCGGGCGCGCGGCACCGCGGCCTTGACCGCGAAGCCGGCATCGTGGTGGAGCGGCGCGATCGTCGGCTCGCGCATGCATGGGAGGATCTCGACCACCGCCTCGAGATGCTCCTTGGCGACGTTGACCTCGAGCATGACCCGCTCCCGGGCATCGAGCACCGAGCGAACGAGCAGGGTGAAATGCTCGATCACCGGCCGCTTGGTAGGGTCGTCGAGGGCCTTGGGGTGGGCATAGAGCCGGGTCGAGCTGCGCATCACCTCGTCGACCACGACGAGCCCGTTGGCTTTGAGGGTGGCGCCGGTCGCGCTGTTGTCGACGATGCAGTCGGCATCCTCGGGAGGGAACACTTCGGTCGCGCCGTAGGATCGAACGATCCGTGCGTCGAGTCCGCGCGCCGCGAGCCACAGCCGGGTGAGCCGCTCGTACTCGGTCGCCACCACGAAGGGACGTCGCGGGAGGCTCCCGTCGACCAGAAAGGAGGGCGCGGCCGCGACGACGATCGTGACCGGGTCGAGCCCGGTGTCGACCAGCTCCACGAGATCGGCCTTGAGCTCGGCGACCCAATCGGCACCGGCGAAGCCCAGGTCGCGCGAGCCGAGATGGAGCATCTCGACGATGTTCTGCGGCTTCAAGAGCTTGGCCTCGAAGCCGGGAAGCGAGAGCGAGGGCCGGTAGCCGCGTCGGTCGAAAGTCAGCCGGATGCCGGCATCGGCCAAGAGCCGGAGGACGTTGTCCTGCATCCGGCCCTTCGGCAGGGCCAGGTGGACGAGCGGCGGTGCGGGTGGCTGGGCGAGCGGCAAGGTTTCGGCCGTGGTTGGCTGCGGGACCCGAGCCTCGATGCCTTGGCACCCCGCGGCGGGGCTTATAGAGAGCGGGCGGGCGACGGTAAAGGCGAGCCGGAGCCGACCGGCCGGAGGAACGAGGGATGGCGAGTGCGGGCCGGGTGCGGGCGAGCCTGGGGATCGAGGTCGGCCGCCTGCGGACGACCGGGGTCTTGCTCGCGGGCGACGGCCGCGAGCTGGCCCGGTCGGTTGCCGAGCACCCGCCGCTGCAGCCGCGCGGCGCCCTATGCGAACAGGATCCGGCGGTCCTCTGGGCAGCCCTGCAGCAGGTGGTCGCCCGCCTCAAGGCGTCGGTCGAGGTGGATCTCGTCGGGCTCGGCCTCACCGGCGAGGCGGGCGGTCTCGTGTTCCTCGATCGCGTGGGCGCCCCGGTGCGCCAGGCCATCCTGGGGGCCGACCGGAGAGCGGTCGAGGAGGCGCGCGAGATCGGTAGGAGATTGGCCGAGGCGGGCCTGGCCGCGGGGCTGGGCCGCCGCCTCGGGGCCTGCTCGCCGGCCGCCAAGATCCTCTGGCTCGCGGCCAACGAACCGGAGACCGCGCAGCGCGTCGCGACGGTCCTCGCCCCCAAGGATCATCTGAGCTGGCGGCTCACCGGCGAGCGCGCCACCGATGCGAGCGAGGCCTCGGCGAGCGGGTTCCTCGACCTGGGCACGCGGCGCTGGAATGGGCCGCTGCTCGAGGCCCTCGGTCTTTCCGCCGATCTGTTGCCCGAGGTCTTCGAATGCGCCGACGTGACCGGTCGCGTGAGCGTGGCGGGCGCCGCCGAAACCGGCCTGCCCGAAGGGCTGCCGGTGGTAGCGGGTGGCTCCGCGCTCGCCTGTGGGGCGCTCGCGGCCGGCTTGATCGGGGAGGGCGCGGCGCTCGCCTGGCTCGAGCCCGGGGCCGGGCTCGTGGTGCGGGCAGCCGAGCCGCCCGGGGAAGCCGACGAGGCGGTCGAGCTGCTCTGCGAGGCGACCGGCGCCTGGCACCTCGCGGTCGCCCTGCCGCTCGCCGCCAGCCCGCTCGTCTGGCTCGCCCGCGAGCTCGCCCCCGAGTGGGCGTCGGCGGCCCGCGCCGCAGGCCTGGAGCCGGAAGCGGCCCTCCTCGGCGAGGCGGCGAACGTCGCGCCGGGCAGCGGCGGCCTCCTGTTCTTGCCGGCGCTCGAGGGGACCGCCGGCCAGCCGGCCACGGTCGGCGCTTGGATCGGGCTCGGCCCCGGCCTCGGCCGCGCCGAGCTCGCCCGCTCCGTGCTCGAGGGGCTGGGCGCGGCGCTCGCCGAGCGGGCGGCCCGGCTGCGTCGTCCCGCGCTCCTGCGGGAGCCGGTGCGGTTGGTCGGGCGAGCCGCCACCGACGCGAGTTGGCGCGAGCTGTTGGCGGCCCAGCTCGGCGTGCCGATCGCACCGCTCGGGAGCCACCTCGATCCCGCGCGCGGGGCGGCGATGCTCGCGGGCATCGGCGTCGGGCTGTGGGCCGATCCGGCCGAGGCGGTGGCGCGGGCCGTTCCGCCTCCGGGGCCGACCGTCCCGGTCGACCCCCTGCTCCAGCGGCTCTACCGCACGCACGAGGTGCGGCGCGCCCGCGCCGCGGCGCTGCTCGCCGCCCTCGAGGAGTGACGGTCCTCGGCGAGGCGGCTCGGTGTCGGCTCCGGATCCGGGCGGTAGGTCCGATCAGGGGCGGCCATGCTCGATCGGGCGCCGCCGCGCGTCGCCAGGGACGCCTCCGTGCGGCCGCCGCAGTCGGGGCCGAGAGGTCGAAGGCGCCCGAGGCCAGCGGCGCGGATCCTTCCACCCGCGGCGGCCCGGGCTCCCTGGGCGGCTTCCGGCCCCTGCGTTCGGCGAACTTGCATCGGTGCCCAACCCGTCACGGGGCCGGACGACCGTGCAGCCGGTTCCCGCGCCCCACGTGACCCGAAGTCCGTCCCGCCACCGGGGCGTCGGCTACGAAGCCGGCAATCCCACGGACCATCGGGCTTCGGCCCCGGCCGACCCGAAGAGGCGGCAGCTCGTCGAGGCGGTCGGCAGGCGCACCGTCGAGCGGTACGGCATTCACCGGCGGCCACCCAGGTCCGGTCGTGGCGCGGCGGACCGGTCGTCCGAGCCAGGCCCCGAAGCCGATGGTCGCGTGCCGCAACCGGCAGGAAAATGGCCTCGTCCGCACCGAGCCGCGGGCCGGGGCTGACCAGAGGCGTCCGTCTCGCGCAGAAGCTCGATCGTGGTCCCCGGGACCGGGCGGACGCGACCGGCGGGGAGCGCGAAGGGGGCACCGACCGTGCCGCCTCCCGACCCGCTCGCGAGCCCGGACGACCCTCGAGCCCCGACCGCTCCGGGTCGGGCTCGCCGATCCGGTCCGTCCGATCCACCGCACAGAGCTCCGCGACATCCCCGGCGCGAGGGCGACGGGCCCGAAAGCCCCGTGCGTGCGGCGAAGGCAGTGCAAGAGGCACCGCGGCGGCGCCGAGGGTGTGCGGCTGGCACGGCGGGTACCCCGACCCCGCTCGATCCTCCGATGGGCGCGCGGCTTCGTGTCGCTCTTCGCCCCCGCGGACGCCCCGGCCCCGATCCGAGGGAAGCCCGTTCGTCACCGGCCGACCCCGTCGCCTTCCCGGCCGCGGTTGGACCCGCGGGCGAGGCCCGACTGCCCGGCCCGGGCATCGCTCCCAGCTCCGGAGGCCTTCGGTCGCGGAGAGGCGGATCTCCCGAGCCGCGCGGCCGCGCCGACGTCGCTCGGAGCGGAAGCCGGGGCGGGGGCTATGCTCCGAGCCTGCCCCTCGACGGGAACGAGGATGCTGTTCACGATCCTTTAAGGCGGACGTGGCAGATTTCCCGATGCACTCGGGAGAGAGGCCATGGCGAAGGGCAGCTCGAACGACCGGCTCGGGGGCGATCGGCGTCACGCGGGCACCCTTTTCGAAGGTCTCCGGCGCGACCGGCGCGGTGCGGTCGCCGCCACGGTAGCCCTCGTCTTGGTGCCGCTCGTGATCGCGGTCGGTCTGGCGGTCGATGTCGGCCGGGCGGTGGCGGCCCGGAGCTCGCTGCGCAGCGCGCTCGACGCCGCGGCGCTCGCAGCCGCCCATGAGAGTTCGGCCCCCGCAGCGGTCGCCGCCGTCGAGCGGTTCTTGCGCGCCAACTACGAGGCATCGCGCTGGGGCGCCCTCTCCGATTTCTCGGTCCGGCAAGGCGAGCTCACGCTCGCGGTCGACGCGCGGGCGACGGTACCGACGACGCTCCTGCGCGTCCTCGGGGTCCGCGAAATCGAGGTCGGCGCCGAAGCCGAGGTGACGGTCGGCGGCGCCAACCTCGAGGTGGCGCTCGTCCTCGACGTGACGGGCTCGATGGCCCAGGGCACCCGGATCGCCGATCTGCGCGCCGCCGCCACCGATCTCGTCAACATCGTCGTGCGCGACGTGCAGGCGCCGTTCTACTCCAAGGTGGCGATCGTCCCCTACTCGATGGGCGTGAACGTCGGCACGCTCGCGGATACGGTTCGCGGTCCCGTCCGAGCCGGTACCTGCACGACGCCGGGTTGTTCCTTCATCACGTTCAAGAACGTCTTCAACAACGACCGAACCTTCGCCGTCAGCACCTGTGTGAGCGAGCGGATCGGTCCCCATGCCTACACCGACGCCCCGCCCTCCACGGCCCGGGTCGGCTACAACTACCCTGCACCCGGTAACCCGTGCCTGACTAGCCAAATCCAGCCGCTCACCACCGATCGGACCTTGTTGACCGCGCGCATCGCGAGCCTCACCGCCTCCGGGTCGACCGCCGGGCACGTCGGCATCGCTTGGGGCTGGTACACACTCTCGCCGAATTTCGGTGTGTGGACCGGTACGAGCGTCCCGGCTTCCTACGCCGATCCGGACACGCGAAAGATCCTCGTGCTCATGACCGACGGCGAATACAATTCCAGCTACTGCAACGGTGTGATCAGCCGGACCTCGACAACGGGTAGTGGATCGCGGGAAAACCACATCAATTGCGACGCGCCGAACGGGCACTCTTTCGATCAGGCGCAAGCCCTGTGCACGGCCATCAAACGAACCGGCATCACGATCTTCACGGTCGGCTTCCAAATCCACAACGACCCGCGGGCACGCGACTTGATGAGCCGCTGCGCTTCGAGCGCGGAGCACGCTTTCACCGCCGAAACGGGTGCCGAGCTGCGGGCGACCTTCCAGCAGATCGCCAAGCGGATTTCGAAGCTGCGCCTGTCCCGATGACGAGACGGCAGGTCCCGGCGACCGTGCCTGTCGGGACCTGCCGGACGCCTACCGGGCTACCCTCACCTCAACGGCCATCCGCAGCGATCGGCCGCTTCTCGTCGACCGTGGCCGGCGCCCGCTCGGTCTCGAGCGAGGGCGGGTCGCCCATCCACAGATCGGCGCCGGGAAAGAGCTCGGGCAAGCCCGACACTTCGGCGAGCCCCGGCTCGGCGGCGGCCATCGGCACGGGCCCGCCGTCGAGCGCGACCGAAGCCGCGCCCCCGGTCGGATCGAGGAACGGCGCGAGCAGGTCCTCCGTCGGAGGCTCCAGGATACGGAGGAATTCGGCCGGCTCGTGCAGCCGACCGTCGATCTCGATGCCCGCGAGGGCCGCCTCGTGGCCGCGATGGCCGACCACGACGGCCAGGTCGCGGTCGTCGTAGGCGAGGTGCAGATCGTCGCCTTCGAGCCGCGCGACGAGCCGAGACGGGTCGGCTCCGTCGATCCGGATGCGGTTGGCGCCCTCGCGATCGAAGATCCGATCGACGCCCGCCTCCGCCAGACCCAGGACGTAGACGTCGTTCCCGGCACCGCCGTAGAGCAGATCGTCGCCAGGACCGCCCTCCAGCAGATCGTCACCGGCATCGCCGAGCAAGAGGTCGTTCCCAGGGCCGCCGTACAGCCGATCGTGGCCGCCACCGCCGCGGATGCGGTCGTCGCCGCCGCCGCCCCAGAGGAGGTTGGCGGCATCGTTGCCCTCGATCACGTTGGCCTGCGCGTCGCCGACCACGGCGTGGGCCTCCGACCCGGTCAGGCGCACGTTCTCCACGTTCGGCGCCACTTGCTGCTTGAAGCCGGGCGCTCCGGCAGGCGGGCTGCCCAGAACCGCGTCGCCGATCATGAAGGTCGCGAGGCCCCCCTTGGCGAGCGTCGGGAAGGCCTTTTCGAGCTGGGTACCGAAACCCGGCGCCACCACGAGGGTGTCCCGACCGCCGCCGTCGGTCCCCCAGGGGTCTTCGAAGACGAGGTCGCCCGGCGAGCCGATCACGGCCGTGTCGTCGCCCGTGCCACCGGTCATCGTGTCGTCGCCGGCCCCGCCGTCGAGCTGGTCGTTTCCGGGACCGCCGTCGAGCGCGTCCTGCCCGTCCCCGCCCAGCAGGGTGTCGTCACCCGTCCCGCCTGCGAGGATGTCGTCGCCGGGGCCGCCGTCGACCGTGTCGTTGCCGCTGCCGCCGGCGAGCGTGTCGTTCCCACCGCCACCGCTGATCGTGTCGTGGCCACCGCCGCCGTCGATCCGATCGTCGTCCGGGCCGCCCACCAACACCTCGTCCTCGTCGCCGCCGACGATCTCCTCCCCGATCGGCCCGAGATCCTCCTCGGGTCCCGAGGGCGGCGCGGCGACGGGGGGCTCCGCCACGGATGGCGCGGCCAGTGCGATCGTCACCGCCGCCGCTTCCTGTGCGGCTTGCCCGGCTGCTCCCGCGACCGGCACGGTCGCCGGCTCGGGCCGCAAAAGACGCAGCGGCAGCTCGTCGAATCGGGCTTCGCCGCCGAGCCGGGTGAGCACGGCCGTGTCGATGAGCGCGCCGGCGGTCAGCACCGAGCCGGCGGCGATCGCCGCGGAGGCGGGCTCCGCGGGCCGGAAGGGCTCGCCGTCGACCGAGAACGTGGCATCGTCGTCTCGAGGCGTGCCGCTCTCGGGCGGCGTGGACCCGCCCGGCTCGAACGCGCTTCCCTCGGCGGCCGAGCGAACCAGGAGGAGGCCCAGGAAGGTGGCGGACAAGGCCGCGCCGAGCCCGGCCTCCGTTCCTCCTCGTCGCTCCCGACGGCTCCCCGGCTCGACCCCGACCGTGCCGATCGACCCGGCAGCCCGGGCGGCGGGCTGCCTTCCCACGGCGACCCCCTCGATCATCGCAGCGATACCTCCAACGTTCGGCCTTTGGCGGCCGGTGGCTCTCGCTCGACGATGACGGACGCGCTCGCGCGGCGTTGCCCCGAGATCGCCGCACAATTTCACCATACCACTCCAAGCCGTTCCCGCCAAACGTTTTTTCCCGGATCATCGGCATCGGCGAGAGTCGCGTGCTACCCGATCTTTGGCCGCGGCACCTCAACAAAAAGTTGAATTGTGGCCGACGATGCGCGGGGAGCCTGCCGGGCCGCCGCGGGCCGTCGAGGGCGACCCGAAGCGTCCCGAACACTGCCCGACCCGACCCTCGGGCAGGCCGTGGAGCTGCGGCTCGTGCTCCGCGATCGAGCGGGTCCCGATCGCCTTCGGGATACAGCGGCGACCTCGCAGCCGCCCGATCACGCGAACGGAGCCATTCAAAAGAAAGGACGGCGGATCGTCGACGGAAACGGTCCGTCGTTGACGTCTCGTTAACCCATGTGATGGTAGACGCTCGTCACGCGGACCAGCGGATCGGCTGTCGTCCTCTTGCCGGAGCGCCTGCGCTCGGGCAGGACGATGGCCGCGGAAACGGCGGATCCGAAGTGCGAAGGACGGGCATGCCACCGCAGGCGATCGAGCGGCCCGGGACGGCCCGCGCGCGGCCGCGCAGCCGGTTGCGGGAGCTGCTCGCGAACCTCGCGCTGTTGGCGGCGAGTGGCGTGGTTTGCCTCGCGCTGTTGGAGATCGTGCTGCGACTGTTCCCGGGCCTTCTGGGCGAGGAAGCGGCGCTGCGGGTGCATTGGGTCGAGGTGGCGGGCGATACCGACACCGAGGGTCGCGCGCTCGTGATCGACGATCCCGTGATCGGCTTCCTCTACCGCCCGGGGCTCGAGGGACGCATCGCGCGGGGCGACCTCGACTTCCGTTTCCGCCTCGACTCCAAAGGTTTCCGCAACCCCGAGCCGTGGCCGCAACCGGCCCACGTGGTGGTCCTCGGTGATTCGATGGCGTTCGGCTACGGCGCCGACGACGGAGCCGATTGGGTGGCCCTCCTGCGCCAGCAGCTGCCCGGAACGGGGATCGTCAATCTCGGCCTGATCGGCAGCGGTCCCTTGCAGCAAGAACGGGTCTGGGAACGGTTCGGGGCGGAATTGCGGCCTTCTTCGGTGCTGCTGTGCTTGTTCGCCGGCAACGATCTGGACGACGATCGGGCGTTCGCCCGCTGGCTCGAAGAGGGCGCCCCGGGCTCCTACCGCCGCTTCCGTGGGCAAGGCGATCGCTGGCTGGACGCGAGCCCGCTGAGCCTCGCGCAGCGCACCTACCTCTTCTGGTTCGCAACCGATCTGGCCAAGACCTTGGCGCAGCGATCGCGCGGTCGCACCTTGGCGCTCGAGGACGGCGAACGGCTCCAGCTCGTGCTGCCGCGGCCGGGTGCCGTCGAGCCGACCGATCTCGATCGCACCCTTGGTGCGGTTCTCCGGCTGCGCGACCGGGTCGAGGCCGGCGGTGGCCGATTGCTCGTGCTGCTCATGCCAACGAAGGAAGAGGTCTACCTCCCGCTCTTGGGCGAGACCGCGGCCAGCCCCACTGCCGCGGTTGCGGCACGGCTCGCCGAAGCCGGGGTGCCGGCGCTCGATGTCGGGGAGGCCTTGAGGGCGCGGGCGTCGCGCGCCGGCCCCGCGCTCTATTTCGCGATCGACGGCCACCCGAACCCGACCGGCCAGGCGATCCTAGCCGAGGCCGTCAAGGGTTGGCTCACGGAACAACTGCCACGAGCCGCGACCGGGTCGGCCGCGATCACCGCCACGCGCTGAGGGGAGACGATGGCCCGCAACTTCCACGAACGGATCGAGACCGACGAGCGGATCGAGGGACCGACCGATCGGGCCTTCGGCTTGACGGTGGGTGGCATCCTCGTCGCTCTGGCGCTGGTCAAGGCGTTCCTCTTCACCGGTTGGACCGGGCTCGCTTGGGCGCTCTTGTCGATCGGTGCCGCGCTCGTCGCCCTCGGGCTCCTGCGGCCGCCGCTCTTGGCCCCGCTCAACCGAGCCTGGCTGCGGCTCGGGCTGTTCCTGTTCAAGATCGTCAACCCGATCGTCATGTTCCTGATCTACGCCACGACCGTGGTGCCGATCGGCCTTTGGCTGCGCCTGCGGGGCAAGGACCTCCTGCGCCTGCGCCGCGACCCGGCAGCCCCGAGCTATTGGATCCCGCGCGAGCCGCCGGGGCCTGCGCCCGAGAGCATGCGCAACCAGTTCTGAGAGGACGAGACCATGAGTTTTCTCGCCGAGCTCTGGGCTTTCATGCGTGAGCGCAAGAAGTTCTGGCTTCTGCCCATTCTCGTCATGACCGTGCTTTTCGGCGGTCTCGTCGTGTTGACCAAGGGCAGTGCGGTGGCACCCTTCATTTACACTCTGTTCTGAGCCCGGGAGCGGAGCGGCGATGCGCATCCTCGGCATTTCGGCCTTCTACCACGACAGCGCGGCTGCGATGGTGGTCGACGGCGACGTCGTCGCGGCCGCCCAAGAGGAGCGCTTCACCCGCAAAAAGCACGATCCGGGCTTTCCCGCCCGAGCGATCGGGTACTGCCTCGAGGCGGCCGGCTGCGACATGGGCGGCGTGGACCACGTGGTCTTCTACGACAAGCCGTTCCTCAAGTTCGAGCGGCTGCTCGAGACTTACCTGGCGATGGCGCCGCGCGGATTCCGCTCCTTCCGCGTGGCGATGCCGATCTGGGTCAAGGAAAAGCTCTTCCAGAAGAGCATGCTCGTCGACGAACTCCGGCGGCTGCCCGGGGGCGACCGGTGGAACGGCTCGCTGCTCTTCACGGAACACCATTTGAGCCACGCTGCCTCGGCCTTTTACCCCTCGCCCTTCGATCGCGCCGCCGTCCTCACCATGGACGGTGTGGGTGAGTGGTGCACGACCTCGCTCGGCCTCGGCCGGGGCAACGAGTTGCGGATCCTCAAGGAGATCCACTTTCCCCACTCCCTCGGCCTGCTCTATTCCGCCTTCACCTACTATACCGGCTTCAAGGTCAATTCCGGCGAATACAAGGTCATGGGGCTCGCCCCCTACGGAGAGCCGAAATATGCAGGTCTGATTAAGGATAACCTGATCGACATCAAAGAAGACGGCTCGTTCCGTCTCGACCTTTCCTACTTCGACTATTGCACCGGCCTGACGATGACGAACGAAAAGTTCCATCGCTTGTTCGGCGGACCGCCGCGCAGCCCGGAGGCCTTGCTCACCCAGCGGGAGATGGACCTGGCGGCCTCGATCCAGAAGGTGACGGAGGAGGTGGTCCTCAAACTCGGTCGGTCGATCGCCCGGGAAACCGGCGAGCGCAACCTCTGCCTGGCGGGCGGCGTCGCGCTCAACTGCGTGGCCAACGGCAAGCTGCTCAAGGACGGCTGCTTCGAGCGGATCTGGATCCAGCCAGCGGCCGGCGACGCCGGCGGGGCACTGGGTGCCGCACTCGCCTGCTGGCACCAGTTCCTCGACCGGCTGAAATGCCCGCCGAACGGCCATTTGGACGGCATGCACGGTGCTTATCTCGGGCCGGAGTTCGACCTCGCCGAGACCCGCCGCCAGCTCGACGCCTGCGGGGCCCGCTACGCGGTGCTCGAGGACGACGAGGTCGTGACCGCGACCGCCGACGCGCTGGTCGAAGGCAAGGCCGTGGGCTGGATGCAAGGTCGCATGGAATTCGGGCCGCGGGCGCTCGGCGCTCGCTCGATCCTCGGCGACGCCCGCTCGCCAACCATGCAGAAGCTGCTCAACTTGAAGGTCAAGTATCGGGAGAGCTTCCGCCCCTTCGCGCCGTCGGTGCTGCGCGAGGACGTCGCCGATTGGTTCGAACTCCACACCGACAGCCCCTACATGTTGCTGGTCGCCGACGTGGTACCCCGGCGGCGGCGGGCGATGACCGAGGAGGAAAAGGCACTGTTCGGGATCGACAAGCTCAACGTCGTCCGCTCCGAGATCCCCGCGGTCACCCACGTCGACTATTCGGCGCGGATCCAGACGGTGCACCGCGAGACCAACCCGCGCTATTGGCGGTTGCTGGAAGCCTTCAAGCAGCGCACCGGCTGCCCGGTGATCGTCAACACGAGCTTCAACGTGCGCGGCGAGCCGATCGTCTGCACGCCGACCGACGCTTTCCGTTGCTTCATGGGGACCGAGATCGAGCGGCTCGTGGTCGGCAATTGCTGGCTCGAGAAGGAACGGCAGGATCCCACGTTGAAGCGCGACTACAGAGATCGGTTCGAGCTCGACTGAGGGGTCGGCGTTCGAGCGGCGGTGCCGGATCCCGGATCGGCGTGTCGGCTCGCCGGTCGAAGTAGCGGGGCCCGAGCCTGGCGATGCGGACAGCGGGCCGCGGGCCGAGGCGTCCCGGACGATCGAAGGGCACGCGAGGCGGATCGGTTCGCACGCTCGGCCATCCCGCACGGTTCCAGGCGGCCCGCCACGCAACCCTCCACGCCCAGCTGCGGGAATACGGACACCGCCGCCGGCACAGGTCCGCCGCTCTCGCTCCACGCAGCCGGTGGCGATGCACTCGGCATGGCGCGCCGGGCAGCTCGGCCGGCACCACCGGGCTCGCCGACCGCGAGCCTCACCGGCCGGTCGGGCCCCGCCCCCTTGCGGCGCGGTCGGCCTCCGGAGCCTCGGCGATCGGGATCGGAAGGCTCGTCGCGGCGGCGCACGCCTACGGCTGCCGGGTCGGGTCGCCCCCGTGACCGGGTGCCCCGGACACCGAGGCGTGCCGACCGTCTACGAGCCCGGGTCGGGCCCGGTCTCGACCGGCCTCACCCCAGCCGAGCGCGGCCATCGTGCCGAGCAGGACCGTCGCTCTTGGCCGGCGAGCGCCGCTCGGCTCGAGAGACCGGGGCCGGCCCCGGTAGCGGGATGGGCTGCCGGCCGAAGCGTCCCGTCGCAGCGCTCGGATGCGCCGTCCGAACGAGCAGCGCCCCGGCTGGCTCCCGAACGTCAAAGAGACGAGAGGCTCGAGGCGAGGTGGCGCGCTTGGCGGAGCGCGAGGGCCAGGATCGTGAGCGTCGGGTTGGCGTGGCCGCCGCTCGGGAAGGTCGAGCTCCCGGCGAGCCAGAGATTGGCCACACCGTGAACCCGGCCCCACGGGTCGACCACGCTCCGGCGCGGGTCGGTGCCCATGCGCGTCGTGCCCATGTGGTGCGACGCGTCGGTGAAGCGGGGTTCGCCCCCGTCCGGCACGAGCCGCCCGAGGCCGGTGCGCGCGAGCTCCTCGCCGAGCAAGCCGGCGAGCACCTCCATCCCGCGCACCACTTCGGGCTGGATCCGCCAATCGAGGCGCAACATGGGCACCCCGAGTGCGTCCCGGCGGTCGGACAGCGTCACCCGGCTCTCGGGATCGAGCGGCTGTTCACAGAAATGAACCAGCACGTAGCGTTCGACCCGCGGTCGGCGCGGCAGTCGCTCCCGCGCCGACCAGAGCAGCCGATAGGCCCAGTGCGGCAGGATCTCCTTGGGGGTGAGGAGATAGACGAGGTCGGGCGTGCGGCCGGCGAGCACACCGCGCAGGTCGAGCCGACGGCCGGCGTGGCCGTGGCGGAGCAGGCGCTTCGCCACCTGCACGGCCACGTCGTACTGCTCGCGGGCGTAGGAGGACTGCTCGCTCTCGAGCGTCAGATGATGGTGCAGGAGGCCGCGCTCGGCGCGGATGGTAGCGGCGGCGGCGAGGCCGAGCTGGACCTTGCCACCCGGCACCGGACGGCCGCGCAGGATCCGCAACGCCGTCCCGGGCGCGAGCTCGACGCGGCCCCAAACCGCCCGCGGATGGTCCATGAAGAAGCGGCCCACGAGGCCATGGTCGTTGCCGAGCCCTTCGGGTCTGCGGTCGGTCGAAAGAAGCAGCAGCCGGGCGTTCTCGAGGCCGCCGCAGGCGAGCACGAAGGCTCGGCCGCGCGCCTCGAGGTCGCGGCCTTCGACCGTGCGCAGGCGCACGGCCTCGACCCGCCCGCCTCGGACTGCCTCGCGCAGGCCGATCGCTTGGGCCCCCAAAAGAACCCGGATCCGCGGGCTCTGCCGGATCTCGGCCGCGAAATCCCGGGCGAAGCGGCGCGGGCGGATCGCCCACAGCGAAACCGTCGGCACGAGTCGTCCGCTCGCGAGCAAGGCCCGCTCGGCCGGGCTCGCCCGCCTCAGCCAGGTCTCGGCCGCGAACGCCCCGGGCCCGGGAAGCCCCAAGATCCGCTCGGCTTCCGGATAGAGGGCTCGGAGCTCGTCCCAGGCGATCGGCCAGCCACCGTCCGGCACGGCGGGCCGCGCCGCCAGATCCTCCGGCGTGAGGCGCATCGCGCGCCCCGCCCACAGATTGCAGGTGCCGCCGAACTGGCGGAGCCGCGGCAGGTAGTTCGGGCGCATCGGCCGGCCGACGCACTCGAGCTCGTGGAGAGCCTGGATTTTCGCGTCGGGTGCGGTTCGGCCGCCGTCGATCAGGAGCACCTCTCGGCCGAGCCGTGCGAGCTCCAACGCGATCGTGATACCCGCCGCACCCGCGCCCACCACGACCACCTCGGCTGCGAGCTCGGCGCCCGGGTCGAGCTCGGCCACGTCGACCGGTTTCACGCGCAGCTTGCCTCTCGATGGCTCGGGAAGAGCCGGCCGGTGCGCGCGACCTCGGCCAGAAGCCGCATGGCCGGCCGGGGCCGCCGCTCGAGGGTCGCGAAGTCGGTGGTGGCGAGGCCGAAGCGGGCGGTCGTCCCCTTGGCCCACTCGAAATTGTCCAGAAGCGACCAGTAGAGATAGCCTCTGAGGTCGACGCCCTCGGCCAGCGCCCGGGCCAGGGCCTCGAGATGGCCGCGCAAATGCGCGAGCCGAAGCCCGTCGTCGGTCGTGGCGATGCCGTTCTCGGTGACGAGGATCGGCAGGCCGAGCCGCGCGACGCGGCGGAGCACCTGGAGCAGACCCATGGGCCAAACTTCTTGCCCGAGATCGTCGAAACGGCGCGGCCCGTGATGATGCTCGTGGCAGTCGGCACCGAAAAGAAGCGCCCGACCACGCGGCCGCCAGCGCACGATGCTGCGCGTGTAGTAGTTCACCGCGACGTAATCGAGCAGCGGCCGACCGTCTTCGCGAACGAGCGCGAACGGCCAATCGACGAGGAAGGCGGTTCGTAGGCGGGCGGCGAGCCGATCGAGGGCGCGGGTGGGATCGCAGGGCTCGACCCAGGGAATACTTTGGGCGAAGGAGACGAGCGCGTCCGGGACCCTCGCCCGGATCCGCCGATAGGCGCGGCGATGCGCGGCACAGAGCCGACGGACCACGCGGCGAGCGAGGTCCCAGCGGCCGCGCCTGAAGGGCGGCCAGTCGCCGCTCACCCAACCGTGCTTGGCGAGCACGGTCGGCTCGTTGATCGTGATCCACCAGCGGATGCGCGACCCGAGGCGCTCGACCACCGCGTCGACATGGGCGGCGAAGCGATCGAGGGCGTCCGCGGCCAGCCAGCCGCCGCGTTCGGCGAACCAGCGGGGGGCCGTGAAATGGTGCAGGGTGATCACGGGCTCGAGACCGCGCACCCGCAAGGCTTCGAGGACGCGCTCGTAATGGGCGAAGGCCGTTTCGTCGCGGACGCCGGGTTCGGGTTCGAGACGGCTCCATTCGAGCGAAAGGCGGTGGGCGTTGTGCCCGAAGGCGCGCGCCAAGTCGAAGTCGGCTTCGTAGCGGTGGAGATGATCGCAGGCCCGGCCGGAGCGGTGCGGCAGGCGGCCGCTCTCCTCCGCGGCCCACCAATCGGAAGCCCGATTGTCCCCCTCGACCTGGTGGGCGGCGGTCGCGGCACCCCACAAAAAATCCCGGGGGAAGCGGAAGCTCTCCGGAATGCCCCGACCCACGACCTCGCCCCTTCCCTCGCCGACTTCCGAAGTCGCTGCCGGGGTGGCACGGCGATGCCGCACCGGCAAGGCGGTCTCTTCGTCAAAGACGCGTCACTCGGCACTGGGTCGCGCCGGCGAGACGCGCGCAGGCCCGTTCGGCCTCGTCGCGGTCGGCGAAGGGACCGGCCAGGAGCGGGCCGCCGCCGGCCCCGTCGCCGCCGAGCCGGGCCACGCCCGCGAGCACGTCGGCATGGGTCCGACGCAGCTCGCGCCACCGCGCGCGGCCCTCCTCCCCGTCGGCCACGACGCCGAGCTCGACCACCCAATCGCCGCCGCGAGCGGGCTCGATCGGCACCGGCGGCAGCGCTCGCGCACTCGGCGGGGCCGCGGGCAGCGAGGCGAGCGAGCCCCTCGCCTGGATCCCGCGGGTATCCTCCGCGGTTACGGCAGCCCAGCGCGGCGCCGGCCCCTCCGGACCGGCCGAGGGCCCCGCCTCGGCCGGGTCCGCGACCGGCACCGCCGTCGCGACGACCGCGTCGGTAGGCCGGCGGTCGGGCTCGGCGCTCGGCTCGGTCGCGGCGGTGCGGGCGTCCGCCACGAGCGGCCGGTCCGGCACGACCATCGCGGCGGTCCCGACGGGCTCGGCTCCGGGTGGGGTCGGGACCGGCACGCGCGCTCCGGCCGTGCCCACCGCGGGAGGCGACGAAGCCGGGTCGGGCGCCGCCAACCGCCCGCGAGCCCGGGTCGTGTCCCCGCTCGCGATCGCCCCGGCGGACGGGGGTTCGCCGTCGGGCGCGCGCGAACGGCGCTGTGCGACCGGACCGCCGCCCCGCTGCTCGAGGCTCGACGTGGACGGCTCGCCCGAGGGGCCCGGTTCGCTCCGCGCGGCGACCCGAGCCGCCGGCGGGGCGCTCACTTCCCCGGGGCCGGTGTCGCCGCGCAGCATGCCCCGGGCGGCTCGCGGCGACCCGAGACCGCGGAGCGCGGTGTAATAAGCGAGCGTCGAGCGGACGTCTTTGTCGTCGAGGTCGAGCTTCAAGAGGGACTCGGCTGTCCGTAGATCACCTTTGAGGGCGTAGACGGCGGCCAGGTTGTGGCGAGCACGGGGGCTGTCCTGCGGGCCTCGGGCGAGCGGCTCGAGCTCGCCGATCGCCTCGCCGAACCGCCCGGCGAGCGCCAGCGAGAGCCCGAGATTGTTGCGCAGGGACGGGTTTTCGGGCCAGCGGGCGAGGCCGGCGCGATAGATCGCTTGCGCCTCCTCGTGGCGGCCGAGCTGGTCGAGCGCCACGCCTTTGGCGTTGAGGAGGCGGGGGTCGTCCGGGGCGCGGGCCAGGCCGTCCTCGAGCGCGGCGAGCGCGGCATCGGGCCGGCCGAGCTCGAGCAGCGCACGAGCCAGCCCGCGGCTCGCCTCGGGCTCCCCGGGATCGGCCGCGAGCACGCGACGGAAAGCGTCGATCGCGTCCTGCCAGCGGCCGAGCCGCAAGAGGGCCGCACCGAGCCGGCGGGTCGCAACCCGATCCTCGGGATCGAGCGCCACGACCCGGCCGTAGAGGTTGGCGGCGGTTGCCGCGTCCCCGGCCGCGGCCGCATCGTCGGCCATCCGCAACAGGCGCTGGGTGCGGCCCGGACCCGGGCCGGCTTCGGCCTCCACGAGCCGGCCCTCGCCGACCAGAGGTGCGCAGCCCCCGCTCGCCAGGAGGGCGGCGAGCAGTAGAGCCGAAGCGGAGCGGGCGAGCAGGAACGGACGCATCGAGGCGGTAACCTCCGGAGGCTTTCCGCCTGCTCACCATGCCACCCAACCCTGAACGTTCGGTTAACGCCGCCGCTCAGTTCTCGGTTATCTTTCCGAGCAAGACCGGCCGGACAGCCCCCGTGACCTCGGGCAGCCCGGCCGGGATCCCGTCGACCCGTGCCGAGGCCAGAAGCGCGAAGGCGATCGGCTCCTTGAGACCGGCCGGGAGGCCCAGGGTGTCGCTCGCCACGACCGGGAGCGGCGCCAGGGCGTCCGCCAAGCGGCGCATCAGCTCGGGGTTCCGTACGCCGCCGCCGCTCGCGACCAGGACCGCCGGCCGGTAGGCCTCGGGCACCCGCCGGGCGATCGCCCGGGCCACGGCCTCGGCCGTGAAGGCGGTCGCGGTGGCGAGGAGATCGGACCAGCCCCGCGCGTCGGTCGGCCGGACGCGGACGAGGAGCGCCTCGACGAAGGCGGCGCCGAACTGCTCGCGCCCGAGCGAGAGCGGCGGCTCGCGGGCGAGCCGGGGATCCGCCAGGAGCTCGTCGAGGAGCGCGCGGTCGACCCGGCCGGCCGCGGCCATCCGCCCGTCGAGGTCGCAGGCGAGCCGGCCGTCGCTCGCCCGCCGGGCCAGCTCGTCGATCACCATGTTGCCCGGACCGCAGTCGAAGCCGAGCACCGGCAAGCCGCTCTCGGCCGGCGGCACGGCGCTCAGGTTCGCGATCCCGCCGAGATTGAGCGTGAGCACCCCCTCCCCGGGCCGCTCGAGGAGCCAACGATCGACCACCGCGACGAGCGGGGCGCCGCAACCGCCGGCAGCCACGTCGTTGCGGCGGAAGTCGCTCACCACCGGGCAGCGCAGCCGTTCCGCCAGGAAAGCGGGCTCGCCGAGCTGGCAGGTGATCACCCCGTGCTCGTGGAACACGGTCTGGCCGTGGCTGCCGACGAGATCGGGCAGATAGCCGCTCGATCGGACGAGCCGCTCGAGCGCGTCGGCGAACCAGAGGCCGAGTGCCCTGTCGAGTCGGCAGGCCTCGGCGAGCGACAGGGCACCTTGCGGCTCGAGGGCCGAGCGCAAAGCAGCCTGCATCGGCTCGTGGGCGTGCGCCAAGAGCTCGAAACGCCGCGGCACGCCCTTGGGCACGCGCAGGATCACGAGGTCGAGCCCGTCCATCGAGGTGCCGGTCATGAGCCCGGCCACGATCCGCGGATCGCGGGCCGCGACTTCGGCGAGCCGACGCGGCGGAGGAAAAGGCTCGAGCCGGCGCTCAGAGCGTGCCGGGATAGGCGCCCCCGTCGATCAGCAGGTTCTGCCCGGTGATGTAGCCGGCGTGGACGCTGCACAGGAAGGCGCAGAGTGCGCCGAACTCGGCGGGCGTGCCGAACCGGCCGGCCGGGTTGGCCGCCGCTCGTTCGGCCGCGACCTCTTCGAGCGACCGGCCCGCGCGCGCGGCGGCGAGGGCGAGGGTGGAGCGCAGCCGATCGGTGTCGAACGGTCCGGGCAGGATGGCGTTGATCGTGACGTTGCGGCGCACCGCCTTGCGGGCGATCACCGCCATCGCACCGGTGAGGCCGGCGCGCGCCCCGTTCGAAAGCTCGAGGTTCGGGATCGGCGCCTTCACCGAGGCCGAGGTGATGTTGACGATCCGGCCGAAGCCGCGGTCCATCATGCCGTAGACCGTGGCGCGCACGAGGGCGATCGGCGTGAGCATGTTGGCCTCGACCGCCCGGCGCCAGTCGTCGAGCTCGAAGTCCTTGAAGTCGCCCGGCGGCGGGCCGCCCGCGTTGTTCACGAGGATGTCCGGCTCCGGGCAGGCGGCGAGCAGCGCCCGACGCCCCTCTTCGGTGGTGACGTCGCAAACGACCGCGGTGACCGGCACGCCCGTGGCGGCGCGGATCTCGGCGGCGGTCGCCTCGAGCGCGTCACGGCCGCGGGCGCAAAGCGTGAGCGCCACACCGGCTTCCGCGAGCGCCACGGCGCAGCCCTTGCCGAGCCCTTTGCTGGCCGCGCAAACGATGGCCTTGCGGCCGCGGATTCCGAGATCCATCGACTTCCCTCCCCTACCCTTCGAGCTCCCCACCGGGTGCCGCTTCGGTCGCCTCGAGCTCGGCCAGGACGGCGCGGGCGAGCGCCGGGCCGATCGCCCGGCCGGCCACCAAGGAGGCGCGGTCGAGCGCCCGCACGAGCCGGCGGGCACCGGCGAAGGAACGTTCCATGCGGGCGACCAGGAAGGCCACCACCTCGGGCTCGGCGCGCAGCCCCCGGTCGGCGAGCTGTTTGACGAGGAGCGCCGACAAGAGCGCGTCGTCGGGCGGTGCCACGCCGATCGTCCAGAGCGCGGCGAGCCGCGAGCGCAGGTCGGGCAAGGCGGGCGCCCAGGCCGGCGGTGCCGACCGGGCGGTCAAGAGCAGATAGCCCCGCCGCTCGGCCATCGTGTTGAGGAGGTGGAGGAGCGCGCGCTCTTCGAGCAGGAGATCCGCATCGTCGCAGAGCGCGGTACGCGCCTCGTCGACCCGGGCGAGCGCCGACGAGGGGCTCGCGAGATCCTGACCGCGCAGCCGGACGGCCGCCGCGCGGGCCGCCCAGATGGCACCCAGATGGCTCTTGCCGCTCGCCTCGGGCCCGACCAGGAGGAGCGCCGGGGCGGGCCAGGCGGGCCAAGCGAGCACCGCCTCCAGCGCCGCCGCGTTGCAGGGTGCGGCGAGGAAATCCTCGAGGCCGAAGCCCTCGACCACCGGCAGGTCGAGGGCGAGCTGGCGGGGTGGGCGCGCCGGCGACCGGGGAGCCGGCGGGCGGGCCGCATCGGCGAACACGCTCAGGTGGCCGAGGAGGCGCGCGCGGCGAGGCGCAGGCCGGCCGCCAGATAGGCGGCGGCCGAAGCGAGGGTGACGACGGCCACCGCGAAGATCAACGGCTCGATGGCCCAATCGACCTTGGCCACACCCGCCGCTCCGCCCAGCACGAAACCGAGGAAGACGAGCTGCAGGAAGGTCGAGAGCTTGCCGATGACCAGCGGTTCGATCCGGAACTGGCGGAGCCGGCTCCGCAGTGCCACGGCTCCGGCCACGAGCATCACGTCGCGGCCGATCGCCAGGGCCACGAGCCAAGCCGGCACGAGCTCGGCCCGGGCGAGCGCCAGGAGCAGGCAGCCGACCAGGAGCTTGTCGGCGACCGGGTCGAGGGCCGCACCGACCGAGCTCGGCCGGGCCCAGCGTTTGGCGACGTAGCCGTCGGCCACGTCGGTCAGCGCGGCGGCGAGGAACAGCCAGAAGGCGAACTCGAAGCGGTCGTGGACGACGAGGACGGCGAGAGGGCCGGCGCTCACGAGCCGGCCGGCGGTGAGGATGTTGGCGAGCTGGCCGAGCAGCGCGCGACCGGCGATCGCGAGCGCCGTGCTCACCGTGGTGCCGCGGCCGGCGGGACGCCCGCTGCGCGCAATCGCCATCCATCCCCCTCCTCGGCGAGCACGAGCCCGCGTCTTCCGAGACCGTCACGCAGCCGGTCGAGGTCCCCGAGATGCCGCAGCACGAGCTCGGCCCGGTCACGCGCGATCGCCACGATCCGGACCTCGCGGATCTCCGGCAACGTCTCCAGCTCGCGGCGTATTTGAACCCAGCCGGCGAGATCGGCAAGCGGCACGGTGAGCGGCAGCTCGGCGAGCCGGTCGCTGCGGACGAGCCCGCCCTGCCGCCAGGTCTCGACCAGCCGGGTCGCCGCCGCCCGGGCCGCCGCATCGTAGGGCTCGCCGAGCGTCGGCGTCGCGGCGAGCGGGGCCGGGTCGCCGCGCAGCACGCCCCCGGCGGCGAGGAAGCGCACCGCCAGGGCCGGGACGGCGGCCCCCGGCGGCGGACTCCCCGCCTCGACGATCGCGACCACCGCGTCGGCCGCGCCGTAGCGTGCCGCCAAGCGATCGAGCGCGGCCCGATCCCCGGCCTCGACCGCCCCGGGCGGTAGAGCCGCGAGGTCGGCCAGATCGCCGAGCGGCAGCGTCAGCCGGACCGCCCGCTCGGCGGCCGCGACCCGCTCCCAGGCCTGCCACCAGGGCTCCTCGCGCGCCCAGAGGACGAGCTCGCCCGCCCGCCGCTCGGCCGGGATCACGAGCAGCACGGGCGCGGCGGAGGGCTCGAGCATCGGCACGCCGCGGCCGGCCAGGAGCGCGCGCACCTCGTCCGGGTCGAAGGCGACGTTCAGGGTGGCGAGCCAGCGGTTCGGGGCGACCTTCTCCTCGGCGATTTCGTAGCTGCGCACGTAGCGGGCGATCGGCAGCGCCTGGACGGACGGCAGCCGAGCCCGCTCCTCGGGCGGGGCGAGCCGCTCGAGCAGCCGGCGCAAACCCTCCCGTTGGGCCTCGTCGATGCCCTTCTGGCGCGCCGCTACGGCGTTCTCGGCGGTGACGTCGACCGCGATCCCGCTTTCGGTCCACCAGTCCTGGGCCCGGACGGTCACCGCCAGGAGGAGGCCGAGCAGGATCGCCACGACCGGCCGGGCGGCGGCGCAGAGCCACATGGACACGCTCCCGAAGAGGCCTAAGCTCGCGCGGCGCGCCGGCCCCACGAGCGCGCGGAGCTGACCACGGGCGAGGCCATGCATCAAGGGACCGGAGGCGCCGACCGTTACCGCGAGGCGGGCGTCGACATCGAGCGCGGCGCCGCCCTGGTCGAGCGGATCCGGCCGCTCGCCCGGGCCACCCGACGGCCGGGCAGCGAGGCCGGGCTCGGCGGCTTCGGCGCGCTGTTCGATTTGGCCGCCTGCGGCTATCGCGATCCCTTGCTGGTGGCCACGACCGACGGGGTGGGCACCAAGCTGCTTTTGGCGATCGCCGCGGACCGGCTCCAGGGGATCGGCGTCGACCTCGTGGCCATGTGCGTGAACGACCTGGTCGTGCAGGGAGCGGAGCCGCTCTTCTTCTTGGACTATTTCGCGACCGGGCGGCTCGAGCTCGATCGCGCGGAAGCGGTCCTGCGCGGGGTGGCGGCCGGCTGCCGGGAGGCCGGCTGTGCGCTCGTCGGCGGCGAGACGGCCGAAATGCCCGGCCTCTACGCGCCCGGCCATTTCGATCTGGCGGGTTTCGCGGTGGGCGCGGTCGAGCGCGATTCGGTCCTGCCGCGGCCGGGCATCGGACCCGGGGCGGTGCTCCTCGGCCTGCCCGCCTCGGGCGTGCACGCCAACGGCTTCTCGCTCGTCCGGCTGATCTTGGCCGAGACCGGCGCCGCGCTCGAGCGAGAAGCCCCCTTCGCCCCCGGCCGGACGCTCGGCGAAGCGCTGCTCGAGCCGACCCGCATCTACGTGAAGGCCGCACTCGCTGCTGCGCGGACGGGCGGGGTGCTGGCGATGGCCCACATCACGGGCGGCGGGCTCGTCGAGAACCTGCCGCGGGTGCTCCCCGATGGCGTGATCGCCCGGCTCGACGCGCGGGCTTGGCCCTTGCCGCCCGTGCTCGCCTGGCTCGCCCGGGCCGGCCGGCTCGAACGGGCCGAGCTCGCCCGCACCTTCAACGGCGGGCTCGGCCTCGTGCTGGTGGTCGATCCCGCGCGGCTCGCCCTGGTGCGCGCTTCGCTCGAGGCCGTGGGCGAGACCGTCTTCGAGGTCGGCCGGCTCGAGCCCGGGTCGGGTCCGGCCCGGGTCCTGCTCGACGGCGTGGAGGCGGTATGGCCAGGCGCGCCACCGCGGTCTTGATCTCGGGCTCGGGCAGCAACCTCCAAGCGCTGCTCGATGCCGCCCGCGACCCGGCCTACCCGGCCGCGATCCGCCTCGTCGTCTCGAACCGGCCCGAGGCCTTCGGCCTCGAGCGGGCGCGCCGGGCGGGCGTGCCAGCGGCGGTCGTCGATCACCGCGCCTTCCCCTCGCGCGAGGCGTTCGAGGCCGAGATCGAAGCCGAGCTCCGCACGGCCGGGATCGAGCTCGTCTGCCTCGCGGGCTTCATGCGCGTCTTGACCGCCGGGTTCGTCGAGCGCTGGTGGGACCGGATGCTCAACATCCATCCCTCGCTTCTGCCCGCCTATCGCGGCCTCCACACGCACGCCCGGGTGCTGGCCGACGGCGCCGCGGTCACCGGCTGCACCGTGCACCTCGTGCGGCCCGAGCTAGATGCCGGGCCGATCCTGGTCCAGGGCGTGGCGCCGGTACTGCCGGGCGACGACGCCGAGCGGCTCGGCAGACGGGTCCTCGAGGTCGAGCACCGCGCCTACCCGCGCGCGCTCGCCATGCTCGCTTCCGGCCGGGTGCGGGTCCGCGGCGAGCGGGCCATGCTCCTCGACGAGCGGCCGGGGGAGCGGCTCGTCCTGCACCCCGAGCTCGGCCGACGGGAATGAGCTGCGGCGGCTTCGCCGAACCCCGGGCCTTCAGCGGACGATGAGGACGCTGCACCGGGCGTGCTCGGCGACCCGCTTCGAGACGCTGCCGAGCAGGGTGGCCGCGAGCCCGGTCCGGCCGCGCGAGCCCACGACCACGAGATCGGTGCCGAGCCGTTCCGCCGTGGCCAGGATCGCCGGCGCGGGAGCACCCTCCTCGACGAGCGTCTCGCCCGGCTCCACCCCCGCGGCGCGCAGCCGGTCGCGGGCGTCGCGCACCAGCTCGTCACCGGTGAGACGCTCGCTGCGCCAGCGGGCGAGCTCCTCTTCGAGGGGGATCCGCTCCGCCCGGGCGAAGGCCTCGAGCCCCGCGGGTTGCGGCTCCGGTGGGACGACGTGCAGGAGGTCGATCCGGGCACCGTGCAGCCGAGCCAAATCTCCCGCCGCCTCGAGCGCCTTCCAGGAAGGCTCGGAGCCGTCGATCGCGACCAGGATCCGCTTCATGCCCGTCCCCCCCCTTTTCGCTCCCTCGTGCGATGCCCCATGCTAACGGCTGCGGGCCGCCGGTCGAGCCCGCTCGGCGCCACCTGCCGACGTGCCGGAAGCGGTCCATGGACGGTACGAGCGAGCCGCTGCGCGCTCTTCTGGCTGGCGCGAGTGGCGCCGATCCGGCGATCGACCGGGCGGTTGCCGCGACCTTCGGGGTCGAGGGCGGCGAGGGCGGCTGGAGCGCTTCCGTCGAGCGCTGCGTCGCGCTGCTCGGGCGGGCGCTACCGGGCTGGAGCTGGCACGTCGGCTGGGGGCCTTCCGGGGTGGTGCCCTATGCCCGGCTGCGCCGCGGCGCCGAGCGGGTGAGCGCCGAGGCGCCGACCGTGCCGCTCGCTCTGCTTCGGGCGATCGTCCGGGCTGTGGCCGGCGAGCGCGATCCGCCGGCCCAGCCCCCGCCGCTGCCGCCGTGGCGGCGGTGACCGCCGCGGGTTCAGCCGGTGATCTCGATCGCCGCGAAGAAGAAGGCGATTTCCCTCTCGGCGTTCTCGGCGCTGTCCGAGCCGTGCACCGAGTTGGCCTCGATCGATTCGGCGAAGTCCTTGCGGATCGTGCCGGCCGCCGCCTTGGCCGGGTCGGTGGCGCCCATCACTTCGCGGTAGCGCAGGACCGCGTTCTCGCCTTCGAGCACCTGCACCACGACCGGGCCGCTCGTCATGAAGCGGCAAAGGCTGTCGAAGAACGGCCGCTCGCGATGGACGGCGTAGAACGCCTCGGCCTGCTCGCGGGTGAGCTTCAGGCGCTTCTGCGCGACGATCCTGAGCCCCGCCTGCTCGATCCGGGCGTTGATCGCACCCGTCAGGTTGCGGCGGGTGGCATCGGGCTTGATGATCGAGAGCGTCCGCTCGAAGGCCATGGTCGGGTTCCGATCGGCTGGTGGGAATGACGCGGGGCGCCGGCGCGGCGCGCGCGCCTCCTAGCAGCGCCCCTGCCGGCGAGGAAGAGGCGAGCCACCGCGGCCCGCCTTCTCTTGACCGGGTCCAGGGCACGCGCCTATCAATAATCGATCGAGCGTCCGCGTGCCGGCCGCCCGCCGCCTCGGGGAGGGTACCCATGGGCGAAGCGAAACCACCGGAACCGGGCGCCGTGCCCGCCCGCCCGGACTCGCCGCGCGCCGGCGAACAAAAGGTCGATCTCACGAAACCCATGGTCGTCGTCCGCCCGGAGGACAAGCGGAAGTTCCGCTGCCCCGGGGGCCACACCTTCGAGATGGACACGGTCTACAACAATCCGCCTTGTCCCACCTGCCACCTGCCGGCGACCCCGGACTGAGGGCACGGGGCGGCCGATGGCCAACGGGGCCGGAACCACGGGCTGGCTCGCAGGGGTCGGCCTCGGCGGCTGGGTGGATGCCGGCCGGCCACGGGGAGGACCCCCGCAGGAGTTCGTGACGTTCCGCGGCGGCGACGCGGACGCTCCGATGCCGGCGCCGTTACGCGCCTTCGTGAGCGAAGTGGAGCGCCTCAACCTCCTGATCCTCGATTCGTTCCCGCGCGGCTCGGCGAACCGACCGGACCTCTTGGAGATGCTCGCCACGACGGCGCGCCACGCCCTCGGTACGAAGCCCGATGCGGAGCTCGGCTCCGAGCAGTTGCGGCTCGTCGAGGCGGTGATCCTGCAGCGGGCGCGCGAGGAGCGCTCGCGCTTCCTGCGGAGCGTCACCTGGCGTTGGGGCGTGCGCTGGTTGCTCACGGGCGTCCTGCTCACCCTTCTGGCCCACGGGCATGCGGCGATCGGCGCCCGCTTCGCCGCGGATTGGCCCGCTTGGCGCGCCGCCCTCGTGGAGTTCTGGATCCAGGACCGATATTCCGGGCGCGGGACAACGGCCGCCACGCCCCGAGCCGATCGGGACCCGCACGATCGACTGCGCGTCGAGGGGACGCAGGAAGCCGCCTCCCGCCCGGCCACCGGCGATCCGGGTTCGATCGCGCCGGGCGATGCCCCAGAGGGCACGCCGCACCCGTGGAACCTCGTCGCAGCCTTCGGCTGGTCGCTCATGGGCATCGCACTCGGCGTGAGCCTCGCGGCGAACCTCCGTCTGCGCAGCGTGACGAGGGAGCTCTTGGGCAAGTTCGATCCCTACGCCTTCGGGCCATTCGACCGCTACCTGTACGTCACCCTCCCGGGTGTCGGAATCTTCATCCTTCTGGGGTTCGACATCGTGAAGCTCGGCCTCGGACCGGCGCTACTCAACGATTTCGCGGCCGACCCCGAGCTCGGGCTCCTGATCGGGCTCTTGGCCGGCTTCAGCGAGCCGGCGCTGGCCTCGGTCTTCGAGAAGGCGGCGTCGCCCGAAAGCCGAACGCGACCGAGCGGCTGATCCGACGGTTGCCGGACGGACCGCGCCCGACCATCCCTCCATGTTCGAAACGGACCGGGCGCTCGCGCGCCCGACCGCGTCGCCGTCTCGGAGGCTCCGCCACGAGCCCCGACGAGCGGCTCGCAACACGCGCCCTCGCATCCGGCCTCGCGGTCGCCCTTTCGCCGGCTGCGGCCGAACCGCGGGCCCCGCCCCCCGTGCTCCTCGTTGCCGCGACACCCGACCGGGTGACAGCCAGTGCCGACACGGCGCGCGCTCTGGCCGTGGCACCGGTGCCCCGGGTCCAACCGGAGCCGCCGCGCCGGCCGCGCGATCCGTGGCCCCGGCTGCGCTGGCGGATCGGCTGCGCGCTGCCCGGCCGGGTGTGCATCCAGGGCCGAGGGTGACGACCGCGGAACCCGGTCGACGGGCCCGTGCAGCGTCGACGTTTCTTCGTTAACCCTTCGTTGAGGATCCTGTGCCAGGATCCGGGCCGAACCCGGAGGGCGGCGCGGTGTTCTCCTTGTCCTCGTGGTGGAGCCCGTTCGGCGGCCGGTGCGTGGCCGCGTGGCGGCGCTTCCTGGCCCTGCTCGGCCGGCTCGTCGCCGGTGGGGACCTGGCGGCGCGGCCCCCTGCGCCGCGAGCGGTCCCGGCCTCGGCGCCGTGCCGCGGTGCGTCAGCCGCGGGCCGCCGGCGGTGGGCTCGGTCGCTGCCGCCCCTCGGAGGGCCGGAGCGGGCTCGCCAACACCTTGTCGATCCGCCGGCCGTCCATGTCGACCACCTCGAAGCGCCAGCCCAGGGCTTCGCAAGCGTCGCCGGCCCTCGGCAACCGGCGCAACCGGTCGAGCACAAGGCCGGCCACCGTGTGGTAGTCGCGCTCGGCCGGCAGTTCGAGGCCCAGGAGTTCGGCGGCCGCGTCGATCCCCTTGGCGCCGTCCAAGAGCCAGGAGCCGTCGGGTCGGCGGACCGCGTCCGGTTCGGCGGCGGCACCCGGCGTCGGCAGTTCGCCGGCGATCGCGCCCAAGCCGTCGGCGCTCGTCACCAGGCCCTCACAGGTCCCGTACTCGTCGACGACCAGGACCATGTCGAGGTCGGTGGTCCGCAGGGCCGCGAGGGCGGCGAGCACGTCGGCTCCCTCGTGGACCGCCGGTGGGGTGCGCGCGAGGCGCGCCGGATCGGGCGTCCGGCCGGCGGCGAGCTCGGCCATCACGTCTTTGGCGCGCAGCACGCCCGTGACCTCGTCGACCCGGCCGCGGCCGACCGGCAACCGGCTGTGCGGGCTCGCGGCCAAGCGGCCGAGCAGCTCGTCGAGCGGTCGGTCGAGGTCGAGCCAGTCGATCTCGTGTCGCGGCGTCATGATCGCCCGCACGGGCAGGTCGCCGAGCCGCAGCACGCGGCCGATCATCCGCTTTTCCTCGGGCTCGACCACTCCGGCACTCGCCGCCTCGGCGACCAATGCCCCGATCTCCAGCTCGCTCGGGGCCTCGGCCGGCTCGGCCACCGGGCGCAACAGCCGCAGCACGGCGCGCGAGGAGACCTTGAGCAGCGCCACGAGCGGCGCCACCGAGCGGGTGAACAGGATCATGGGCCCCGCCAGCCGCGCGGCGATGCGCTCCGGCCGGGCGAGTGCGAGCTGCTTGGGGACGAGCTCGCCCAGGATCAGCGTGGCGTAGCCGATCGCCAGCACGACCAAGCCGACCGAGACGAACTCGGCGGCTTCGGGGGTGGCGCCGAACTCGACGAGGCTCGCCGCCAACCGCCGGGCCAAGGTCGCCCCGCCGAAGGCGCCGGCCAAGAGGCCCAGGAGCGTGACGCCCACCTGCACCGCCGACAAAAGGCGGGCGGGGTTCTCGGCGAGGGCCGATGCGCGGGCCGCGCCGGGTTCGCCACTCTTGGCCATGGCCTCGAGACGGGCCCGGCGGGCGCGCACGATGGCGAGCTCCGACATCGCGAAGAAGCCGTTGAGCAGGACGATCAGGATCAGGACCACAAGCTCGAGGAGCACGCCGGCCTCCGACGATCAGCCGGCGGCGAGCGCCTCGACCGCCGCCTCCACGCCGCCCCGGCCGTGGGCCACACCCGTCTCGCGCAAGGCGAGCTCGAGCACGCCCAGGGCTCCGAGGATCATCGCCTCGTCGAGATCGCCCATGTGGCCGATGCGCAGCAGGTGTCCGCGGAACGGGCCGATGCCGCCGCCGAAGGCCACACCGTAGCGCTCGCGGCAGCGCTCGCGCAGCCTTTCCGGGTCGATCTCGGGGGCGAAGGCGAGCGCGGTCACGGTGTCGGCACGGGCCTCGGGATCGAGGCAGTGGAAGGCGATCGCCCCCGCCTCCGCCCAGCGGGCGACCGCCGCGCGGACCGCTCGGGCGAGCCGGGCGTGGCGAGCGTGGACCGCGGGCAGCCCCTCCTCGGCGAGCATGTCGAGCGCCTCCCGGAGCCCGAAGATCATCTGCACGGGCGGGGTGCCGTAGAAGCGCTCGTACGACTCGGTCCCGTCGCGGCCGCGCCAGTCCCAATATTTTCGGGGCAGGCCACCGGTGCGCGCGACCTCGAGGGCCCGTGGGCCGGCAACCACGAAGGAGAGCCCGGGCGGCAACATGAGCCCCTTCTGCGAGCCCGCGACCACCGCATCGACACCCCAGGCGTCCATCTCGAGCGGCAGCGAGGCCAAGGACGCGATCGCGTCGACCACGAGCAGTGCAGGGTGGCCGGCGGCATCGAGCGCCGCGCGCAAACCGCGAGGGTCGTGGCGAATGCCGGTCGAGGTCTCGACGTGGACGGCCAAAAGACAGCGGATGCGCCGCTCGCGATCGGCCCGCAGCGCCGCCTCCACCGCCCCGGGGTCCAGCGATCGACGCATGTCGGTCGGGACCCGGACGACGCGGATGCCGAGGGCCTCGACCATCTCCGCCCAGCCCATCGCGAAGCGGCCGGTCTCCGGTACGAGGACCGTCTCGCCGGGGCCGACCAAGTTGACGAGCGCCGCCTCCCAGGCGCCGTGCCCGAGCGCCGCGTAGGCGTAGACCCGGCCTCGTGTCCCGCAGAGCCGGGCGAGGTCGTCGAGACAGGAGACGACGAGCTCGGCGAAGGCCGGTGTGCCGAAATCGACACTCGCCCGGTGCATGGCGCGCAGCACGCGCTCGGGGATGTTGGTCGGCCCGGGCAGCTGCACGAGCCCGCGTCCGCGGCGGATCAAGCGCACCTCGTTTGCCGGTCGAAGACGCCTCGGACAGTGCCGGGGGCGGCCGGGGCGCGAAAGCCGAGCACCCGAAGTCGCTGCGCCGCGGCTTCTCTCGCCCGGTCGAGCGCAAGCCCGCGGGGTGCACTCGCGGGACCGAGCGGCACAGCCGCTCGCGCGCCTTCCGGGCCGACTTCTTCGCCGGGTCGATCCGCCGTGGCGAGGTCGGCTCGGCGGGCTCGTGCCGACCCGCCGAGGGCACAGCGACGTCGCGCCGGACGTCGACCACGACCGCACCGAGCCACGGTGCCCGACCCGGAGCGCACGCCCGCTCCGCCGCACCCCGGGGCGAGCCTTCCGGTCGGTCGAGGACTTGCCGAGCCGGGGACGTCCCCGCCTCCCCCGTAGCCGGGAGCCCGACCCGGTCGCTTCGACGACGGTATCGGGCCACGGCGCCGGTCACGTGCCGCCGACGGCCGGCTGTCGGCGCCCCACATCGCCGAACGGAACGTCTCGACCGCGGGCCGCGGCGTGCGGAGGCGCTCGCCCCGCGGCCCTTTCGGCGAGCGCGTCCGCCTGTCGGTCCCCCACCGTTCGCCTCGGCCGATCCTTACCGACCCGCGGCGCTCGGACGGCCCGGCTTCGCGGTCGACGACGACCGGCTTCAGCGGCTGCAGCTACCGGTGCGTCCCAACGAGACGGGCGAACCCCTCGCGGTCGGCGTACCGGACCACGACCCTGGTCGGCTCGACGACCGACCTGTGGGTGGGGAGGGGCGGCGGGGGCGGACGGACCGATCCGCCCGAACTCGCTCCGGAGCCGAGGTCCGGCGGTGGCCGAGGCGCCCGGCGCGCGATCCCCGCGCCGCGAAGCCGGAGCGTGTTCGAGCGCAAGTGAATGCCCGAATTCCTGCCGTCCGCCCCACGACGCGCCGCCCGACCGGCAGCGCACCGGCGGCCCGAGCGAGGGAGCCGGTCTCGGGAGAAGCCGCACCTCGACGGCGAGGTCGCGCGAGCGATGGCCAGCCGCCGATCCCCTCACGCGGTGGTGCGCGGTCCGGGCGGCACCCGCTTGGAGGGCCGCCTCGGTCCTGCGGCCCGTCGCCCGTGACCACCGACACCGTCGCCGAGCCGGGGCGCCGGATCCCGTTCGCCCCCGCCGCCCCCGGTGCGCGGCGGTCCCGGGCGATTTCGACGCCGACAGGAAATCGCCGGCGCCGCCTCGTCCGCCCTCACCCGAAGCCCCGGTGCACGCGTTTCCGGCGGCTCGCGGGCACGGTCGCCGGCGCCGTTCGGCCGCGACGCGATGCCGGCCAGGCCCGAGCGCCATCGTCGGGCTCGCCCCGCGCCGCGCGAGCGACACGCTTCGCGACCCCGCCGAGCGCCGTTCGGGCCCGACTTGCCGGCCCGCTGGACGGACGTCCGACAAGCTCGCCCGTCGGGCACGCGACGTTCCCGGCTGATCCGAGCGGCTCCTTGGGCGTACCACGAAAACGTCGCGGCCCATCGCGCGTCGAAGAGCGGAGCCTTCCGATGACCCCCCGTCCCGCCGCGTTCCTTTGGCTGGTGCTGTTGAGCCTGTCGATGCCGCTGCGCGCCCAGCCGGCCGGCCTCGACCCCACGCTCGTCGCGCGGACGGGGCGCCCGAACGATCGCCTGCTCTGCCCGGAGGGCTTCTGCCGCGCGCCGGCAGACGCGCCGGCGCCGATCCTGGAGGCCCCGGCGGAACGCGTGCTCGAGGCCTGGAAGGCGGTGATCGAGGCAGCACCGCGGACCACCCTCCTCCATGTCGACACGCGCGAGCTGCGGCTCGTGGCCGAGCAGCGCTCCCGGCTATTCGGCTTCGTCGACACGATCGCCGTCAAGGTGCTGCCCCTGCCGGACGGACGCACGACCTTCGCCGCCTACAGCCGCTCCGAGACGGGTTATTGGGATCTCGGCGTGAACGCCGCCCGGCTCGAGGAGTGGAGCCGAGCGGTGGTCGAACGCTCGACGGCGCCGACCTCACGATCGTGAAGCCGCTCCGCGACCGGCCGGGACGCCCGACGCGAAAGGGCCGGCGGCCGCGGGAGCGCCCCGAACACGGGTCGGCCCCGCTAACCTTTCGTCAACCTTTTCGTGCCAGAGACGTGGGCGAGGGTGAGCCCGACCGATGCGGCTTGCGGCCACCCGCTCGAGCACGGCACCTCGGGCCAGGCGCGAGGTGGAGATGGCGCGGAGGACCGAACGATGCGGGGTGCGGGTGGCGATCTCCTGGTCCGGTTGCGCCGGCCGCTGGCCGCTGCGGCGGCTTTCGGTTTCTTCTTCCTGGCCTGGGAGATCTCGGTCCGGCTGCCCGCCGTGCCCGACTACCTCTTGCCGCCCCCTTCCCTGGTCGCGAGCGAGCTCGCCGGCCGCTGGCCGCGGGTGCTCGATGCGGCGCGCGTGACCGGCTCGGAGATCCTCGCGGGCTACGTCCTCGCGATCCTCGTGAGCGTGCCGCTCGCCCTCCTGATCGCCGGATCGCGGCTGGTCGAGCGGACGATCTACCCGCTCGTCGTCTTTTTGCAGATCGTCCCGAAGATCGCGATCGCTCCGCTCTTCATCATCTGGTTCGGCTTCGGGTTCACACCCAAGCTCCTGCTCGTCTTCCTGCTCTGCTTCTTCCCGATCGTGGTGGGCGCGGTCGCGGGCTTCAAATCGGTCGACCCGGACGTGTTGGATCTCGGCCGCTCGACCGGGGCGAGTGCGTGGCGACTGTTCACGAAGATCCGCCTCCCCCAGGCGCTCCCCGAACTCTTCACCGGGCTCAAGGTTGGCGCCGCGCTCGCCGCCACCGCCGCCGTGGTGGCCGAGTTCGTCGCCTCCAACCGCGGCCTCGGCTACCTGCTGCTCGAGTACAACGGCAACCTCGAGACCGCGATGGTCTTCGCCGTGATCATCGTTCTCTCGCTCATGGGCCTTGCCCTCTACGGCCTGGTCGAGCTCCTCGAGCGGCTCGCGATCCCCTGGCACGCCCGCCAGAGGGGTGCGGGCGAGCCGCTGCCCGGCGCCTGAGCTTCCGTCGGCTGCTCGCACTCCCGACGAATCGCAGCGGTGCCGCGGTGGGGACGTTCGAGACCTGCATCGCTCGCGGGTCGGGCTACGGGTCGCGAGCCTGGTCGAACGGGCCGCCCGCGCCTATGGTCAGCCAAAAGCAAGGGCCGGCGAGGGCGATTCGGGGAGGCGGAGATGCGGAAGCTCGCAGCTGGAGCGCTCGGCGCCCTACTGTTGGCGTTGCCGGCGGGCCCGGCCACCGCGGCCGACAAAGCGTCCTTGATCCTCAATTG
>Ga0308391_1000038_pt1 | contig 44911 bp, 38 predicted proteins | sample Hotspr20Samplet1_FD_202363 | JGI IMG/M metagenome (GOLD analysis project Ga0308391, IMG submission 202363) | Hot spring phototrophic mat microbial communities from Octopus Spring, Yellowstone National Park, Wyoming, United States - 20050623_t1 ... | reverse complement strand
CGCGAGGTCGTGCTGCCGGAGAGCATCACGGTTCAAGAGCTCGCCAACCGCATGGCGGTGCGCGGCGCCGAGGTCATCAAGGCGCTCATGAAGAACGGTGTCCTGGCCACCATCAATCAAGTGATCGACGCGGACACCGCCGAGCTGATCGTCGCCGAGTTCGGGCACAAGGTGAAGCGGGTGTCCGAGGCGGATGTCGAGGAAGGCATCGAGGGGGCCCCCGACCGGCCCGAGGACCTCGTCCCGCGGCCGCCCGTGGTGACCGTCATGGGCCATGTCGACCACGGCAAGACCTCGCTGCTCGACGCCCTGCGGCACGCCAACGTGGCGGCCGGCGAGGCCGGCGGGATCACCCAGCACATCGGTGCCTATCGGGTCGACATCGGCTCCGGGATGCCGGTGACCTTCATCGATACGCCGGGCCACGCCGCGTTCACGGCGATGCGGGCGCGCGGCGCCTCGGTCACCGACATCGTCGTGTTGGTGGTCGCAGCCGACGACGGCGTCATGCCACAAACGATCGAGGCGATCCGTCACGCCAAGGCGGCCAAGGTGCCGATCGTCGTGGCGATCAACAAAATCGACAAGCCCGAAGCCAATCCCGATCGGGTCAAGCAGGAGCTCCTGGCCCACGAGGTCGTGGTCGAGGAGTTCGGCGGCGACGTGCTTTCGGTGCCGGTGAGCGCGGTCAAGAAGATCGGGCTCGACAAACTGATCGAGGCCATTCAGCTGCAGGCCGAACTCCTCGATCTCAAGGCCAACCCCAACCGCGAGGCGCAAGGTACGGTCATCGAGGCCAAGCTCGATCGCGGCCGCGGTGCGGTCTGCACGGTGTTGGTCCAGAACGGTACGCTCAGGGTCGGCGACATCGTGATCGTCGGCGCGCAGTGGGGGCGGGTACGGGCGCTGGTCGACGATCGCGGCGTGTCGGTCGACAAGGCCGGGCCGGCGACCCCGGTCGAGGTGCTGGGTCTCGACGGTGTTCCCGAGCCCGGCGACCGGCTGCAGGTGGTGGAGAGCGAGAAGCGGGCTCGGGACATCGCCGAATACCGGCAGCGCAAGAAGCGCGAGCAGCAGCAGCTCGCCGCCGGTGCGGCCAAGCCGACTTCGCTCGAGGAGATGTTCAAGGGGATCAAGGAGGGCACGCTCAAGGAGCTGCCCGTGGTCGTGAAGTCCGATGTGCACGGATCGCTCGAGGCGATCACCGCCGGTCTCGAGAAGCTCAAGACCGAGGAAGTGGGCGTGCGCGTCCTGCACGGCGGGGTGGGCGCCATCACCGAGAGCGACGTGATCCTCGCCCAGGCGAGCAAGGCGATCATCTTGGGCTTCAACGTGCGGGCCAATGCGCCGGCCCGCGAGCTCGCCAAGCGGGCGGGGATCGAGATCCGCTATTACTCGATCATCTACGAGCTCCTGGACGAGGTGAAGGGCCTGCTCTCCGGCATGCTCGCGCCCGAATCCAAGGAGGTGGTGCTCGGCCGCGCCGAGATCCGCGAGGTCTTCAACATCACCAAGGTCGGGAAAGTGGCCGGCTGCATGGTGATCGACGGGGTGGTCAAGCGCGGTGCCCGGGCGCGCTTGTTGCGCGACGACGTGGTCGTGTTCGACGGCGTGCTCGGCTCGCTCAAGCGGTTCAAGGAGGACGTGCGCGAGGTCAAGGAAGGCTTCGAGTGCGGCATGTCGATCGAGGGGTACGGCGACATCCGCCAGGGCGACGTGATCGAGGTCTACGAGGTGCAAGAGGTTGCCCGCACGCTCTGAGGACGGACCGGGCCGGGTCGGCGGCGGCGACCCCTCGCAGCGTCAGCTGCGGGTGGCGGAGCGCATCCGGCACCTTTTGGCCGAAAGCTTGATGCGTGGCGAGGTCCACGACCCGCGGCTCGAAGGCTTGAGCATCACCGTCGCCGAGGTCCGGGTGAGCCGTGACCTCAAGCACGCCACCGTGTTCGCGACCGAGCTCGGTCGCCCGCTCTCACCTGCGGCGCGGGCCGCGCTCGAGCGGGCGGCACCGGCGCTGGCCGGATGGCTCGCCCGGCAGATGCACCTCAAATACGCGCCGCGGCTGCAATTCGTCGCCGATGCGCTGTTCGACGAGGCGGCCCGGATCGAGCGGCTTTTGGCCGAGGAGCGGCTGCGGCTGAACCCTGCGCCGGCGGGAAGGGACGATGAGCCGGGTGCGTAAGGGACGGCCGATCCACGGCTGGCTGGCCATCGACAAGGGGCCGGGGATGACCTCGACCGAGGTCGTCAACCAAGTCAAGCGGCTGACCCAAGCGCAGAAGGTCGGCCACGGCGGCACTTTGGATCCGCTCGCCACGGGAATCCTGCCGGTGGCGCTCGGCGAGGCCACGAAGACCGTCCCGTACGTGATGGACGCACCCAAGAGCTACGTCTTCACGCTGCGCTTCGGCGAGGCGCGCGATACCGACGATGCCGAGGGCCGGGTCGTGGCAACGAGCCAGCGCCGTCCCTCCGACGCCGAGATCGAGGCGGCGCTCGAGGCTTTCCGTGGCGAGATCCTGCAGCGACCGCCGACCTTCGCCGCGGTCAAGGTGCAGGGCGAGCGAGCCTACGATCGCGCCCGCCGTGGTGAGACCGTCGTCCTCGAGCCCCGGCCGGTGCGGATCGACGAGCTGCGCCTCGTGGCGAGGCCGGACCCCGATCACGCCCGCTTCGTGATGACCTGCGGCAAGGGCGCGTACGTTCGTGCGCTCGCCCGCGATCTCGGCGAGGCGCTGGGCTGCTTCGCCCACGTGGCGGAGCTGCGCCGCACCGCGGTCGGGCCGTTCGGCCTGGACCGCGCGATCTCCTTGGACGCCTTGGCGCGGCTGGTCGAAGAGGACTCGCTGCCCCAGGCGCTGATCTCGGTGGCGACGGCGTTGGCCGGCATCCCGGCGCTCGCCGTCACCGAGCCGCAGGCGCTGCGGCTCCGCAGTGGCCAGGCGATCCGCATCGTCCCGCGCCTTTTGGGCGAGGACGCGGTCGAAGGGGCCACGATCAAGGTGACCCGAGGCGGCGAGCTCGTAGCACTCGCCCGGCTCGAGGGCGCCGAGCTCAGCCCGCTGCGGGTGTTCAACCTCGAGGGCGGCATCGCCGCCCGGGCCCGGGAGTAAGGCCGATGTCGATCACCGCTGAACGCAAACAGGCGCTCATCAAGGAATATGCGATCGGAGCCGGCGACACCGGCTCGCCCGAGGTGCAGGTGGCCCTGCTCTCGGAGCGGATCGCCAACCTCACGGAGCACCTCAAGACCCACCAGAAGGACTACGCCTCGCGCCGCGGCCTGTTGATGATGGTCGGCCAGCGGCGCAGGTTGCTCGACTATCTCAAGCGGCGCGACCAGGGCCGCTACCAGAAGCTGATCGACCGGCTCGGCTTGCGCCGGTGAGGCGCTGCCGCCGCCGGTTGCAGCGGACATGCGCGCCCTCGGGGCGCGGTGAAAGGCGAAAGTCACGATGTTCACGATCACGCGCAAAGAAACCCAGTGGGCCGGCAAGCGGCTCGCGCTCGAGACCGGCCGGCTCGCCCGCCAGGCCGACGGCGCGGTGCTCGCCTCGCTCGGCGAAACGGTGGTGCTCTGCACCGCCGTCGCCGCCCGCTCGGTCAAACCGGGGCAGGACTTCTTCCCGCTCACCGTCAATTATCAAGAGAAAGCGTTCGCCGCGGGAAAGATCCCCGGGGGGTTCTTCCGCCGCGAGGGCCGTCCCTCCGAGAAGGAGACCTTGGTCTCTCGGCTGATCGACCGGCCGATCCGGCCGCTGTTCCCGGACGGGTTCAAGAACGAAACCCAGATCATTTGTACCGTCTTGGCGCACGACGGCGAGACCGATCCGGACATCGTTGCGATGATCGGCGCCTCGGCGGCGCTCACGATCTCGGGCATCCCGTTCCTCGGCCCGATCGGGGCGGCCAAAGTCGGCCTGATCGACGATGCGTTCGTGCTCAACCCGACGATCGAGCAGATCAAGCGGAGCAAGCTCGAGCTCGTCGTGGCGGGAACCCGCGATGCGGTGATGATGGTCGAATCGGAGGCGCACGAACTCTCGGAGCAGCAAATGCTCGAGGCCGTGATGTTCGGCCATCGGGGATTCCAGCCGGCCATCGACCTGATCCTCCGGCTCGCCGAGGAGGCGGCCAAGGATCCTTGGGAATTCGTCCCACCCGACCATTCGGCGCTCGATGCCGAGATCGAGCGGCTCGCTCGGGCGGAGCTCGCCGAAGCCTATCTCGAGCCGGTCAAGCAGGCTCGTCACGAGAAGGTCGGCGCGATCAAGGCCAAGGTCCTGGCCGAGCTCGCCGCCGACGATCCGGCCAAGGCGCTCGTCGTGGCCGAGCGTTTCAAGGAGCTCGAGGCCAAGGTCGTCCGCTCGCGCATCCTCGAGGAGGGCCGGCGGATCGACGGCCGCGACACCAAGAGCATCCGGCCGATCCAGGCGGCGGTCGGCGTCCTGCCGCGGGTCCACGGCTCGGCACTCTTCACCCGCGGGGAGACCCAAGCGCTCGTGGTCGCGACCCTCGGCACCGGCCAGGACGAGCAGATCATCGACGCGCTCGAGGGCGATGCCCGCGAGCATTACATGCTCCATTACAACTTCCCACCCTATTCGGTGGGCGAGACCGGACGGATCGGCTCGCCGGGTCGCCGCGAGATCGGCCACGGCAAGCTCGCTTGGCGGGCGACCCATCCCCTCCTGCCGCCAAAGGACAAATTTCCTTACACGATCCGCGTGGTCTCGGAGATCACCGAGAGCAACGGCAGCTCGTCGATGGCCACGGTCTGCGGCGCCTCGCTCGCGATGATGGACGCGGGCATACCGCTCGCCCGGCCGGTCGCGGGCATCGCCATGGGGCTCATCAAGGAGGGTGAGCGCTTCGCCGTGCTCTCCGACATCCTGGGCGACGAGGACCATCTGGGCGACATGGACTTCAAGGTGGCCGGCACCGAACGGGGCATCACCTCGCTGCAGATGGACATCAAGATCGCCGGGATCACCGAGGAGATCATGCGGGTCGCGCTCGAGCAGGCGCGGGTGGGTCGCCTGCACATCCTGGCCGAGATGGCCAAGGCGATCGGTCAGGCGCGCGAGGAGCTGCGCGAAACCGTGCCGCGGGTCGTGACCATCCAGATCCCGACCGACAAGATCGGTGCGGTGATCGGTCCGGGTGGCAAGGTGATCCGCGAGATCACCGAGACCACCGGGACCAAGATCGACATCGAGGACGACGGCAAGGTCAAGATCGCTTCGACCGACCCGGCGGCGACGCAGCGGGCGATCGACTGGATCCGCGGCCTGACCGCGACCCCCGAGGTGGGGGCGATCTACACCGGTAAGGTCGTGCGGGTGGTCGATTTCGGCGCGTTCGTCAATTTCCTCGGCAACCAAGACGGGCTCTGCCACATTTCCGAGCTGTCCAACGAGCGCGTCAACAAGGTCACCGATGTCGTCAAGGAGGGTGATCAGGTCAAAGTGAAGGTCCTGGCCATCGACGACCGAGGAAAGATCAAGCTCTCGATGCGGGCGGTCGACCAGAGGACCGGCGCCGAGCTGCCCGTCCAGCCGCGCCCGGCGCGGACCGAGGGCGAGCCACCCCGCGAGCCGCAGGACCGCGATCGGGGCGAGGGCCGCCGCCGCCAGCGGGCGCCACTTTGAGCCGGGACAGCCGGCCGGTGGACGAGAGCCAACGAGAACGAGCGGGCCCGCGAGCGGGGGCCGGCCGGCCCATCAGCCGGAGGATCCCGACCGCGCGGCGCGCCACGAGGAGGGCGGGGCCGATCGCAACCCCGCTCGCGGAGCCTGGGTCATGAGTGCCGCAGTTCAGCCGATGGTCATCTCCGGGGCCGAGGTCTGGCCCCTGATCGAGGGAGGCAAAGGGGTCGCCGTGAGCAACGGCCGCTCGAGCGGGGCATGGGCCGCGGCCGGCGGTGTGGGCACCTTCTCGGGCGTCAACCCCGATCTGATCGACGACAATGGCGAGTACGTGCCGCTCGTCTTCAAAGGTCGCGACCGCAAGGCCCGCCACGAAGAGCTGATCGACTACTCGATCAAAGCCGGCATCAGCCAGGCGCGGATCGCCCACGAGACCCGCAAGGGCGAGGGGCGGATCCACATGAACGTGCTCTGGGAGATGGCCGCCTGCGAGCGGGTGTTGCAGGGCGTGCTCGAGGGGGCCAAAGGCCTCATCCACGGGGTCACCTGCGGCGCCGGCATGCCTTACCGGCTGGCCGAGATCTGCGCCCGCTACCAGGTCTACTATTACCCGATCGTCTCCTCGGCTCGGGCCTTCAACGCCCTCTGGAAGCGCGCCTACCACAAGTTCCAGGAGTGGCTGGGCGCCGTCGTCTACGAAGACCCCTGGCTCGCCGGCGGCCACAACGGACTTTCGAACAGCGAGGATCCCCGCAAGCCGGAACCTCCCTTCCCGCGCGTGCTCGAACTCCGCAAGCTGATGCGCAGCTTCGGCCTTGGCGACAAGCCGATCGTCATGGCCGGCGGGGTGTGGCACCTCAAGGACTGGAAGGATTGGATCGGCTCGCGCGAGCTCGGTCCGATCGCCTTCCAATTCGGCACCCGGCCGCTCTTGACCAAGGAGAGCCCGATTCCCGAGAGTTGGAAGAAGCGGCTCCTCGAGCTCGTGCCGGGCGACGTCGTGCTGCACCGCTTCAGCCCGACGGGCTTCTACAGCTCGGCCGTGAAGAACCGTTTCCTCGCCCGATTGTTCGCCCGCTCGGCCCGGCAGATCGAGTTCCGCGAGGAGCCCGATCCCGGGAACGGGTTCACCCGGCCGCTCGCTTACGGCCGCAAGAGCGTGTTCGTGCGCGAGGCCGACTTCGCGCGAGCGGAGGGCTGGATCGCCGAGGGGTACAGCCAACCGATGCGGACGCCCGACCGGACCTTGGTGTTCGTGACCCCGGAGGAGCACCGGGAGATCCGCCGCGATCAGTCGGACTGCATGGGCTGCTTGAGCCATTGCAATTTCTCGAACTGGAAGGACCGCGACGACTACACCACGGGCAAACTGCCGGACCCGCGCTCCTTTTGCATCCAGAAGACCTTGCAGGAGATCGCCCACGGCCGCGGCAACCCGATCGACGAGCAACTCATGTTCTCCGGCCACAACGCCTACAAGTTCCGCGAGGATCCGTTCTACGCCAACGGTTTCGTGCCGACCGTCCGGCAGCTCGTGCAGCGCATCTTGACGGGCTATTGAGAGCCGGGGCGGCCGGCCCGCTCAATCGCGCATCTCGTTCTCGAGCACACCCCAGATCGCGGTGCGCTCGGCCCAGCCGCGCGTGCCGGCGATGTCGAGGAAGCACCAGCGTGGGTCGCAGTCGAGCAGCCGGCCGATCACGCCCCGCTCGGCTCTGAGCAGGACACGGGCCGCGCGGTCGGGCGTGCGGCGCAGCTCCAAGAGCTCGGCGGTGACGATCACCGTCCGCCGCCGCGAGAGGAGGCTGCCGTGGATCCAGCCCTCGTCGCCCTCGTGGTCGACGATCTTCCGCCAGGCGTCGAACTCCTCGACGATCTTCACCGGCAGGCCGAGGCGCGTGTAGACCCAGCGGATCGGGTAGGTCTTACCCGGCCCGCTGCGGACGTTGATCGATTCGCCGGCGAGCGAGACGAAGCGCGGCAGCGGCAGGCCACTCGGGCCCAACGTTTGGGGTTCGGCCGGCGCTGCCGGCGCGAGCAGGGCAAGCGCGAGCAGGGCGGCATGCCACCGCCACCTGCGGCGACCAGCGGGCAGGTCCGAGGCTCGAAGCATCGCCGCCTCGTACAAGCTGCCGCCGGCAGCCGTCCAGGGGGCACGGCGATTTGAGCGGGCCCGCCATTTCTGCTAGCCCACACGGTGCCGGTTCACAGCCGCCCGCCGGAGCCCGCGATGCCGCGTCCCCGTCCTGTCGTGATCGTCACCCGCAAGCTCCCCGAGCCCATCGAGGCCCGGATGATGGAGCTGTTCGACACCCGCTTGAACGCCACCGACCGTCCGTTCTCCCGGGCCCAGCTGGTCGAGGCGGTCCAGAGCTGCGACGTGCTGGTACCCACGGTGACCGACAAGATCGACGCGGCGATCCTGGCGCAGGCGGGCGAGCGGCTGCGGCTGATCGCCAATTACGGCACTGGCGTCGACAACATCGACGTCGATGCCGCCTACAAGCGCGGCATCACCGTCACCAACACACCCGGCGTGCTGACCGAGGATACCGCCGACATGGCCATGGCATTGATCCTCGCAGTCGCCCGGCGGCTGGTCGAGGGCGAGCGCCTCGCGCGTTCCGGTGAGTGGCAAGGCTGGGCGCCGACCGCCATGCTCGGCCATCGGATCTGGGGCAAGAGGCTCGGCATCGTCGGCATGGGCCGGATCGGCACCGCGGTCGCCCGACGGGCGCGTGGCTTCGGCCTCTCGATCCACTACCACAATCGCCGCCGCGTCCACGAATCGCTGGAGGCCGAGCTCGAGGCTACCTATTGGGAGAGCCTCGACCAGATGCTCGCCCGCGTCGACATCGTGAGCGTCAACTGCCCGCACACCCCGGCAACCTACCATCTGCTTTCGGCGCGGCGGCTCAAGCTTTTGCAGAAGCACGCGATCATCGTGAACACCAGCCGTGGCGAGGTGATCGACGAGGCCGCGCTCACCCGGATGCTGCGCGACAAGGAGATCGCCGGCGCGGGGCTCGACGTGTTCGAGCACGAGCCGGCGATCAACCCCAAGCTGCGCCAGCTCGACAACGTGGTCCTACTCCCGCACATGGGCTCGTCGACAATCGAGGGCAGGCTCGACATGGGTGAGAAGGTCATCATCAACATCAAGACCTTCGTCGACGGGCACCGTCCGCCGGACCGGGTCCTGCCGAGCCTGGTCTGAACCGTCGCGGGACGCGCCGGCTCGGCGGTTTTTTCCCGGCCCGGCAGAAGCTTCCGGGTGAAGCCGGCCGATCGAGCCCCGGCCGACCGGAGAATGACGGGTCCGGCCCCGTTGGCACGGCGGTTGCGATCGGATCGGTGCCATGCTCGATCCGACCAGCGTACCGCTGCCCGCGACCGGCCCGGCCGCCGCCGGCTCTCGCATATCCGAGCGTGACGTCGGTGCCGATGGTTTCGCCTTTCTTCTGGCGCTGCTCGCCCTGGCACCGCCGGCGGGTTCGGCCGCGGAGCCGACCCCGCCCACGCAGCCGTTCGCGGCGGCTCCCCCGATCGGCACGGATGCCGCGATCGCGGCCCACCCCGGGCTCGGAGCCGGCGCGCTCGCCGCGGGGCTGGCCGATCCGACTGCCGCGCCGTCTCCGTCGCTTCCGACCCTCCCCGCTCCGGCCTCTCTCGTCGATGCGACCGAGCCCGCGCCGAGAGTTGGTCCGAAGAGGGTCGTGCCCCGACCGTCCGATGTCCCTCGCCCGAACGTCCCCTCCGGCTCGGTCGTCGGTCCATCGGGCGTCGTCCCAGAGGGGCCCGCAGGATTCGGCGGCGCGACCGCTGGGCCGGTGAGGGTTGCGCACCCGTCTTGGGGAACCGGCCTCTCCGGCTCCATCGCTGGTCGCCGGGACGGTGCCGTCGAGGCGGCCGGGGCTCCTGCCGGACGCCCGAGCGCGGCGTCCGACCCGATGGCGTCGGACGGTACCGACCCTCGGCGGGTCGGACCGCTGAGCCCGGCCACGGCCCGGGAACCGTCGGACGACGTCGCAGCCGGGTGCGCCACCGATGACGTTCGGGCTGCCGACCGGCTCCGAGCACCCCTCATGCCACTGCTGCCCGCCGCGGAATCGGCCGAGACAGCACAGGTTCTGGCCGCACCGGTTGCGGGCCAGACCGAGATCACATCCACCCCGCAGCCGGCCCTCCAGGGGGCGCCGCCCGTGGTCGGACCTCCGTCACGACATGGACCGGCCGATCGGTCCGTGGCCGTGGGTGGTGTCGCCGATCCTGCAACCGACCCGACGGGGGAGGCGCTCGACACGACAGGCTCACCCGACTCTTCGCCGATCCACACCGCAGCCTTCGCCGATGCGCCGGCGAGTGCCGAGCCGGTATCCGCCGGCCGGCCGGGCGCGGATCCGGGAATGTCGCCGCGCGGAACAGCCGCTCCGACGCCGCAGCCGCCGAGCGTTCAGATCGCTGCCGCCGTTCTCCAGCGAGATGGGGCACCGATCGACAGGTTGCGGGTCGCCTTGGAGCCGGCCGAGCTCGGTAGCGTCGAACTCACGCTCACGAGCGAGCGCCGCGGCAAGACCCGGGCCCTGGTCCTGGTCGACCGGCCGGAGACGCTCGAGCTGTTGCAGCGCGAGCAGAGGACGCTCGAGCGGATCTTGATCGTGAGCGGTCTCGAGCTGGAGGCCGGCGGGCTCGAGCTCGGATTGCGTGGCGACGGAAGCCAACGGGAGGGGCCGTTCGCGCCGACGACCGCAGGGGCGCCCGCGGAGGAGCCCGACCGACCGCTCGCGTCGGCTGCCCCGGCGCGGCTCCTGGAACTGCGCTTGCTCGACCTCGTCGTTTGACCTCAACGGAGCCTTCGATGTCGACGAGTCCCGTCTCTGCTCCGAGCCGAACCGTGCCTCCGCCCCGTGCGGCCGAGGAGACCGGTCTCGCGAGCAACTTCGAGACCTTTCTCCAGCTGCTCACCACCCAGCTCAAGAACCAGGATCCGCTCTCGCCGATGGATACCGAGCGCTTCACGAGCCAGCTCGTGCAGTTTTCGTCTGTCGAGCAGGCGCTCAAGACCAACCGCCAGCTCGAGCAGCTCGTGAACCTCACCCGCACGAGTGCCGCGAGTGCGGCTTTGGCGATGGTCGGGCGTGCGGTTCGCGTCGACGGGAGCCGCATGCTGGTCGACGGCCGCGGTGGTGCCACGATCTACGAGCTGCCGCAGCGCGCGGCGAGCGTCACGGTTCGGATCTTCGACGCCGACGGTCGTCTCGTTCACAGCGCGGCGGGCGACACCGAGGCCGGTGCCAACCGCTTCGTCTGGGACGGCAAGCTGCTCGACGGCGGCCGGGCGGCGACCGGCCTCTACCGGATCGCCGTCACCGCCCTCGACGGCCAGGGCCGGCCGATCGAGGCGAACCTCGAGCGGACGACCACCATCGAATCGCTCGAGACCCGCGAGAGCGGGCTCGTCCTCGTGGCCGACGGCGTTCCGCTCGCCGCCGAGGCGGTCCGTCCCCTTCCTTCCGCAACGAGCTGAGCGCCGCCACCGAGCGGCGCCTTCGAGGAGAACGCCCTCATGACTTTGTTCGGCTCGCTTTTCACCAGTGTGACCGGTCTCTCTGCCCAGAGCCGAGCGATGGGCATGATTTCGGACAACGTGGCCAACGTGAACACCACCGCCTACAAGCTCGCAGAAGCGCGTTTCACGAACCTGGTGGTCCAGCAGGCCGGTTCACGAGCCTACAGCCCCGGTGGTGTGTCGGCGCGGCCCTTCCATACGATCGGCAATCAGGGCCTGATCCAGTCGAGCAGCTCGCCGATCCATGTGGCCATCGTCGGCCGCGGCTTTTTCGTCGTGAACTCTACGGCCGACGCCACGGGACAACGGCTGTTCGCTCGAGCCGGGGATTTCGCTACCGATTCTCTCGGCAATCTGCGGACGCCGTCCGGCTTCTACGTGCAGGGCTGGCGGCTCGACCAGAACGGCGCTCCGGTCGACGTCAACCAGCTCGAGACCGTGAATGTCAACATCGTCAACGGCATGGCGCTCGCCTCGACGCGGGTCGCGATCGGCGCCAACCTCGACGCCGACCAAACGGCGTTCACCGGCGCCTACGTCGCGGGCGACATGGCGGCGAACCTCGCGGGTGGCGGCGGCGTCGCGCCCCATTTCAGCCGGGTGGTGCAGATCTACGACAGCCTCGGTCGCGCGCACGAGCTGACCTTCGCCTTTCTCAAGGATCCGGTCGCCAACGTGTGGAACGCCGAGGTGGTGGCCGATCCCGCGGACGTCGACACCACGGTCCATCCGAACGGGCTGATCGCTTCCGGCCAAATCACCTTCAACGGCGACGGTACGCTCGCCACCAATGGGCTCACGCCGGTCGTGGCGGGCGCGCAGGGCGCCGTGATCACTTGGCTCGCCGCCGGCGGGGCCGACCCGAGCGACCTGGTGATCGACCTCGGCGAGCCGGGGACCACCGACGGCCTCGCACAGTTCGCGAGCCCGACACGTGTCGCCTTCGTGTCGCAGAACGGTTCCGGGGTCGGCACCCTCAATTCTTTGGCGGTCGACGAGGACGGTTTCGTCGTCGCTTCGTTCACGAACGGCCAGCAACGCCGGCTCTACCGTTTGGCCCTCGCTACCTTTCCCAACCCGGCCGGGCTCGATCCCCGCACCGGCAATGTCTACGCGGCCTCCATCGAATCCGGAGAGTACGTATTGCTGGCGCCGGGCGAGGGCGGAGCCGGGCGCTTGGCTCCCTCCTCGATCGAAGCCTCGAACGTCGATATCGCCGACGAGTTCACCAAGATGATCGTCACCCAGCGCGCTTACTCGGCCAACGCCCGCGTCATCTCGACCACCGACGAGATGCTCGACGAGCTGATCCGGCTGCGTCGCTGATCGATGAGCTGGCACTACCGGTGCTGTACTTCGATGCATACGGCTCGGCTTTGCCCGGTGTCTTAGCCGGACATTAAGTGGACCCGGTTAGGACCGGGCGAGCGCCCGTGAAGAGGGATCGTCGGAGTTCGGGACGGAGATGTCGATGTCGGAGCAGGAGACGGAGCGGGCCCCGCTCGCGGTCGGCCCCAATCTGGCGCCTTTGCGCCTCGAGGATTTGCCGGCGCCGTCGACTCGGCGCTGGGTCGCCCGACGCAAGGCGGCGGTCGTGGCGGCGGTGCGCGGTGGCCTCCTGACGCTCGAGGAGGCCTGCCGGCGCTACAACCTGTCCGCCGAAGAGTATGCGTCTTGGGAGCGGCTGATCGATCGGCACGGGCTCGTCGGTCTGCGGATCACGCGGCTCAAGGAATTCCGGTGAGCCGACGACGGCGCAACGCTGTTAACCGGACCTTTACCGACCTGGCCTAGCGTGCCGTCGCGCGAGAACGCGACGACGGCACGAGGTCATGGCGACCGAGGTCCAGACGTTCGACTCCCGAGGTGAAGGTGTCCGGCCGCCGGCGGGCGGTGGGCCCGCCGCGCTGCTCGACCAACTCCGTTCGCTGGGCACGGGGCGAATCTTGGCGCTCGGCGCCGTCGCGCTGGCGCTCGCGGCTTTCTTCGTCCTGATCGTCGCGCGGACGCTCGAGCCGCCCTACACGCTCCTGTTCGGGGGGCTCGCTCCTGAGGACGCGCGGCGGATCGTCGAGCGGCTGGAGGCAGCGGGCGTTCCCCATCGGCTCGGTCCGGCGGGCGATGCGGTCTTCGTGCCCGCCGATCGGGCGTTGCGGCTGCGCATGGACCTGGCCGAGCAGGGTCTGCCCTCGGGCGGCTCGGTCGGCTACGAGCTGTTCGACAAGAGCGGGCCGCTCGGCACCTCCGACTTCCTCGCCAACGTCAACCTCCGCCGGGCCCTCGAGGGGGAGCTGGCGCGGACCATCGCGGCGATCCGCCCCGTGCGGGCGGCCCGCGTCCACCTGGTCCTGCCACGCCGAGAGCTGTTCGAACGCGAGCGCCATCCCGCCTCGGCCTCCGTGGTGGTGAGCCTCGTGGGCCAGGCCGGGCTCGACCGGCGCCAGGTCCAAGGGATCCGGAACCTCGTGGCGGCCGCCGTCCCCGGCCTCGAGGTCGGTCGGGTCACGATCGTCGACGACCGGGGCAACCTCCTGGCTCGCGGCGGCGACGGGCCGAGCGCCGGCGTCGCCATCTCCGACCTCGAGGAGCAGCGGGTCGCCCTCGAGCAGAGGTTGCGTGGCAAGATCCTCCAGCTCCTCGAGCGGACCATCGGCCCGGGTCGGGTCGAGGCCGAGGTGACCGCCGACATCGAGCTCGACGAGATCACCACCACCGCCGAGCAGTACGATCCGAACGGCCAAGTCGCACGCAGCACCCAGACGATCGAGGAGAGCGGCGATCGGCGCGATGCCGAAGGCGGCGGGCTCACCGTCGCCAACAACCTACCGACCGAGCGGCCGGGACAGGCGGCCGGCGGCACCAGCGCCGAACGCACCACTCGCAGCGAGGAGACGGTCAATTACGAAATTTCCCGGACCGTCCGGAACCAAACCCGCAAGCCGGGGCATCTGCGGCGCCTGTCGATCGCCGTGCAGGTCGACGGGATCTGGAAGGTCGGAGCGGACGGAGCTCGTCGGTACGAGCCGCGTCCGCCCGAGGAGCTGGCGCAGATCGCGGCGCTCGTGCGCAGCGCGGCCGGTGTCGACGAGGAGCGCGGCGACGTCGTCGAGGTGGTCTCCCGGCCGTTCGTCGAGCCCGAGCCCGAGCCGACCGTGGAGTCGGGTCTGCTCGACCTGGGCCGGGAGGAGCTGGCTCGGCTCGTCGAGCTCGGCGGCCTGGCGCTCCTCGCCGCCCTGGTCTTGCTGTTCGGCGTGCGCCCGCTGGTCCGGAGCTTGCGCCCGGCCGCGCAGCTCGGCGAGGCGGCAGCCGCGGGCCGAGCCGGGGCCGGCGCGCTGCCGGCGCCGAGCGTGGCACAATTGCCGGCGCCCGCGAGCGAGGCGGCGGTCGGGTCGTCGGGCGACGGTGTCCCCGCCCTCGAGGCCGATGGGTCGGCGCGCGACGCACTCCTGCGGCGTGTCACCGAGATCGTGGCCAGCCGGCCCGAGGACGCCGTTCGGGTGATCCGGGGCTGGCTGAACGAGCGCTGAGGGAGGACGGCGAATGCCCGAGCTCACCGGCGAACGGGTTCTCTCCGGCCCCGAGAAGGCGGCCGTGCTGGTCTTGGCTCTGGGCGAAGCGGAGAGCACCAAGCTGCTCACCGCGTTGGAGCCCCGCGAGATCAAGGAGCTCTCGCGGACCATGGCCCGGCTCGGCCGGATCGAAGCCGCTCTCGTGGAACGCGTCCTCGTGGAGTTCGGCGAGCGGTTGGCCGGGCCGAGCGAGGTCACGGGCGGGCTCGAGACGACCGAGAAGTTGCTCGCCCGGATCCTCGAGAAAGAGCGCGTCGAGGCGATCCTGGAAGAGATCCGGGGGCCTGTCGAGCGGACCGTGTGGGACGGTCTCGGCAAGGTCGACGATGCGGCCTTGGCCGACTATCTGCGCAACCAGCATCCGCAGACCGTGGCCGTCGTGCTCTCGCGCCTGCAGCCGGCCCAGGTCGCTCGTGTTCTCGCCAGGCTGCCCGACGAGCTGGCGGTCGACACCATCACCCGCATGCTGCGCATCGAGGCGGTCCAGCCCGACGTGCTGGCCGATGTCGAACGGACGTTGCGCACCGAGTTCTTGGCCGATCTCGGCCGAACGGGGCGGCGCGACGGCCATGAGGCGTTGGCCGAGATCTTCAACAACTTCGACCGCGCTACCGAGACTCGTTTGATGGCTGCCCTCGAGGAGCGGGACAAGGAGGCGGCCGAGCGGATCCGGCGATTGATGTTCACGTTCGAGGATCTGACCCGATTGGACGGGGCGGGGATCCAGCTCTTGCTGCGCAACGCCGGCAACGCGCGCATCGCCGTCGCTCTCAAGGGAGCGAGCGAGCAAATCAAGAACCTGTTCTTCTCCAACATGTCGGAACGTGCCGCCAAGATTCTGCGCGAGGAGATGGAGGCGATGGGACCGATCCGCCTGCGCGACGTCGAGGAAGCGCAGCAGTTCTTGGTCAACATGGCCAAGGAGCTGGCGGCGGCCGGTGAGATTTTCCTTGCCGACGGCAAGGAAGACCAGATGGTCTATTGAGCCATGCCGTCGATCGCGTCATCGTTCGAACCCGGAACCGTCGGGCGCCGTTCCGATCGCGGCGGAGCCGGCGGGCGGGAACCGGCGCCGCTGCCGGTCCGGCGGCTCGAGCTCGCCGAGTTCACCGAACGGGCCCACGAGCCCGTCGCGCCGCCCCCACCGCAGTCGCGCGCGCCGGCCCCAGGCGGGCCCGCGCTCAGCTTCGACGAGGCCGATCTCGCGCGGGCTTGCGCCGGCGCCGCAGCTGCCGCCGCGCGGGCCGCCGAAGGCGCCCTCGCGGCCAGGCTCGCCGCGACCGACGCCGCCCTGCGCGAGCGGCTGCTCGTCGCCGTGGGCGAGCTGCGGGCCGATTTGCGCCGGCGAGAGGAGGCAGTCCGGGCCCTGGTCGCCGCCCTCGTCGCGGCTGCCCTCGAGAGTCTCGTGCCGGCGCTACGGGAGGCCCGTCTCTCGGCGGCGCTCGAGCGGGTGGTGGCCACCGTGGCCGGGGAGCCGGGACCTCTTCCGCCGCTGATCCTCGAGCTTCCGGAACGGGACTTCCCGACCCTGGCACCGCGGCTGCCGGCCCTCCTCGCGGAGGCCGGGCTCGAGGGCGGCTTCGAGGTCCGACCCTCGGTCGAGGGGGAGGTGCTCCGTCTGGTCTGCGGGGAGTTCTGGAGCGAGCTCGACGCGGCGGCTTGGGCCGCGGCGGTCGGCGAGCGGGTTCGAGCGACGATCGCGAGGCTCCCGCTCGGAGCCTCGACGACCGAGGAGGAAAGCGATGAACGACGAGCAGACTGAGCTGCAGCCGGTGCAAGGCCGAGGGCCGGCCGTCCACGCACGGGCCGAGCCTCCGGGGCAACACGAAGCGCAACGGTTGAGCGCGGTCTACGACGTGCCGTTGCAGCTGTCGGCGGTGCTCGGCCGGACCACCATGCCGGTGAGCCAGCTGCTGCGGCTCGGCCGCGGTGCGGTCGTCGAGCTCGACCGCAAGGTCGGCGATCCGGTCGAGGTCTACGTCAACGATCGGCTGGTGGCACGCGGCGAGGTTCTGGTCCTCGAGGACCGGCTCGGTGTCACCCTGACCGAAATCGTCAAGAGCGCGCCATGAGGGTCCTCGAAAGCCGAGTCGAAACGACGACGCCCGGGCCCGAGGCCGGGGCAAGCGAAGGAGCCTGCGCCGCCGGTCCCGATCCCGAAGCTCGCCTTCGCCGCGAGCATCCCGTCGCGGGACCGGCATCGCCGGCGCAGGCGAGGCGAGCGCCGCCTCCTCGCCGAGCACCGGACGGACGGAGCGGCAGCTGGCGGTCGGGCTCGGCGGCGCGAGGAGGCGTCCCGGCGCGCGCGGCGAGGTGGGGCGCGGGGAGTGGGGTATGCGTCTTCTGGTGGTAGGTGAAAGAGGTCGGGAGGTGGCGGAGGCCTGTGCCATCGCCGCGGGCCGCGGCGTCGAGGTGCGCCATCGATCGAACCTCGAGGAAGCGATGGTCGATTTGCGCGAGGGGCGCGGTGCCGACCTTCTGCTGGTCGACGTCCGCCAAGACGTCGCGGCCTTGGTCGCCAACCTCGCGAGCGAGCGGATCTGGCTGCCGGTCGTGGCCTACGGAATCGACGCCGAGCCGCGGGCGGCGGCCGCTGCCGTGCGGGCGGGGGCCAAGGACTTCATTCCGATGCCGCCGGATCCCGAGCTGATCGCGGCGCTGATCACGAGCCTGGCGGGCGACGCGCGCGACCCGATCAGCGAGGACCCGGCGATGCGCGCCGTGCTCGACCTCGCCCGCCAATACGCCCCGGCGGAGGCGAGCGTGCTGATCACCGGGGAGAGCGGGACCGGCAAGGAGGTGATGGCGCGCTTCGTGCACCGGCACAGCCGGCGTGCCGACCGCCCCTTCGTCTCCGTCAACTGTGCGGCGATCCCGGAGAATTTGCTCGAGAGCGAGCTGTTCGGCCACGAGCGCGGCGCCTTCACCGGCGCGGTCGCCCGACGGCTCGGCAAATTCGAAGAGGCGAACGGCGGGACGCTCCTGCTCGACGAGATCAGCGAAATGGAGCCGCGACTCCAAGCCAAGCTGCTGCGTGCGATCCAGGAGCGCGAGATCGACCGGGTGGGCGGCTCCCGGCCGGTCAAGGTCGACATCCGGCTGATCGCCACGAGCAACCGGGACCTGCAGCAGGAGGTCGCCAAGGGCACCTTTCGCGAGGACCTGTACTTCCGCCTCAACGTTCTGGGCCTCCACTTGCCGCCCCTGCGCGAGCGGCCGCGCGACATCGTGGCGCTCGCCCGCCATTTCGCCCAGCGGTTCGCCAAACTCAACGGGTTGCCGGAGCGCGCCCTTTCGCAGCGAGCGATCGACAAGCTCCTCCGCCATCCCTGGCGCGGCAATGTGCGCGAGCTCGAGAACTGCCTGCACCGCGCGGTGCTGCTCGCCCGGGGGCCGGAGATCGAGGAAGACGCGATCGTGCTCTCGCCCGGTGGGCCGTCGGCCTCGACCGCACCGGCCGTCGCCGCGGGCGGGCCGCTGGTCGGCCGGACCATCGCCGAGGTCGAGCGGGCGCTGATCCTCGATACGCTGCGCCACACCCTCGGCAACCGGACGCACGCCGCCGCCCTCCTCGGCATCTCGATCCGCACCCTGCGCAACAAGCTCAAGCAATTCGTGGAGGAGGGGCTTCCCGTGCCACCGCCCGGCGGTGAGGGCGGCGCTCGGGTCGGGGAAGGTGAGCCGTGCTGAGCCGGGTGCAGAGTGGGCTCGCCACCGGCTGGCCCGACCTCGCCCGCTCGCTCGGGCAAGGTGAGGTGCTGCTCGGCCTCGGGGTCGTCGCGATCCTGGTCGTCCTCATCCTCCCCTTGCCGCCGCTCTTGCTCGATCTTTTGTTGGCGGTCTCGATCACCTTCTCGGTGCTGATCCTCCTGACGGCCCTGTTCATCGAAAAGCCGCTCGAATTCAACGCCTTTCCGACGGTCCTCTTGATCGCCACGATGCTGCGTCTGGCGCTCAACCTCGCGTCCACACGCCTCATCCTGGCCCGCGGTCACGAAGGCACGGAGGCCGCCGGGCAGGTGATCGCCGCTTTCGGCGGGTTCATCATGCAGGGGAGCTTCGTCATCGGGCTGATCGTCTTCGCGATCCTGGTGATCGTGAACTTCGTCGTCATCACCAAGGGCTCGGGCCGGATCGCGGAAGTGGCCGCGCGCTTCTCGCTCGATGCCATGCCCGGGAAACAGATGGCGATCGACGCCGATCTTTCGGCCGGCCTGATCGACGAGGCGACCGCCCGGGCACGCCGCCGCACGCTCGAGGAAGAGAGCGCCTTTTTCGGCGCCATGGACGGTGCCGCCAAGTTCGTCCGCGGCGACGCCATCGCCGGACTCTTGATCACCGCGATCAACCTCCTGGGCGGGCTTTTGATCGGCGTGGCCCAAATGGGCCTGAGCCTCGCCGAGGCCGCACGGACCTACGCGCTCTTGACCGTCGGCGACGGCCTCGTGTCGCAGATCCCGGCGCTTTTCGTCTCGATGGCCGCCGGTCTCCTGGTGACCAAGGCCGGCGTGAGCGGCCGCGCCGACCAGGCGCTGTTTTCCCAGCTCGGCGCCTTCCCGCGGGCGTTCGGCGTCACGGGCGCGCTCGCCGTGGCGCTCGCGCTTCTGCCGGGTCTCCCGGCCCTACCGTTCTTGGCCCTCGGCGCGGGCGCCGGCTGGCTCGCCTGGCGGGTCCGCCCGAAGCCGGCCGCCGAGCCGCTCCCGGCCGCCGAGGCCGCGAGTCGGACCCGGCCGCAGGCGGCGAGCGACGAGGCGGTGGCCGCCGCCCTCGCCATGGACCCGATCCGCCTCGAGCTCGGCTACGCCCTCCTGCCCCTGATCGACGAGGCGCAAGGCGGCCGGCTCGCCGAGCAGATCCGCGCGCTGCGCCGTCAACTGGCCCAGGAGCTGGGCTTCGTGCTGCCCTCGGTGCGGATCCAGGACAACATCCAGCTCCCCTCCACGACCTACGTCGTGCGGATCAAGGAGCTCGAAGCCGGCCGCGGTGAAGTCCGGCCGGCCATGCTCCTCGTGATGGACCCGCTCGGCCGGCCGATCGATCTGCCCGGCGAGCCGACCACCGAGCCCACCTTCGGTCTGCAGGCGAGCTGGATCGTGCCCGGCTTGCGCGAGGAAGCGAGCCTGCGTGGCCTCACCGTGGTCGATCCGGCGACCGTGGTGACCACCCATCTGACCGAGGTCATCAAGGAACATCTGGCCGAGCTCTTGTCCTTCGCCGAGACCCAAAAACTCTTGAAGGAGCTCGGCGACGACTATCAGAAGCTCCTCGCCGACCTCGTCCCTGCGCGGATCACCACGGCCGGAATCCAGCGCGTGCTGCAGGGCCTCTTGGCCGAGCGGGTCTCGATCCGCGACCTCGCGCTGATCCTCGAGGCGATCGCCGAGGCGGTCGGCCACACCCAGAACGTGATGGTGATCATCGAGCATGTGCGCGCCCGACTCGCCCGCCAGATCAGCACCGCGGCGACCGGTCCGGGCGGCTACATCCCGATCCTCACGCTCTCCGCCGAGTGGGAGCAGGCCTTCGCCGAGGCCCTCGTGGGCCAGGGCGACGAGCGGCAGTTGGCGATGTCGCCGGCCCGCCTGCAGGATTTCATCCGCGCGGTGCGCGAGGCCTTCGAGGCCCAGGCGCTGCGCGGTGAGCTCCCGGTCCTGGTCACGAGCCCGCCGATCCGGCCCTATGTCCGGTCGATCGTCGAGCGCTTCCGACCCGCGACCATCGTGCTCTCGCACAACGAGATCCATCCCAAGGCGCGCCTCAAGGCGCTCGGTCAGGTGTGAGCCATGCGACTGCGGATCTTCGAGGCCCCGACTATGCAGGAGGCCCTCGCGCGGATGCGCGCGGCCCTCGGGCCCGAGGCGGTGATCGTCGCCACCCGCGAGGAAGCGGGTGGGGTCCGGCTCACCGCCGCGACCGACACCCAGGAGCCCGATCTCGACCAGCTCCTGGCCCGGCCGGCGTCGAGCCCGGCGCGCGAGGTGGTGCGAGCGGCCCTGCACCGGCACGGCCTCGACGAAACCCGCTGCGCCGCGCTCCTCGCCGCCGCGCCGAACGTGGGTGCGCTCGACCCGTCGGTGCTGCTCGCCGAGGCGCTGGCGCGGCGCTACCGCTTCCCGCCGGACGGCTCGCCCCCCGCCGGCGCACTCCTCGTGATCGGACCGCCCGGCGCCGGCAAGACCGCCGTGGTCGCCCGTCTCGCCGCCGCGGCGCGGCTCGCCGGCGAGGCGCCGGAGGTGTTGAGCGCCGATCTCGAACGCGTGGGTGGCCTCGATCAGTTGCGCGGGCTGTTGGCACCACTCGGCCTCGAGCCCCGGCCGCTCGGCGAGACCCCGCCGATCGGCACCCGCCGCCCGGTCCTCGTCGACGGCCCGGGTGTCAACCCGTTCCGGCGTGACGAGATGGTCGCCCTTTCCGCCCTGGTGCGCCGCTCGGGATGCGAACCGGTGCTCGTTCTCCCGGCCGGGCTGGATCCCGAGGATTGTGCCGAGCTCGCCGCCAATTTCCAAGTCATGGGGGTCCGTCGGATGATCACCACGCGGCTCGACGCCGCCCGCCGCTTGGGCGGCATCCTCGCCGCGGCCGAGCTCGGGCTGGAGCTCGCCATGGCCGCCACGAGCCCGCTGATCGGCAAGCCGCTCTTGCCTTGGAGCGCCGCCGGTCTCGCCCGCCTGCTCCTCGCCCGCGCCGGTGGCCAACCGGGAGACGGCCCATGATCGGCACGCTCGCTCTCGCCTCGGGCAAGGGCGGTGTGGGCAAGACCGTCCTCGCCGTGAGCCTCGGCCACGCCCTCGCCCGCGCCGGCGCGCGGGTGCTCCTGGTCGATGCCGATCTCGGCCTCGCCAATGTCGACGTCCAGCTCGGGCTCGTCGAAGACCGCCATCTCGGTCGAGCGCTCGCCGAAGGGCGCCCGCTCGCCGAGATGGTCGTGCGCGACGAAGCGACCGGCCTCGCCCTCTTGCTCGGGCCTTCCGGCTGGAGGAGCCTCGCCCAGCTCGAAGGCGAGGCGCTCGAACGTTTGGCCGGCGAGATCGAGGCGTTGAGCCGGGGGTACGACGCGACGCTGCTCGACCTACCGGCCGGCATCGGGCCGCGCACTCTGCGCCTTACCCGGCTCGCCCGCCGCGTCCTCCTGGTGGCCACGCCCGAGCCCACCGCGCTGACCGACGCCTACGCCCTCCTCAAAGTCGGCCTCAAGGAGCATCCCGGGCTCGGCCTGGTCGTCAACATGGCCGAGGACCGGGCGGACGGTGCGAGCGCGGCGCGCACGCTCGCGACCACCGCGCGCCGCTTCCTCGATCGCGAGCTGCCGGTGCTCGGCATCGTCCGTCGCGATCCGCGCGTGCCAGATGCGATCGCCCGACAGCGACCGCTCCTCGCCCGCCATCCGACGGCACCGGCTGCGGCCGACATCGAGGACCTCGCCCGGCTCCTCTCCGGGGGCGAACGGGATGCCCGGCCGGCGACCTGAGGTGCCGTCGACGCCCGGGCTCGGCTCAGGCGGGAACCGCCGGTCGGACCGGTTCGATGCGAGCCGCCGAATATTTGAACTCGGGGATCTTGCCCCAGGGGTCGAGTTCCGGCCGGGTGAGGAGGTTGGCCGCCGCCTCGACGTAGCAGAACGGCACGAACACCGTGCCCGGCGCGATCGCCGGGTCCTCGCGTGCCATGAGCTCGATCGTCCCGCGGCGGGTGGAAAGCCGCAGCCGATCGCCCGGCGAAAGGCCGAGCCGCTCGAGATCGGCCCGCGCCATGGCGCAGAACGGCTCGGGCTCGAGCGCATCGAGCACCGCGGCCCGTCGGGTCATCGCGCCTGTGTGCCAATGCTCGAGCGTCCGGCCGGTGATCAAGACGAACGGGAACTCGTCGTCGGGCTGCTCGGACGGGGGTACCGGGGACACCGGCACGAGCCGGGCCCGGCCGTCGGCCGTCGGGAAGCGATCGGCGAAGATCACGCCTTGGCCGGGATGGTCCGGGGCCGGGCAGGGATAGGCGACCGAGCCCTCGCGCTCGAGGCGCTCCCAGGTGATGTTGTCGAGCGACGGCATCACCTGCTTCATCTCGGCGAAGACGTCGGCCGGGCCCCGGTAGTTCCAGTCGAGCCCGAGCCGGCGCGCCATCTCCTGGACGATCCACCAATCCTGGCGCGCCGCGCCGGGCGGGTCGAGCGCCGGGCGGCCGAGCTGCACCTGACGGTTCGTGTTGGTGACGGTGCCGGTCTTCTCGGGCCAAGCCGAGGCCGGCAGCACGACGTCCGCGTACATCGCCGTCTCGGTCAAGAAGATGTCCTGGACGACGAGATGCTCGAGCCGGGCGAGCGCGATCCGGGCGTGGTGGCTGTCCGGATCGGACATGGCCGGGTTCTCGCCCATGATGTACAGGCCGCGGATCGCACCCGCGGCCGCAGCCTCGATGATCTCGACCACGGTGAGCCCGGGTGCGGGATCGAGCGGGTGACCCCAGAGCGCCTCGAGCTTGGCCCGCCACGCGGCGTCGCCGACCTTGTGGTAGTCGGGAAAGACCATCGGGATCAGGCCGGCATCGGACGCACCTTGGACGTTGTTCTGCCCGCGCAGCGGGTGGAGCCCGGTGCCGGGCCGCCCCACGTGACCGCAGATTAAGGTGAGCGCGATGAGCGCGCGGCAATTGTCGGTGCCGTGGGTGTGCTGGGAGACGCCCATGCCCCAGAAGACGATCGCCGCCCGGGCCCGGGCGAAAGCGCGCGCGACCTCGCGCAGGGTGTCGGCCGGGATCCCGCAGAGCGGTGCCATCGCTTCGGGAGGGAAGGCGCGGACATGCGCCGCCAGCTCTTCGAAGCCCTGGACGTGGGCGGCGACATATTGCCGATCGTAGAGCCCTTCGCTCACCACGACGTTCAAGAGCGCGGTCAACAGCGCGACGTCGCTGCCCGGGGTGAACTGCAGCATCCAGGTCGCGTGGCGAGCCAGGGCTTGACCGCGTGGGTCCATCACGACGAGCTTGGCACCCCGGGCCACCGCCTGCTTGATGTAGGTGGCGGCCACCGGATGGTTCTCGGTCGGGTTGGCGCCGATCACGACGATGAGATCGGCGTTGAGCGCCTCGGTGAAGGGCGCGGTCACCGCACCCGTGCCGATGCCCTCCATGAGCGCCGCGACCGAGGAAGCGTGGCAGAGCCGCGTGCAATGATCGACATTGTTCGTCCCGAACGCGGTGCGGACGAGCTTCTGGAAGAGATAGGCCTCCTCGTTCGAGCCCTTGGCCGAGCCGAAGCCGGCCAGGGCGCCCGCGCCGAACCGTTCCTTGATCCGCCGCAGCCCGGCAGCCGCGACGTCGAGTGCCTCCTCCCAGCTCGCCTCGCGGAAGTGCGTCCAAGGGTCGGCGGGGTCGATCGTCGGGTCGACCGTCTTGGGTGCGTCGGGCCGGCGGATCAGGGGCACGGTGAGCCGTTCGCGGCTGCGCACGTAATCGAAGCCGAAGCGGCCCTTGACGCAGAGCCGCTTTTCGTTGGCCGGGCCGTTCGCGCCCGTCACGTAAGCGATCCGGTCGTCGCGGACGTGGAAGGTCACCCGGCACCCCACACCGCAATAGGGGCACACACTCTCGACCGAACGATCGGCGCCGTAAGCCCCCCGGCCGGTCGCCCGATCGACGATCGAGGCGGGCATCAGAGCTCCCGTGGGGCAGGCCTGGACGCACTCACCGCAAGCCACGCAGGTCGAGGCGCCCATCGGATCGTCCTGGTCGAAGACGATCTTGCTGCCCGCGCCGCGATAGGCCATGCCGATCACGTCGTTGACCTGGACCTCGCGGCAGGCGCGCACACAGAGATTGCAGTGGATGCAGGCGTCGAGCTGGACCGCCATCGCCGGGTGCGACCAGTCGGCCTCGGGCTTCTCGGCGCGCGCCGGGAAGCGGCTTTCGCGGACGCCGATCCGCTCGGCCCAGGACCAGAGCCGGCTGGTGCGGTCGTGGGCGTCCGCGCGCGGCGGCTGGTCGGCCAGCAGGAGTTCCATCACCGTCTTGCGTGCCCGGACCGCGCGGCTCGAGGCGGTCCGCACGACCATGCCCGGGGTGGGCTTGCGGATGCAGGAGGCCGCGAGCGTGCGCTCACCCTCGATCTCGACCATGCAGGCGCGGCAATTGCCGTCTGGCCGGTAGCCGGGCTCGGGCAGCCAACAGAGGTGGGGGATCACGATCCCGTGGCGCTCGGCGACCTGCCAGATCGTCTCGCCCGGCCGCGCCTGCACCTGCCGGCCGTCGAGGGTGAAGAGAAGGGGCTCGGTCACGGGCTCAGGCCTCCGCGCGCCGCGGCAGCTCCGCCGCGGCGAACAGTTCGGGGAAGTGCCGGAACAGGCTGTCGAGCGGGTTCGGCGCCGCTTGCCCCAGGCCGCAAATCGAGGCGTCGCGCATCGCTTGGGCGAGTTCGGCCAGCAGCGGGCCGTCCCAACGCGGCTGTTCCATGAGCACGAGGGCCTTCTCGGTGCCGACCCGGCAAGGCGTGCACTGGCCGCAGGACTCGTCGGCGAAGAAGGCCATGAGGTTGCGGGCCACGGCGCGCAGATCGTCCCGGTGCGACAGGACCACGACGGCGTGGCTGCCGACGAAGCAGCCCTCCCGCTCGAGCGTGCCGAAATCGAGCGGCAAGTCGGCGAGCCGCGCCGGCAGGATGCCGCCCGAGGCGCCACCCGGCAGGTACGCTGCGAGCTCGTGGCCCGGCGCCATACCGCCGCAGAACTCGTCCACGAGCTCGCGCAGCGTGATCCCGGCCGGGGCGATCTTGACGCCGGGTTCGCGCACCCGCCCGCAGACCGAGAACGACCGCAGGCCCTTGGCGCCGCGGCGGCCTTGCGCCGCGAACCAATCCGCCCCTTTCTCGAGGATCGTCGGAACCCAGGTGAGCGTCTCGACATTGTTGACGAGCGTCGGTCGGCCGAACAGGCCGCGCTCGGCGACGTAGGGCGGGCGGTGGCGGGGCAGGCCCCGCTTGCCCTCGAGGCTCTCGATGAGCGCCGATTCCTCGCCGCAGATGTAGGCCCCCGCACCGCGCCGCAGCACGATCCGCCCGGGCTCGACGAGCCCCTCCGCCTCGAGCTCGCCGATCGCCCGCTCGAGTAGCAGCCGCACGTGCGGGTACTCGTCGCGCAGATAGATCCACATGCGCTCGGCCGCGACCACCTCTGCGGCGATCAGCATGCCCTCGAGGAACCGGTGCGGGTGGCGCGCCAGGTGCCAGCCGTCCTTGAAGGTCCCGGGCTCGCCCTCGTCGGCATTGACGCAGAGCTCGCGTGGTCCCGGGAAGGAGCGGACGATCCGCCACTTGCGCGCGGTCGGGAAGCCGGCGCCACCCAGGCCGCGCAAGCCGGCCCGCTCGATCTCTTCGAGCACCCGCTCGACCGCCGCCTCGCGGTCGGCTGCGGTCCGCAGCGCCCGGAGGTGCCGGTAGCCGCCCTCCGCGAGATAGGCGCGCAGGCCCTGAACCGGCGGAAGTTCGGGTTCGACGACCCGGTCGGCCACCGCCGCGCGCGCCACCTCGAGCGAGACCGGCGCCAGGAGCCGCTGGCCGAGCATCGCCGCCGGGGCGCGGTCGCACGCACCCATGCAGGGAGCGTGCACGACCCGCACCGCCGCGGGGTCGAGGCCGCGCGCGAGCTCGGCATGGAGGGCTTCCGCGCCGGCGAGCATGCAGGCGACGCTGTCGCAGACCCGGAGCGTCATGGCGGGCGGCGGGGCCTCGCCTTCGCGCACCACGTCGAAATGGGCGTAGAAGGTGGCGACCTCGAAGACCTCGGCCTGGGCGAGGCGCATCTCCTCCGCCAGGGCCGCGAGATGGGCCGTCGAAAGATGGCCGAAGCGGTCCTGGAGGAGGTGGAGATACTCGATCAAACAGGTCGGGTCGCGCGGCCGGTCGCCGAGTAGCGCACGCACCTCGGCCCGGACCCGGGGATCGACTTGCCGGCCCTTGGGGAAGGGGCGGCCGCGACCGCGCCGCGAACGAACGCCCGGTGGCACCAGCGTGACGGTCGCCATCCTTCCTCCCCGCACTCCGCCCGGCGGATGATGGCGAGCGTGGCGGCCCCGGGCAAGTCCGGGCCGCGCGCCGCTCGGGTCCCGGGGTGACGGTTGCGGTGTCCGAGCGGGGCCCTTAGCAACGGCCGTCGATCGGAACGGGCGGAAGGGATCGTAGCCTTGGACCTCGGCCTCGTCCCCGGCGCCTTCGTGCGTCACCCGGGCTGCCCGGATTGGGGGCTCGGCCAAGTCCAATCCGTGGTCGGCACTCGGGTCACAGTGAATTTCGAGCATCACGGCAAGGTCGTGGTCGACACCCGCCACGTCACGCTCGAGGTCGTACAGCCGGCGCGCGAGCCGGAGCGGTGAACCGCACGATCCTGTTGTTGGCCGCGGCGGGCTTTTTCGCCGCCGGCACCACGCGGGTCACCGACGCGCTCTTGCCCGACATCGCTGCGACCTTCGACGTCACGATCCCGCAGGCCGCGGTCGCGATCACCGCCTTCACCTTCGCCTACGGCCTTTTTCAGCTCCTCTACGGGCCGGTCGGCGCGAGGATCGGCCCGTTCCGCACGGTCGCGCTCGCGACCGCGTTGACCGCCTTAACGACGGCAATGGCCGCACTCGCGCCGACGCTCTTCTGGCTCGCGGTCGCCCGGCTCGCCGCCGGCCTCACCTGCGCCGCGATCATCCCGATGTCGATGGCCTTCATCGGCGACACGGTGGCTTACGAGAGCCGCCAGCCGGTCCTCGCCCGCTTCCTCACCGGCCACATCGCCGGCCTCGTGGCCGGTCAGGCGATGGCGGGCCTGTTGGCCGAGCTCGTGAGCTGGCGCACCGTCTTTCTCGTCCTGGGTGCGGGGTTCGGCTTCGTGGCTCTCCTTCTGGTCGGCGAGCTCGCCCGCACACCGCCGCCTGGCCGGCCGAGCGAGCCGAGCGTGAGTCCCCTCCTGCAATATGCCCGGGTCCTCCGCCTTCCTTGGGCGCGCACCGTCCTCCTCACGGTCACGCTCGAGGGGCTCTTCTGCTTCGGGGCGGTGGCCTATATCGGGGCGTTCTTGCGCGACAGCTTCGCGCTTTCTTACGCACTCATCGGCCTCGTGCTCGCCGCTTTCGGCCTCGGCGGGCTCCTCTATGCGCTCTCGGTCCGCCGCCTCCTCGCGATGTTGGGCGAGGTCGGCCTCGCCGCCGCCGGCGGCGGCGTCATGGCCTTCGCCTTCGTCCTGCTCGCAGTGGCACCCGCCCCCTGGCTCGCCGCGCCGGCGACCGCCCTCTGCGGCCTCGGCTATTACATGCTGCACAACACGCTGCAGACCAACGCCACCCAGATGGCGCCATTCGACAGGTCCGCGGCCATCGCGCTCTTCGCCTTCGGCCTGTTCGTGGGCCAAGCGGTGGGCGCGGCGCTCTTCGGCCTCGCCCTGCCGCTCTTGGGCTATCGCGGCGGCTTCCTCCTCGTCGCCGCGGCCCTGGTCGTGATCGGGCCCGGCTTCGCCCGGGCCAAGCAGCGCGCCGCGACGACCGCCCCGGCACGCTGAGCTCCGGCCCTCAGAGCTTTTTGTACCAGAACTGGAGGCGCTTCGGCGTTTCCTCGGCCTCGCCGATCTCCTTCCAGGCGATCGTGCCGATCGCCCCATCGAGCTTGCGATAGCCGCGCTTGGTCCAGAACGCGTCGAGCGGCACGTAATCGGCGGGCTTCCTGGGATCGTTCGGGTCGCGGATCACCCCGCAGAAGCAGGCATAGTCGTAGTCGCCGAAGCTCCGCGCATGGTCCTCGCGTTCGGCGAAGAAGCGGACGCCGAGGCCGCGCCCCCGATAGGCGCACAACAACACCGATTCGCCGAAATAGAAGGTCTTGTCGACCGGCAACCCGGCCTTCGCCACCGGTTCCGTGAGCTCCGGCGGCTCGGCCGCGAGCGGCAGGGCGGTCGAGGCGCCGACGAGCTCGGCACCGTCGAAGGCACCCACGACCACCGCCCGCGGCTCTTCGACGTAGCGTTGGAGATAGCGGCGCTCGTAATCCTCCTCGCCGTCGTAGAGATAGGGCCATTCGCGGAAGACGACGATCCTGAGCCGGGCGATCGCCGGCAGGTGCCGGCGGATCCCTTCGCCCACGAGTCGCTCGATCCGGATCTCCGAAGCCATCGCAGGTCCCCCCTCCGTCACACGATCGTCGGGGCCCCCGGTCGGCCGAGCGCGTCGAGCAGCGCCAGGAGTGCGACCGAGAGCCCCCCGAACAGCAGGACGAACCGGCCGTTGGGCCCGGGCGAGAGTGCGCGGGCGGGCAGCTCGAAGGCGCTGCGGGCAACGAGGAGGCTCAACGAGGTCGAGCCCAGCATGGTCCCGAGCGCCCAGCCCATGAGCCCGAGGCCGGCGAGCGCGAGCGGTGTCACGGGTGGTGCGCTCTCGGTCAAGAGGGCCATGGTGATCGCCACGGTCGCGAGCGGGTGGAGGCCGAGGATCGCGAGCAGCACGATCGACGCGAGCAGGCCGCCCAGCAACAGCCAGCCCGGAACGAGGCCCGAAAGAAGCGGTGCTGCGAGGAGCTCGGTCCCGCTCGAGGCCGCGAGCACCCGACCGAGGACCGTGACCACGCCCACGAGCAGCATCTCTTCGGCGAGCCTTCCCGCGAGCTCGAAGGTCCGCGAGGCCACCGCGCGCGCCGTGCCGCGCGGTCGGGTCGCGAGCCAGAGGGCGGCCGCGGGTGGCGTCACGAGCAGGACCGCAGCCAGGCTCGGCAGCCCCGAGAGGCTCGCGACGAGCACGATTGCCGCAGCCGCCCCGCCCACGGGCGGCAGGAGCGGTGCCAGCGCCGCGAGCGCCGGGGCGAGGAACCGTGCGGCACCGCGCGCGTCGGTCGCGAGGGTCAGCAGCAGAGCCAGCGCCGCGAGCACGAGGCCCAGGAGCGTGACCCGCCAGAGGGCCAACTCGGGAAGGTGTCGGGTGACCAAGGCCATGCCCACGAAGAAGGGCGACCAGAGCACGGCGAGGCACGATCCACGAAGTGCCATGGCGGCGAGCCGGGCACGTTCCGCCTCGCTCGCCCGTGGATCGGCGAGGGGGGCGAGGAGCGCGAAACTTCCGGCGGTGAGCACGGCGCCGAAGAGGTGCCCGCCCAAGAAGAAGCCCAGGGCGCGGGCCTCGTTCGGCAGGCGCTCGGTTCGCTCGCGGGCGCGCTCGACCGCCGGATGCACCGCGGCCAGGGCTCGGACGAGGGTGATCGTGCCGAGAAAGGCGGGGTAGAGCAGGGCCTGATCGAGCCCTTCGAGCAGGAGCGTCGGCCGCCCCTCGAGGAACGCCAAGGCCAAAGCCGGGAGCGCGAGCCCGAACGCCAAGCGTCGGCTCGCGCGGCCCGCGAGCGGGAGGGCCACCAACCCGTAGCCGAGCAGGAGCGGTCGGCCGAGCAGGTTGGCGAAAGTCGAGCCCGTGAGCAGAGCCGAAAGCTCGCTCACCCAGAGCGCCAAAAGGAGCACGCGGCTCGCGCCCACGAGCCGCCGCCTCCACCCGCCCGCCTCGCCTGCCATCCCGGTCCGTCCGTGGTCCCTTCGCGCCGACGCTAATCGCTTCCGTGCCGCACGTCGCGTCCGTGGCGCGGCGATCGGCCCCGCCGGCCCTGCGCATGCGCCCGTCGCGCGGCTCGTGTAGACTTCTGCAATGGCGGTCCGGCACGACCGCTCGCGTCGGACCGGAGCTCCGAGCCGCCTTGCCGAGACGATCGCTCCTTTTCGTTCTCCTGCTCGCGATCGCCGTCCTCGCCGGCGGCGCCGCCTGGTGGCGGTTCGGCCGTGAGCCGCCGCTGCCCGAGGGCATCTGGCGCACCCACGGGCGCAGCGAGGCCCGGCGGGTCGACATCGCCACCCGCTTCGGCGGCCGGCTCGTCGAGGTCCTCGTGCGCGAGGGCGATCGGGTCGAGGCCGGCCAGGTCGGGGCGCGGATCGAGGCGAGCGAGGTCGAAGCCCGGCTGCGCGAGGCCGAGGCGACGCTGCACCAGGCCGAGCAGGCGCTCGCGGAGGCCCGGGCGCTCGAGCGCCAGCGCGAGAGCGAGCTCGCCTTCGCGATCCACGAGCTCGAGCGGGCCCAGAGCCTCGGCGAGCGCGGCTTCACCCCGGGCCAGATCGTCGACTTGCGCCGCACCCAGAAGGCCACCGCCGAGGCGGCGCTCGCTGCCGCTCGGGCCGGTGTGCAGCGGGCCGAGGCGGCGATCGCCGCGGCGCGCGCGACCGTCGAACGCATCCGCAGCGATCTCGCCGAGTACACGCTCCGCGCTCCGCGCGCCGGCCGCGTTCAATATCGGCTCGCCGAACCGGGCGAGGTGCTCGCACCGGGGGCCCGGGTGGTCTCCCTGCTCGATCTCGAGGACGTCTTCATGGTCGTCTTCGTGCCGACCGCCGTGGCCGGGCGACTGCGCTGGGGGGCCGAAGCGCGGATCGTCTTCGACGCCGCGCCCCAATGGGTCGTCCCGGCGCGCGTCGACTTCGTCGCCTCCGAAGCCCAGTTCACCCCGCGATACGTCGAGACCGAAGCCGAGCGCGAGAAGCTCATGTTCCGGGTCCAGGTGCGGATCCCGCCGGAGCTCTTGCGGGCGCATGCCGATGTCGTGAAGACCGGCATCCCGGGCACGGTCCACCTCGCGGTCGATCCGGGCGTGGTGTGGCCCGAGCGGCTGGCCGTGCGGCTGCCCGATGCCGCCCGGGGCTGAGCTCGCGGTCCGCTGTCGCGGCCTCGTCCACGCTTACGGGCGCATCCGCGCGCTCGATTCCGTGACCCTTGAGATCCCCGAAGGTGCCCTCGTGGGCTTCGTCGGCCCGGACGGGGTGGGCAAATCGACGCTGTTGGCCCTCTTGGCCGGCGCCCGGCGCTTGCAAGGAGGCGAGCTGCGGGTGCTCGGCCTCGACCCGTCCCGCCGGGCCGATCGCAGCCGGCTCGCCACCCGGGTCGCCTACATGCCGCAGGGGCTCGGGCGGAACCTCTATCCCACCCTCTCGGTGGCCGCCAATCTCGGCTTCTTCGCCCGGCTCTACGGCCTCGCTCCGGCCGATGCCCGGCGGCGGATCGACGTGCTGGCCCTCGCGACCGGGCTCGCTCCGTTCCTCGACCGACCGGCGGGCAAGCTCTCAGGCGGGATGAAGCAGAAGCTGGCACTCGCCTGCGCCCTCGTCCACGACCCCGACCTCTTGATCCTTGACGAGCCCACGACCGGCGTCGATCCGCTCTCCCGCCGCCGGTTCTTCGAGCTTTTGGCGGCGATCCGGGCCGGCCGGCCGGGGATGACGGTCTTGTTCGCCACCGCCTACATGGCCGAGGCGGAACGGTTCGACCGGGTCGTCGCCATGGATGCGGGCCGGATCTTGGGCGAGGGCCTGCCCGCCGAGCTCTGCGCGCGCACCGGGACCGCTCGGCTCGACGAGGCCTTCGTGGCCCTCCTCCCGGCCGAGCGGCGGCGCGATCATCGACAGGTCGACCGCCCCCCGCCGCGGCGGGGCGAGGGAGAGCGCCCGGTGATCGAGGCGCGCGACCTCACCAAGCGCTTCGACCGCTTCACCGCGGTGGACAGGGTCAGCTTCGCGATCGCACGGGGCGAGATCTTCGGGTTCCTGGGCTCGAACGGCTGCGGCAAGACCACGACCATGAAGATGCTCGTGGGCCTGCTCGAGCCCAGCTCGGGCGAAGCCTTCGTGCTCGGCGAGAAGGCCGGTGCCGACTCGCTCGCCGCCCGTCGGCGGATCGGCTACATGTCGCAGTCCTTCTCGCTCTACGAGGAACTCACCGTCCGCCAGAACCTCGAGCTGCACGCCGCGATCTACGGCCTTCCCACAGCCGAGCGGGAGCGCCGGGTGGCCGGGCAGCTCGAGCGCTTCGAGCTCCTGGCGATGGCCGAGCGCCGGCCGCCGGCGCTGCCCCTGGGCGTGCGCCAGCGCCTCCAGCTCGCGGTCGCGACCCTCCACGAGCCCGAGATCTTGATCCTGGACGAGCCGACGAGCGGGGTCGACCCGATCGCCCGCGACCGCTTCTGGGAGCTCTTGATCGCGCTCTCGCGCGAGCAGGGGGTGACGATCTTCCTTTCCACCCACTTCATGAACGAGGCCGAGCGCTGCGATCGGATTTCGCTCATGCACGCCGGTCGCGTCTTGGCGGTGGGCGAGCCCGGGGCGATCGCCCGGGCGCACGGCAGTGGCGATCTCGAGGCCGCCTTCGTGGCACTCTTGGCCGAAGCCGAGCATGCCGATCGACCCGCGGACAGCCCGGCCACCCCGATCCTGCTCCCCGACCCGCCCGCCGGCCCGGCGCCGGACCCCGGCTTCTCGTTCCTTCGCCTCGCGGCTTTCGCCCGGCGCGAGGCGGCTGAGCTCCTGGCCGACCCGATCCGCCTCGCCTTCGCGCTCCTGGGCCCGATCCTCCTCTTGCTGACGATGGGCTTCGGGATCTCCTTCGACGTCGAGAACCTCCGCTTCGCCGTGCTCGATCGCGACCGGACCCCCGAGAGCCGGGAAGTGGTCCGCGCCCTCGAAGGTTCGCGCTATTTCGAGCCCTCGGGCGAGGTCGCGAGCGTGGCCGAGGCGGATCGGCTGCTCGAAGCCGCCCGCGTCGCCCTCGTCCTCGCGATCCCGCCCGGCTTCGGCCGCGACCTCGCGGCCGGGCGGCAGCCCGAGCTCGCGGTCTGGCTGGACGGCGCCAACACCACGCGCGCCGAGACCGCCCGCGGCTACGTGCTGGGCGTGGTCGAGCGGGCCTTGCGCGACCTCGCCCCCGTCGAGCCGTCGGCGGCACCGTTCCGGCTCGAGACCCGCTTCCGCTACAACCGGGCCTTCCTCTCCTCGGCCGCCATCCCGCCCGGTGTGATGATGATGCAGCTCGTCATGATCCCGGCGATGCTCGCCGCCCTCGCGGTCGTGCGCGAGAAGGAGCTCGGCTCGATCGTCAACCTCTGGACCACACCCGCGACCCGGCTCGAGTTCCTGCTCGGCAAGCGGCTCCCCTACGTCGTGACGAGCCTCGTCAGCTTCGCCTCCTTGCTCCCGATCGTCCTTTTCGTGTTCGAAAACGCCTGCGCGGCGATCCGCTCGTGCTCGCCCTGGGCGCGCTCCTCTTCGTGACCGCGACGACCGGCTTCGGCCTCGTGGTCTCGGCTTTCGTCCGCTCGCAAATCGCGGCGATCTTCGCGACTGCCATCCTCTGCATGATCCCGACCGTCAATTTTTCGGGCATGCTCTACCCGATCGCGACCCTCGACCCGGTCTCCCGGGCGATCGGCGAGGCCTTCCCGGCGCTCTACTTCCAAAGGATCACCGCGGGCGTGATCAACAAGGGCTCGGGCGTCGCCTCGCTCGGGCCGGACATGCTCGCGATCGCCGGTTTCGTCCTCCTGTTCTGGACGCTCGCCGTCCTGCTCCTTCCCGAGCAGGAGCGCTGAAGCCGTGGCGCGCCTGCGGATCGTCTTCCGGCTCGGCCTCAAGGAGCTCTGGGCGGTGTTGCGCGATCCGGTGCTCTTGGGCCTCGTCGCCTACACCTTCACCCTCGCCATCGTCACGGTCGCCCGCGGTGTACGCACCGAGGTCCGCGACGCCGCGATCGCCGTGGTCGACCTCGACGGCTCCGCCCTCTCGGTCCGCCTCGCGCAGGCGTTCCTGCCCCCCTTGTTCAAGCCCGCCCGGGCGATCGGCCTCGAGGAGGTCGAGCGGGTCATGGAGCGCGGCGAGGCGACCTTCGTCCTCCTGATCCCAGCAGGCTTCGAGGCCGATCTCTTGGCCGGCCGCGGCCCCGAACTCGCGCTCATGGTCGATGCCACGGCGATGACGCTCGCCGGCAACGGAGCGGTCTATGCCCGGGCCATCCTCGAGCGCGAGATCGCCCACCTCCTCGGCCGCGAGGCCCGGGACGGGGCCGCGCCGATCCGCCTCGAGGTCCGCGCCCGCTTCAACCCGAACCTCGAGGCCGGCCAGTTCCTGGCCGTCACCCAGCTCGTCAACAACCTGACGATCCTCGCGATCGTGCTCGCCGGGGCGGCCGTGATCCGCGAGCGCGAGCACGGCACGCTCGAGCATCTCCTCACGCTCCCGCTCGGTCCCTTCGAGGTCGTGGCGGCCAAGCTGTGGGCCAACGGCCTCCTCGTGCTCGCAGCAGCCCTCCTCTCCTTGCAGGCCGTCGTCCGCGGCGTGCTCGGCGTGCCGATCGCCGGCTCGCTTCCCTTGTTCGCGGTCGGTGCCGGGATCTACCTGCTCGCGGTGACGGCCCTCGGGGTCATGCTCTCGACCGTGGCCACGACCATGCCCCGCTTCGGCCTTCTCTCGATCCCCGTCTTCGTGATCTTGAACTTGCTCTCCGGCGGCTTCACGCCCTTGGAGAGCATGCCGCGCTGGCTCCAGCTCCTCATGCAGCTCTCGCCCACGACCCACCTCGTGGCCTTCGCCCAAGGCGTCCTCTTCCGCGGGGCGGGCCTCGAGATCCTCTGGCCGCGCCTTCTCGCCATGGCCGCGATCGGCGCCGCCTTCGCGGGCTTCGCGCTGTTGCGCTTCCGCCGGACGATCGCCGCCGTGGTCTGAGCCTCGACAGGCCCGGCCGGGAGGGGCACCTTCGCCGTGCCCGGCCTTCGGACCAGCCGCATGAGCGAACGCCGCATCCTGATCCCGCATCTCGACGATGTCGGGATGTGCCACGGCGCCAACCGGGCCATGCTCGAGCTCTCGAAGGCGGGGGTGCTCACCTGCGGCTCGGTCATGGTGCCGTGCCCCTGGTTCCCCGAGATTGCCCAGGCTTTCCGGACCCGCCGCGACCTCGATCTCGGCGTGCACCTCACGCTCACGAGCGAATGGCAGGGCTATCGCTGGCGGCCTTTGACCGGGACCTCGCGCAAGGGCGGCTTGGTCGACGACGACGGCTACATGTGGCGCAACTGCGTGCTCCTGCGCCGCCACGTCGATCCCGGAGCGGCCGAAGAGGAGATGCGCGCGCAGATCGAGGCGGCGCTCTCCGCCGGCATCGAGGTGACCCATCTCGACACGCACATGGGAGCGGCGGCCGTCCCCGAGCTCGTCGAGATCTATCTCCGCTTGGGCCGTGCCTATCGCTTGCCGGTGCTCTTGCCGCGCGAGATCGCGAGCTATATCGACGTGTTGAAGCTCGGCGCGGTGCGCCCCGAGGACTATCGCCCGTGGCTCGAGGTGCTCGAGGCCGAAGGCGCCCAGTTCGTCGACCGCTTCCTCATGACCCCGGGTGTCCCCTCGGCGGAGGCCGATGCGACCTACCGCCGGCTGGTCGCCGAGCTCCGCCCCGGGGTGACCTTCCTCTCGCTGCACGCCAACGCGCCCGGCGACATCGAGACCATCGTCCCGGACCGGGCGCACTGGCGGACCGACGAGTACCGGATCCTGGGCGATCCCGCGTTCGCCGCGTTCGTCCACGAGCGGGGCGTCGAGCTCTCGGGCATGCGGGCGTTCCGGGCGCGGCTGCGGGCCGGTCGAGCCCCGTGACGGCGGACGCCGCCCGTGGCGATCCGCGGCTGGCCGAGGCGGCACGGCGGCTCCTCGGACACCTGCTCGCGGTATCCGGCCTGCCGGTCGCGGTGCGGCTGTGGGACGGCAGCCGGGTCGAGCCGCCGGACGGCCCGCCGGCGGGCACGGTGGCGATCAGCGGACCCGGTGTCCTGGGCGCGATCCTCGCCCGACCGAGCCTCGACACGCTGTTCCGTGCCTACGTGACGGGTGGGCTCGAGCCGGTCGAGGGCGACCTTCTGCGCTCGTTCGAGGCGATCGCGACGCGCAAACGCGCCCGCCGGCCGCGATGGCGGTCGGTACTCGCGGGCTTTCCGTGGGCGACGCTCGTTCCCCTCTGGCGCGCGCGCACGCGGATCCCGGCGATCGGCCACGCGCTGCCCGAAGGCGAACGGCCGGCGGGCAGCGGCCGAGCGACGGACGAGACGCTGATCCGCTTCCATTACGACGTCGGCAACGATTTCTACGCGCTCTTCCTCGACCCGGCGATGGTGTATTCCTGCGCCTATTTCCGCGACCCCGAGGGCGATCTCGCCACCGCTCAGCGCGACAAGCTCGAGCTCGTCTGCCGCAAGCTCCGCCTGCGCCCCGGCCTCCGGCTGCTCGACATCGGCTGCGGCTGGGGAGCGCTCCTGATCCACGCCGCCCGCCGGCACGGCATCGTCGGTCACGGTGTGACCCTGTCCGCCGCCCAGGCCGAGCTCGCCCGCGCACGGGTCGCCGAGGCCGGGCTCGCCGACCGGGTGACGATCGAGCTGCGCGACTACCGCGAGCTTTCCGGCACCTGGGACCGGATCGCCAGCATCGGCATGTACGAGCACGTGGGCATCGACCGCTATCCCGAATATTTCCGCAAGATCCGCGATCTCTTGGCCGAGGACGGCGTCTTCCTCAACCACGGCATCACCCGTCGCGCCAAGTCCGGCCCGCGCCGTTTCCGTCGGCCGAGCGCAAGCCGGCGGATCATCCTGCGCTACATCTTCCCGGGCTCCGACCTCGACCACATCGGCCACACGCTCGAGGTCATGGAAGACGCGGGCTTCGAGATCCACGACGTCGAGGGCCTGCGCCGGCACTACGCCCGGACCTGCCGGCTCTGGTACCAGCGCCTCGAAGCCGCCCGTGCGGAGGCCGAGCGTCTCGTGGGCGTCGAGCGCACGCGGATGTGGCGCGCCTACCTGGCTGGGGTGAGCGTCGGCTTCGCGCAGGGGCCGCTCCGCCTCTTCCAGGTCGTGGCGACCCGTCGCGGTGCCGCGGTCCTGCCCTGGACGCGCGACGACCTCTACACGGGCTGGCCCGCGGGCGGCGGAGGCTAGCCTTCCTCGAACTCGGCTTCGAGCGACAGCAGGAGAAAGCTCCAACTCTTGCCGTGGCCGTCGAGGTTGAGGCTCGCGTTCACCCCTCCCTCGAGCGCGTTCTCCATGACGAGGTTCACGCCCCCGAGATCCGGCAGTTCGAACAGCCGGATCGGCCCGCGCAAGAGCTTCGGGAAGGCCGCGCGCAGCCGCTCCGGGGCGACCGCGCGGAGGAGCGCCGGATAATGCCGCGGATCGTAGACGAACAGGCACACGTTGGAGGTGTCGCCCTTGTCGCCGGCGCGGGCATGCGCGATCGCGTGGAGGGGCAGCCGGCGGCTCATGCCTCGAGCACCTCCACCCGTGGGGTCACCCGTTCGCGCGCCAGGCTCGCCGAGGCGGTCGTGACCTGCGGCACGATCGTGCCGCGATAGCCCCCACCCCCCGCCGGGCCGCAGGTCAAGAGCGCTTCGACCTCCCAGAGCAGGAGTTCGGCCGTGGCCCGGTCGTCGGCGCGTAAGGCAGCGTGCAGCCGCACGTCCTCGCTCTCGGCCGGTTCGGCAAGAGCGGTCGCGTGGAGCGAGCGCAGGCCCACGAGGTCGATCCGCAAGGGGCCGGAAAAGCCGTGCACGGCGCGCATCCGCTCCTCCAGCACCGCACGGGCGAGGCGCGCCCGCGCCGCGGCGTTCGGCCCCGCGTAGGACACGCCCGCCTCGGCGAGGAAGCCGCCGTCGAAGCCGACCGTGACCTTGAGGGTCGAAGGCCGCGGCCGGCCGCGCGCGCCCGACACGCGCACGCGGTCGGGACCCACCTCCTCGATCCCCACGGTCGAGAAGTCGGCGACCACGTCGGGGGTGAGGTAAGCGGTCGGGTCGTGGACCTCGTAGAAGAGCTGTTCCTTGACGGTCAGCGCGTCGACCCGGCCGCCCGAGCCCGGCGTCTTGCCGATCACCGCGGTCCCGTCGGCGCCGACCTCGGCGAAGGGGAAGCCGCAGCGGGCGAGCTCCGGCACGTCCTTCTTGCCGGGGTCGGCGAAATAGCCGCCCGAGACCTGCATGCCGCATTCGAGCAGGTGGCCCACGAGCGTGCCGGCCGCGAGCTTCGGCCAGTCGTCGAGCGCCCAGCCGAAGCGCTCGACCATCGGCGCGAGGAACAGCGAGGGGTCGGCGACCCGGCCCGTGAGGATCACCTCCGCCCCGGTTTCGAGCGCCGGCAGGAGCTGCTCGACCCCGAGATAGGCGTTGGCGCCGACGAGCCCCGGCCGGTCGGCGAGCCGGCCACCTTCCCGGAGCGGGGTGTCGGGATCGAGCGCGCCGGTCACCTCGTCGCCCAGGAGGACCGCCACCCGGAGCCGGGCCAGGCCGAGTTCGCGGGCCACCCGCACGGTCGCTTCGCCGGCGGCCCGCGGGTTGGCCGCGCCCATGTTCGACAGGAGCCGCGTCCCGCGTCCCCGGCAGAGCGGCAAGAGCGCCCGCATCCGCCGCTCGAGGAGCGGGTTGTAGCCTTTGGGGGGATCGGTGCGGCGGTCGCGATGGGCGAAGGCGAGCGTCCGCTCGCCCAGGCACTCCAGCACGAGCCAATCAAGCGGGACCCGCTCGACGAGTTCCATCGCGGCGTCGAGCCGGTCGGAAGCGAAGCCGGCCCCGCAGCCGATCGCGAGCTCGGTACTGTTCGCTTCGCCGCTGCGCTGCACCATCGCGGCCGCACCCTGCCGCGCGCCCCGACCCCGCGCAAGGGCGGCGGCTTTCGCTGGAGGACCTCGCATGCACGACCGTGTGGGCCGCCGGTCCCTAGGTTCCGCACTGCTCGCGCTCTCGGCGCTCCTGGCCGGGCTCGGCTGGGCGCCGGTCGCCGTCGCGCTCGATCCCCGCTATCGCGACACGGACGGCGATCTCGTGGCCGATCCACCCGAGGACCCTGCCCGCTGGGTCGATCCCTCGACCCTCGTCTTCACCTACACCCCGGCCGAGGACCCCTCGCTCTACGCTCGCATCTTCGCCGAGCTCGTCGACCACTTGGCACGCCGGACCGGGCGCAAGGTCCAATTCCTGCAGGTGCAGTCGAACGCCGCGATGGTCGAGGCGATGCGCGCGGGCCGCCTCCACTTGGCGGGCTTCAACCCGGGTGCGACACCGCTCGCGGTGAATTGCGCGGGCTTCGTGCCCTTCGCGATGATGGCGGCCAAGGACGGCTCGTTCGGCTACCGGATGGAAATCGTGACCCATCCCGGAAGCGGCATCACGAAGGTGGAGGACCTGCGCGGCAGGACGCTCGCCTTCACCGCCGAGACCTCCAATTCCGGATACAAGGCACCCTCGGCCATCCTGCGCGACCGCTTCGGTCTCCTGGCCGGGCGCGACTACAGGCCTGTCTTCTCCGGCAAGCACGACAATTCGATCCTGGGCGTCGCCCACCGCGACTATCCGGCTGCGGCGATCGCCGATTCGATCCGCAACCGGATGATCGCCCGCGGCATGATCCGGGCCGAGGATCTGGTGGTGATCTTCCGCTCCGAGCCGTTCCCGACGAGCGCCTTCGGTCACGCCCACGACCTCCACCCCGAGCTCGCCCGGACGATCCGCGAAGCCCTGTTCGACTTTCCTTGGGAAGGAAACGAGTTCGCGCGGGAGTTCGCCAAGCACGACCCGCCGCTCGAGCGTTTCGTGCCGATCCGTTACGACGAAACTTATGCGATCGTGCGCGAGATCGACCGGGCCTTGGGTGTCCGTTACGAATGCCGCTGAGCCCGCGACGGCTCGCGGCTGATCGACAGACTGTCACGAGTTTGCCATCGATCGCTGCCAACGAGGCGTCGTCAGCGATCGAGAAGGACCCCCCGATGAAGACCCGCCGTTTCCTCGGTTTCGCGCTCGGGACCGCGCTGCTCCTCGGACTGGGCTCCCCGGGCTGGGCGATGGATCCCCGCTTCAAGGACGCGGACGGCGACCTCGTCGCCGACCCACCGAGCGACCCCAAGGACTGGGTCGACCCCTCCGTGCTGATTTTCGCCTACACGCCGGTCGAGGATCCCTCGGTGTACGCGAAGGTTTGGCAGGGCTTTCTCGAGCACATGGAGAAGGTCACGGGCAAACGCGTGCAATTCTTCCCGGTCCAATCGAATGCCGCCCAGATCGAGGCGATGCGAGCCGGCCGCCTGCACGTCGCCGGATTCAACACCGGTTCGACCCCGCTCGCGGTGAATTGCGCGGGCTTCGTGCCGTTCGCGATGATGGCCGCGAAGTCCGGCGAATTCGGCTACAACATGGAGATCATCACCTACCCAGGCAGCGGGATCACCAAGATCGAGGACATCAAGGGCAAGAAGATGGCCTTCACAGCCGAGACTTCGAACTCGGGCTACAAGGCACCTGCCGCCCTGTTGCGCGACAAGTTCGGCCTCGAGGCCGGGCGCGATTACGAGCCCGTGTTTTCGGGCAAACACGACAATTCGATCCTCGGGGTCGCCAACAAGGACTATCCGGCCGCCGCGATCGCCAATTCGGTGATGAAGCGGATGATGGCACGCGGCAACCCCAAGCCGGACCAGATCGTCACGATCTACCGGTCGGAACGCTTCCCGACCACGGCTTACGGCCACGTCTACAATTTGAAGCCCGAGCTCGCACAGAAAGTCCGCGAAGCTTTCTTCAGCTTCAACTGGGAAGGCAGCGAGCTCTTGAAGGAATTCGAGAAGTCGGATCCGCCCCAGGAGAAGTTCATCCCGATCACCTACAAGGAATATTGGCAGATCGTGCGCGACATCGACAAGGCCATGGGCGTCAAGTACGACTGCAAATGAGCGGTGACCCGGCACTTCGGGTCGAGGGGCTGGTCAAGCGCTACGAGACCGGCGAGGTGGCGCTCGAGGGCGTCTCGCTCACCGTATCGTCGGGCGAGATCGTGGGGCTGATCGGCCCCTCGGGTGCCGGTAAGTCGACCCTCATCCGCTGCGTCAACCGTCTGGTCGAGCCGACCGCCGGGCGGGTGTTCCTGGGCACCCTCGAGCTCACCGCACTGGGTGGGGCCGAACTCCGCCGGGCGCGCCGGCGGATCGGCATGATTTTCCAAGAATTCGCGCTGGTCGAACGGCTCACGGTCATGGAGAACGTGCTGTCGGGCCGGCTCGGCTACGTCTCCTTCTGGCAGAGCTTCACCCGCCGCTTCCCACCCGCCGACATCGAGCGGGCCTTCGCGCTTCTGGAGCGGGTCGGGCTCGTCGAGCACGCCGACAAGCGGGCGGACGCGCTGTCGGGCGGCCAGCGCCAGCGCGTCGGCATCGCCCGGGCGCTGGCCCAAGAGCCCGATCTCCTGTTGATCGACGAGCCGACCGCGGCCCTCGATCCCAAGACCTCGCGGCAGATCATGCGCCTCATCCGCGAGATCTGCGAGGAACGCCGCCTGCCGGCGATCATCAACATACACGACGTCGTCCTGGCCCAGCAATTCGTCGAACGGATCGTCGGCTTGCGTGCCGGGCAGATCGTCTTCGACGGCCCGGTGGAGGCGCTCGACGACGCTGCACTGACCCGGATCTACGGCGAGGAAGACTGGACGGCCGTGCGCCGCCGGGCGGCGGCCGAGGCGCGCCTCGACGCGCTCGACGAGGAGCGGCTCGAGGGGCTCGCTTGATGGCCGCGGCCGCCCGCCGTACCTGGCGTCGCCCGCCGCTGATCGCCGATCCGCGGCTGCGTTGGCTGGTTTACGGGGCTGCCCTCCTCTACCTTCTGCTCGCGACCTCGACCGTGGAGGTCGACTGGGTGCGGGTGTGGGACGGTCTCGGCCGCGGCTGGGCGTTTGTCCAGAGCTTCTTCCGCCCCGACTTCACTACCCGCGGCGCCGACATCCTGCGGGGGATGATCGAGAGCTTGACCATGACGGTGACGGCTACGGTGGCCGGCATCCTGGTCTCGGTGCCGATCGGGATCGGTGCTGCCCGCAACCTCGCGCCCTTGCCGATCTATTTCGTGTGTCGCGGCATCATCGCGCTCTCGCGGGCGCTGCAGGAAGTCATCGTCGCGATCTTCTTCGTGGCGATGTTCGGCTTCGGCCCGTTCGCCGGCTTCCTCACCTTGACCTTCAACACGATCGGCTTTCTGGCCAAGCTCTTGGCGGAGGACATCGAGGACATCGACGAAACGCAAGTCGAGGCGATCCGGGCGACCGGGGCCTCCTGGCCGCAGGTCGTGAACTGGGCCGTGCAGCCGCAGGTCATGCCGCGGCTCATCGGGCTCTCGCTCTACAGGCTCGACATCAACTTCCGCGAATCCGCGGTCATCGGCATCGTCGGCGCAGGCGGCATCGGTGCGACGCTCGAGACCGCGATGGACCGTTACGAATACGATTCGGCCGCCGCCATCCTGCTCTTGATCATCGCGATCGTGATGCTCGCCGAGTACAGTTCGAGCCACGTGCGCAAGTGGGTCCAGTGATGCCGCTCCTGCGCGCCGAGGACCGGACCTCCTGGCGGCACCGGACGCCGCGTGCGCAGCTCGCCCTCTGGTTCGGCTGGCTGGCGCTGGTGGCCCTCACGGTCTTCTCCTGGGAGGTGATGAACCGCGACACGATCTGGGCCTTCGTGGCCGACGCGCCGCGCCAGGCGGCCGACATCGGCACGCGCATGGTGCCGCCGCGCTGGTCCTATCTCGATGAGCTCTGGTGGCCACTCTGGGACACGCTCAACATCGCCACGCTCGGGACGCTGCTCGCCGTGCTGTTCGCCGTGCCGGTGGCGTTCTGTGCCGCGCGCAACACCACGCCGAGCGTGCTCCTTGTCCGCCCGGTGGCGCTTCTCCTGATCGTCGCTTCGCGCTCGATCAATTCCTTGATCTGGGGGCTCCTCCTGGTGGCGATCGTGGGCCCGGGCACACTCGCCGGCATCCTCGCGATCGCCCTCCGCTCGATCGGCTTCATCGGCAAGCTTCTTTTCGAGGCGATCGAAGAGATCGACCGAGCACCGGTGGAGGCGGTGACGGCGACCGGAGCCTCCCGCCTCCAGGTGCTCGACTACGCGATCGTCCCGCAAATTCTGCCGGCTTTCGCCGGGATCACGGTGTTCCGCTGGGACATCAACATCCGCGAATCGACCGTGCTCGGTCTCGTGGGCGCGGGTGGCATCGGCCTCAAGCTGCAGGCCTCGTTGAACACGCTCGCTTGGCCACAGGTGACCGTGATCCTCCTCGTCATCCTCGCGACCGTGGTCGCGAGCGAGTGGATTTCGGCCAAGGTCCGCCACGCGATCATCTGACCGGGCGCGCGCCCTGGGCCGCCCGGGCCGCGCCCCAGAATGCTCCCACGGCGGCGCGGATCTCGCGGTGCGAATGGTCGAGCCAATGGGTCGCCAAGGTGATCCGCGGCCGGGCGAAACCCGGCAGGAGGTTGCCGATCGCCTCGGGGCCGAAGCCACCCCGCCGCTCCGGCCGCAGCCAGGGGCCCGTGTCCGCCACGTAGAGGAGGAGCCGGCTGCGGCCGAAGCGGCGTTCCTCGACCGCTTCGACCGCGCGCCAGGGGAGCGGTCGGGCCAAGAGCTCGGGGATCCAGACCCCGTCCCGGTCGAGCACCGCCACCGGACGGCGATCGAGCAGGCAGAGCAGGCTCCGGAGACCGAAGCCACCGAACAGGATCGCCGCCGGCACGAGAAGGGCGACCGCTCCCTCCACACCGCGCAGCGCGTGCCAGGCGAAGAGGAGAAGGAGCCCCCCGCAGAGCGCGAGGTTGGCGGCGTGCGGGGCCCGGCCGTGGCGCAGCTCCAGCCGTTCGGCGCCGCTCATCCGCCCGGCTCCAACACGAGATGGGCGATCCGCCGCCGCTTCCAGGAATAGACGAGATGGACGAGACCGTCGGGATCCTCGTGGATCGAGGGATAGGAGAATTCCTGGCCCGGCTCGTTCTCGAGCTCGAGCACCGGTCGCCAGCTTCTGCCGTCCTCGGAGAGGCTCGCGACGAGCCGGTCGCGGCCCTGGGCACTCGGGTGGTGGACCAAGAGGAACCGGCCGCAGGCGAGCCGGCGGGCATCGAAGGCGGCGTTCGGATGGGCGAGGTCGGTCGCGCGCATGGTCGACCAGGTCTGCCCACCGTCCTCCGACCAGCTCTCGGCGATGAAACCCTGCTTGGTCCGACAGAGTGCCCGGATCCGTCCGCCGCCATGGTCGACGAGGGTGGCCTGGTTGGCCTTGAACCCGCCCGGCAGGCTCGTGAAGGGGTGGTTCAAGACCGCCACGCGGCGCCAGCTCCGGCCGCCGTCGTCGGTGCGCTCGATCTGGCAGCGCCAGCCGAACAGCTCGGAGGAGGAGCCGCACAGGAGCGCTCCCGAGGGCAGCTCGAGCGGGGCGTTCTTGACCGGCCCGAAGATCCCGTCCGG
>Ga0308391_1000037_pt1 | contig 45080 bp, 36 predicted proteins | sample Hotspr20Samplet1_FD_202363 | JGI IMG/M metagenome (GOLD analysis project Ga0308391, IMG submission 202363) | Hot spring phototrophic mat microbial communities from Octopus Spring, Yellowstone National Park, Wyoming, United States - 20050623_t1 ... | reverse complement strand
CTCGATCCGGCGGCCGGCCTCAAAGGACAGATACGTGTCGTTGGCCAGTTCCGGCTCCGCCCCGAAGAGGCGAATTGACGGGTGCAGGCTCTTGGCGGCAATCGAGCAGCCGGCGAGCAGCCCCCCGCCGCCCACCGGCGCGAGCAGCGCGTCCAGATCCGGGATATCCTCGACGAGCTCGAGCGCCGTCGTGCCCTGACCGGCGATTGTCCACGGATGATCGTAAGGCGGGACGAGTACGGCGCCCGTCTCCTCGGCGATCTTCCGGCCGATCGCCTCCCGGCTCTCGCGATAGCGGTCATAGGTGACGATAGTGGCGCCGTGAGCGCGCGTCGCCTCGACCTTCGAGCGCGGGGCATCGTGCGGCATCACGATGGTCGCCCGCGCGCCCGCGGCCTCGGCGGCGATCGCCACCGCCTGGGCGTGATTGCCCGAGGAATAGGTGACGATGCCGTGCTCTAGCTCCTCGCGGCTGAGCGAAAAGATGAAATTCGAAGCGCCGCGAATCTTGAACGATCCGCCGCGCTGGAAGTTCTCGCATTTGAAAAAGGCCGCCAGGCCCGCCTCGGCGTTGAAGCTGCGCGAGGTCATCACCGGGGTGCGGTGCGCAATGGCGCGGATGCGCGCCTGGGCGGCGCGAATGCTCGCCAGATCGATGTGTAATTCCGGGTTCAATAGCCCAGCCTCTTGTTCACCAGGTTCCGCAACGGCTGCCCGTTGCGGAACCGTTCGAAGTTCTCCAGAAAGACCTCCATGGCCGCCTCCTCCCAGCCGGGGGTGTGGTCGGCGCAGTGCGGCGACAGCAAAACGTTTCTGAGCCGGTAGAACGGGTGGCCCGCCGGCAGCGGCTCTTGGTCGAAGACGTCGAGCGCCGCGCCGCGAATGCGGTTCGCCTCAAGCGCCCGGATCAGGGCCTCCTCGACGACGGTCGGCCCGCGTCCGATGTTAATGAGCACGGCGGTGGGCTTCATGGCCCGCAGTTCCGCCTCGCCGATCAGGCCTCGGGTCTCGGGCGTCAGCGGCGCGGCGATGACGACGTAGTCCGAGCGTGCCATCAGCTCGTTGAGGCGCTCGACCGGAAGGACCTCCTCGGCATAGGGATCCCACTCGCTCAGTTCCGGCCTTCGCCGCACGGCCAGCACCCTCATGCCGAAGTCGCGGGCGCGCGCCGCGACGGCATGGCCGATGTCGCCGTAGCCGACGATGCCCATGACCTTGCCGAACAGCTCCTCGACGTCGAAGCGTTCCCAGACGCCCGCCTCCTGTTGCGCCACCATCCGGCGGAAGTCTTTCGCGAAGAAGAGAGCGGCGCCAATCGCGAATTCCGCCAGCGAACGGCTAAAGACGCCGCGCGAGTTCGTCAGCGGCGCCGGCGACTCGACCAGTTCGCGAAACAGATACTCATTGACGCCCGCCGAAAGCGAATGCACCCACTCGAGGCGCTTCGCCAGCCGGAAAACGGCCTGAAGAATCTCGCGCCGTGCCTCCCGGCCGAGCAGAACATGCGCCTCGGGCGCCGCCTCTCCGAGCGCCTCCACGGTCTGGCCCACCGTCACGGTGACCTCCTCCGGCAGTCGCTCGAGCAGGCGAAGCACGGGCGCCGCGGGATCGGAGACGACGATGAGGCGAAGCTCTCGCACTGCTTACAATCCCATCACCTGAAAGCCGGCGTCGACAAAGATGATGTTGCCGGTCACTCCGCGGCCGAGGTCGCTCGCCAGGAATACGGCTGTGTCGGCGACCTCGGCCGGGTCGGTATTTCTTCTAAGCGGCGCCCGTTCGGCCACGGTGTCGAGAACCTTGATGAAGTCCTTGACGCCCCGGGCCGAAGCAGTCTTCACGGGCCCGGCCGAGATGGCATTGACGCGAATGTTCGAGGGGCCCAGATCGCTCGCCAGGTAACGGACCGCCGCCTCGAGCGCGGCCTTGGCCACGCCCATGACGTTATAGTTTGGAACCACTCGCGAAGCGCCGAGGTAAGTAAGCGTCACGATGGAGCCCCCCTGCCGCATCAACGGCGCCACCGTGCGCGCCACAGCGACCAGCGAATAGGAGCTTACCTCCTGCGCCAGCAGATAGCCCGAACGCGACGTTTCCACAAAAGGCCGGCTCAGATCCTCGCGGGTGGCGAAAGCAATGCTGTGGACGACGCAATCCAGACCGGGCAGCGACTCCCCTAGAGCCGCTCCCAGCCGCTCGAGCTCGCTCTCCTGGGTGACGTCGCAGCCGAGCACCAGCTCGGCTCCAAGCTCCGCCCCAAGTTCCTCGACGGTGCTCCTCTGGCGTTCTCCCTGGTAAGTGAGCACCAGGCGCGCACCCTCCCGGCGAAACGCCTGGGCGATCGCATAAGCAAGACTCCATCGGTTGGCGACCCCGAGGATCAGGGCCGTCTTCGCATCGAGCAAGCCCGGCATGAACCGGTCATTTTACCGCAGCGCCCGCGAGCGGCCTCCGAGCTCCTCAGTCGATCGCCAGCGTGATCGTGCCTTCCATGTAAAGGACGGCCTCGCCGGCCATCGTCACCCGTTCGCCCAGGTGCCGGCAGACAAGCTCCCCGCCGCGCCGGGAGAGCTGGCGCGCCAGGAGCCGGGATCTGCCGAGACGCTGCGCATAGAACGGAATCAGCGTGCAGTGCGCCGAACCGGAGACCGGATCTTCGTTGATGCCGTAAGCGGGAGCAAAGAAACGCGAGACGAAGTCCGCCTCCTCGCCGGGCGCTGCGACGATCACCGGCGTCCCAAGATCGGCGAGCGCGCAGAAATTCGGCCGCAATCGGCCGACGGCCTCCTCGTTTTCGTAAGTGACCAGCAAGTAATCGGCCTTGAGCACCTCGATCGGCTCGCCTCCGAGCGCCTCGAGCAGACCCGCCGGGGGCTCGCAAGGCTGGGGCGGTTTCGCCGGTAAGTCGAGCACCAGGAGCCGGCCTTCGCGCGTGGCGGCAAGCTCGCCGCTCAGGGTGTCGAAAACGATTCGTTCGGCCTCCGGCTCGAGGCGATTGAAGATGACGAAGGCCGCAGCCAGAGTGGCGTGGCCGCACAGCTTCACCTCGACTTCGGGCGTGAACCAGCGCAACCGGTACCGTTCGCCCTGGCGTACGAAAAAGGCGGTCTCCGAGAGATTGTTCTCGGCGGCAATCGCCTGAAGCAGCTCCTCGGGAAGCCAAGACTCAAGCGGGCAGACCGCAGCCGGATTTCCGTGGAACCGCCGGCCGGTGAAGGCGTCCACCTGGTAGATGGGGATCCGCATGCTTTCCTCAGTGTAGATGGAGACCCGGCGGTATACTACACACTTGACAATGAAGCGCTACCTCGCATTCGACCTCGGCGCCGAGAGCGGCCGCGCCATGTTGGGCTCGATCGGCGACGGCCGCCTCGAACTGGAAGAGCTGCACCGCTTCCTGAACATTCCGGTCCGCCTGCCGACTGGGCTGTACTGGGATACGTTTCGCCTCTGGCACGAGATCCAGCAAGGCATGCGGATCGCCGGCCGGGAACGCAAGCTGAGCCTGGACGGCGTGGCGATCGACACCTGGGGGGTGGATTTCGCCCTCCTTGGCGCCGACGGCGCCCTGGTGGACAATCCGCGCCATTACCGCGACAGCCGCAACAACGGCATGGTGGAGCGGCTTTGCGCCGCCGTCCCGCGCCGGGAGATCTTCGCCCACACCGGCATTCAATTCATGCAGCTCAATTCGCTGTGCCAGCTCTATGCGATGAAGCTCGCCGGCTCGCCGGCGCTCGAGCTCGCCGCCCGGCTGCTGTTCATGCCGGATCTGTTCAACTACTGGCTCACGGGGCTTCAGAAGGTCGAGGTTACCATCGCCAGCACCTCGCAGTTCTACAACCCGGCCGAGCGCCGGTGGGCGACAGAGCTGTTCGAGCGGCTCGGACTTCCGGTGCGCATCCTGGCCGAGATCGTCGAGGCGGGCACGCTGCTCGGCCCGATTCGTCCCGAAGTGGCCGAAGAGACCGGGCTCGATGCCGGGACGCCTGTGTTCGCCACAGCCTGCCACGACACCGCCTCGGCCGTAGCCGCGGTGCCGGCGCAGGGGGACGGCTGGTGCTACATCAGTTCCGGCACCTGGTCGCTGATGGGCGTCGAGCTCGATCAGCCGCTCATCAACGACTCGGTGCTCGCCTACAACTTGACCAACGAGGTCGGCGCCGCCGGCAAGATTCGCCTGCTCAAGAACATCGCCGGCCTTTGGCTGCTTCAGGAATGCCGCCGCGCCTGGGCGCTCGAGGGCAACAAATACAGCTACGCCGAGCTGGCGGAGATGGCAGGCGCCGCCCCGGCCTTCCGCGCCGTCATCGATCCGGACGCCTTCCTGCAACCGGGGCGCCTCCCCGAGCGGATTGCCGACTACTGCCGCAAGAGCGGCCAGAGGGTGCCGGACGCGCCGGGTTCGATGTGCCGCTCGATTCTCGAGAGCCTGGCCCTGCGCTATCGTCAGGTGCTCGAAGGCGTCGAGGCGTTGCTCGGGCGGAGGATCCGCGTAATCCACATTGTCGGGGGCGGCTCGCAGAACCAGGTGCTCAACCAGTTCGTGGCCGATGCGACGGGCCGGGAGGTGATCGCCGGGCCGGCCGAGGCGACCGCGGCGGGCAACGTCCTGATCCAAGCGATGGGATCCGGGCTGCTCGGCGGGCTAAGCGAGGTACGCGAGGTCGTCCGGCGGTCGTTCCCGTTGCGCCGTTTCGAGCCCCGTCACACGGAGGCCTGGGACGAGGCGTACGCCAGGTTCGAGCGGCTGCGCGCGGCCGCGGGCAGCGCCTGAGGGGGCGGGCAGTTCGCGGCGATGCCCCATGGTGGGTGAGTCTTCCGCATTTGGGTGTGGGATTCTCCCCACCCACCGCCCCGGGCGCGATGAAACCACAATGAAATCAATCGATTCAGTTTGGCACGTCAAATGCCCTTATGTTTGGCAACAATAAGTCGTCATTGACTTAGTAGCATCCCCGGCGGCGAGACCCAGCTCGCCGCTTGCCCCTCCGAACGGGCCTCGGCTTCCCCTCCCCGAGGCCCGTTGTCCTTTTGCGGAGCGCGTCGCGCGCCCACCCGTGGCGCGACGGATGCAATCATGTGAGGGTGTGGCCTTTCATCCTGTCTCAGCGTGCGCCGTTTTTGGCCGGCCTCCTCGCGCTGGTTGCGATCGCCGGCTGCGGAGGCCGGAAGGAATCTGCTGAGTCAAGCCGCTCGCCGATGAAGCAGCGTTTGGACAGGTATGCGGTGGTGCGCCTGGAGGCGGATCTGGGCGGCCTCACCGAGAGAGAGCGCCAGATGATCCCCCTGCTCATAAACGCTGCGAAGGTCATGGACGAGCTGTTTTGGCTGCAAGCCTACGGCGACAAGCTGACGCTGCTGGCCAAGGTGACCGATCCCGACGCCCGCCGTTACGTGGAGATCAACTACGGGCCCTGGGACCGCCTGGAAGCCAACGCCCCGTTTCTTGAGGGCTTCGGGCCGAAGCCGCCGGGCGCTAACTTCTACCCGCCGGACATGACAAAGGAGGAGTTCGAGGCGGCCGTCACCAAAGCCCCCGACGGCGGCAAGCAGCTCAAGAGCCTTTATACGCTCGTACGCCGAGACGCCGCAGGCGCCCTCATCGCCCAGCCTTACCACCAGGCCTACGGTTTGCTGCTCGAGGTGGCGGCGCGCAATCTGCGCGAAGCGGCCAAGCTCGCCGAGGATGCCGGTCTGAGACGGTACCTGGAGCTGCGCGCCGAGGCGCTCCTGACCGACAACTACCAGCCGAGCGACCTGGCCTGGATGGACATGAAGACGAACACGATCGACATCGTCATTGGGCCGATCGAGACCTATGAGGACCGCCTGTTCGGCTACAAAGCCGCTTACGAAGCCTTTGTCTTGGTGAAAGACAAAGAATGGAGCCGGCGCTTGGCGAGGTACGCCGCCCTGCTCGGCGAGCTCCAGCGGGGCTTGCCGGTGCCCGATGCATACAAAAAGGAGACCCCCGGGGCGGCGTCGGACTTGAATGTCTACGACGCGATTTACTACGCCGGAGATTGCAACGCCGGGACCAAGACGATCGCCATCAACCTGCCCAACGACGAAGAGGTCCAGCTCAAGAAAGGCACGCGCCGGCTGCAACTCCGCAACGCCATGCGCGCCAAATTCGACAAGATCCTGGCGCCGATCGCAGACGTCCTCATTGCGAGCGATCAGCGGCCGCGCATCGGCTTTGACGCCTTCTTCGCCAACGTGATGTTTCACGAGGTGGCCCACGGGCTGGGAATCAAGCGCACCCTCGACGGCAAGACCACCGTTCGCGAGGCGCTCAAGGACGCATACTCGGCGCTCGAGGAGTGCAAGGCGGACGTCTTGGGGCTGTACATGATCGGCCGGCTCGCTGCTCGCGGGGAGCTGGAACGGGCTGATCTGCTCGATTACTATGTCACGTATCTGGCAGGCATCTTTCGCTCGATTCGCTTCGGAACATCGAGCGCGCACGCGGTCGCCAATCTCATCGCGTTCCGCCACCTGTACGAGGCGAAAGCGGTCGTGCGCGAGTCGGAGGGCGTCTGGCGCGTGGATGCCGGCCGCTTCGAGGGCGCGATTGCGGACCTCGCGGGGCGGATTCTGCGCCTCCAGGGCGACGGCGACTATCTGGCGGCGGCGAACTTTCTCAAAGAGATGGGCGTCCCCCATCCGGCGCTCGAGACCGACCTCAAGCGCCTGGCCGCCGCTTCGATTCCCGTCGATATCGTTTTCGAGCAGGACTGAGGCGGCGCCTCAGCGCGGCCTCGCCCTTTCGCGGACATGCTCGGGCACTGCCGGCCTGGCGCCCAAATGGTTGAACTCTTCGCCGAAGCGAAATCCGTGCTTGCGGCCGATCTCGGCGGCGAGCTCCTCGGCGAAGGCGCGCGCAAGGTTCGCCGCCGCCTCCGGGGTCAGTTCTTCGGGGAGTTTGCCGCGGCGCCCAGCCGCCCGCAGGCGCTCGCGCGTCTCCACGGCATAGCGGTGGTTGGCGGTCTTCAGTTCGCTGATGGCGCGCAGCTTGATCTCGATCGTCCGGGTGATGTCCACCGCTCGGAGGGAGGCCGGCCCCTCGCCCCCTTCCCGCGGCCGGTAGGGGCGGTGAGGGCTGTAAAAGTAATACTGGCGCGGCGCGTAGCCGGGGTAGCCGATATAGGTCATCTCCTGAAGAAAATAACTTCCGCCGCCGTAGGGCGCCTCTTCAGCCATGCGCCCGACCCAGTAAGTATCCTTGTCGTCCAGATAGTGTATGTACCAGTCGGGAAGGAACAGGATCTCCGGCTTCCAGACGCGGAACATCGTCATCACGTGGTTGCGCAGCTCGCTGGTGGAGATTTGCCCGAACTCCCCGCTCGGATAGCCGAGATGCAACACCTCTTTCACGCCGAGAACCTTGGCGGCGCGCTCGCCGTCGGCTTTGTTGGCCAGGCGAGCTCGCGCCGGCGCGAGTCCCACGGCGTCTTTGTCTTCACTGCCGAACAGGAGAACGTAAACGGAGCGCCCCTCGGCGATCATCTGCGCCAGCGTGCCGCCCGCCCCGTACAGGTAGTCCCGCGAGCTCGCCGCCACCACCATCACCGGGCCGGGCGTTTGGGCGACGCCGGCGGGCGCCGCCAGCCACAGCGCCAGGACTCCAACCGCCGCCCTCATTTCTTCACCGCCCGCTCGAGAACATAAGGGGGGATCGGCTCCCGCGGACCGACGTAGTTGAACTCCTCGCCGTACTCGAACCCGTGGCGGCGGCCGATGGCGCGCGCCAGCTCCTCTACCAGCGAGGCGGCCAGCCGTCGCGGCGCCTCCTCGTCGCCTGGCTGCAACGGGAGGCCGACCTCGAGCGCCAGAGCCCGGTTCCTGGTCCGCAGCATGCCGATCGCGAATCGTTTCGCCAGGATGGTTCGCGCGATGTCGATGCCGATGAAGCGCGAGGCCTCCTCGCCGCCCTCCCCGGGCCGATAGGGCCGCTGGGCGGCATAGAAGTACACCTCCGGGACGCTGTACGGCTTCAGTCCCATGCGGGCTAACTGGGGCGAGAACATCGCTCCGCCGCTGTAGCCCCAGGCCTCCTCAGCCATCTTGCCCACCCAGTACTGGTCCCAGTCCGCCTGGTAGTGGACGTACTGGTCCGGAAGGAAGATCTTGACGGGCCGCAAGTGGCGAATGAGCGCGAACAGTTGCTCGCGCATCTCCGTGCTGGAGATATGGCCGAGCTCGCCGCTCTTGTGCGACAGGTAGATCGTGTCGCGGAAACCTAACAATTCGGCCGCCTCCTGCGCCTCCTCGACATTCAACCATCGTGCTTCGGCCGGCCCCAGGCCCGCCGGTGCGGCCTTTTCGTCGTTGCCGAATTGGGCCACGTAGACCTGGTAGCCGTCGAGCGCCAGGGCGGCCAGCGTCCCTCCGGCGCCCCAGAGATAGTCGCCCGAGCCGGCCGTGACCGTCAGCACGTTCAGGTTCTCCTGGGCGTTCAGGGGCGCCAGCAGTCCGGTCAAACCGGCCAGGGCCCACCATCGCAGGCTGCGCATGTCGGGTTGGTGATAGATTCTATCGCAAGCCGAGGCGACGGGGGGCGCGCGTTTTAATATAAAAGTTCGAAGCATTATGGGGCTCCGGCTCGCCGCGACGGTTGTCTGCTTTGCCGGTCTTGGCTCGGCCCTGGCCGCGCCGCTGCCCCTAATCGAGCTGCCGCCGGGCAAGACCTTCCTGGCGATCCTGCCTCACCACGACGACCACACCCATGAGTACGGTTTCGGCGGGCTGATCGCGCGCCTCATCGACGAGGGCTACCAGGGTCGCTACGTACGCGTCACCAACGATGAAAAGGACGGGCCCTACGGTTGGGGCGAGAACGATCTGGTCAACGAGCGGGAGACGCTCGAGGCCGTCCGCGCGCTGGGGATCGAAGAGGTGATCAGCCTGAACTGGCGCAACGATCACATGGATTCGATTCCGCACACGGATCTGCGGGCCCAGTTCATCCTGCTTGTGCGCCGCTACCGCCCTGACATCGTGCTCTCCTACGACCCCTGGGGGCACTACGACCGCAATCCGGACCATCGGAAGGTCTCGCGGGCGCTCGCCGACGCTCTCGCCCTGGCCGGTTATGCCGGCGTCCATCCAGAACACCTGGCGGCGGGTTTGAAACCGCACCGCGTGCCGTTTGTCTTTTACGCCCAACGTTTCGACTACGGCAAAGGACACGAGCCCAACGTGGCGGTGGCGCTCACCGAAGACCAGGTGGCCCGGAAGGCTCGCGCCTACTGGTTGCACCGCAACGTTCGCGTGAATCCGGCAAGCGCTCGCGCCATCCGGGAGGCGCTCGACGCTCGCGGCTTGCGGGTACCGGAACTGGAGGGGCTTTCCGACGAGGAGGCGACCATCCGGATCCAGGAGTGGCGCATGCGCTGGATCTCGGCCCTGCGGGGTCGCCAAACCGGCGTGCCGTTCGCCGAGGTCTTCTACTTCGTCGGCGAGTGGGATCATTTGCCGGGGCTCAAAGACTACTTGCGCGAGAACGTACGACCGAAATGAGACATCTGGCTCTGCTCGCCTTGCTGGTGCTCGAGGCCGCCGCGGCGCCCCTGCCCGCTGTCAAGCTGCCGCCGGGCAAGGTCTTCCTGGTGATCCAGCCGCATCATGACGATCACACCACCGATTACGGCTTCGGCGGGCTCATCGCGCGCCTGGTGGACGAGGGCTGGCGCGGCATCTACATCCGCGCCTCCAACGACGAGAAGGACGGGGCCCACGGCTACCCGCTGAACGATCTGATCAACCTGAAAGAGTGTCTGGAGGCCTGCCGCATCCTCGGCATCGAACGCGTGCACAGCCTGAACTGGCGCAACGACTATATGGATCCGATCCCCACCCAGGAGCTGCGCGCGCAACTGGTGCTGCTGATTCGCCTCTACCGACCCGATCTCGTGCTCGGCCACGACCCGTGGGGCCATTACGACCGCAACCCCGACCACCGCAAAGTCGCCTGGGCGATGGCTGAGGCGGTCTGGATGGCCGGCTATGCCGCCGTGCACCCGGAGCACCTGGCCGCGGGGCTGAAACCCCACCGTGTCCCCTATCTGTTCTTGAAGGCGCGCGTGGACTACGGGCGCGGACACGAGCCCAATGTCGTCGTCGAGTTGAACGAAAGCCAGGTGGCTCGCAAACAGAAGGCTTACTCGGCGCACCGAAATGTCTATGCCAGCCCGGCGATGGCTCGCGCCGTTCGCAAGCAGCTCGCTGCGGAGGGGCTCGTGGTGCCCGAGCTTGAAGGGCTCAACGATCAGGAGGCGGCTGTGCTCATCGAGGAGTGGTACATGGAGTGGATCTCGCGCAAGCGGGGCCAAGAAAACGGCTTGCGCTACGGCGAGGTTTACTGGTTCCGGGACGAGTTCGATCACCTGCCCGGACTCAAAGACTACATTCGGGAGAACGCCGTCCGGCCATGAGAAGACCTGCTTGGTTGCTTCCTATTGCCGCACTCGCGCTCGCGCTCGAAGGCGCCGCCGAGAAGACCGTGCTGGTCATCACAGCCGACCAGTCCGATTACGTTCTCGCCGCCGGCGGAACCATCGCCGCAATGATGGCTGAAGGCGCAACCGGCTACCTCATCCGCGTCACCAACGACGAGAAGGACTCCTGGGACCTGACGCCGGAGGAGACGGCGCGGCGCGCCCGGCTGGAGAGCGAGGAGGCGGCGCGCATCCTGGGTTTGCGGGAAGTGATCTCGCTCGGCTATCGCGCCGGCGAACTCGGCGGCGTCTCGCCCACCGAGCTGCGCGATCGCCTCATGTTCTACATCCGGCTCCACCGGCCCTCCGTTCTCTTCATCCCGAATCCCTATGCGCACTACGTGGAGGTGCTCGATCGCTTCTACACCGGCCAGGCCGCCGAGGAGGCGCGCCGCGCCGCGACGCTTGAGAACTTCCAGCCGCCTTACACCGTAGCCGGGCTCAAGCCGCACTTTGTGCCGGAGCTTTACTATTACGCTCAGCCCGTCGATCCTCGGCGCCGCGAACCGGAAGGTCCTCCGACCTTCGTCCCTCAGCCAAAAGTCGTCGACATAAGTAAAACCATCGACCGAAAGCTGCGCGCCGCCAAGGCGCTTAAGACCGCCAATTACAGCCTGGCCATGCGGATTCGCGAGCGGCTGGAGCAGACGAGTCGGCGCCTACCGCTTCTGGATACGGTGAACGAGGCGGCAGTGGAGAGGCTGGTGGAGATCAACGTGCGCAAGCTCGGCGAGATCGGCGCGCAGGGCACCGGCTTCCGCTACGCCGAGGAGTTCCACTACGCGGGCCCGGACTACCGGATCCCGTCGAGCTACCGGGACTGAAGCGCGTCCTTTGCTGCGGACACGCCTGCGGAGTCTGCCGGCGCCGCCGGCCGCCAGTCTCGCTTGAACTTCGGGCCGAAGTGTGCCATCGTCTCAGGAGAGATGAGTAGCACCGACACCTCTGCCGCCCGCACGCTTAAGCCCGTTGCCGCTCCCATGCGCTGGCCGGTTGTCGTACTGTTGGCCCTCGGGATGGTCATCGCCTATTTCGACCGTGTGAATCTCACGACGGCTATCTCCCCGATGGCCGAGCAGTTCGGCTGGGACAAGGCGCAGCAGGGCCTGGCGCTGTCTGCTCTCTTTTGGACCTACACCCTGTTTCAGATCCCGTCGGGTATCTTGGTGGATCGGTTCGGGGTGCGTACGCCCTATCTGATCGGCTTCCTGCTGTGGAGTCTGGCTTCGGCGGCGACCTCGCTGGTGACCGCGCTGTCGGGCCTGGTGGCCATGCGCCTTCTGGTCGGCCTGGGCGAGTCGGTCGTCACCCCGGCCAGCATGCGCTACATCCGACTTCATTTCGATGAGCGGGAGCGCGGGCTCGCTGTGGGGCTCTACATGACGGGCACCAAGCTCGGACCGGCGCTCGGCCTGCCGTTATGCGCGTATCTTGTCGCGGCGTACGGCTGGCAAGTGATGTTCATCGTCATCGGTCTGGCGAGCCTCGTCTGGCTGGTGCCGTGGATGCTCTGGGTGAAAAAGGACGACATCGCCGCGCTGCCCCGCCCGCGAGAGGCGTCGGCGGCGACCGGAAGCCTCCAGCGCGTCTCGGCCGGGGAGATTCTCCGCAGCCCGGTCATCTGGGGCGTCATCCTCGGCACCTACTGCTACATGTACTTCGTCTACTACTGCATGACGTGGATGCCCCTGTACTTTAAGGAGCGGCACGGCATGTCCCTCACCGAGATGGGCTGGTACAGCGGCATGGCCTTCGCCGGCATGGCCATCGTGGGGACGCTCGCGGGAGCGGCGGCCGACTGGGTGATCCGCCGCGGCTACGACCCGATCAACGTGCGCAAAGGCTTCACCATTGCGGGCTTCATCTTGGCAGCCACGCAGACCGTCGGCGCTTTCAGCGACTCCGTCAACGTCGCGGTCTTCTTCGCCGTCTTTGCTCTGTGCGGGCTCGGTCTGGCCATGCCCAACTACTGGGCCCTCACGCAGACGCTGATCCCCGGCGGCAGCATCGCCATGGTCGTCGGAATTCAGAACACCGCGGCGAACCTGGCCGGTATTGTCGCGCCCTGGCTCACCGGGTGGCTGGTGGAGACGACCGGCAGCTTCGATGCGCCGATCAAGTTCATCGGGGCATGGCTGTTGCTCGGCGTGCTTTCCTACCTGATTCTCGTGAGGCGCAAGTACGCGCCGAGGCCGGTTTAGCCGCTGCGGAGTCGCCGCTGCTCCATCAAGGTCTCGGCGAGCGCACGCGCGGCATTGTTGACCATGGCGCCGTCGGAGCCGCAGGCCAGGAAGCGGAAGCCCAGCCCGTGGAATCGCGCGAAGTCCTCCGGCTTGGGCATTAGCACGCCGGTGGCTTTGCCATGTCGGGCCGCGGCGGCAGCCGTTCGCTCGAGCGCCGCCTGAAAGCGCGGGTGATCGAACTCGCCCAGGATGCCCAAGCTCATCGATAGATCGAGTGGGCCGATGAAGAGCACGTCGGCGCCGTCGACGGCGGCGATCTCCTCGACATTGTCCAGCGCCTCGGCCGTTTCGATCTGCAAGACGCCGAGCAGCACGTCCTTCGAGGAGGCGACATAGCGGCGGAAGCTCACCCCGAACTCGCAGGCGCGGTTCATCGAGGCCACGCCCCGGACCCCCAGCGGCGGATAGCGCAGCGCCGCCACGCAGGCGCGCGCCTCCGGCGCGGTATTCACGCGCGGGAACATGATGCCGTGAGCGCCCAGGTCGAGCACCCGGTGCGCCCGCTGGCGCTCGTGCGATTCGACGCGGATTACCGCCGCCGCCGGCGTGTGCTCGAGCGCTTGCAGTTGGTGCAGAATGTCGGCCTCGGTGCCCGAGCCGTGCTCGATGTCGATCACCACGAAGTCGAAGCCCGCCTTACCCACCATCTCCGCCGTCAAGGAGGAGCCGAGGTTCAAAAAGCAGCCGAGCAGCGTCTGACCCGCACTGAGCCGTTCTCGCAGATTCTTCATGTCGCAGTTTCCTGTCAAGGGGCGTTAGAGCCTGCCTGCTCATTCTAGCGGAGCGTTTCAGTCGGCGGGGCGTTGCTATGCTGAGAGTAATCTCGTGATCGTCGAAACGCGCTACGTCCAGTTCGACTCGCTTCCGCTCGACTGCGGGGCCACCCTCGCCCCGGTGGACGTGGCCTATGAGACGTACGGCGAACTCAACTCGGACAAATCGAACGCCATTTTGATCCTCCACGCCTTCACCGGGGACGCCCATGCCGCCGGCATCAGCCGGGAGACCGGCCAGCCCGGCTGGTGGGATTCCATGATCGGACCGGGAAAGGCCTTCGACACCGACAAGTACTTCGTCATGTGCACGAACGTTTTGGGGGGCTGTCGCGGCACCACCGGGCCGAGCTCGATCAACCCGGCCACCGGCAAACCGTACGCGCTGGACTTCCCCGTGATCACCCAGGCCGACATGGTGCGCCTCCAGAAGAAGTTTGTCGATTACCTGGGCATCGAGCGGCTGCTGGCGGTGGCGGGCGGTTCCATGGGCGCGATGCAGGCCCTCCAGTGGGCCGTCGACTATCCCGAAGCCGTCGCCGCGGCCATCCCCATCGCCGGCACCTGGCGCCACAGCGCCCAGCAGATCGCCTTCAACGAGGTAGGCCGGCAGGCCATCATGGCCGATCCGGACTGGAACGGAGGGAATTACTATGGCGGTCGCCCCCCGGCGCGCGGCCTGGCGGTGGCGCGCATGATCGGCCACATCACCTACATGAGCGACGAATCGATGCGCGAGAAGTTCGGCCGGCGCCTGCGCGGCAAGGACAGCTTCGGCTTTCACTTCGACATCGACTTCGAGGTGGAAAGCTACCTGCGCTACCGCGGCACGAAGTTCGTCGACCGCTTCGACGCCAACTCCTACCTCTACATCACCAAGGCGATGGACTACTTTGACATCACCAACGGGCGGGGTTCGCTGGTGGCGGCGCTCGAGAAGGTGACCGCACGCTTCCTGGTGATCAGCTTCACTTCCGACTGGCTCTATCCGAGTTATCAGTCCCAGGAGATCGTCAACGCGCTGCGCAGCCTCAATCGAGACGTCACCTATTGCGAGCTCACCTCCAACTACGGCCACGACGCCTTCCTGGTGGATGTCGCCGAACAGACCGAAGTGGTTCGCGGTTTCCTCGCCAGCACCTTTCGCGAGGTCAGCCGCCGCACGTCGCGGCGAGCCGGCGGGCCGCCTCCGGCGGTATCATAAGCTCTTCATGACCGTCGAGGACCGCGCTGTCCAGCCCGTCCCCGCCAAAAGCGCCGCCCAGCCGTTTCATCGGGGCCCGTTCGTGCGCGAGCTGCTCGGCCGCAGCGACTACGCCATCATCAGCGAACTCGTCGAAGAGAACAGCCGCGTGCTCGACCTGGGCTGCGGCGACGGCGAACTGCTGGCCTGGCTGGCGGAGAACAAAGGAGTTGAAGCTCGGGGGATTGAAATCAACGTCTCCAAAGTCAAGCAGGCGATCGCTCGCGGCGTTTCCGTCTACCAGGGCGACATCGACCAGGGTCTCACCGACTACCCGGACCAGGCGTTCGATTACGTGATCCTCAGCCAGACGCTTCAGGAGACCCGCCGCCCGCTCAAAGTGCTGCGCGAGATGCTCCGCGTCGGGCGGCATGCCATCGTCGCCTTCCCCAATTTCGGGCACTGGAAGGTTCGCCTGGCCCACTTGGTGAGCGGCCGCGCGCCCAAGACTCGGCTGTTCCCCTATGAGTGGTACGATTCGCCGAACATCCACTTTCTCACGGTAAAGGACTTCGAGGAGCTGGCCGAGCGCGAGCGCTGGCTCATCGAGCGGCGCATCTGTCTGGCCGGTCATCACACCGTCGCCTTTCTGGCTAACTTGTTTGCCGAGGTAGCGGTCTTCATGATCCGCTCGCCGCGGCCGGATCGCAAGGAGCGTCGCCTTTAAGCGAGCCCGCCTCCCGGCCGGGTTGGGCCCTTTGCTCGCTTTGCCGGCCGGACAACTCCCCGGTCGCGCGCTGCCACGCTCGGAGGGCTCCGCCATTCGAGCGGCATCTGCCTGCCTAGCCTTCCTCATCTACAGGCTGGTAGCCGAAGTTTTCGAGCTTGCCCGCCAGGTAGCTTTCGTAGGCCGACATATCGAAGTGGCCGTGTCCGCTCAGATTGAACAGGATGACGCGCTTTCGGCCTTCCTCCCGGGCGGCAAGCGCCTCGTCGAATGCCGCCCGGATGGCGTGGGCGGACTCGGGCGCCGGAATGATTCCTTCGGTCTGCGCAAACTTCAGCGCCGCATCGAAGACGGCGAGCTGGGCAAAGGCCTTGGCCTCGAGCCAGCCGTGCTTGAGCAGGTGGCTGCACAGCGGCGCTGCGCCATGGTAGCGCAGACCGCCGGCATGAATGCGGGGCGGGACGAATTTGTGCCCCAGCGTGTACATCTTCAGCAGCGGCGTCAATCCCGCCGTGTCGCCATAGTCGTAGTCAAAGCGCCCGCGGGTCAGCGAGGGGCAAGCCTCAGGTTCGGCCGCCAGCAGCCGGACCGGCGAGCCGTTGAGCCGGTCGAGCAGATAGGGCAGGGCGATGCCGGCGAAGTTACTGCCGCCGCCGAAACAGCCGATCACCACGTCGGGCTCTTCGCCCGCGAGCGCCATCTGTTTCTTGGCCTCCAGCCCGATCACCGTCTGATGCAGGCAGACGTGATTGAGCACGCTGCCGAGCGAATAGTTCGTGTCCGGATGAGTGGCGGCATCCTCGACGGCTTCGCTGATGGCGATGCCCAGACTGCCCGGCGAATCCGGATTCTTCTCAAGAATCGCCCGGCCCGACTGCGTCCGGTCGCTCGGGCTCGGATGGATCTCGCCGCCCCAGCTGTTGATCATCAGCCGCCGGTAAGGCTTCTGGTGGTAACTCACCTTGACCATGTAGACGGTGCATTCCAGACCGAACAGGCGCGTGGCGAGCGCCAGCGCGCTGCCCCACTGTCCGGCGCCGGTCTCCGTCGCAAGACGGCGGATACCGGCTTTCTTGTTGTAATAGGCCTGCGCCACCGCAGTGTTGGGTTTGTGGCTGCCGGCCGGGCTGACGCCTTCGTATTTGTAGTAGATGTGCGCCGGCGTATCCAGCGCCTTCTCCAGCCGCCGGGCCCGGTAGAGCGGCGTCGGCCGCCACAGTCGCAGAATGTCGATGACCTCGCCCGGAATGTCAATCTCCGGCTGCATCGACATCTCCTGTTCAATCAGCCCCATGGGAAAGATGGGGGCCAAATCGTCAGCCGTCAACGGCTTCATGGTGCCCGGGTGCAGCGGCGGTTCCATCGGCTCTTTTAGCGACGGCAGAACATTGACCCAGTGCGCGGGCATGTCGTCTTCGGTGAGCACGTATTTGGTGTGGTCCGGCATGAGCGCTCCTAGCTGAGGTAATGGAACCGTTTATTGTAGAACAACCCCGGAAAGCCCGAATCCGGCGCCGACTTAGTCGGCCTTTCCTCGGGCAGCGCTTTTCTTGGAGCGGCTCACCAGCCGCCGCGGGTCGAGCAGGTGTCGGGGTTCGAACTCAGCCCGGGACCACTTCGAGCCGGGCTCGAATCGGATTCCCAGAAAGTAGCCGATTTCGCGGTAGATGCAGTAGCGGACCGTGCCGGTCAGCTCTCCGTGGCCGTGCGAGATCTTGACGATGGTCTCGAGCGGGATGGCCACATCGAGCTGCAAGCAGGCGCCGGACAGCGATATATCTTCCAGGTTGGCCACCGATCGCCGCCGCCGCCCGGAGGGATCCTTCCACTCGACCTCCACCAGGTCGGCGCACAGCAATCGAGGCTCGCTACGACGGTCCTGCATACACCCAACTATCGGCGCCGGCGGCCCGGACGATTAGTCCGAGCGGCGCTGCGCGACTGCGGCCATTATAACCCTGAATTCAGTTCAGATAACCGAGGCTGCGGAGTTGGCGTAATCGCTCGCGGCCCGCCTCCGGAGCCTGCTGCTCGGCCGGCTGATAGCAAGCGCGCACCTTGCGGGATCGCTCGCGGAGCTCCTCGAGCGCCTGCCGGCCCGCCGCAGCGGTCGCCGGCAGAGAGGCGAGCAGGCAGCGCATCTCGTTCGGGTCAGTCCGCAAATTGAACAGCTCCTCGCGTTCGGTTCCAAGCCGGCGGATCAGTTTATAGTCTCCGTTGAAGATGACCGCTTCCAACTCCTCCTGGTAGCAAGTGCCGGCTTGCACCAACGTCGTCTGGCCGGCAGAGGGGAGGCCAGCAGCAACCGCCGCGAGCGATGGGGCCCTCGCGCAAGAGCGATCGAGCGGCAAGCCGCACTGCTCGGCGATTGTCGGCAAAATAAATTCGGTCGACACGCGCGCCCCGTACACACCCTTCTGGGCGGCCCCGGGAAACTTGACCAGCAAAGGAACCGCGAGCACCTCGTTATACATACTGTGGCCGTGCTGGTACGAGCCGTGCTCCCAGAACTCCTCACCATGGTCGCTTGTGAAGACAATGAGCGCATCCTCGTAAAGGCCCAGGCGCTTGAGCTCTTCCACGAGCAGGCCAACCTGCTCGTCCAGGTAGCGCACCTCGGCCAGGTAAAGCTGGCGAACCCAAGCGCGTTCGTCCCGCGTCAGCAGGCGCGTTCCCGCCACCACCTCTACATGCTGGTCGAAGGAATTCCCGATCTTCGGCGGAGCCTCGCCTTCGGGCAGAAAGCGCTCCGGCGGGCTGTAGGGCACGTGCGGATCGAAGTAGTGGACCCAGAGGAAGAACGGCTCGTGGCGGTGCCGGTCGACCCAGTTGCGGGCCGCCCGCGTCACCTCCTCGGTGCCGCCGCGATGGTAGCGCGACGGCGCCAGGCGGGCCAGCAGCCGGCGACCGGCCGCATCCGCCGTCCAGGGCCAGGGTCGGGGGTAATGCACGTATTCCTGAAAGCCTTTGTAAAGGTTCAACCGCGGATCGAGAACCGGGTTGTCCGTCACCGCCGCCGTCTTGTAGCCGGCCTCGGTCATCAGATCGGCGATCGTCGGGATTTCGTCGGCCAGCCGCGACGAGATCCAGAAGACCTCATGAGCCAACGACGGCAGCCCGGTGAGCAGGGACGCCGTCGAGGGAAGCGTCCAGGAGGCCGTGGTGTATGCATGCCGGAACAGCGCGGCGTCAGCGGCCAGGCGGTCGAGATTCGGGGTGAAAGTGCCGTCGGCGCTGTAGGCCGACAGCGCGTCAGCGCGCAGCGAATCCGCCGAAATCAGGATGACATGCCGTACCGCCGGATCGCCCGCTGCCCGCCGCTTAGCCCGGGTCTTCAAGAACGGATCCCGGCTCCACAGCGCCACCGCTCCTAAGCCGAGTAGCACAAGAAAGGCCATGGCCGTCACCCTCGTCGCCGCCCTGGTTGAGCTGCGCCAGGTGAGGACGCCGAAGACGGCGAGCAACGCGGCCCCCGCCAGCGCGGCGCCGCGCGGAGGCGCTAGCTGCGGATCGCGACCCGGGTTCCAATACCAAGCGGCAAGGATCGCCAAAAACAGCACGGCGGGAAGAAGGCGGCACGCACCGCCTCCCCAACGGACTAGGCGAGGCGCCGTCGCCGGCCTGGTCAGGCCCTGGTAGATGGTCCGGGCAAGCGCGGCTGTAGCGACCAGGATTACCGTGCCGCGCAAGAGCCCACCCCAGGCGAACAGCTCCGCCCCGAGCAAACCTTCAGCGGAGAGCAGTGCGAAAGAAGCGCCGAGAAATACCGCCGCCGCAGCTGCCAGCGGCTGCTCCTCGAGGCCCCGACGCCGCGCCAGGCTTCGGACAACGCCGTACCACACCAGAACGAAGAAGACAAAGGAGGCTGCCGCCACTGCCGCCATAGACGGCAAGATCTCCCCGAGCGTCGGCCAGGACTCCGGCGAGCGCGGAAACGCAATCAGAAGATCAGCGGCAGTCATGACCAGCGCGGTGATCAGCGCGGCAAGCATCGGGAATCTGGTCGGCATTGGGCTGGCGTTGTCGTCCTCGTCGGCGGGCGTCATCTTAAGTTGATCCGGTCGTTTTCAGCCGGCAGTCGGAAAGTTCGAAGTCGAATTTTCTCCATTCTATCAGCGAAGGGCTGCGGCGCGGGGCTGTTCGCAGGCGGCTGTGCTAGGTTGGGGAACGTGGAACTCCTGCTCGATCCGATTGAGGTACGGGTGCTTGGGGCCTTGATGGAAAAAGAGGTTACGACGCCGGACTACTACCCGCTCTCGCTCAACGCTCTGGTGCAGGCCTGTAATCAAAAGAGCAGCCGTGATCCGGTGGTCGACTACGACGAAGCAACGGTTTTGGAGGCGCTCGATCGGTTGCGCGAGAAGGGCTTGGCGGCCACCATCACGGGCGGGGGCTCGCGCGTGCCGAAACGCCGCCAGCGCCTCACCGAGCGGCTGAACCTCGGCCGACGCGAGGCCGCCCTGCTGTGCGTCTTGATGCTCCGGGGAGCTCAGACTCCGGGGGAATTGCGCGCTCGCAGCGCGGCGCTTTACAGCTTTTCCGACATCGACGAGGTCCTCTCCTGCCTTGAGCGCCTGCGCGAGCAGGCGCCGCCGCTTGTCGCCGTCTTGCCCCGGCAACCCGGAAGCCGCGAGCACCGCTACATCCACCTGCTCGCCGGCGCTCCCCAGGCGGCCGAGGCGCCAACCCGGACCGCACCGTCCGGGCAGCCGCCCCAAGACCGACTCGCTCGCCTCGAAGCCGAGGTAGCTTGCTTGCGCGCCGAGATCGACGAGATCAAACGCCGGATCGGCCTGAGCGGAACTTGAGGGCTCCTGGCTGCTGCGTTTCGTCTTGCTTGTCCCAATCAGGAACCCGTGGGGCTGGCGGAGAGGGAGGGATTCGAACCCTCGATAGAGTTTCCCCTATACACGCTTTCCAAGCGTGCGCCTTCAGCCACTCGGCCACCTCTCCGGCGCCGGCAATGAGCGCTGCTTTCTTGAGTGTATCGCGCCGCCGGCGTCGGCGTCAGCTGCTAGGGTTCGGTCTTGCCCCGATAAAGAAAATCCCGGCCGCGCAGGTACCATTCGGGCCCGAGCGGAGATTCCACCCGGCTCAAGGCGCAGAACTTCTCGGCATCCGTCCCTAGACCCCGCAAAAGGCCGCGCGCCAGCTCCACGCGGCCAAGCTCCGCCTGGCGCGCCCGCGCCAGGGCCATGTCCTCTCGGACGTTCCGCCGGATGATCCAACGCGCGGAAAACGGGCCGTGACCATCCGGTTCAGGGACTCCACACAGATAGGAGCGGAGCGGCCCGAGCGCCGCCGCGTCCGAGGAGGCCTCTAGCGGCGGCAGACGTCCTGCCGGCGAATTGACCGTCGGCGCCACCACGTCGGAGATCCGCAGCTCCATCGGGTAGATGATCCAACGCTTGTCGATGTGCAGCTGCGCGTCCAACTTCATTCGGCCTGGGGGCGCATCCGGCGGAACGAAAACATCGGCCAGAAAGCTCTCCGCCGTCTGGTTGGGCAAACCATGATAACGGTCCGGCACGTGGCTGATGTAGGGAGTTTTGATTTCAAGCAGGAGATCCGGAATCCAGGTGTCGCCGTGGCGCGTGTACATCTCCTTGTAGACGGTCACCTTCAGGATGTTCTCCGGACTGTCCACGACATAGAAGTAGTAGATCTGTCCGGGAGGCGCCTCAATGACGATCCGGAAGGTGGAATGCGAGTTGCGAGCCAGAATCGGCGACAGGATCTCCCGCGGCCGTCCTCCGCGGTCGGCGGGCACGATCTGGCCGAACGGATCCACTCGGCGGAACTCCGAGAGGATCCGGATCGATTGTGCAGCTAGGTTGGTCGCAAGAAGAAAACCGGCAAACCGGACAAAATGCCTCACACCTGCTGGCGGCGGGACCTGGCGAGCCGGCGCCGGGCATCTTCGATCGCCCGGGCCTCGGCCTCTTCCGCAGTTACTCCCGTCGCTCGCGCCAGCGTCGCCCCGGGATCTGCGCTTTCGACGCGCGCCCGGTAGAGCTGGTCGGCTTTATAGGTGGCCAGACGCACCATCCAGCCGTCGATTGGCACGATGCGTTCCGAGTACTCCTCTGCTTTCACCGGTCTCTCAGTCCGCGGCCGCAGCGGCGCCGCGCTCGATGGGAGCACCTACCAGGTTCCCCCACTCCGTCCAAGAACCATCATAGTTCTTTACGTTCTCGAGACCCAACAGGTAGCGCAGCACGAACCAGGTGTGGCTGGAACGCTCGCCGATGCGGCAGTAGGCAATCACGGGCTTGGACCCGTCGATTCCCTCGCCCGCGTAAATCTGTTTTAACTCGTCGGCCGATTTGAAGGTGCCGTCTTCGTTGCAGGCTTTGCCCCAGGGGATGTTGCGCGCTCCCGGGATGTGCCCGCCGCGCTGGCAGGTCTCGGGCAGGCCCGGCGGGGCTAGGATCTCGCCGGTGAACTCGGCCGGGCTGCGCACGTCCACCAAAGCCGCCGCGCCTTTGGCCATCGCCTCACGCACTTCGTCGAGAAATGCCCGCAAGGAAAGGTCGGGCTCCGAGGCCCGGTAGTCCGTCCGCGGCACGGACGGCACCTCGAAGGACAGCTCCCGCCCTTCCGCCAGCCACTTCTTGCGGCCGCCGTTCATCAGGCGCACATCCCGATGACCGTAAATCTTGGCCTGCCAAAAGGCCCAGGCCGCAAACCAGTTGTTGTTGTCGCCGTAAAGCACCACGGTCGTATCATTGCTGATGCCCGAGTTGCGCATCAGCTCTTCGAACTGCTCTTTGTTCAAAATGTCCCGGCGGATGGTGTCGCACAACTGGGTGTTCCACGCCCAGGCGATCGCACCGGGGATGTGGCCTTCATCATAGGCCGCCGTGTCGACATCGACCTCAACCAGGCGAACGTTTGGGTCCTGGCGATGCTGGGCGACCCAGTCTGTGGAGACCAAGACTTCCGGATGGGCGTACTCAGCCACGGGTTCCTCCTCGGAGCAGAAGCTCTACTCCTCAATCTAAATCGAAATCACGGTGTTTGACAACTCTTCGTCTTCGCTCACCTCAGCCGCTCCGGCCGAGGCCTCGCACCGGTACAGGCGCGGCTCGATGCCGAAATGGTTCCAGTAGGCTCGAGATACGGCTTCCTCAAAACGCGTAACCATCTCCGGAGCCACCAGCGTGACCGTGCAACCGCCGAAGCCGCCCCCGGTCATGCGTGCGCCGTAGACGCCCGGGATGGCCAAGGCAGCATCGACCAGAAAGTCGAGCTCCTGGCAACTGACCTCGTAATCGGCGGCCAGGCTTCGGTGCGAGGCGACAAACAGTGCGCCCATCGCCTGGAGGTCTCCGGATCGGCAGGCGGCAACGAAATCCTCGACACGGCGATTCTCGCTGAGGACATGGCGTGCGCGCCGACGGGCGACGCCCTCGACGAGCTCCAAATGCTCGAGCCGGGCATCGCGAAGGCTTTCCACCTCCGGATGCTTGGTCCGGATCGCCTCCACCGCCTGGCGGCATTGCTCCACACGGTCCCTGTAGGCCGTCGCGCTGAGGGCGTGCTTCACCATCGAGTTCACGGCGACGATCGCGACGCCTTCGGGCAGGCGCACCGCCTCGGACTCCAGGCTCCGGCAGTCGATCTTCAAGGCGCAGCCCCGGCGGCCGAAGATCGACACGTACTGATCCATGATGCCGCAGGGCATACCGGCGAACTGATTCTCGGCGCGGCGCGCCAGACGGGCCAGCTCGAGCGGCTCGATCGGCCGGCCGTCAAGAAGCGCGAGCGCGGTCGCCACCTCGAGCGAGGCCGACGAGCTCAGCCCGCCTCCGATCGGCACCGTGCTGTCGATCAGCAGGTTGGCGGGCCGAATGGGATAGCCCGCCCGCGCCAGTTCGACGGCCACCCCGGCCACATAGTCGCCCCAGTCGCCTGCGGGCTGTAGCTCGGCGATGCGCGCCGCCGGCCAGGCGCGTTCCTCGCCGGTATTGGCGGAGTAGGCGCGAAGGAGGTCCCCGCCGGAGGGAGCGGCGGCCACCCAGCAGGCGAGCTCGAGAGCGATCGGGAGCACGAAGCCCAGGTTGTAGTCGGTGTGCTCGCCGATCAGGTTCACCCGTCCGGGCGCACGCCAGAGGCGCGGCGGCGCCTCCCCGCCATAGCGCGCTCGGAAGGCCTCGATCAGCTTGCGCGCCTGGCCGTCCATAGCAGCACCGTGCCGAAGGCAAAAAAGAGGATGCCGCTCACCAGATTGACGTTCGTCTCGGCGAGCGGCGCCCTCGCGTTCGGATAGAGCAGCCCCATCAGGCACAGCAGCGCACCAAGAATCACGAACAGAAGGCCGCTGGGCAGCCTCAAGTCCCACATCGTCTCACCAAAACAGGAGATTCAACACGACACACACCGCGCCCGCGACAGCCGCCAGCCAACCGGGGCGCATGTACCAGACTACGCCGCTCTGGCGGGGAATCGGCGTGACGCCGTAGACCAGGCCTTCGAGCTCGGATTCCGGCCGCGGCCGGCTTGCCAGGCTCACCGCGATCGTGACCAGGAAACAGGCGCTCCAGGCGAAGATGGCGATCCAGAAGTTCTGCGCCATCACGGACGGGAACTCATGGAGCACGTCGAGCCAGCCTCCTTTGCCCTCGGCGAACGTCAAGCCGTGTGTGGCCGCCGCGGAGATTGTGCCGGCCACGAGGCCGGTGAAGGCCCCGTGCCCGGTGGCCCGCTTCCAGAACATGCCGAGCAGAAAGGTGGCAAACAGCGGCGCGTTGACGAAACCGAAGACCAGTTGCAACAGGTCCATCAGGTTGTTGTAGAGCGTCGCCAGATAGGCGGCGCCGATCGAAAGCAGGGTGCCTCCGATGGTCGCGATGCGGCCCATCAGCAGGTAGTGCGAATCCGGCGCTCCCCGGCGAATGTAGCTCTGATAGATGTCGTAGGTCCAGACGGTGTTGAAGGCGGTGACGTTGCCTGCCATGCCGCTCATGAAGGAGGCCATCAACGCCGTCAGGCCGACGCCGAGCATACCTTGCGGGTAGAACTGGACCATCAGGGTCGTGATCGCCTGATCGTAGTCATAGCTTGCGCCTTTGGCCGGAAGCGCATAGCCGACGTCCATTTTGGTCAGCGCCATCGCCGCAATGCCCGGCATGATCACGATAAAGGGGATGAACATTTTGGGGAAGGCGCCGACGATCGGCGTCAGGCGCGCTGCGGCCATCGAGTCGGCGGCCATGGCGCGCTGCACCACCAGGTAGTTGGTGCACCAGTAACCGAAGGAAAGCACGAAGCCCAGGCCGGCCACGATTCCGAAGACCTCCACCCCCATGGGGTTCTGGGCCGGACTGGAGGCGTACTTCCAGGTATGCGACCAGGCCTCGGGAAGCTGCGCCGCCATCCCTTCCCAGCCGCCGGCGCGGGCGACGGCGAACCAGGCAAGCGGCGCAAAGCCGAAAACGATGAGGAAGAATTGCAGCACCTCGTTGTAGATGGCGCTGGTGAGACCGCCGAGGAAGGTATAGACGAGCACGATGGCCGCCGCGAGCACGACGCTTTGAGTGAAGCTCCAGCCGAGCACGAGCTGAAACAGCAGGCCCAGGGCGTACATCGAGATGCCGGAGCTGAAGATGGTCATCGCGGCGAAGCTGACGGCGTTAAAGGCGCGCGTCTTTTCATCGAAGCGGAGCTTGAGATACTCCGGCACGCTTCGCGCCTTCGAGCCGTAGTAGAACGGCATCATGAAGATGCCCACGAAGAGCATGGCAGGAATCGCCCCGACCCAATAGAAGTGGGCGGTCATGATGCCGTACTTGGCGCCCGAGGCGCACATGCCCACCAACTCCTGCGCCCCGAGATTGGTGGCGACGAAGGCCAGGCTGGTGATCCAGAGCGGGACGGAGCGGCTTGAGGTCAGAAAGTCGGCGCTGGTGGCGACCCGTTTCTTGAGCAGCCAGCCGATGCCGAGGACGAAAGCGAAGTAGAGCGCCAGGATCAGGTAATCGACAAAGTGCAGCCTCAAGCCGCCAAGTCTATCAGATCCGCCGCCGGAGGCAGGAGGCGGCGCTCGAAAGGGCGCCGGCCGAGCTGCCGATATGAGAATTGATAAGCGAGCTCGTCGCGCGGCAAGGGTTTTGAATGGGTGCGAATCGGCTCACACTCCTGGGGATGGTGGCAGTCGCCTGCGCCTTGGCGCAGAAGGATCTGGCCGAGCTCAGTCTCGAGCAACTGCTCGCAATCGAGGTCACGAGCGCCTCGCGGCGCCAGCAGAAGCTGTCACGAACGCCGGCCGCCGTCTATGTGATCACGCAGGAGGAGATTCGCCGCTCCGGCCTGACCACCGTCGCCGAGCTGCTCCGGCTGGCGCCCGGCCTGCACGTGGCGCGAATCGACTCCTCCGGCTGGGCGGTCACCGCCCGCGGCTTCAACGGGCGGTTCGCCGGCAAGATGCTGGTGCTGGTGGACGGCCGCAGCGTCTACACGCCGCTGTTTTCCGGCGTCTTTTGGGAGATGCAGGATCTCGTGGTCGACGACATCGACCGCATCGAGGTGATCCGGGGTCCGGGTGCGGCGATGTGGGGCTCGAACGCCGTAAACGGCGTCGTCAACATCATCACCATGCACACCCGCGAGACGCAGGGCGGCCTGGTGTCGACCGGCGGCGGTAACGTCGAAGACGCCTTTGGCTGGTTGCGCTTCGGCGGCAAGGTGGGCGAGCGCTTCCACTACCGCTTCTATTCGAAAACCGCCCTGCGGGATCATATGGTTACGCCAAACGGCGCACCCGGAGGCGACGCCTGGCGCTCGAGCCGCACGGGGCTGCGGGCGGATTGGGATCTGACGGCGCGGGACACGCTCACCCTCATGGCGGATTTCGGCAGCGGCCGCTTTGCGCAGGTAGCGAGCCTGCCCACTTATTCTCCACCGCAAATGGAGTTTCGGTCGCAGATCGACCGCGGCGCGGTGGCCAACGTCCTGGCGCGGTGGAGCCATCAGCACCGCTCCGGCGCCGTCTCAACGCTGCAACTTTACTACGATTGGTACGAACGTACCGGCGGCCTCATCACCGAATCGCGCGGCACCTTCGATGTCGATTATCAAAACCGGCGCCCGTTGGCTTCCCGGCACGACCTGATGTGGGGGCTCGGCTATCGCCAAAGCACCGACGCCAGCCTGGCGAATTCTCACCTCCGGCTGACCCCCCCAAGCGAGACGCTGCGCTATTTAAGCGGCTTCGTCCAGGATGAAATCGAGCTGTCGCCGGACCGCCTCTGGCTCGAGCTGGGCGGCCGCCTGGAGAGGAATCACTTCGCCGGGTTCGAACTCCAGCCGACGGCGCGCCTGCTGGCCGAACCGGTTCCGGGGCAGTCGCTCTGGGCGGCCGTCTCGCGCGCCGTCCGGACGCCCTCCCGCGCCGAGCATCACGGGGATTTCTGGCTGGGCTCGCTTGCGCCGTCGCCGGCGGCGCCTCTGCCGCAAGTGCTCCGCCTGGTTCCGAGTCCGGAATTCGGGTCGACCAGCCTCGTCGCCTTCGAGGGAGGCTATCGCGGCCGCCTGACGCGCCGCGCCACCCTGGACATCGCCCTCTTCCGCAGTCGCTACCGCCGCCTGCGCTCGTTCGACCTCAATGCTCCTGCGTTTGGCGTCTCTCCGGCGCCTCACCTGGTGATACCGCTGCGCTTCTCCAACCGCGGCCGCGGCGAGACCGCAGGCGTGGAGATCGCTGCACGCTGGGAACTGCGGCCCCAATGGCGTCTGACCGGAACGTATGAACGCTTCTGGATGAACCTGCGGCTGGAGCCTGGAGCCGACCCCGGCACGACGCTGCTGGCGGAAATCGAGCAGGCGCCGGCCCAACAGTTCTCGCTCCGCTCGAGCTGGGATCCGGGCGCGCGCCTCCGCGTCGATGCAGCTTTCTATTTCACCGGCAAGCTGCGGCAGACAGAGGCTCCGCGACTCTCTTTCCCGGAGGTTCCGGCCGCGCTGCGCTGCGATCTGCGGCTGGCCTGGGAGCCTCGGCCGGAACTGGAGCTGAGCCTCGCCGGTCAGAACTTGCTCGATGACCGGCACCCCGAATTCAACCCGGAGACGTGGTTCCGGCGCAATGAAGTGCGGCGTGGGGTGTATGGACAAGTGCGATGGCGGTTCTAGCGCACTCCGACTCGGCGCGGCGCCTCGGACGACTGGCCCTGGGACTGCTCGTCGTCCTGCTACGGCCTTCGAGCGCCTTCGCGTTCGAGGAGCACGAGGTAAAGGCGGCTTTCATTTTTAACTTCGCCAAGTTTATCGCCTGGCCGAAGCCGGCGGCCTTTGCGGCGCGCGAACGCTTTGTTTTTTGCTTGGTCGGCGACGACGCGGTCGGCGACGCCCTGTCGGAGCTGGTTCGCCACAAGACCCTGCACGGCGTCCCTGTCGAAGTGCGCCGCGGCCGGACGCCGGGGGAAGTCCGCGACTGTGACGTTCTGTATCTGTCCGGAGGTGATGGCGAGCGGCTGGAGACCGTCATCCAGCAGGCGCAGGCCTCACCGGTGCTCACCGTCAGCGACGCCTCCGGCTTCGCCCGCTGGGGCGGCATGATCGAGCTTTACCTGGAAGGCCGGCGCGTCCGCTTCGCCGTCAACGTAAAGGCTGTGCGTGCGGCCGGCCTGGAGCCCAGCTCGAAGCTCCTGGCGCTGGCGCGCATCGTGGACCACTGAGCGGAGTCGCCATGCGGCTGGCGCGTGTTCGATCGATTCGCGACAAGCTGACGCTGATCATCATGCTGGCCAGCGGGGCGGGCATTCTGCTCGGCGTCGCCGGCTTCGGGCTGTATCAGGTGCGCTTGCTGCGCGCCGCCGCCGCCCAAAGCCTCCAGACGGTGGCCGAGGTGATCGCCGCCGGTTGTGCGGCGCCGCTAGCATTCTCCGATCCGAAAGCGGCCGCGGAGGTGCTCGACACGCTCGAGGCCGTCGAGAGCGTCGTCGCTGCGGCGGTCTACGATGCCCGCGGCCGCTCCTTCGTTGTTTACGAAAGCGACAGCGCCGGCCATGGCAGAATCCCTGACCGCCCCCTGCCGGACGGCGCCCGGTTCCACGCCGATCGGCTCGAAGTTTCGACGACGGTCCGCAACGGCGGCGAGCAGATCGGCACCGTCTTTCTGGCGGCTCGGGTGACCGGCTACAGGGAGATGCTCGCCCTGTATCTGCCGTTTGCCGGCGCCTTCATTCTTTGCGGCGCCGTGGTCGCCTGGCTGGCTTCCTCGATCCTCCGCCGCACCGTTTCCGATCCGTTGCTCGAGTTAGCCGGAACGGCGCGCCAGATCTCGGTCGAGCACAACTACGCCGTCCGCGCCGCCCGACGCAGCAACGACGAGATCGGTCTGCTCATCGACGCGTTCAACGAGATGCTCGATCAGATCGAGCGGCAGGATCGCGAGCTGCGGCGGCACCGCGAGCATCTGGAGGAGCAGGTCGCCGCCCGCACGGCCGAACTGGTCCGTCTCAACGAAGAGTTGCGCCGCGCCAAAGACGCCGCCGAGGAGGCCTCCCGCCTCAAGAGCCAGTTCCTGGCCAACATCAGCCACGACCTGCGGACGCCGATGAACGGCGTCATCGGCATGACGGCGCTCGCGTTGAAGACCGAGCTGAGCGAGCAGCAGCGCGACTATCTCACGACGGTTCTGACCTCGGCCGAATCGCTGCTGTGCCTGCTCAACGACATCCTCGACTTTTCCAAGATCGAGGCCGGCAAGCTGACGCTCGAGGCGATTCCGTTCGACCTGCGGGAAGTCGTCGAGCAGACGATCAAATCGCTCAAGGTGTTCGCCGACCAGAAGGGACTGGCCGTGCGCTGGCGTGTCGATCCGGCAATTCCGGAGCGCCTGGTGGGCGATCCGGTTCGCTTCCGCCAGATCCTCACCAATCTGGTGAGCAATGCGATCAAGTTTACCGATTGCGGCGGCGTCGACGTCGAGGTCGAGCTGGAGTCGGCGGCCAACGAGGAAGCCGTCCTGCGCGTCGCCGTTCGCGATACCGGCATCGGCATTCCGCCCGAGAAGATCAAAGCGATCTTTGAACCGTTCACGCAGGCCGACGGTTCCACGACGCGCCGCTTCGGCGGCACCGGCCTCGGCTTGAGCATCTCCTCGCGCCTGGCCGAACTGATGGGCGGGCGGATCTGGGTCGAGAGCGAGGTCGGCAAGGGAAGCGTCTTTTTCGTGACGCTGCGTCTGGCCGTCGCTCCGGCGGAGGTTGCCAAGCCATCGACGGCGCCTGCGGGCGACGGTCCTTGTGCCGCCGCACGGCTGCGAATCCTCGTTGCAGAGGACAACCCGATCAACCAGCGGGTCGTCGCGCGGATTCTGGAACTCGATGGGCATCAGGTCACCCTGGCCGGCGACGGACGGCAGGCTTGTGAACTGGCTTCAAGCCGGCCGTTCGACTTAATCCTGATGGACGTCCAGATGCCGGTGATGAGCGGTCTCGAGGCGGCGCGCCTCATCCGGGAGCGCGAGCGCAGCAGGGGAGGTCACATCCCGATCATCGCGCTCACCGCCTCGGCCATGAAGGGCGACCGCGAGCGCTGCTTGGAGGCCGGCATGGACGACTATCTCAGCAAGCCCCTCCGCCCATCCGCCCTGCGGGAGATGATCGCCAGATACGCTCCCTTAACGAATGTCCTTCCAGCCGGGTAGCGACACCGTGGCGCGGTAGTTGGATTCGTTGTAATCCGGATTCCGCCGCGGCGCATAGATCTTCTTGCCGCGGAACGGCCGATCCTGGGTGTAGATCCAAACCTGCTGCGTGTCGCACAACACCACTTCATCGCGCGCGTCGCCGGTGAGATCGGCGACGTAGAACGCCAGGTCCGGATGGCCGTCGTCGGGAAACATCACCACGCGCCGCAAGAAGCCGTCGATCATGCCGCCTTCGCGAACGTTGCCTGACAGCATCGCGAACTCCTGGCCGTCTCCCCGCCAGTTCACCGGCAGAATCGGACTGCCCGAATGAATCGGCTCGCCCTGAAGGAGTAGGTTTCCGTCACTGTCCAACAGCGAGATGATGCCGGGATTGCGCCAGTAGTTGATGGTCATCAGTTGCAGGCCGGGCACGTCGGGGCGGTACTTGGCGATGCTCGGGCTCTGGGCGTGCCCGATGCGCACATGCCGCAACGTGTTGCCGTCCTTGTCAAGCACAATGTAGCCCTCGTCGCTGCCGCAGGCGTAAACGCGCGGCGGCGCCTTCGCGTCGCCGCTGAAGTTGCCCATCGCGATGCCGTCGGCGTGATCCCGGAAGTCGGCGTCTCGGCTCCAAAGCAGTTTCCCCTCCGGACTCCACAGCGCGTAGCCGATGAGTATTTCCTCGCGCCCGTCGCCGTCGACATCGAACGGGTACGGGTAATGACCCGTTTGCCCGCTCCCGTGCCAGAGCAGCTTCAGCGTGTTGTCATAGACCCAGAAATTGCGATAGCGGTCTTTGATCAGGATCTCCTAGCGCCGCCCCCGCCCGGCCAGATCGAAGAAGGCGATCGAATCACCGTGGTTGAGCTTGTAGGGCCGCTCCTCCATGCCGGCTGGAATTTCCGGGACCTAAGTCCGCCGGAGCAGCTTCCCCGTCGCGCCTTCGAGCACCTGAAGCTGAAAGTCCCGGATCGAGACAACTTCGTTCTTGCCGTCGCCGTCTATGTCATGGATCTGAAACGGGGTGTCGTTCGTCAGCAGCCCGTTGCGCGGATCGGGCCGGCCAAGCTGCCAGAGCAACTTGCCGTCCAGGGTCACCGCCGTCAGACAACTCAGATGAACGAAAGCGTCGCCGCGCACGCGCGGGATGTTCTGGCCGATGAGCATGTCGGCCTGCCCGTCACCGTCCAGATCGCCGAAGCGCACGTTCCGGCCGGCGCCAAAGCCGGGCGTGGAAAACTTCTTCCAGACGACGGGCCGGGGATTTTCCGCCCGCAACCGCTCCAATTCCATCTCGCGCCGCGCGATACGGGCCCGAATGGCGGCAGCGGCCGGATCCGGCGCGCTGACGCGGAATTCCATGAAGCGCGCCGGGATGTTCGCCGTCACGCCGGCTTTCCCTTTGAGGAGCTCGCCGTCGCGCGCCTCGATGAGCAGCTTGCCGTCCACATAGGCGCGAATCCGCTCCCCGCTCGTCTCCACCCGGAGCCGATAGTAGCGCGTTAAGTCGTAATCGAACGGGGCGGAGCCGAGCTCGCGCCAGCCGGCTGTGCGGAACTCCTTTTCGAGCGGCAGCCGCAGCGCCAGACGCGCCCGCCTGCCTCCGGTGAGTGCGAACAGATAATAGTGCCGGTTGGTGTGATAACGGAAGACGAGGCCGGCCATCTCATCCAGAGCCAGCGGCTTGACGCTCACCTCGACGGTGTAATCGGACCACTCCTCGTCGCCAGTGATGAAGATCGGGTTCATAATCCGCGCCAGCGGATTCACGGTGTGCTGCTCCAGATAGGGTTTGCCGTCTTCGTCGCTCACCACCCAGGCATCCAGATGGATGATGGGGTTGGCCCAGGGCTCGAGCGGCACGCCGCGATGCGGCAAGTAGTGATACTCCTGGATGGCTGCGTTTAGTTGTCCGACCGGTTGCGACAGCCGGCCGGGCGGGAAGCGCGAAAAATCGTCATAGAACAGATCCGCCACTCCGCCGGGCGCTGAAATGGCCGCAAGGAGGGCGAGCAGCACCAAGGCTCTCATGCTGCGGCCTCCGAAACCAGGTCCGAGACCGGCTTAAGCAGCAGCTTCTCGGAGACGCGCAGCGGCAGGGTGGTGAGCAAGACGGCCGTGAGCCCCGTGGCTGGGTCAGCCCAGGCTAACGTTCCCGTCGCCCCGCCGTGACCGAAAGCGCGCGGCGAGCAAGCCCTGCCGAAGCTGCCGGGCGCGACCACGAAGCCGATACCCCGCGGCTCGTTCAAACCCGCCGTCTGGTTCACAACCATCGCCGCGGCGGTCTCCTTCTTGAGCACGCGCCCGTCCGGCGCCAGGAAATACTCGAGGAACCGGGCGATGTCGGGCGCCGTCGAGTGAGCGCCTCCCCAGGGCGCCGCCAGATTCCGCCAGTAGGTGCTGTTCCAGTCCCAGCTCGAGGCGTCTTCGCGGCCGCCGCCGTAAAGCGGCTCGGCCTGCTCGGTCTGGCAGCGCATGGTGTCGGAGATTTTCATGCGCCCTAGCCCGAGCGCGGTCCGGCGCATCGCGAGCGGGGAAAACAGCTCCGTTTCGAGAAACTCGGGAAAAGGCCGGCGCGTGATGCGCTCGGCCGCCTCGGCCGCAAGCAATATGCCCATGCTCTGGTAGCTTACGCGCGTGCCCGGCTTGAACAGAAGCGGAGTCCGGATGGCGAGCTCGACGAACTCTTTGAGCGGCGCCTGGCGCTTGCGCAGCTCGATGTTTTCAGGCAACTGGTCCGGCAGCCCCGAGGTGTGAGTTAGCAGGTGGCGCATGGTGATGAGCTTGCGGTCACCCTCGGAGAATTCCGGAATGAACTTGTGAACAGGATCCTCGAGCGCCAGCTCGCCCCGGTCGGCCAGAATCATCACCCCGGCCGCCGTCATCGGCTTGGTGATCGAGGCGATTAGGAAGACGGCGTCTGGCGACCTTGCCTCGCCGAAGGACCGGGCGAAGCGGAACTTCGCCTGGCGAACCTCGAGCGCGGCCGCGCGCACCTTGCCGGCTTCGACCTCCTGCTCGATGAGCCGGGCCGCCTCCTCGAGCTTGTGCTTCTTCAATGCCGCCTCCAGGCCTGTTCCACTCATCAGGAGCGCTCCTTTGAGCCAGTCTCTTCGTCGCATCGCCGAGGTTCCCCTCATCTTACAGCGAGCTTCGCCGACACGTCCGACCGCAGGACCAACCTCGACGGCTCGCCCCGGGCCGACCGGGGTGCAGGACTAATTACTGCGCCTTCTGGGCGCGCAACTCGTCGAGCTTGGCGCCGAGCTCCTCCAGGCGGCGGTTCAGCGCCTGAAGCTGTTCCTCAAGCGGCGCCGTGATCGAGGCGAGCGTCTTCGAAATCCGCTCGTCCACCAGGCTCTCCAGCCGGCCGGCGCGGCGGCCCACCGACTCGGAGAACTGCTTCAGGCGCGCGCTAGCGGCTTCATTGGCCTTGCGGATCTCTTCACGCACGGCCGGCTCGGTGGCGCGGCCTTTCTCCACCGCCGTCTTCACCAGCTTGCCGCCCTGCTCGCCGGCCAGCACCACCAGCCCGAGGCCGGCCCACCAGACGTTGCGCAGCAGGTTCACCAGCGGATCAGGCGCCTTCTCGGCCTGAGCGGACGTCTCCTCTCTGATCTCTTCTTGCATTGCGAGCCTCCTTTTCGATCTCCGCCACCGCCGCCTCGAGTTCTTCCACACGCTGGCTCAACCGCGCCAGCTCGTCCTTGATCCGGCGCAACGGCCCGTGCCGCTCGAGCGCTCGCTGGACGGCGCGGCTGATGCCCTGCTGAAGCTGCGCCCAGCCGCTTTCAGCCGATTGTGCGCTCCAGCGCACCACCTGATGGAGCAGCTCGACCGGGGGCAGAGCGCGCTCCGCGCTTTCGCCCTCGACGATGATTTTGGTGAGGGTCTGGGCGGTCAGATCCTCGCCCGTGGTGTTGTCGAGGACCTGAATCTGGTGGCCGGCGCGCACCAGCGCGGCCAGCTCGGCCAGTCGCACGTAACGCTTCTCTGCGGTGTCGTAGAGCTTGCGGTTGTCGTAGCGCTTGATGAGGCGCCTCATGGGTGGCCGGTTCTTTTATAACGCACCGCGTCATAAATGTCAAGCCGCCCTTCTTGCTCAGTACTCCACCCCAACCAGAAACAGCCCGCAAGCCGGGGCGGTCGGGCCGGCCTTGACGCCCGAAGGGGCTTCGAGCAGCCACCGCAGCCGCGCTTCGTCGATGTTCCCCTTGCCCACCTCGAGAAGCGTCCCCACCAGATTCCGCACCATGTGCTTGAGGAATCCGTTCCCGCGAACGCGATAAATGAGCCGTTCGGGCTCCGCGAGGAATCTCGACAGATAGATGGTTCGGACTTTCGACAGCCCCAGAGCGTCGCTTTTGTCGGAGGCGGCGAATGCGGTGAAGTCGTGCTCGCCTTCCAGGAGCGGTGCGGCTGCCTGCATTCGCGCCGTATCGAGCGGGTAAGGGTAGTGATGCACGTAACGCCGCTTGAAGGGCGGGCAGATCTCGCCGCGCCAGATCCGATACTCGTAGGTTTTTGCCAACGCGTGCCGGATGGGATGAAACTCCGGCGGCGCCTCCTCGACGGCGAGCACCCGGATCGAAGGCGGCAGCAGGCGGTTCATCGCCCGCTTGAGATTTTCTGTCGGGATCGGATTACGCAGGGTGAAGGCCGCCACCTGCGCCAGCGCGTGCGCCCCGGCATCGGTCCGGCCCGAGCCGGTCACCGCCACGGGCGCCCCTTCGATCTGGTGGAGGACCCGCTCGAGCGTCCCCTGGATCGTCGGCACCCCGGGCTGAATCTGCCAGCCGTGAAAGTCCGTACCGTCGTAACAAAGAGTGATCTTGATCCGCCTCATCGAGGGAGGACGCCGGAACGGGCTTGTTTGCTCCGGTGGAAATGCCTACTATAGCATTGAGGATTCGAGGAACATCTCTGCCTTCACCGATCATATTCAATCCAGAGGCGTCACGCCCGACTATAGGAATTCAAGGCAAATGAAGACGTTACGAACCATAGGAGCCGTGATTTGCGTTGTGTTGACGGCGGTGACGCCGGCCTCCGCCCAGCAGTGGTCCTGGCAAGGCCGGCAGCGGTCCTGGCTCACCGATCCTTACCGTCCCAAGGAGATCGAGCCGATCAACGTGCGCGACTCCGAGCGATTGGAGAAGCTGATACGCGCCGGCAATCTGTACCTGTCCTTGCAGGACGCCATCGCGCTGGCGCTTGAAAACAACCTGGACATCGAGCTTCAGCGCTACGGGCCGCAGATTGCCGCGGCCGACCTGATGCGCGCCGAGGCCGGCGGCTTGCTGCGCGGCGTGCCCCAGACGGTGCAAGCCGGTCCGGAGAGCGTCGAGGCGCAGGTCACCGGTGCGGCGCCCGGCACGGGCGCCGGCGTTCGGCGCGGCGCGGCCGCCCCGGTCGGTTTCGAGGCCGGGGCCGCTACCACAGCGGTTGAGGCCGGCGGCGCCGTCATTACGCAAACCGGCGTCGCCACGCCGGTGCTCGATCCGCGCATCTTTTTCCGTTACAACTACAGCCACCGCTCCAACCCGCTCAGCAACACCATCACCACCGGCGTCACCTCCCTGATCTTCGACACGCACACCGGCAACATGGGTTTCGAGAAGAACTGGCTCACCGGCACCAGCCTGAGCTTCGGCTGGAACAGCGACTACTTTGAGAGCAACAACCTCCGCAGCGATCTCAACCCCTCCTACTCGACCAACTACCAGTTGCGCATCACCCAGCGGCTGCTTCAGGGTTTCGGGCGCGCCGTCAACGGCCGCAACATCCGGATTGCGCGCAACAACCTCCGGGTCTCCGACCTGGTCTTCGAGCAGCAGGTGATCACGACCGTCTCCTCGGTGGTCAAGCTTTACTGGGACCTGGTGGCTTTCGTTGAGGACGTTCGCGTCAAGCAACAGGCGCTGGGCCTGGCGCAAAAGCTTTACGAGGACAACCGCAAGCAGGTGGAGATCGGCACGCTGGCGCCCATTGAGATTGTCAGCGCCGAGGCGCAGGTGGCGCGCCGGCAGCAAGAGCTCACCGCCTCGGAAACCCGTCTGTTGCAGCAAGAGACCATCCTCAAGAACGCTATCAGCAAGAGCGGAATCGAGAACCCGGCGCTGGCGGCCGCCCGGATCATCCCCACTGACCGCATCCAGATTCCGGCCGAAGAGGAGATTCCGCCGCTAGAGCGCTTAGTGGAGGTCGCCCTCAAGAACCGGCGCGAGCTCGAGCAGACGCGCATCAACATCGAAAACACCAAGATCGGCATGGCCGGCAGCCGGAGCCAATTGCTGCCTTCGCTCGACGCCCTGGTCTTTCTCAACAACAACGGTCTGGCCGGCTCGCCCAACTTCCTGGCCCGCGCACCGTTCGTCCCGGTGGTCGACCCGCTGGTTACCGGTGGTTTCGGCAAGACGCTCGAGCAGGTCTTCCGGCGAAACTTCCCGGACTATGGGATCGCCTTCCAGCTCAGCATTCCGATCTATAACCGATCCGCCCAAGCCGACTACATCCGGGACTCGCTTCAGCTCCGCCAGCAGGAGCTGCGCGAGCGGCAGTTGTTAAACAACGTCCGCGTGCAGGTGCAGAACGCCCTCATCGCGCTTGTGCAGGCGCGCGCGCTCTATCAGGCGGCCGTCAAGGAGCGGATCCTCCAGGAGCAGACGCTCGAGGCCGAACAGAAAAAGTACGCTCTCGGCGCCTCGACCGTCTTCTTTGTCATTCAGTATCAGCGGGATCTGGCTCAGGCGCAGGCCAACGAGGTGGCGGCCATGGCGGCCTACACCAAAGCCAAGGTGGATCTGGATCAGGCTCTGGGTACAACGCTGGCCACCTACAACATCCGGATCGAGGAGGCGCTGAGCGGGAGGGTGTCGCGCCCGCCGGATCCGGTGCCGGCGCGACCCTGAGAAAACCGGCGTGCGCTGTTCCGACTTGGAACAGCCCTGCCGATTTGAAACGGCGCGCCTGAAGCCGCGCGAGCGAGCCGCCCGAAAGGCTTAGGCTTCGAGTTCGCCCGGCTTTGGTTCGTAATTTGCTTCAAGGTAGGCTGATGACACCACGGAAGGGCTCAAGGAATCGGCGGGCTGACCTCCCTTTTCAACCCTCCTTGCCTTGCCTAACCTCTGACGAGCCTTCGAAATACCCCCGCTTTCTCCTCTCCGGCTCGCCTTCCTTGAGTCCTCTAGGGTGTTCGTGCGCGCCCAGTCCGGCCCGCCAAGCTTTTGTCAGCGGCCGATTCGCGTCAACGCTGCGTCATTAAAGCGGGAAGCGGCCGCGGCGAATCGGGCGCGTCTCGCTCTTCTTACTCGGGGGCGGGCCCTCACCGGCGCCGATCGTGTGGCGGTATGGCAGCGGGCCGAAATTGAGCTCCTCGGCGGTAAAGCGAAGCGGGCGGTCGAGCACCATGTCGAGCGTCGTCCCCTTGGCGAGCATGGCGTCCGGTCCGCGGCTCAACAGCACGCCGACCAGCCCGGCGGTGGCGCCCGCCGCGGCGCCAATACCGAGGCCCTTTCCGACGTTGCCGCCGACCGCTCCGGCAATCGTTCCGACCGAGGCGCCCGTGGCCGCCGCCTCGCCGATGTTGCGGGCGTCGCCGCTCTTGTTGCCCTCGCTCTTGATGGCGCCCTCCTGCCGGTCCAGATCCTCGCTCGCCCGGCCGTCCAGACTTCCGACGCGAGCTCGGAAGTCCCGCGTCACCCCGTTCGGCAGCGTCAAAGAATCAAAGCGCACATACAGTTCGCCTCGCCCCTTGACGCGGCCCGGGCGCTTGACACCAGTCACGGTCCCCGCCACATAGCTGCCCGGCGGAATGACGATGCGGCCGTTGACCAGAATCGGAAAAACCGTTTCCAGGTAAATCCGGTCGCCGACCGCCGAATTCTTGGTGCTGACGCTGTTGATCATCGCCAGCGGGATCCGCGTGCCGGGTTCGAGCACGTAGACCTCGGCCTCCGCTGCGACAGCCTGGGAGCCCGTCTCGGGCGAACCAGGTGCGGGCTCGGTCTGGGCGCAGGCCAAGACCGGCCAAAGACTCAATCCCGCGATCCATACAAATCTCATCTGTCTCCCCGTCTGGCCCTATTTGATGCTACACCATTCCTAACGCCGGCGGCAGGAAAAAGGTTGCATCGGGCGGCTCAGTTCGGCTCGACCGCCAGACGAACCCCCGGCGGACTGCACTCTTCGCCGACGGCCACGCGCACCTCGGGATTCTTGCCTGCGCTCGCCGGCAGACGCAGATTGATCTGATAGAGGCCGGCGAAACCCGGCGTCACTCCGGCGTACAGCACGTCGGAAGCCTCGACGAGCTGCCCGTCCAGAAAGATGACAAACTCGTGAAGCCGCTTGAGGGGAGCCGGTCCGCGCGGAATCTCCCCGGCCGCCAGCGGGGGGACGACCTCGCCGAGCCCGGTGGCGTAGAGCACGACCACCTCGCCCGGCCGGGCCGGCGTCTGGGCCGTAGCCAGAGTCCCGCCGGGTCGGACGGCTATGGCTGTTTCCGCATCGAACTGATAGAGGGCGGGCGCGGCGCTTCGCAACCGAATCTGCACCACGGGCCCGGCGCGGCCGTCCTGGACAACTTGCAGACGCGCGAGCCCGGCAAGCAGCTCGCCGGGGATCAGCAGATTGATCTGCTTGGGTGAAACATAATAGAGGCCGGCGGGAATGTTTTGAATCAGCACCCGCACGCCGGTGCCGGTCAGCGTCGTGGGCAGGCGCCCCTGGCTCAACTCGGCCGGCGAGACTCCCCGCGTCTGGAAGGCCAGGTTCTCGCCATACAGCGTCACGATGGTGTTCGGAGCCAGGGCGCCGGCCAGGCTGTGCGCGCTGTTGACGATGCTGGCCGCCGAGTAGGCGGGCATCGCCGCCATGCCGGCCGCGTCCGCTCCGTAGAGCCGGGAAACGACCAGCGCCGCCAGCAGCCAGGGTGCTGCTCGCATCGGGCTCGAGGTTGTCGGCTTCAACCGATATTATACTGTGAATTTTCGATAATTTCTGGGGGAATTTCGGGGCGTTTATGGAAGGAAATTTCCGAAATTAGATCCGGAGTTCCCCCTAGGCGATCTCCCCCTGGGGGGTGATCCTCTCCGCGCCCACATACGGCACCAGCGCCTCCGGCACCACCACGCTGCCGTCCCGCTGCTGGTAGTTTTCCACCACCGCCACCCAGGTCCGTCCCACCGCCAGACCGCTGCCGTTCAGCGTGTGGACGTATTCGGACTTGCCCTTGGCGGTGCGGTAGCGGATCCCGGCGCGGCGTGCCTGGAAGGCCTCAAAGTTCGAGCACGAGGAGATCTCTTTGTATGTCCCTTGGCCGGGCAGCCAGACTTCGATGTCGTAGGTCTTGGCCGAGGCAAAGCCCAGATCGCCGGTGGACAGGGCCACCACACGGTAGGGCAGGCCGAGCTTTAAGAGAATCTGCTCGGCGTCCTGCGTCAGACTCTCCAGCTCCTGGTAGCTGGTCTCGGGGCGGCAGAACTTGACAAGCTCTACCTTTTGGAACTGGTGTTGCCGGATGATTCCTCGCACGTCCTTGCCGTAGGAGCCGGCCTCACTGCGGAAGCAAGGCGTGTAGGCGCAGAGCTTGATCGGCAGTCGGCCGGCATCGAGCGTCTCCTCGCGGAACAGGTTAGTGACGGGCACCTCGGCGGTGGGCACCAGCCACAGGTCGTAGTCCTGAATTCGAAACAAATCCTGGGCAAACTTCGGCAACTGTCCGGTGCCGTAGAGGGTCTCCGAGTTGGTGAGGAAGGGCGGCAGGACCTCCGTGTAGCCGTGCTCGCGCGTGTGCACATCGAGCATGAAGTTGATCAAGGCGCGTTCCAGGCGGGCGCCGAGACCGACATAGACGGCAAAGCGGGTGCGCGCGATCTTGGCCGCCCGCTCCAGATCCAGAATGCCGAGCGCCGGACCGAGCTCCCAATGGGGTTTCGGCGTGAAGTCGAACGAGCGCGGCTCGCCCACGCGGCGCACCTCGACGTTGGCCGTTTCGTCGGAGCCGACCGGCACCGATTCGTGGGGCAGGTTCGGGATACCGGCCAGCATCTCGTGGAAGGCATCTTCGAGCCGGCGCAAGTCCTCCTCGAGCTGCGCGATCTGTTCGGCCAGCTCGCGCACCTGCTGCTGCCGCTCTTCGGTGTCCACGCCGGCCTGCCGGAGCCGGGCGATCTCAGCGCTTTCGGCCTTGCGTCGCGCCCGAAGCTGTTCGGTCTGGGTTACGGCCGCGCGCCGTCGCCGGTCGAGGTCGAGGAACCGGTCGAGGTCGAGGATGAAGCCCCGGGTGGCCAGACGCTCGCGGATCGTCTCGAGGTTGGCGCGGAAGTAGGCCAGATCGTACATGGGCGGCGGTCCCGGACCGGCCGGGAGGAGTTTTTCATTCTACGCATCCGGCGCGCCGGGCCGCAACCGAGGCGCAAGCTTAGTCGATGCGAATGTTGTACTGCTCGAGCGTGGCGCCGAGAGCGTGCTGCGCCCGCGCCACGGCTTTGTTGAACTCCAGGCGCGCGGCCACGACCCGCTGCTTGGAGTCGGCCAGCTCGTTCTGGCGGGTCAAGACCAGAAAGTTGGTGGACTCTCCGGTCTGAAATAGTCGGATCTCGCTCGCGAGCTTTTCTTCGGCGGCGCGAGCGCTGGCTTCGGCGGCCGCGATCCGCTGCCGCGCCGACTGGATGGCCTGGAAGGCGTTTCGGACTTCGGCCTCGATGAGCAGCTCCATCCGGCTGCGTTCGAGCTCGAGCCTGCGGCTCGCAATCGCCGCCTGCGCCAGTTGCGCCTCCGCAGCGCGATTCCGCGCCGTGAAGTTGACCTGAAGCCCGGCGATGGCCGTCGGATAGCGTCCGCGGAAGACCCCGTCCAGCACGGAGCCGTAACCGCCAATCTGGTTCTCCGGGACGCCCCCGAAACTGACCGGGGGCAGCGGCTCGAGGCCCGCCATCCGAGACAGCTCGTTGAGCCTGGCGACCTGCACCTGGCTGATTCTGGCGAACGGGTTGTCGTGCAAGGAGACGCTGCCGGCAAGCCCGGATGAGATATAGCCGGCCACCAGATTCACCTCGGGCTTGGTCTGGTTTTGAGCGAGGCTCCGTTGGATCTCGTTGGTTTCCCGCTGGCGCTCGAGCGCCCGCAGCTCGACGCGCGCGGCGATCGCTCGGTTCACCGCCGAGCGGAGATCGTCGAGATCCGGGGGCTCGAGCGTCCGGGTGTCGACCGGCACGATTTCGTCGTTCCAGAGCGGCTCATCGCGGCTGGAGGTGATGAGCAGCTTGAGCGCGTTTTCGATCTGGGTCACCTGCGCGACAGCGGCATACCAGGTATCGACGCGGCGCTCGAGTTCGGCCTCCGCGGCGGCGATCTCGACAGGGGCCAGCGTGCCGCTATCGATCATGCGCCGCGTGCGCGCAAGCTGCTCCCGCGCCAGATTCACCGCTTCGGAGGCGACCTCGACGCTCTGGCGGGCGGCCACCAGGTTCCAGTAAGCCTCCTCGACTCGGCCGATGACGTCGATCACTTTCAGCTCGACTTGATCGCCGGCCAGATCCACTTGCGTGGCAGCGATTCGGAGATTAGCCCGTTCGCGGTCGATCTGCCGGTTTCGCCCGAGCGGCACGACGAGCGTAGCGCCGAGCCGCGAAACCAGAAACGGCGTCAGCGTCACGAACGGGTTGGTCGTCGATTGCCGGTTGTTCTCGAAAGCCAGGCTCAAGGAGGCGCCCGCCCACGGCAGGCGCTGATCGAAATAAAAGTTCTGGGAGAAAACCTTTTCCACCAGCTTGCCGTCGGTGCCCATCAGCGGCGAGCTGGTGGGCGTGGTCCGGTCCTCGACGCCGGGCGACCACCGCAGGCGGGGGTCGAGCCAGCCGCGGGCGCCGTGCCGGGCTTCGACGGCCGAGGAGACGCCCGTCTTTTCGATCTGGATGTCCAGATTGTTGCGCAGAGCCAACTCGATCGCCTGGGCCAGGGTCAGCTCGCACTTGATGACGCCTACGCCGACCCGCGGGGGCATGGGAATCTGACTTGCCGCGAGACTCGCCGCGGCAAGGCTCAAGATCAGGATCTTCCGCATCGCTTTCACCTCAACAGGCCCGTGACGCCCGACCAGGCCCGGCGCAGCGAACCGGCGCCGGCATCGGCCAGCGCGCGCATCCGCGCCCACAGCGGGGCGTGCGCGATGTCGTCGAAGATCGAGTACGCCACCGGGGTGATGAGCAGCGTCAGCAGCAGACACAGCGTCTGGCCCCCGATGACCACGATCGCCACCGTGCGGCGCGAACCGGAGCCGGCGCCGCCGCCGAGCGCCAGCGGCAGCATACCCGCCACCAGCGACAGCGTCGTCATCAGGATCGGGCGCAACCGGTCTTCGCAGCCCCGCATGATCGCCTCCAGCCGGCTTACCGGTTCGCTCCGGCGGATCGCCTTGATGTGATCGATTTGCAAGATGGCATTCTTCTTGACGATGCCGAAGAGCACGAAGATGCCCACCGAACTGTAGATCACCGAGAAATTCTCTCCGGCGACCATGAGCGACAGCAGGGCAAAGGGCACCGACAGCGGCAGGCTCAGCAGGATCGTCACCGGGTCGATAAAGCTCTCAAACTGCGCCGCCAGGACCATGTACATGAAGGCGATGGCGAGCAGGAAGGCCATAAAATAGGCCCGTCCGGCCCGGCCGAACTCCTTGGTCTGGCCGATCAAGCCGGTGCGATACTCCGGCGGCAGGTTGAGCTCGGCCACCGTCCGGTTGAGAATCGCCAGCACGTTGCTCAGCGACTGGCCCTCGACGATGTTGGCCTGAATCATGATCTGCCGCTGCCGATTCCAGCGCATGATCTGCGTCGGACCGCTAGTCTCGATCAGTTCGGCGACGTTGGACAGCGGCACGTTGCCGAGCTTCGACGAGGGGACAAAGAGCCGCTCGAGCGCCTCCGGGGAGTTGCGAAACTCCTCGGCGACGCGCAACTGCACGTTGTAGCGGTCCTGACCTTCCCGGTAGGTGGTCACCTGTTCGTCGCCGCCCACGAGCGTCCGCAGCGCGCTGGCGATCGAGGCGACGCTGACGCCAAGCTCCGCCGCCTTGTCGCGGTTGATCCGCACCTGAACTTCGGGCTTGCCCGGCTCATAGGAGCTGTCCAGGTCGGCGACGCCCGGCACCTCGCTGAGCCGCCCGATGAGCACGGAGGCATATTGTTCGAGCCGCTCGAGATCCGGCCCCTGAATGTAGAACTGAAGATCGTAGCGGGTGGCGCCTTGAATCAGCGCGGGCAACTGGACGCCGATCGTCAGGTCGCGAAACCGGGCCAGTCTTTCGCGCGCCATCAGCATCAACTCCTGCTGGGACTGTTTGCGCTCCTCGATCGGCACCAGCTCGACGATGACCGAGGCGCGGTCGACTTGGCGGCGGACGTCGGCGCCGATCCGCGTCAGAAGCGCGCGCACCCCCGGAAGCTGCCCCAGCTCGGCTTCAACCTCGCGCATGACCTCTTCGGAGCCCTCGAGCGATGAGCCCGGCGGCAGCTTCACCGTCACCTCGAACTGGCTCTGGTCATCCTGCGGCAGGAAGTCCTTGCCGATGCCGATCGCCAGCGGAATCGAAGACAGCGCAATCAGCAGGCAGCCGATGACGACCGCCCAGCGGTGCGTCATCGACCAGTAGAGCATGCGCCGATACGGTCCGGCGATCGCCTGGAAGAAGCGCGTCTGGCGGCTCTTGGGCCGCCCGCCGTTGTCGGCGACCTTCAGGTAGCGGGAGCAAAGCATCGGCGTCAGCGTGAAGCTGACAAGCAGCGACACCAGGATGGCGAAGGCGGCCGTGTAGCCGAAGCTCGACATGAAGCGGCCGATAAGGCCCTCCATGAAAGCCACCGGCAGGAAGATGATCACCAGGCTGAACGTGGTCGCCGTCACCGCCAGACCGATGTCGCGCGTCGCCTCGATCGCCGCCCGCATCGGCGGCAGCCCCTTCTCCTCGCGGAACCGGTAGATGTTTTCCAGCACGACGATGGCGTCGTCGATCACCACCCCCACCATCAGCGTAAGCGCCAGCATCGTGATCTGGTTCAGCGTGAAATCCATCCACTTCATCAGGCTGAAGGTGGAGATGATCGAGGTCGGAATGGCGATGGCGGCGATGAGCGTCGAGCGCCAGTTGCGCATGAACAGCAGCACGATGAGCGCCGCAAACAGACCGCCCTCGATCAGATGCCGCTGCACCGCTTCAAAGGAACCTTGGATGAACTTCGACTGGTCGCCGCTATAGGTGAGCCGGAAGTCGGGCGGTAGCGCCGCCCGCAGCTCCTCGACCCGCTCCTTGACGTTGTTGATCACCTGGAGGGTGTTGGTGCCGGCCTGTTTGCGGACCTCCAGGACCACAGCCGGCTGCCCGTCCAGGCGCGCCAGAGAACGCGGCTCGACCACGCCGTCGACCACATAGCCGACATCGCGCACGCGCACCGGCGAGTCGTTGACATTGGCGAGGATCACCGCTTCGAAGTCTTCGGGCTTCTCGATCCGCCCCAGGGTTCGCAGCGTCAATTCCCGGCGCCCCTGGTCGATGCGCCCGCCGGGAATCTCAACATTTTGAGCCGCGATGGCGGCGCGCACCTGGTCGATGTTCAGGTTGTAGGCCTTCAGGCGGTCGGCGTGGAGCCAGATCTGGATCTGGCGGGTCCGGTCGCCCACCAAGCGAATCTGGCCGACGCCGCTCACCGTCTCGAGGTTCTTCTTGAGCACCTCGTCGACGATTCGCGTCACCTCGCGCAGATCGCGCGGCGCCGAAACGGCGATGTTGATGACCGGGGCCGCGTCGATGGCCAGCTTCTCGACCACCGGCAGCTCGGCGTCGCGAGGAAGCTGGCTCAGGATGCCGTTCACCTTGTCGCGCACCTCCTGAGCCGCCACGTCGGCATCCTTTTCGAGAACGAACTGCACGGTCACCAGCGAGATGCCCTCGGCCGAAAGCGAGCTTAAGTCCTCGATGCCGGCGATCGTGTTGACGGCCTCCTCGATGCGCCGCGTGA
>Ga0308391_1000035_pt1 | contig 45250 bp, 48 predicted proteins | sample Hotspr20Samplet1_FD_202363 | JGI IMG/M metagenome (GOLD analysis project Ga0308391, IMG submission 202363) | Hot spring phototrophic mat microbial communities from Octopus Spring, Yellowstone National Park, Wyoming, United States - 20050623_t1 ... | reverse complement strand
GGCCACTGTCGATGGCCGCGGCCGCGGCCGCGGCACCCTCGGCGAGATCGCGGGCGCGTCCAGCGACCACCAGCGCCCCCGCGGCGGCCAACAGCACAGCGTCGCGGTAGGGCCCCCGCACGCCGGACAGGACGGCGCGGATCGCCTCGGCATTGTGCGCGGCATCACCGCCTTTCAGATCCTCGGGCCGCGCCCGCGGCAGGCCGGCCGCCTCGGGCGTGACCTCGAAGGTCCGCACGCTCGTCCCGTCCCATTCGGCGACCAGGGAGGGGCCCGTGGTGGTGAGCTCGTCGAGCCCGTCCGAGCCGTGCACCACCCAGGCGCGCTCGGCCCCGAGCCGGCCGAGGACGCGGGCGAGCGGCTCGACCCAGTGAGCCGCGAACACGCCCACGAGCTGGCGCTTGACCCCGGCCGGGTTGGCGAGCGGACCCAACAGGTTGAAGATCGTTCGCGTACCGAGCTCGAGGCGCGGGCCGGCGACGTGCCGCATGGCCCCGTGGTGGCGCGGCGCCATCATGAAGCCGATGCCGGCAGTCGCGATCGCCTCCTCGATCACCGGCACCGGGGCCTCGATGTCGACCCCGAGCGCTTGCAACACGTCGGACGAGCCCGAGCGGGAGGAGAGGCCGCGATTGCCGTGCTTGGCGACCGGCACACCGCAGGCCGCGACGACGAGCGCAGCGGCGGTCGAAATGTTGTAGGTGCCGGCGCCGTCCCCGCCCGTGCCGCAGCTGTCGATCGCGCCTTCGGGGGCGTGCACGCGGACCATCCGCTCGCGCAGCACGGTGGCCCCGGCGGCGATCTCCTCGACCGTCTCGCCGCGTACCCTGAGGCCCATGAGAAAGCCGGCCATTTGCGCCGGGGTCGCGTCACCGGCCATCATGATGGCGAAGGCCTCGCGAGCCTGGTCGAAGGAGAGCGGCCGGCCGTCCGCGACGACGCCCAAGATCTCTTTGAAGCGGGTGAGGTCGGCGGTCATGCCGGCACCGCCGTCCGGCAGAGTTCCAAAAAGTTCCGCAGCAGCCGCTTGCCGACCCGGGTCTCGATGCTCTCGGGATGGAATTGGACGCCGTGGATCGGCAGCGCGCGGTGGCGCAGGCCCATGATCACGCCGTCCTCGCTCCGGGCGTTGACCAGCAGCTCCGCCGGGACGGTCGCCGGATCGACGCAGAGCGAATGGTAGCGGGTCGCCTCGAAAGGGGAGGGGAGACCCCTGAGCACGCCGGTACCGTCGTGTTCGATCCGGCTCACCTTGCCGTGCATCGGCACCGGTGCGCGGACGATCCGTGCACCGAAGGCCTGGCCGACCGCCTGGTGGCCGAGGCAGACCCCGAGGATGGGGCAGCGGCCGGCAGCGGCGCGGATCAGGGCGAGCGAGATCCCGGCGCGGTCGGGGTCGCACGGGCCCGGGGAGATCACGATCCCTTCGGGGGCCCGGGCGAGCGCCTCCTGCACGGTGATCGCGTCGTTGCGCACGACCTCGATCTCGGCCCCCTGCTCGCCGAGATAATGGTAGAGATTCCAGGTGAAGCTGTCGTAGTTGTCGAGCAAGAGGAGCATGGGCGACGCCCGGCGCAGGGTGCCTTCGAGCCGCGGGAGGAAACCCGAGGCCCGAGGCCGCGTCAAGGTCGCGGGACCCTGCCGGAGGAGAGCTTGCCCGCCATCGAGCGCCCCTGGCTGCGCCCGACCGTTCGCCTCGAGACCCGCACGCGGCGCGGCCGCGGCCGTGCGCGGCGACGCAGCCGACGGCTCCTGCGGGCGGCCCTTCTGGTCGGTTTCGCGCTCCTCGTCGCGCTCGCGATGCTGGAGCCTAGGCCGGCCCGCGAGCGGCGCCCGGCGCCACCGCGCGAGTTCGCGTTCGAGCTGCCAGTGCCAGCGCCCACCCCGATGCTGCCGCCGGCCGACCTCGACCCTTCCGCGTCGCCGGCGGCGGTCCTGCCGCTGCCGGCTCCGCCCCGGCTCGTGGCCCCGGCTCCGGCTGGTTCGCCGCCGGCACCGGACGACGGGGCAGGGGCGAGCTCGCGGCTCCCCCTGGCCGACGCGCGCTCCCGGCTCTCGGGCGATCTCCCACCACCCGAGCGCGCGCCGACCGCCACCGCGGCGGCCGTCCCGCGATCGCTGGCCGTGCCGCCGATCGAGCTCGTGCGGCCCGTGCCCGTGGCGTTCCCCGCTCCCCTCGTGCGCCGCCCGCGAGGGCCGCGGCCGGTACTCGCGGTGATCATCGACGATCTGGGCCTGAACGGGCCCGCGACCCGGCGGACCATCCGTCTGCCCGGGCCGTTGACCCTGGCGTTCCTCCCCTATGGCGAGGGCACCCCGGAGCTCGCCCGCGAGGCCAAAGCGTCCGGTCACGAGGTGTTCCTTCACCTCGCGATGGAGCCGCTCGGCAACGAGGATCCAGGGCCGATGGCGCTGCTCTCCGGGCTCGGCGCGGAGGAACTGCGCCGCCGGCTGCACTGGGCGCTCGGCCGCGTCCCGGGGGCGAGCGGCGTCAACAACCACATGGGCAGCCGGCTCACCGCCGATCCGCGGGCGATGGCCGTGGTGATGGGCGAGCTCGGCCGGCTCGGCCTGCCGTTCGTCGACAGCATGACCACGGGCGCGAGTGTCGCCGCGCGGGTCGCGCTCGAAACCGGCGTGCCGGCCACTGCTCGCGACCTGTTCCTCGACAACGACCCCGCGCCGGCGGCGATCCTCGCCCAGCTGGAGCGGGCCGAGCGGCTCGCCCGGCGCACCGGCTCGGCGGTGGCGATCGGTCACCCGTACGCCAGCACCCTCCAGGTGCTCGCCGACTGGCTGCCGCGGGCGGTCGCGCGTGGCCTCGTCCTGGTCCCGGCCACGGCGATGATCGAGCTGCGCGGTTGCGCCGGCGAGCTCCTCGGACGCGGCGGCTGCTTGCTGCGGGCGAGTGGCGAGCCGGATACGGGCGAAGCTCTGCCCGGCTGCGCGGAGGCGGATTGCCGTCCGGCCACGCCCTGAGGGCACCCGACCTCGGCGGGCGCCGAATTCAGTAGATCGGGAAGCGCGTGCAGAGCTCGGCGACTTCGCGGCGCACCCGCGCTTCGACCGCCGGATCGCCTTCGGGACGAGCGGCCAAGGCGTCGAGCACGTCGGCCACGAGATGGCCGATCTTCTGGAACTCGGCGATGCCGAAGCCGCGCGTGCAGCCCGCCGGCGTACCGAGCCGAATGCCGGAGGTCACGGTCGGCTTCTGCGGATCGTTCGGCACGCCGTTCTTGTTGCAGGTGATACCGGCCCGCTCGAGTGCCTCTTGGGCGGCCTTGCCGGTCACCTCCTTGGGACGCAAGTCGACCAGCATGAGGTGGTTGTCGGTGCCGCCCGAGACGATCGCGCAGCCGCGCTCGATCATGACCGCGGCCAGGGCCTTCGCGGTTGCGACGACGTTGTGCGCGTAGATCTTGAATTCCGGCTGCAGCGCCTCGCCGAACGCCACCGCCTTGGCGGCGATCACGTGCATCAAGGGCCCGCCTTGGAGGCCCGGGAACACGGCGCTGTTGATCTTCTTCGCGAGCGCCTCGTCGTCGGTCAGGATGAGCCCGCCGCGCGGTCCGCGCAGGGTCTTGTGGGTGGTCGAGGTGACCACGTGGGCGTACGGGAAGGGCGAGGGGTGGACACCCGCCGCCACGAGCCCGGCGATGTGCGCCATGTCGACGAGGAGCCAGGCGCCGACCTCGTCGGCGATCGTGCGGAAGCGGGCGAAGTCGATGATCCGCGAATAGGCCGAAGCACCGGCGATGATCATCTTCGGCCGGTGCGCCCGGGCGAGTTCGGCCGCCTGCTCGTAGTCGATGAAGCCGCGGGCATCGAGGCCGTAATGGACGGCGCGGAACCACTTGCCGGAGAGCGCTGCCTTGGCGCCGTGGGTGAGGTGGCCGCCGGCTGCGAGGTCCATGCCCAAGATCGTGTCGCCGGGCTCGAGCAGCGCCAGCATGACGGCGCCATTGGCCTGCGCGCCCGAGTGCGGCTGGACGTTGGCGAAGGCGCAGCCGAACAGCTGCTTGGCCCGCTCGATCGCCAAGGCCTCGACGCGGTCCACCTGTTGGCAGCCGCCGTAATACCGCCGGCCGGGATAGCCCTCGGCGTACTTGTTGGTCAGCACCGAGCCTTGCGCCTCGAGCACCGCCCGGCTCACGATGTTCTCCGAGGCGATCAGCTCGATGCCATCGCGCTGGCGGGCGAGCTCGTCCGCCACGGCCGCCGCGACCTCCGGGTCGCCCTCGGCGAGGCCGGCGCGGAAGAACACCGCGGGGCTCGGGGCGCTCGCACGCAGGGCATCGGCCATCGGAATATCTCCCTTCGCTCGGCTCGCCGGGGGGATCTATCGCAGCCGGGTGCGCCGGTCCACGCGACGCGCCGCCGCCCGGCCGCTCGGGGGCACGCTCAGGGGAGGAGGCCGAGTTCGGCGCGGATCGCCGCCAGCCGCTCAGGCGGCAGACGCGCTGCTGCCTGGTCGCGGAGCGGTGCGGCGGCGGCTTGGCCGGCCTCGGCGGCGAGCGCGAGCCAGCGATAGGCGGCCTCCGGATCGGGCGGACCCAGCCGGCCCTCCAGGTAGAGCGCGCCGAGATCGAACCGAGCGCGCGCGTTGCCGGCCTCGGCGAGCGGCCGCCAGATCGCCTCCGCCCGCGGATAATCGCCGGCCTGGTAAGCGAGCACGCCGTCGCGCACGGTCGCGGCAGCGGTCGAGGACGGGCCCGGCGGCGGCCTCACCGGCTGCGCCGGCGCGCCGGCGACGGCCTCGGCGGCGGCCGGGGGCGAGCTCGGGAGCGGAGAGGCCCCCTCGGCCCGTCGGGCGCCTGCGGCCGGCGCCTTGGGTTCGGCCGGAGCCGTGGTCGGCGGTGTGGTCTCGGTCGGCGGCGGGGTGTCCGGTCGCGCCTCGGCCCCCGCGTTGGGTTCGGCTGCCGGCGGCGGGGCGGGTCGCGGCACGAACGGGCGCGCCCGCCGCTGCGGTACGGCCTCCGGCACCGGCAGGAGCACGACGGGCTCCGGCGGCGGCAGCTGCGAGCGCGCGTCGATTACGAGCGCGATGAGCGCGAGGGTGGCCGCCAGGGCGACGATCCTGAGCCCGCGGGCAACGCCTGCCGGGCCGACCGGGCGCTCCGCCGAGACGGGCCGGGCCACCGGCTCCTCAATCGACCCAGCGGACCCGGTCGGACGCCAAGAGCGCCTCGACCCAGCCGGGGACTTGCATCCCCGCTCTGACCTTGGCCAGGGTCTCGGCCTCGGCCGCCCGGATTTCGGCGAGCCGGGCGAGCACCGCATCGGCTTCGGCGAGCGGCACGGTGACGACCCCGTCCTCGTCGGCCAGCAAAAGATCGCCGCTCGCGACCGCGCGGCCACCTACGACCACCGGCAGGCCGACCGTGCCGGGACCGGAACGGACGCAGGAGGCCGGGTTGACGGCGGAGGCGAAAACCGGCAACTCGACCTCGCGCAGGCCGGCGAGGTCGCGCACCGCGCCGTCGACCACCAGGCCGGCGACCCGCTTGTTGCGCATCATTCCGGCCAAGAGGTCGCCGCACACGGCGCTGCCCTCGAAGCCTTCGACCGCGGCGACGATCACGTCCCCCGGCTGCGCCAGGGCGGCCGCTGCGGCGAGTGCCAGATTGTCGTCCGGACCACACCAGCAGGTGAGGACGGTGCCGGAGCAGCGGGCGAGCTTCGGGTCGTGGGGGAAGAGAGGCTTGATGCGCGGCCCGAGGGAGCCGCGGCCGTTCTGCGCGTCGACCAGCCAGCCGGTCGTGGCGGCCGCCACGGCGGCGAGTTGGTCGGCGGTCGGGCGCGGGAAGTTGCGGCGCGCGGTGAGCAGAGGGGGCTCGTGGATCATGGCGAGGCTCCGCGGCCGCGTGGATGATCGGGCGGCCTGCGACGTCGATAGTGCGGCGGGCCGGCGGCGCCTGTGAAGGGTTCGTTAACCAATGGCTGCCAACATGGCCGCGGCCGGGCCGGGGTTGACGCCCTCGTTCGGCTCGTGGCTAGTCCCGTTCACCGGGGGCGCTGATCGCCGCATGAGCACCTGGCATCCCTTGAGCAAGATCGTCGTCGCCTGCGGCACGCTGGCGATCGGCTGGCTCGCATTGAGTGGACCGAGCCAGGCCCCGGCGACGGTCGGCGCGGCGCGTTGGCGGCCGGCCACCGAGTCCGAGCGGCCGGCGACCGATCCGGCCTTGGGCGCGATCGCCCGCCTCGCCCAGCGCCTCGACCTGCCGCCGCGCGAGAATTTCGATGCGGTCCTTGAGCGCCCGTTGTTCAGCCCGACGCGACGGCCGCGGACAATGCCCGCACCGCTCGTGCCGGTCGCGGCCGAGCCGCAGTTCGCCGCCGCGAGCAAGCCGGAGCCGGACGAGCCCCCGTTCCGCTTGGTCGGCACCGTGAGCCGCCGCGGCCGCAGCGAGGCGCTCGTGACGCTCGGCGGTAGTGGCGAGCTGGTACGGCTGGAGGCCGGCGGCGAGCTCGAGGGTTGGGTCGTGAACGGGATCGGGCCCGACCATCTCGAGGTCGAGCGCGACGGCACCCGACGGCGCCTCGAGATCCTCCGTTGACGGGTGGCAGGGCGATGCACTCCGGGCGGGGACGGCTTCTTCAGCTGGCGGGAAACGAAGCTCGCGAGGTCGGGCGCCGGCACGATCAGCGCGGCTTCACGCTGATCGAGCTGCTCGTCGTGCTGGTCATCCTGGGTCTCCTGGCTGCACTCGCCGGGCCGCGGGTGCTCGGCTACCTGAGTGGCGCGCGCGGCGACGCGGCCCGGCTGCAGCTGCAGAGCCTCGAGCAGGCGCTCGACCTCTATCGGCTCGACACCGGCAGCTATCCGACCACCCAGCAGGGTCTGCAGGCCTTGATCCGTGATCCGGGCGGGGTGCGCGGCTGGCGTGGGCCCTACCTCGATGCCGCAAGCGTCCCGCTCGACCCCTGGGGGAACCCCTACGTCTACAAAAGCCCTGGCGAGCGCGGCGCTTACGACTTGCTCTCTTTGGGGGCCGACCGGGCGCCCGGCGGCAGCGGGGAGGCTGCCGATGTCGTCGCTGGCCGGCGCTGAGCGTGGCTTCACGCTGCTCGAGCTCCTCGTGGTCCTCGTGATCTTGGGCCTCGCCGTGGCGATCGCCGCGCCGCGGGTCGGCGGGCGCGCGGGCGGGCCGGAGGCGGCCGCTCGGGCGATCGCCGCCGAGCTCGAGCGGGCCCGCGCCCGGGCGGTCGACGGTGCGCGGGTCGAGGCGGTGGCACTCGCCGAGCTGGCGCAGCGCTTGCCCGGCGGGCTGCGCCTCGTGGCCGAGGGGCCGGTGCCGCTCCGCTTCTTTCCGGACGGCTCGGCTGCACCCGCGCTGCTGCGCATCGAGGGCGGCGACGGCCGCGCGGTGCTACGCATCGAGCCCCTCACCGGGCGGATCGCCCTGGGCGATGGCTGAGCCGGCCCCGGGCAGTGGCTTCAGCCTCGTGGAGGCGCTCGTGGCGCTCGCCGTGCTCGGCATCGTGCTCGGCGGGGCGCTGGCCGCCGGCGGTGGCAGCCTGGGCGTGGCCGAAAGCAGCCGGCGGGAGCTCGCCATGACCCTGCTCGCCGAATCGCTCCTCGAGCGGGCGGGCCTCGACCTCTTGGTCGACGTGTCGGTTGCCGAGGGGACGGCGGGCAGCCTGCGCTGGCGGCTGGAGCGGGCGCCCTTTGCGGAGGGCGAAGGGCCGGCGCCACGTCCGGGTGAGCGGCGGGCGCGCCTCTGGCGCATCGAGGCCCGGGTCGAGGACGACCGGGGCGGGACGGTGCGCCTTGCCACGCTCGAGCTCGCGGCGCATCGATGAGCCGGCGTGGCTTCACCCTGCTCGAGCTTTTGGTGGCACTGGCCGTGCTGGCGCTCGCTGCCGCGGTCGCCGCTGGAGGGCTCGACGTGCTCGGCCGAGCGCTGGCCCGCGAGCGGCGGGCGGCGGAGGAGGGCCGGACGCTCGCTCTCGCTCACGAGCAGCTGCGCCGCGAGCTCGCGCGGGCCCTGCCACTCGACTGGGGACCGCCGCAGCGCCCGCTCCTCGCGTTCCTGGGCGAGCCGACTCGGGTCCGCTTCGTGAGCGCGCCCGGTCCCTATCGGGCGGAGGGGGGCCTCCAATTGGTCGAGGCGGTGCTCGAGGAGCGAGCGGGGGGGCGCGTCCTCGCCCTGCGCCGCACCGGCCTCGTGCGCGACGGCTCGGGCTTCGCCCGGCTCGACTCCGTCGAGGCCGTGCCGCTCGTGACGGTCCCCCGGGACAGCACCTTCGCCTATTTCGGCGAGCGCGAGGGCCGGCGCGGTGCCCGCTGGTGGCCGGACTGGCCGGCGGGTCCGAAGTTGCCCGCCGCGGTCCGGCTGGCCGGCGAGGGAGACGAGGCGGCGCTCGTGATCCGGCTGGTGATCGACACACCCCTCGCCTGCTTGGCGGCGAGCCGGCGGGGAGGAGCCGCGTGCGAGTGAGGGCACGACTCGACCGGCGGCGCGGCGCGGCGTTTCTGGTCGTGCTGTGGTTCGCCGTCGCCGCCGCCGGCCTCGCGCTCGCCCTGCTCGAGACGAGCCGGGGCTCGGTGCCGGACGCCCGCCGGGCGGTCGACGCCGCGCGGCTGCGCGCAGCCGTGCAGGCGGCAGTCCATTTGACCGCCGAGCGGCTCCTGCTCGAGCGGCTCGAGCTCGGCGGCGAGGGCGCTCTCTTGGCCGCGACGCTCGACGAGATCGAACTCCGGGTGCGGGTGACCGGCGAGAGCGGCCTCGTCGATCTGGCGGCGGCGTCGCCCGACCTGCTGCGCCGGCTCGCCCGCGCGAGCGGGCTTTCGGCCGAGCGGGCCGCCGCGTTGGCGGACGGGATCGAACGGCTGCGCAACCGGAGCGGCGAAGAAGAGCGGGCCGCAGCGGTCGCCGCCGGACGGGCTCCCGGCGAGACGCTCAGACCGCCCGCCCGCCCGGGCCTCGACCACCCGATCGAAACGCTCGCGCTCGTCTCCGGCGGTGGGCTCGAGGCGGGCGAGGTCGAAGCCCCGGCGCGTTGGCTCTCCGCCACGACCCTCGGCACGGCCCGGGCCGAGCCGCTGCCCGAGCTGGCCCCGCGCGTCGTGCGGGCCGCGCTGGCCGGGGACCGCGCCGCGTCGGGCTCCGAGCCCGCCCGGGGGCCGCGCTCCGCCCCCGAGCCCCAGGGGCCGCGCTCCGCCCCCGAGCAAAGTCGCGCGAGACGCAGCGATCCGGCCGGGCTCTACCGGCTCGAGATCGTCGCCAGCACCCCGGGTGGTCGGGTCGCGGTCCGCTCGGTACGGCTCGCGCTGCGCTCGGGTGAGGCACGACCCGTGCGGATCGTGGATTGGTCGGCGCCGCTGATGCTGACCGACGGACCGCCGCTCCAGGAGGGATCCTGAATGGCCGGCGTGGGGTCCGCCGAAACCGTCCGCAGCGGAGGCTTCCTCGACTGGTGGCTGGAGGAGCTCGCCGCCCTCGTGCCGGTCCGTCGGGCACGGCGCCCGAGCCGTCGCCAGTCGACCCTGCTGTTCTGGCAGGACGGGGTGATTCGGGTCCTCGAGGCCCGCCGCGGCGGGACCGAAGAGGTCGGAAGCTTCCTCTTGGAGCCGCCGCGCGGCGGGGCGAGCCGATTGCCCGCCCGGCTCGACCAGCTCGCACCGGCCGCACTGCTCGCCGAGCTGCGCGGGCGGCGCGATCTTTGGTTGCGGCTCGCGACGGAGCACGGGCTCTTGGTCCGCGACCTGTTGCCGGCGGAGGCCGAGCGCGAGCTGCGCGCGATCGTCGAGCACCGGCTCGATACGCTCACCCCGTGGACCGCCGAGCAGGCCGCGTTCGACGTCGAGATCGGCGGCCGGCGAGCGGACGGTCGGCTCGAGGTTACCGTGGCCGCGGTCCCGCGCAGCCTCCTCTCGCGGATCCGCGCGCGGCTGGCCGAGCTCGGGATCGAGGTCGAGGGGGTGGATCTCGGCGCGGCCGAGGCGCCGCCCGTGGCCCGCTTCGACCTCGCGGGCGATGGCGCACGGACCTCGGGCTCGGCCGCACGGATCGTGGCCGGCGCGACCGCCGCCCTCCTGGTCCTCGGCGCCGCGGCGCTGGCCGGCTCGGAGATCCATGCGCGGAGCGTGGTCGTGGCCGAGCGCGAGCGAGCAGCGGCCCGCCTCGAGGCGCGGCTCGCCGACCTCGGCGAGCTGCGCGAGCGGCTCGAGGCGCTGCGCCGCGAGGCCGGGCTCCTCGCGCAAAAGCTCGCCGCTGCGCCCTCGGCTCTGGTGCTGCTCGAGGAGCTGAGCCGGGCGCTGCCCGACGAGGCCTTCTTGAGCGAGCTCGAGCTTTCCGGCGATCGGCTGCGGATCGGTGGCTTCGCCGCCAGCGCATCGCCGCTCGTGCCGCTGCTCGAACAGCTACCGGCGCTCGAGGACGTCCGGTTCCAGGCGCCTTCGAGCAAGACGGTCGTCCAGGATCCCGAGCTCGGGCGGCGCGAAGTCGAGCGGTTCGTCCTGGCCGCCCGGGTCGTCGGGCTCCGCGGGGGCTCGCCTTGAGAAACCTGCCGGCCGGCCTGCGGCGGGCCCTGGCACTCGCCCTGCTCGGTGTCGCGCTCGGCGGCGTGGTGCTGGTCGCCTGGGCGCCCTGGCGTTGGATCGCCTACCAAGAGGCCCGTCTGGCGGAGCTCGAGGCGCGCATGGCGGAGCTGCACGAGCGCATTGCCGAGCGCGAGCAGCTGCTGGCCGAACGGCGGCTCCTCGAAGCGGCGCTCGCCGACGAGGCGCTGTTCGTCCGCGCGGCCACCCCGGCGCTCGCGGCGGCCGAGTTGCAAGGCGTGCTGAGCGGCGTGATCCGCGCCCACGGCGGTGAGCTCTTGACGGTCCAAGTGTTGGAGCCGACCGAGGCGCCCCCCTTCGTCGAGATCGGCTTGCGCCTGACGCTGCGGTCCGGGCTCGAGAGCCTCGTGGGCCTGCTCCACGCGATCGAGTCCAACCGGCCGCTCCTGCTCGTGCGCTCGCTCCAGCTCGTGGCCGGCGAGCCCGCGGCCCGGGGTGGCAGCCCACCGCTCGAAACGGTCATCGAGGTCGTGGCCATGGGCCTGCGGGCGTGAGGACGGACGGAGCAGGGGGTGGCCCGGTTCGCACGACCGACGGGGTGCCTCGGCGACGGGCGGAGCGGCGGCGTGCGGGTGCGGTCGAGCGAGGGAGCGGCACCGATGAGCGAGGTCACCTATCGCCCGGGCGACAGCGACGAGCGGCCCTGGGGACGTTGGCGGGTGCTCGACGTGGGACCGGGCTTCGCGGTCAAACGGATCACCGTGGCGCCCGGCGGGATCCTCTCGCTCCAACTGCACCGCCACCGCGCCGAGCATTGGTTCGTGGCCGCCGGGACCGCCCGGGTGACGCTCGGCGAGCGCGAGTTCGAGGTGCCGGCCGGCGGCCACGTCGACGTGCCGGTCGGTACGGCCCACCGGGTCGCCAACCCGGGTCGCGAGCCGCTCGAACTGATCGAGGTCCAGCATGGCGAGCGGCTCGACGAGGCCGACATCGTCCGGCTCGAGGATCGCTACGGACGCAAGTGAGCCCCGCGTCCGGCGCCGGGGTTCCGCTCGGCGCGAGGGGCCGCGGCGGGACGCCCCGTTGCGGCTCGGATGACCGTTGCTTAACCCCGGCCATCCATCGGCGGAGGGGATGGCATGGGGAAGGTGGTTCTGGTGACCGGTGGCTCCCGCGGGATCGGTGCGGCGGTCTGCCGGCTTGCCGCGCGCGACGGTTGGGACGTGGCGATCGCCTATCGGACGCGGGCCGACGCCGCGGCACGGGTCGCCGAAGACGTCCGAGCGTTCGGCCGGCGAGCTATTACCCTGGCCTGCGACATCACCGACCCGCGCTCGGTCTGCGCCCTGTTCGAGCGGACCGCGGCCGAGCTCGGCTACGTGGAAGCGTTGGTGAGCAATGCCGGGGTGATCCATCGGGCGGCGCCGCTCGTCGACATCCCACCCGAGGAGATTCGCCGGATCGTCGAGACCGACCTCGTGGCGCACATCGTCTGCAACCGAGAGGCCGTTCGGCGCATGGCTCGTTCACGCGGTGGTCGCGGCGGCGTGATCGTCAACATCTCCTCGATGGCCCCCGAGCTCAAGGGTGCCGGTGGCTTCATCCCCTACGCCGCGGCCAAGGCCGGGATCGACGTGCTGACCGAGGGCCTCGGCAAGGAGGTGGCGCACGAGGGCATCCGGGTCAACGGCTTGAGGCCCGGCCTGATCGACACCGACATGCAAGCCGACACGGGTGTGCCGGAACGCATCCAGCGCTTCGGTCCGACCGTTCCGCTCGGCCGTGCCGGCCGGCCCGAGGAAGTCGCCGAAGCGGTCGTCTGGTTGTTGTCCGACAGGGCGAGCTACGTCGCCGCCACGGTCTTCAACGTGAGCGGCGGCCGCTGAGCCGGGCGCGGATCGGTCGGGCCGCGAGGTTCGACCCCGCCTGTCAAAGACTACCGAGATAGGCGAGGAAATCGGCGATCGCCGCGGGCTCGAGCTGGACCTCGGGCATGGCCGGGTGGCCGGCGACCAGCCCTTCGGCGAGACCCTCGGCGAGGCTTTCGATCGGATAGCGCTCTTTGAGCGTCCGGAACGGCGGGGCCGCCGGCAGGGGGCTTGCGCCGGCCGGTCCCGTGGCGTGGCAGCGGCCGCACAGGGCCGTCGCGAGCTGCCGCCCGCGGGCCGGATCGCCGGCTGCGAGCGAGGAGTCGGTGAAAGCCACGAACAGGAGGGCCCCGGCGACGATCGTCCTCATGGACCGGCGAGCCATTGCTCCACCGCCTCGAAGCGCTGCCAGCCGGGCACCCTGCCGATCGTCGCCGCGCCGCTGCCTTTCGGCCCGAAATCGGCCTTCCTGCCGACCAGATCCCCGAGGCCCGCCACCTCCGGCCGGGCCGAGACCCGAGCCTCCTCGTCGTCGAGGCGGGCGACGCAGCGAATCTCGCTCTCGTGACCGGGCAAAACCTTGTCCCCGCGCAGGAAGTGCAAGACGTCGGCTTGCACGACGGCGGCGTCCACGTTGCGCACGGAAAAGAGGTCGGTGCCGTTCGGCACCGAACCCTGGCTCGGCATCGCCACGACACGCAGCTCGCCCGGAGCGTCGAGCGCATCCCAGTGATCTCGGGCGAGGCGCGCATCGGCCTCGGACCCCCCGCCCGAGACGAGGTCCATCGAGTCGCGGTTCCGCCGCTCGACATCGCCCGCCGGCGGCGGTGGACCACCTCCGACGAGAGGCGCGATCACCGCCAGCTCAGCCGTGGTCGCCGAGATGGTCCGCCGTCGCATCGTGCCCCGTCGCTCCAGCCTCGCTCGGCTTCTGCCCGAGGCCTCGGCCCCGCGCAACCGGAACGCTTCCGCCGCGGTCGGGCAGCGGCGCGCGGTCGCGAGGAGAGCACGAAGTAGTCGGAGCCGAGGACGCGACCGAGGGTAACAAGATCGATTCCGCCGTCCCCACGACCGGACCGTCGGAGCGTGGCCCGGGCAGCGCACCGCCGGTGCGAGCATGTGGAGGATGCGTGCTCACGGGGGGTCGGTCGCGGGCGACGGGGCCGCCTCGGCTGACGGCAAGGAACAGGCCCGTGCGCTCGCCCGCGGCGGCGCTTCGGCGGCGGTGCAGCGTCCAGCCTCCTGGCTTCCGGCCGAGCGCCCGTGATGTTGACAAGATTTTTAGTGTGACCTAAATTTTTGCGCGTCGGCTCGATCGGCCCGGTTCGGCCGGTCCCGCTTGCGGAGCCGAGCCGTGCTGCGACGCCGCGTGCTTTCCACCCTGCTCGCCGCCACCCTCCTGCCCGTCGCGCCGCGGGCAGCGACGCCCTTGCAGATCGTCACGACCATCGCCCAGATCGCCGATCTCGCGAGCCGGATCGCAGGCGAGCGCGCGCAGGTCCGCTCGCTCATGGGCGAGGGGGTCGACCCGCACACCTACCGCCCGACACGGGCCGACGTCGCGGCGTTGCGCCGGGCCGACCTCGTGCTCGCCAACGGCCTGCGGCTCGAGGCGCAGCTCGACGAGCTCTTGGCGGTGCTTGCCCGCGAGAAGCCGGTGTTGCTTCTGGCCGAGCGGCTGCCGCCCGAGCGCCTGCTCGGCCATCCCGAGTTCCCCGGCAAGTACGACCCGCACGTGTGGAACGACGTCGGGCTCTGGCGGGAACTCGTGGCGGTGGTGCGCGACGAGCTCGTCCGCCTCGATCCCGCGGGCGCGCGCGGGTATGCCGAACGCGCCCGGGCTTACGAGGCCGAACTCGCTGCGCTCGAGGCATATGTGCGCGAGGTGCTCGCTTCCGTTCCGCCGGAGCGGCGGGTGCTGATCTCGGCCCACGACGCCTTCGGCTATTTCGGCCGCGCTTACGGTTTCGAGGTCCTCGGCATCCAGGGTCTCTCGACGGAAAGCGAAGCCGGGCTCGCGGGGATCGAACGGATCGTGCGGCTGCTCGTCGATCGCCGGATCGAAGCCGTGTTCGTCGAGAGTTCGGTCAGCGAGCGCAACGTGCTGGCCCTGGTCGAGGGGGCGGCGGCGCGCGGGCACACGGTGCGGATCGGCGCCCAGTTGTTCTCCGACGCCATGGGTGCGCCCGGGACTTACGAGGGGACCTACGTCGGCATGATCGATCACAACGCCACGGTCATAGCCCGCGCGCTCGGCGGCACGGCGCCACCACGGGGCTGGCGTGGCCGTTTGGCGCTCGCGAGCTGAGGCCTCGGTGGTCCTTTCCGCGCGCACTCGTGGAGGCGCTCCGCTGCCGCCCTGGCCGGCGGACTCGGTGAGCCCGCTCGCGGTCGCCGGGCTCACGGTCGCCTACCACGACCGGCCGGTGCTCTGGCGCGTCGACTTCCTGGCCCCTCCCGCCGGGCTCGTGGCGGTCCTCGGCCCCAACGGGGCGGGCAAATCGACGTTCTTGAAGGCCGTGCTCGGTCTGGTACCGAAGCTCGCCGGCGAAGTGCGCTTCTTCGGACGACCGCTCGACCGCAAAAGCGGGCTCGTCGCCTACGTGCCGCAGCGGACCGCTGTCGACTGGGAATTCCCGATCACCGCGGTCGAGGTCGTGGCGATGGGGCTCTACCATCGGATCGGCTGGCTCCGGCCGGTCCGCCGTCGGCATCTCGAGGCGGCCCGCGCCCAGCTCGATCGGGTCGGCCTCGCCGATCTCGCCGACCGGCAGATCGGCCAACTCTCGGGCGGTCAGCAGCAGCGGGTATTCCTCGCCCGTGCGCTCGCCCAGGACGCCCGCCTCTATCTCTTGGATGAGCCACTGGCCGGGATCGACGCGGCGAGCGAGCGGGTCGTGGTCGAGCTCCTGCGCGAGCTTCGGGCGGCCGGCCGCACGGTGATCGTCGTGCACCACGACCTCGAGAGCGTGCCCGGGATCTTCGACGAGGCCATGCTCTTGAACGTTCGGCGCATCGCCGCCGGGCCGGTCGGCACGGTCCTGACCCCCGCCAACCTCGCCCGCGCCTACGGTGTCACCTTCACCCCGAAGGTCGCGGCGGTCGTCGGCGGTTGAAGGACGGCCCGTGACCGACTTACTCTCGCCACTTTTCCTGGGCGCCGGCTACAACAGCGCGGTCGCCACACTCGGTGCCGCCTTTCTGGGTGTGGCAGGGGGACTCGTCGGCACCTTCCTGCTCTTGCGCCGGCGCATCATGCTGGCCGACGCGCTGAGCCATGCCACGCTCCCCGGGTTGGTCCTCGCTTTCCTCGGCGGGCTCGCCTTGCTCGGCGAGGGCCGGATCCTCCCTCTCCTGCTGTTCGGGGCGGCGGCGAGCGCCGCGCTCGCCGGCCTCGCGGTCCAAGGGATCGTCGCCAACCGCAGGCTCGCCGAGGACGCGGCGATCGCGAGCGTTCTCGCCACCTTCTACGGCGCGGGCACGGTGCTCTTGAGCCACCTGCAGAGCTTGCCGGTGGCCGGCCAGGCGGGACTGCAACGGTTCCTGCTGGGCTCGGCCGCCGGCATGCTGCGCGCCGAGGCCGAGCTCGTGGCCGCGCTCGCCGGGCTTCTCGTGCTGCTGACCGGGCTCTTCACGAAGGAGTTGCGCCTCCTCTGCTTCGATCCGCTGTTCGCCGAAGCGCACGGCTGGCCGGCTTCGCGGCTCGATCTCCTGCTCCAGGGGCTCTTGTTGGCCCTCCTCGTGATCAGCTTGCAGATCGTGGGCCTGGTGCTCGCGCTCGCGGTGGTCGTGCTGCCGGCCGCGACCGCCCGCCTGTGGACCGACCGGCTGGGTCGGATGTTGGCCCTCTCGGCGGCGATCGGCGCAACGGGCGGTTGGGTCGGGGCGGCACTCTCGGCCGCTCTCCCGCACCTGCCGACCGGCCCGGCGATCGTCGTGGCGCTCGCCACCATCTTCCTCGCGAGCCTGATCGTCGCACCGCAGCGCGGGGTCCTGGCGCTCGCCGCGCGGCGCCGTCGCCTCGTCCGGATGCTCGCGGTGGAAGGGATCGAACGGGCGGGCTCGCCGTGATCGAACTCGCCGATTTCCTCGAGCTCGACTTTCCGGCGCTCGCGACCGGCACGCTCGCGGCCCTGGCCTGCGGCTTGCTCGGCAACTTCCTCCTCCTCCAACGGCAGAGCCTCTTGGGCGACGCCGTGAGCCACGTCGTTCTGCCCGGGATCGTGCTCGCGTTCCTCGTGACCGGAAGCACGAGCACTTGGCCCATGATGCTCGGGGCGGGGGCGGCCGCGGTGGCGAGCGTGTTCTTGATCGACCTCGTTCAGAGGGCGGCACGGATCGAGGCGGGTGCGGCCATGGGCGTCGTGCTGACGAGCCTGTTCGCTCTCGGCGTGGTTCTGCTCGAGCAGAGCGGTGCCCGAGCCGTCCACCTCGACGTGGAGCACGCGCTCATGGGCTTGCTCGAGGGGATCGTCTGGCTCGGGGCCCGCGACTTCTCCGCACTCGTCGATCCCGACCGGCTCGCCACCCTGCCCGAACCCCTTCTGCGCCTCGCGGTCGTGACCACCGTGGTCGCTCTCCTGCTCCTCGCGCTGCGCAAGGAGCTCACGATCACGAGCTTCGATCCGGGCCACGCCACGAGCCTCGGGATCCCCGCCCGGGCGATCGGCCTCGTGCTGCTGGTCGCGAGTGCGGTCGCCGCGGTCGCCGCCTTCGCCGCCGTGGGTGCGATCTTGACGATCGCCATGTTCGTTTGCCCGGCGGCGACCGCGCGGATGCTGACCGACCGGCTGGGCCGGCAGATCGTTCTGAGTGCCCTCGCGGCCCTTCTCGCCGGGACGCTCGGCTACGCGCTGGCGGCTTGGGTGCCGCTCCTCCTCGGATCGGAGCGGGGTCTCGGGGCAGCGGGCATGATCGCGGTCGTCGCCGGGTGCCTCCAGGCCCTGGCGATCCTCGCGGCCCCGCGCTACGGAGCCTTGGCCCGAGGCCGCGCCCGCGCGCGGGGGCGGCGTTCGGGCGAGGGAGGGGTGGCGCGAGGGGACGTGCCGTGAACAGCCCGGGCGGGCGGGCGTCGGCGCGGGCGGCGAGCTTCGATCGGACGCGCGCCGACCACCGCCAGGAGCTCGCCGAAGACTATGTCGAGCTGATCGCCGAGCTCACCGAGGCGACCGGCGAGGCGCGGGCGGTCGACCTGGCCGCGCGCTTGGGGGTGACGCCTGCCACCGTGGCCAATGCGATCGCCCGCCTGCAGCGCGACGGCTATGTGCGGAGCGAGCCCTACCGGGCGATCTTCTTGACCGAGCGGGGCCGTGCCCTCGCCGCTTTTTGTCGGCGGCGGCACCGCATCGTGCTCGCCCTCCTGGCCGCGCTCGGGGTCGATCCGGCAGCCGCCGAGCAGGACGCCGAGGGGATCGAACACCACGTGAGCGAGCCGACGCTGCTGGCGATCGAGCGCTGGCTCGCCCACCAGGGCGTATCGATCGACTTAGGTCGGCGCGCTGGGGCTGGGCGGCGAGCCTGCCTTGCGCCATAGTCGGCAGGGGTCCGTCGCCTGAGGATGGAGCGGATGGTGGCGGGAACGTCGATCGTCGCCGAGGGTTCTCGCGGCCGCGCGGGCCGGCTCGACCAGCTCTGGTCGTCGATCGCCGATGCCGGGCGCGACCTGCTCCGCCGGCGGCTCGGGCCGCGGCGGCGCGCGGTGGAGGTGCTCTGCCGCGAACTTCTCTCGGTGCGCGGCGAGGCCTCGACGCTCGCGCTCGCCCGCGAGCTGGTCGAGACCTGGCGGGCCATGCCGGAGGCCGAGCGGTCGGCGTTCCTGCGCTCTTTGGCCCGAGAGTTCGGCCCCGATCTCGAGGCCGCCAAGGCGGCGGCGGAAGCTTTCCTGCGGGCGCCGGGCCTACGCAGTTTGGCAGAACTCGCGCGGGCGAGCGAGGCGCCGCGGGTCGAGTTGTTCCGGCGGATGAACACCGCGCCGGGCGGCACCCGGGCGATCGTCGAGCTCCGCGCCGAACTGCTGCGGGCCATGGCCGACGATCCGGCACTCGCCGAGCTCGACCGTGACCTGCTGCGCCTGCTCGCCACCTGGTTCAACCCCGGCTTCTTGACGCTCACGCGGATCGACTGGGGCAGCCCCGCAGCTTTGCTCGAAAAACTCAAGGGATACGAAAAGGTCCACCGGCTGGACTCGCTCGAGGCCTTCAAGCGGCGGTTGGCCGCGGACCGACGGTGCTTCGCTTTCTTCCACCCGGTGCTGCCCGGGGAGCCCTTGATCTTCGTCCAGGTCGCCCTCACCCGCGGGCTCGCCGACCGGATCGGGCCGCTCATCGACCCGGACGAGCCCGTCGGCCCGGCAGCCGAGGCGGACACCGCGATCTTCTACTCGATCAGCAACTGCCAGGACGGGCTCAAGGGCGTCACCCTCGGCAACTTCCTGATCAAGCTCGTGGTCGCGACGATCCAGGCGGAGCTGCCGCGGATCGCCCGCTTCGCGACCCTCTCGCCGGTCCCGGGCTTCGCCCGCTGGCTGGCGGTCGAGCTCGAGGCCGGCACGGCACCCGTGAGCGAAGCCGAGCGCGAGCTCCTCCGACGCCTGGCCGAACCCGGCTGGCAGGGTGACGCCGAGCTCGCCGCGGCGCTCGAGCCGGTGCTGACGGGTCTGTGTGCCTGGTATCTGATCCGGGCGCGGCGCAACGGTCGGCCGATCGACCCGGTCGCCCGCTTCCATCTCGGCAACGGCGCGAGGCTCGAGCGGATCAACTGGCTGGCCGACACGTCGCGCAAAGGGCTCGCCGAATCGCACGGGCTCATGGTCAATTACGCATACGATCCCGCGCGGATCGAGCAGAACCACGAGCTCTACGTGGAAGGCGAGCTGGTCCACGCCCGCGCCGTCGAGCGGCTCTTGGTGGCCCGGGAGCGGCTGATCGAGCGGGCCCGGCTTCCGGTCCTCGCAACGAACGGCTGACCGCCGGACCGCGGCGCCTCGAAGCGCGGCCGTGCGATGACGGACGGGAAGCGGCGACGGTGTCCGGAACGGGAATGGTCGGAGCGGCGGGATTCGAACCCACGACCCCCAGCGCCCCATGCTGGTGCGCTACCAGGCTGCGCCACGCTCCGACCGACCGCCCAACGGGCGGTGGGCGGACTATAGGGGGTGGACGAAGGCGGGGCAATCGCCGCCGGCTCATGCCATCGCGCGGCGCAGGCGGGCCCGCAGCTCCTCGAGCTCGGCGCGCATGGCGAGCAGCCGCTGGCGGGCCCCGCCGCCGATCTGCAGACCGAGGCCGGAAGTCGCATCCGCCTCCGGCTCGGCCGGGCGGGCCGTCCTCGCTCCGGCGCGCGTCGTACGCAGCGCCTTCTGCGCGCCTTTGATGGTGTAGCCTTCCTCGTAGAGCAATTTACGGATCCGGCGCAGGATTTCGACGTCTTCCGGTCGGTAGTAACGCCGGCCACCGGCCCGCTTGAGCGGCCGCACTGCCGGGAACTTGCTTTCCCAGAAGCGGAGCACGTGCTGGGCGACGCCAAGCTCCTCGGCCACCTCGCTGATCGTGCGGAAAGCCGTCGCGGCCTTGGCCGGCCGTTCCTCGCTGCTTCGCGGAGCGACCGCCTGCTCGCTCACGAGGTCCGCCCGGCGGCCGCGTTGATGCGGTCCTTGAGGACCTGCGAGGCGCGGAAGACCAAGACCTTGCGCGGCGGGATCGGGACCTCCTCGCCGGTCTTGGGATTGCGGCCGACCCGCTTGCCCTTCTCGCGCACGGCGAAAGTCCCGAAGGAGGAGATCTTGACCGTGCCGGCCGTCAGCACGGCTTCGACGATCTGGTCGAGGACTTGATCCACGAGCTCGGCCGACTCGCTCCGCGACAGGCCGACCTGCTGATAGACCGCTTCGGCCAGCTGCGCCCGCGTCACGGTTCTCCCGGCCACCCCCTCCTCCTCCCATCTTTGACGAAAAGCCTAGATGGCCCAACGGGTTCCGTCAACGGCAAACGGGACCGTTCACCAGCGGAGGAGGGTTGCCCCCCAGGCGAAGCCGCCGCCCAGCGCGTTGACCGCGACGAGCCGGCCCGCGACCAGGCGGCCGTCGTTCGCGGCGACGTCGAGGGCCAGCGGGATCGAGGCGGCGGAGGTGTTGGCGTGGCGATCGACTGTGACCACGGTCTTTTCGGCCGGGACGCCGAGCCGCTTGGCGACCGCCTCGATGATCCGCAGATTGGCCTGGTGGGGTACCAGGAGGTCGAGGTCGTCGACCGAGAGGCCGGTCTCGCCGAGGACCGCCAGCACCGATTCCGTGAGCCGCGCCACGGCGTGGCGGAACACCTCGCGGCCGTTCATGCGCAGATGCCCGGTGCTGCGGGTGGCCGACGGCCCGCCGTCGACCCAAAGGTCGCCATAATGTCGGCCGTCGGCTGCGAGCTTGGTGGCGAGCAGGCCGCGATCCGCCAAGGTCCCGCCCTGTCGGTCGGCGCGCAGCAGGAGCGCCCCGGCGCCGTCGCCGAACAGCACGGCGGTGGAGCGGTCGTTCCAATCGAGCAGCCGCGAAAAGGTCTCGGCGCCGATCACGAGGGCGGTCCGTGCGTGGCCGAGGCGGAGGAGGCTGTCGGCCACCGCGAGCGCATAGGCGAAGCCGGCGCAGACCGCCTGGACGTCGAGAGCGATGCCGATCGGCGCGCCGAGCTTGCGCTGGACGGCGGTGGCGGTCGCCGGGAAGGTGTGGTCGGGGGTGCTGGTGGCGAGCACGATCGCCTCGACCGCGGCCGGTTTCGCCCCGGCGCGCTCGAGCGCTCGCCGGGCCGCCGCGACGGCAAGGTCCGAGGTCAGCTCGTCGTCGGCGGCGATGTGCCGACGGGTGATCCCCGTCCGCTCGCGGATCCAGGCATCCGAGGTATCGAGCCGGGAGGCGAGCGCGTCGTTGTCGACCACGCGGGCGGGCAGGTAGGCGCCGACACCGGCGACGAGGGAGCGGATCACCGGTCGGCTCGCTCAGGAGGCGGCGGCGCGCGCGACGGGTTCGAGCGCGTGGGCGACGGCGCGCATTTCCTCGGTGATGCGCGCGTTGGTGCCTTGCCGGACGAGATCGGCTGCGACCTTGACGGCCCAGGAGAAGCCGAGCGCGTCGGTGCCGCCGTGGCTCTTCACCACCACACCGTTGAGGCCGAGGAACATGGCGCCGTTGTAGCGGCGCGGGTCGAACCGCTCGCGCAGGGCGGTGAGCGCCGGTCGCGCCACGAGATAGCCGAGCCTGCCGCGCAGGCTCGAGCCGAAGGCCTCCTTGAGCGCGTCGCGGAACATCCGTGCCACGCCTTCGGCGATCTTGAGCGCGACGTTACCGGTGAAACCGTCGGTCACCACCACCTCGACCGAGCCCTCGACGAGGTCGGTGCCCTCGACGAACCCACCGAAGCGGATCGGCGGTGGGCTCGCCCGCAGCATGTCGGCGGCCCGACGGACCACGTCGTCGCCCTTGAGCTCCTCCGTGCCGACGTTCAACAGCCCGATCCGCGGCTGCTCCACGCCGAGGATGGCGCGGGCGAAGACCGTTCCCATGACCGCGAACTGGACCAGCGTGTCGGCGTCGCAGGCGACATTGGCACCGAGGTCGAGGATCACGACCGGCCGCGCTCGCGAGGGGAAGACCCCACAGATGGCCGGCCGATCGATGCCCGGCAGCGTGCGCAGAACGACCTTGGCCATGGCCATGAGCGCGCCGGTGTTGCCGGCCGAGACGGCGGCAGCGGCCCGTCCCTCCTTCACCGCGTCGATCGCGAGGCGCATGCTGCTCGTGCGGCCTTGACGCAGCGCGAGCGAGGGCTTGGCGTCGGCGGCCACGAAGTCGGGCGTGTGCACGAGCTCGACCGCGCCGCCCAGCTCGGCGTGTCGGTCGAGCAGCGGACGCAGTCGGCTCTCGTCGCCGAACAGGACGAAGCGCAGCTCGGGATCGCGCCGCAGGGCGAGAGCGGCGCCGTCGACGACCATCGCCGGTGCTGCGTCCCCGCCCATCCCGTCGAGCGCGATCGGCAAGCTCACGGCCGGTCTCCCCGGCCGTTGGCGCCGGGCCGCCCGGGCTGCACACCCTGCTCGCCCGCGGCCGCCTGCTCGATCACGAGTGCGGCACCCGGGGCGCGCGGGTACGGATCGAGTGCGACCGCCAGCTCTTCCGCGACGAGCTCCCCGAGATCGAGCCGATCACCCTCGAGCGGCTCGGCCTCCTCGTGGAGCGGATCGATCACGATCTCCTCGAGGGTCGTTGCGGGGCCGGGCGCGAACAGCCGCAGCAGGCTCGCCTCCACCCGACTGGTCACCGGCTCCAGGGTCACGACGCAGAGCTGGGTGACCTCGGCCTCCAGCCGCGCCTCGACAGTGACGAGCGGTTCGGCCGCGCGCCGCCGGACGGTGCCCTCCGCGACCAGCCGATCGATCCGCTCCACGCCCAGCCGGGCGGCCAGAGCCGCGCGCTCCGCCGGCTCGGCGGCGATCGCGAAGGGCCGCCCGCCGGTCGGAATCCGCGCGATCTCGATCTCGCGGCTGAACTCGCGCTGGCCGACCACTTTTCCCTCGTCCAATCGTCGTCTGCGCTCCCCGGGCGGCACTCGACTCCCGCGGCCTGCCGAAGCGAGCGACGGCCGGCGACGGTAGGGCGCCGGGGCCGAGGGGTCAACGACTTTCCCGGCCGTCGGGCTCCGGTTCCTCGAGCCGGCCGGCGAGAAGCGCCTCGGCCGGCACGCGGGCGAGCCTCGCAGCCGCCGCCTCGACCTCGGCGGCGAGTTCTTCGAGCCGGGCCGAGTCGGGCGGCCCGTCGGGAAAGAAGGCGCGGGCGAGATGGGACACGAGCCCCGCTCGATCGCCACGGGCGAGCGCCTCGTCGAGGACCGCGGCCCGGGCCAGGACGCTCGCCGTCATTCGCTTGACCCAGCGGCCGACCGAGAGGTCGCCGACCCCCATCTCGCGGAGGTTGCGGTCGAAGTCCCCCACCATGACCTCGAGCAGCGCTCGACCGAGCCGCTCGCCCTCCTCGCCGAGGCCACGCAATCGACGCAGCACGAGCGCGGTCTCGAGACCGATCATCTCGAACCGCCCGTCGGGGGTGTCGGGCACGCCCATCACCGCGTAGGGCTCGAGGCGCCGGGCCCGGGCGACCACCGCGAGGTAGAGCGTGCGGGCGGTTGCGGCACGGGCTCGCTCGGCCCGGAGCCGGGCGAGCCAGCCGACCAATCCCGCGCCCTGTTCGTCTGCGGCCATCGCTGCTAGACCTCCCGTCGTGCGTGTGGATCGGCCACGGAGGTGTACGATGTTCCGGCTCGTCCGGCTCGCCGGCGTTCCGGCGATCGCCTTCGTCGTGCTCGTCGCCTGCTCACCCACAGTCTCCAACCACGGCCACCGGCTCGATACCGCCCGGCTCGAGCTCATTCGACCGGGTGTCACGAGCCGAGAGGAGGTCCGCCGACTGCTCGGCACGCCCTCGACCACCGCGACCCTCCAGGACAGCACCTGGTACTATGTGACGCAGCGGACCGAGCGAACCAACTTCTACAGCGCGCGGCTGGTCGATCAGGAGGTGGTGGCGATCCGCTTCGATTCCCGCGGTATCGTCGAGCGGGTCGATCGCAACGGGCTCGAGAGCGCTCAGGCGGTGGTTCCCGTCGGCGAGAAGACCCCGACCCGGGGCAACGAGCTCACCCTTTTGGAGCAAGTCGTCTCGAACATCGGGCGCTTCAACCCGGGCGCCGACCCGCTTTCCCGCCGGCAGAGCCAGCCGCCGTTCTGAGAGCGGCTCGGATCTACGGGGCCGGCTCGAGCACCGGCCCCGCCCGTCGCGCTCAGTGGGCGGCAAGGGCCGCCAGGATCAAGAGGGCCACGATGTTGGTGATCTTGATCATCGGGTTGATCGCCGGGCCGGCGGTGTCCTTGTAGGGATCGCCGACCGTGTCGCCGGTCACCGCGGCCTTGTGGGCATCCGAGCCCTTGCCGCCATAATGGCCTTCCTCGATGTACTTCTTGGCGTTGTCCCAGGCACCACCGCCCGAAGTCATCGAGATGGCGACGAAGATGCCGGTCACGATCGTGCCGAGCAAGAGGGCGCCGAGCGTGGTGAAGGCCGCCGCCTGGCCGGCGATCGCCGCCACCACGGCATAGACCAGGATCGGCGCCAAGACCGGCAGGAGCGAGGGTGCGATCATCTCGCGGATCCCGGCGCGGGTGAGCATGTCGACGGCCCGGCCGTAGTCGGGCTTGGCGGTGCCCTCCATGATGCCCTTGTTCTCGCGGAACTGCCGGCGGACCTCCTCGACGATCGAGCCGGCCGCTCGGCCGACCGCCTGCATGCCGAGCGAACCGAAGAGGTAGGGTAGGAGCCCGCCCACGAACAAGCCCACGACCACGAAGGGGTTCGACAGGCTGAAGTCGACCTCCAGGTTCGGGAAGTAGTATTTCAGGTCTTGCACGTAGGCGGCGAACAGCACGATCGCGGCGAGCCCGGCCGAACCGATGGCGTAGCCCTTGGTCACCGCCTTCGTGGTGTTGCCGACCGCATCGAGCGCGTCGGTGTGGACCCGCACCGACTTGTCGAGCCCGGCCATCTCGGCGATCCCGCCGGCATTGTCGGTGACCGGCCCGTAGGCGTCGAGGCTGACGACGAGACCGGTGAGCGCCAGCATGGTGGTCGCCGCCACGCCGACCCCGTAGAGACCAGCATTGAGGTAGGCGATCAAGATGCCGGCGCAAATCACCAGCACCGGCAGCGCCGTGGCCTCCATGGACACGGCCAGGCCCTGGATGATGTTGGTCCCGTGGCCGGTCGTGGAGGACTTGGCGATCGAGAGCACCGGGCGGTGCATGCCGGTGTAGTAATCGGTGATCCACATCAACAGGCCGGTGACCGCGAGGCCCACGAGGGTGGAATAGTAGACGTGCCGGCCGCCGAAGCTCGCGACCACCGTCTCGCCGACCTTGGCCTCGAAGCCCGTGCTGCCGAACCCGATCACGAGCGCCGTGACCGGGACGAGGGCCACGGCCGAGATGCCCGCCGCCCCCCAGAAGCCCTTGTAAAGGGCGCCCATGATGTTGTTGGACGGGCCGAGCTTGACGAAGAAGGTACCGGCCACCGAGGCCAAGAGGCAGGTGGCGCCGACCACGAGCGGGTAGAGCATCAGCAGCGAGGCCTGGGTGCCGGCAAAGAAGATGGCGCCGAGCAGCATGGTGGCCACCACGGTGACCACGTAGGTCTCGAAGAGATCGGCGGCCATGCCGGCGCAGTCGCCGACATTGTCGCCCACGTTGTCGGCGATGACCGCCGGATTACGGGGATCGTCCTCGGGGATCCCGGCTTCGACCTTGCCGACGAGATCGGCCCCGACGTCCGCGCCCTTGGTGAAGATTCCGCCGCCGAGGCGGGCGAAGATCGAGATCAGCGAGGCCCCGAAGGAGAGACCGATCAGCGCTTCGAGGACGCGCCGGGTGGAAGCACTGTCGGCGGTGCCGAACACGGCGAGCAGGAAGGCGTAATAGACCGCGACGCCCAAGAGCCCGAGGGCCACGACCAGAAGGCCGGTGATCGCGCCGGCCTTGAAGGCCACGTCGAGCCCGGCGGCGAGCCCACCCTGGGTCGCGGCCTGGGCCGTCCGCACGTTGGCCTGCACCGACACGTTCATGCCGATGTAGCCCGCGCAGCCCGAAAGGACGGCACCGAGCGCGAAGCCCAGGGCCGGCGCCCAGCCGAGGAACAGCCACAGCAGGACGAGGATGACCGCGCCGACTGCGGCGATCGTCGTGTACTGGCGGTTGAGATAGGCACGGGCACCTTCCTGGATCGCTCCAGCGATCTCCTGCATGCGCTGGGTGCCGGAGGGCAGCGCCAACACCTGGCTGCGGGTCAAGATGCCGTAGGCGACGCCGGCAGCGCCGCTCAACATGACGAGCAGGAGGAGGAAAGTCTGCATGCACGATGATCCCGGCTTCGGCGGTCCGGTGGGCGCCCGAGTGCGGGCGCTTCGGCACGCGGCTTCGGTGGTCGACCGAGGGAAACGCCCGCCCGGCGCCAGCCGAACGGGCGCCCCCGTTTAACGATCGGTCGCGAGCCTGTCCATGCGGCCGCGGCGCCCCGCCGCGCGCCTCAGCATGCGGCCAGCACGCGGGCGTAGAGATCCGGGTCGACGTTGCCGCCGGACAGCACCACCGCCACGGTCCGACCCCGGCAATCGAGCCGCCCCGCGAGCAGCGCGGCGAGGGCGACCGCGCCGCCCGGCTCGACCACCACCTTGAGCTCGCTGAACGCCAGGGCCATGGCACGGCGCACTTCGGCGTCGCTCGCCACGAGGCCGCCGGCCAGGAGTCGGCGGTTGATCCCGAAGGTGAGCGCGCCTGGCTCGGGGGCGAGCAGGGCGTCACAGATCGAGCGCACCCCAGGGGCGTTGGCGACCCGCTCGCCGCGTGCGAGCGAGCGGGCGGTGTCGTCGTGGCCCGCCGGCTCGGCGGCATAGACGCGGATCTGCGGCAGCAGCGCGCGCAGAGCTGTGGCGCAGCCCGCGATCAGCCCGCCACCGCCGCAGCAGACCACCGCGAGGTCCGGCAGGAGGCCGAGTTCGGCTGCCTGCTCGACGATCTCGAGGCCGACGGTGCCCTGCCCGGCGATCACGTCGGGGTCGTCGTAGGGTCGGACGATCGCCGCTCCGGTCCGCTCGGCGATCGCCGCGCCGATTGCCTCGCGGGATTCCCGGGCGCGGTCGTAGAGCACGATCTCGGCGCCGAGGGCCCGCGTCCGTTCCTGCTTGATGCGCGGCGCGTCGGCGGGCATGACGATCGTGGCCCGTTTGCCGAGCAAGGCGGCGGCGAGTGCCACGCCCTGCGCGTGGTTGCCGGACGACCAGGCGACCACGGAGGGTGCCGTGCTCCGGGCGATGGCGTTGTAGGCGCCGCGGAACTTGAACGAGCCGGTGCGCTGCAGTGGCTCGACTTTGAGAAGGAGGCGTGCGCCGACCAACGCGTCGAGAGGGGTGTCGTGGAGGAGCGGGGTCCGCACCGCGACGCCGCGCAGCCGCGCGGCGGCCTCGCGCACCTCACGGAGCCCGATCGGCAGCGGCTCGTCGTTCACCGCAGCAGCAGCGGGGGCAGCTCGGCGAGCGCGCCGACCCGGTGCGCGGGACATCCGGGCAGCGGCTCCTCGGGCAGACCCGAGCGATCGACACGGATCGAGCGGAACCCGTTCCACGCCGCAGCGTGGGCGTCCCAATAATTGGCGGAGACGAAGGCGATCCGCGCCGCCGGCAGCTCGAGCGCGGCGGTGGCCAGCCGGTAGACCGCGGCCGCCGGCTTGAAGATCCCCGCGGGCTCGACCGACAGGACGAGGTCGAGCCGGTCACGCAGCCCGGCCGAGGTGAGCGCGGTCTGGAGGGTCGCGGCGGTGCCGTTGGAGAGGACGGCGAGCCTGAGGCCTCCCGCCCGCAGCGCATCCAGCGTGGGTGCCGCATCCGCGAAGGCGGGAAGGTGGCGCCAGCCCTCGAGCAGGACCTCGGCGAGACCGGGTTCTGCCACGCGCATGGCCGCCATCGCCCAGCCGAGCGCGTCGGCGGTCAGCGCGTCGAAGTCGCGATAGGCCCCCATCAGGCTCCGCAGCCAGCTGAGCTCGAGTTGCTTGCGCCGCCAGAGCTCGCCGAGCCGCTCGGCGTCGCCACCGAGTGCCGCCCGGGCGGGTTCGACGGAAGCCGTCACGTCGAGCAACGTGCCGAACACGTCGAACACCACGGCTGCGGTCGGATCGGAACCGCTTCGCTTCACGAGTCGCTGCCTCCTCGGCGCGTGCCGTCCTCGAGGGCGGCGGCCGAGAGCGGGGTCGCCAACGGCAGAAGCGGCGGCGAACGCTCGGCCAGCAACCGTCGATACACCTCGGCCCCCTCGAGAACCCGCTGGACATAATTGCGGGTCTCGCGGAAGGGAATGCGCTCGATCCAGTCGACGAGGGCGTGCCGGCCGCGGCCGCGCGGGTCGCCATACTGGGCGAGCCACGTCTCGACTCGGCCCGGCCCGGCATTGTAGGCGGCGAGCGCGAGCGCCGGCTCGCCGAACCGCTCGAGCTGGCGGCTCAGATAGTGGGCGCCGAGGCGCAAATTGTACGCCGGCTCGGCGAGCAACGCCTCGGCACGGTAGCCGATCGCCAGTTCGCGCGCGACCGCCTTGGCGGTGGCCGGCATGAGCTGCATGAGGCCCCGGGCACCGGCCGGGCTCACCGCCCAGGGATCGAACTGGCTCTCCTGGCGGGCCACCGCGAGCAAAAGGGCGGGTTCGGGCTCGCCCTCCGACCGCAGGAAGCCGTCGAGCCGCGGCACCGGGAAGGCCAGGAGCGGGTCGACGCGGCCTTCGCGGACCGGCGCGCGGCCGAGCGCCGTGGCGAGATCGAGGCGGCCGCAGCGGATCGCGAGTTCGAGCGCCAGGGTGAGCCGGGCCGGATCGGCCTCGCCGCGTTCCGCGAGCCGGCGGATCGGAGGGCCGGCCTCGGCCGTCACCCCGGCTCGGCAGAAGGCTTCCGCCAAGCGGACCAGCTCGTCGGTGGCGAACGCACGACGCACGGCCGGGTCGATCGCGAAAGGACCCCCCGCGAGCGCCGCTCGCCGGCCGAGCTCGGCCGCCGCCAGCTGGCCGTACCAGGTGGTCGCCCAGCGGCTCGCGCGCTCGAACCAGCCACGCGCGAGTTCGGCCCGACCCGCGGCGGCTGCGGCGCGCCCCGCCCAGTAAGCGGCACGGCTGCGACTGAGGGGCGTGCTCACCCGCTCGAACAGCCGCTCGAAATGGGCGAGAGCGTCGACCGGCCGGTCGAGCCGGCGCAACGCGAGCCAGCCGGCCAGCCACTCGGCCTCGGCCATCGCCGAGCCTTCCGACAGCCGATGACCGGCAGCCAGCCGGTAGGCGGTCACGGCGTCGCCGGCATCGAGCGCGGCACGCGCATAATGGCCGCGCTCCGCCCACCACGCGTCCGGCCGGCCCGGCTCGTCGCGAACCGAGAGGAGGAGAGCGCGGGCCGCGCCGTGCCGCCCACGGCGGCGCTCGAAGCGGATCCGTTCGAACACGACCCCCGGGTCGGCGGCCACCTCGGCGGACATGTGGCGGAGCGCCCGGTCGGCGAGCTTGCCCCCGGCCTGGAGCGCCAAGCGCGCCTCGCCGACCGCACGCTTGCGGGCGCCGACGAGCGGCAGCATCCGCCGCGCCGCACCGCCGGCGCCGTCCCACAAGAGCCGGTCGAGCCGTGCCTCGTGATCCTGGCGGCGCAGGTGACCGCCCCAGCGTTCGAGGATCGTGCGCTCGTCGGCCACGGGGTGGTCGTCGGCGATCCAGCTGCGGCGCAGTGCCTCCCGACCTTCCTCGAGCCGGCCGGCGGCGAGCAGCGCTTCGGCCAAACGCAGCCGGCCGATCCGGGTACGCGGCGGGCGGTCGGTGAAAAAACGCAAGACGTCGGCCGCGGGCAGGCCCGGATCGAGCAGCTCCTCGGCGCGCGCTTGGAGACGGGCGGCATCGGGCCAGTCCGGACGTTCGTCCAAGAAGGCTCGGTAGGTCGCGAAGTCGTCGGCCTCGCCCTCGCGCAGGCGTCGCCACGTCACCCACGCCACGAGCGCGGGCTCACCGGTCTTCAGCGCGGCCGCCTCGGCCGCTGTCCAGTCGCGCCGGTCGGCGGCCGCCACCACGGCGCGGACCAGAGCGGGATCGCCGGCCGCGAAGGCGTGCCCGCCCAGGGCTGCGGAAAGGAGCGCGAGTGCCGCTGCGAGGATCCGGATCCGACGCCCCATGCTCGCTCCGCACCACCGTGGTCGACCGACGGCGGCTTGTCGCCCCGGCCGCCGCTCACTATCGTCGGTCCTCGTCGGTTGACATCCCGTAAACGTCGAGGGCCGAAACGATGTTCCGCGGCTCGATCGTGGCGTTGGTCACCCCGTTCCGCAACGGTGTGATCGACGAACGCGCCTTCCAAGATCTCGTGGAGTGGCATCTCGGCCAGGGAACGCGGGGCTTCGTCCCGGCCGGCACGACCGGAGAGAGTCCGACCCTCACGCACGCCGAGCACCAGCGGGTGATCGAACTGTGCGTCGAGGCCGCCGCAAGACGCGCGCCGGTGATCGCGGGAACCGGCTCGAACTCGACCGAAGAAGCGATCAGCCTCACCCGACACGCGAAGAAAGTGGGCGCGGACGCCGCCCTGATCGTCACACCTTATTACAACAAGCCGACGCAGGAGGGGCTCTACCGTCACTACGCGGCGATCCACGACGCAGTCGACCTGCCGATCATCATTTACAACATTCCGGGCCGCTGCGTGGTCGACATGACCCCCGAAACCATGGGCCGGCTCGCCAAGCTGCCGAACATCGTGGGTGTCAAGGATGCGACCAACGACATTCTCCGCCCGCTCGCTACGCTCGAGGCGTGCGGCCCGGGCTTCTGCCAACTCTCCGGGGAGGACGCCAACACCGTCGCGTTCTTGGCCCATGGCGGCCACGGCTGCATCTCGGTCACCGCCAACGTGGCGCCGGCGCTCTGCGCGGCGGTGCACGAGGCGTGGGCCGCCGGCAGGGCCGACGAAGCCCTGGCCATCCACCGTAGGTTGATGCCGCTCCATCGTGCCCTCTTCTGCGAGACCAACCCCGGACCGGTCAAATACGCGCTGAGCCGGCTCGGGCGATGCGCGCCGACGGTCCGCTTGCCACTGGTCGAGCCGGGCGAGCGGTCGCGGGCCTTGATCGACGAGGCCATGGCGGCGGTCGGTCTGTCGAGCTGAGCCGGTGGCGGCGGGCCAACGAGGCGGCGAGCGTCGCGTCGTCGCGGTCAATCGGCGCGCGACGCACGACTACGCGATCGAGGAACGCATCGAGGCCGGGCTGGAGCTCACCGGCAGCGAGGTCAAGTCGTTGCGGGAGGGGCGGGCGCAGATCGCTGAGGCGCACGCCGGGGAGATGGGCGGCGAGCTTTGGCTGTTCAACGCCTACATTCCCGAGTACGGCGGGGCGAACCGGTTCAATCACGAGGTGAGGCGGCCGCGCAAGCTGCTCTTGCGCCGACGCGAGATCGAGCGCCTCAAAGGTGCGGTGCAACGCAAGGGCATGACGCTCGTCCCGCTGCAGCTCTATTTTTCGCCCAGGGGTTGGGCCAAAGTCGAGCTCGGCTTGGCCCGCGGCAAGACCTTCTACGACAAGCGGGCCGCGACCCGCGACCGTGATTGGCAGCGCGAGCGGGAGCGGCTCCTCAAGGGCGACCGCCGGGTCGGCTGAAGCGGCCGGCCCCGTGGCCCACACGATTCGTTAACCCTCGTCGTCTAAGGGATCGGGCGGGACGCACGAGGGGCGCTCGAATGCTCGCGATCGTCGGCATCGTCGTAGTCTTCGCCATGGTGTTCGGCGGCTACCTTCTCGCGGGCGGCAAGTTCGGCATCATCCTCAAGGCGCTACCCTTCGAGCTCATGATGATCGGTGGTGCCGCCGCCGGCACCTTCCTGGTCGCCAACAACGGCAGCGTGGTCAAAGGCACGCTGGTCGATCTCAAGCGCGTGTTCGCCGGCCCGCAATGGACGAAGGAAGATTATCGCGATCTGCTATCGCTTATGTTCATGATCGTCAAAATCTTGAAAACGAAAGGTGTGCTCGCGCTCGAGCCGCATCTGGAAAAACCCGAAGAAAGCACGCTTTTCGGAAAGTTCCCGAAAATCCAGCGGGATCACTTCGCGCTACCGTTCATCGCGGACACCCTGCGGATGATGACCATGAGCATGGACGATCCGCACCAGGTCGAGGATTGCATGCAGCGGCAGCTCAAGAAGCACCACGCCGAGGTGCACGCTCGGGCGGCGGCACTGCAAACGGTGGCCGACGCGCTTCCCGCCCTCGGGATCGTCGCCGCCGTGCTCGGCGTGGTGAAGACCATGGCCTCCATCAACGAGCCGGTCGAGATCCTCGGCAAGATGATCGGTGGCGCGCTCGTCGGCACCTTCCTCGGGGTGTTCCTCGCCTACGGCTTCTTCGGGCCGTTCGCCGCCAAGCTCAACCAGACCTACGAGCAGGACGCGCAATTCTACGCGATCATCCGCGACTGTCTGGTGGCCTATCTCCAAGGCCATTCGGCGCCGGTCGCGGTCGAGCTGGCTCGCGGCAACGTGCCGAGCGAGATGCAGCCGAGCTTCCACGAGCTCGACGAGATCTTGGCCGCGGTGCCGGCCGATCCGCTGGCGGCTTGAGCCGTGGTCGCCAAGAGCAGAGCCAACAGCCGCCCGTTGATCGTCAAGAAGGTCGTCGACGGCCGCGGCCACGGCCACCACGGCGGCGCTTGGAAGGTCGCCTACGCCGACTTCGTCACGGCGATGATGGCTTTTTTCCTGTTGCTGTGGCTCTTGAGCACGTCGAGCGAGGAGACGCTCAAAGGGCTCGCCGAGTATTTCAGCGAGTCAATCGCCCAGGTGGGGCCGCCCGGCGGCGTCGGCGGCACGCTGCAAGGCCTGACGGTCGTTCCCGACACCGTGCCACGCGCTCCCGCATCGCTGCTCGACTTGCAACCGACGGCCGCGGTGAGCAGGACCGACCGGCCCGACCTGCAGGAGATCGAAGTCGGCTCCGCCCGCTCGATCGGTCCGAGCGGAGACGATGATCCGCAGGCGTTGGAGGAAGCACTCCGCCGACGCGACGCGGAGCGCTTCGAGAGTGCCAAGAGGGCGATCGAGGCCGCGCTGTCGAGCGCGCCCGAGGAACTCCGGCGGCTCAAGGACAGCCTGGTGTTCGATCAGACGCCGGAGGGCCTGCGGATCCAGATCGTCGACCGCGAACAGTACGCGATGTTCCCGCTCGGCAGCGACGTCATGTATCCGCAGACGCGGCGCCTCTTGGCGTTGGTGGCGCAGGCGGTGCGCGGCATGCCCAACCGAATCTCGATCCGCGGCCACACCGACGCCCGGCCGTTCGCGCAACATGCCGGCTACGACAATTGGCGCCTGTCGAGCGATCGCGCCAACGCCACCCGGCTCGCGCTGATCGAAGCCGGGCTCGACCCTGGCCGGATCGCCGAGGTGGTCGGGCGGGCCGATGCCGAGCCGCTGGTTCCGGCGGACCCGAACGATCCGCGCAACCGACGGATCTCGCTCGTGCTGCTGCACGAGCGCCCCGCCCGTCCGGCCGGCCGGCGCGGCGGTGAACCGGGCCCGGTAGCGCGTGGTGCGCGGCGTGGTTCGCTCGACCGGCGGGTGAGGCGGTCGCCAGGTCCGCCATCGGGGCCGCCGTTCCGCGCGGCGCCCGCTTCGCGCCGGCCGCTGTCACGGGCGAGAGCCGGGACGCGGCGGGGCCACGGTCTCGCGTTCGTCGCTGCGGTCGGATACCCATCGAGCGCGACGTCGAACCGTCGAGGACCGATGCCCTCGCCCTGGCCCGCGCTCGCCGCCGAGACCCTGACCCTGCCCTCGCCGGTCGGGCCGCTGCGCGCCGGCCTCGCCCGGCCGCGCGGTCGACGGGGGCGGGGCACGGTTTTGTTGCTCGAGGGGCGTGGCGAGTTCCTTGAGAAATACGCAGCGACCGTCGAACGGCTCGTCGAGGCCGGGCTCGTGGTCCTCGGCCTCGACTGGCGTGGTCAGGGTGCCTCGCCGCGGCTCGTGCCCGGCACGCCGCGGGGCCACGTCGACGACTTCGCCGATTACCTCGACGACCTCGGCCGCCTCGTCGAGCGGGCGAAGGCACTCGCCCTGCCGGAGCCCTGGTCCCTGCTCGGCCATTCCCTCGGCGGGCACCTCGCACTCGGCTGGCTGGCCGGCGGTCGGCGGCCGGTGGCCCGTGCGGCCCTCGTCACGCCGATGTTCGACATCGCGCTCGTGCCACCGCCGCGACCGCTGGTCCGGCTCCTCGCCGAGACGGCCGTTCGGGTGGGAGCCGGCCGACACTATGCGCTCGGCCAGCGTGACCCGCAGCCGAGCTGCGCCTTCGATGGCAACCCTCTGACCTCCTGTCCGGAAGGCTTCGCTGCCGCCTGGGAGCTGAGGCGCCGCCATCCCGAGCGCCGGGTCGGCGGGGCGACCTGGGGTTGGCTCGCCGCCGCCCTGCGCTCGATCGAGGCGGTCCACGCCCCGGGTGTCCCGGAGTCGGTCGACGTCCCGGTCCTCGTGGTGCGTGCGGGCGACGAGCGGATCGTCTGCAACCGGGCGATCGAGCGGATCGCCCGGCGGCTGCCCCGCGCCCGGCTGATCGACCATCCGGGAGCCCGCCACGATCTGTTCTTCGAGCAGCCGGCGGTGCGCACGCGTCTGCTCGACGATCTGTTGCGTTTCTTCGACGAGGAAGCCTCCTCGGCGCCCACGTCGCCGTCGGTCAGCCGGTCGCGGGCCGTTCCCGACGCCGACCGTCGCGGCGCGGGCCGGTGGCCCCACCTGCTCGATCGGCGCTGAGGCTCCGCTCCCGGGATCCTCCGGAAGCGGGCCCGTGACCGGCCGGGGTCTCGGGAGCGCCGGTCGCCGACCTTCTCCCTCGGCGGGTCGAGGCGAACGATCGGGCCTCGGCGTGACGTTGGAGGTGAGGCGCCGGCTCGGCGGTAAGCGAACGCCGCGTGCGCCGGAAGGCGTTCGCGGCCGCCCCGGCGGCGACGCCGGTGATCGAGAGATCGCAAAGGCTCGCCGCTGAGGCGGACGAGCCGATCCGGTATCGAACCCCCGGATCGGCCGATCGGGAGGTTGCCGGCCCGGTCGGGGCTTCGATCGCCCGCGCGAAGGCGTATCCGTTCCCGCGAGGACCAGGTCGGCCCGGCCGGGCGAGCCGACCCGCCCGGCGGGGTACCCATCGGGTTCTCGGCGGAGCGAACCAGCGCTCCTTGCGAAAGCGCGCGTGCGGGACCGTGGCCAGCCGCAACACCCGCGGCCCGGCTTCTCCGATCCCGGCTCGGTCTCTTCGATCTTCGGCGGGCGACCCCGTGGCCCCGGGCCGCGTCACCTGCTCTTCGCACGCTGGCCCCTCGGCTCACGGTGCGGGCGATCGACCGGCGCGGTCGGCCTATGGTTCGAGCACATCGCGGCGGCGCCACCCGCCCGACCCCGACGGTCGGCGGTGAATTCGGGGACGGAGGGGCGGGTGATCCGCCGGGCTTCCGGCCGGTGGCCGGCCGTCGAGCGCTGCGTCGGAAGGAACCGGCGGCGCTCGCGACCGAGCTCCACATCCGCCCCTTACGAGGAAGCCGGTCGGGTCGGACGATCGCTCAGCCCGGCCCGTCCCCGAGTCGGTACCTCGCGCGGGAGGGAGGATCGGGCGACGAAAGAACGTGCCCCCTCAGCCGAGATCCTCCTCGTCCTCCTCCTCGATCAGCTCGTCGCGATCGGCCGGCGGCTCGCTCGGCCGCTGCCGGGCGATGTAGGCGTGGAGTTCCGCCAAGTCGATGAACTGGTCGGATTGGCGGCGCAGCTCGTCGGCGATCAGCGGCGGGGTGGTGCGGATCGTGCTGATGGTCGAGACCCGAACACCGCGCCGCTGGACCGCCTCGACGAGCCGCTTGAAGTCGCCGTCGCCGGTCACCAACACGACGTGGTCGACGTGGGGCGCGAGCTCCATGACGTCGACGGCGATGTCGACGTCCATGTTGCCTTTGTACTTGCGCCGGCCGGTTGCTTGGCTGAACTCTTTGAGCGGCTTGGTGACCATGGTGTAGCCGTTGTAGTCGAGCCAGTCGACGAGCGGCCGGATCGGCGAATATTCTTGCTCGTCGAGCAGCGCCGTGTAATAATAGGCGCGAACGAGGCGCCCGCGACTCGCGAACACGTCGAGCAGTCGGCGATAGTCGATGTCGAAGGCGAGGGCGCGGGCAGCCTGGTAGAGATTGGCGCCGTCGATGAATACGGCGATCCGCTCGTGCGGGCTGAACCAACGACCCGGTCCGCTGTGGGCCATGTCGATCGATCCTTCACATGTGCCGGCGAGATTCTTGCCGGCTCGTTCCGAGCGACGATCCGGCAGGTCCGGACGGTCGCCTCCTTGGCGCGCGTCGGTTGGGCTAGCACGCCGCTTCCCGACTGACCAGACCGGCGGATCGGCGGCTGGCTTCCACTCGCCACCTCGGCTACCTATCTCTACGCCAGGGTTCGCAGTGAGAGCAACGGAGACGAGATGGCCAGGATCACGGTCGAGGACTGCATCGGGCGGGTGCCCTCGCGGTTCGAGCTGGTGATGCTCGCCGCCCAGCGGGCGCGCGACATCTCCGCGGGCGCACCGCTCACGGTCGACCGCGACAACGACAAGAACCCGGTCGTGGCGCTGCGCGAAATCGCCGCGGGTACGATCGATCTCGATCATCTGCGCTACGAGCTGGTGCACGGGCTGCGCCGGCACGTCGAGGTCGAGAGCGAGGAGCCGTCCGATCTCGCCAAGGAGCTCGAGGCCCTCATGCCGCCGCCGGAGGTCGGGGTCGTGGCACCCATGCCGGCCGGGATCTCCTATGCGGAGCACGACGTCCCGGACCAAGACTGAGCGCGTCCGCGGGCGCGCGCGGAGGCGGCTGCCGTGACGGCGGCGGCCGCGGCCGGCGTTGCGGTGAGCGAGCCCGTGGTGGAGGCGGCGCGCGCCCGCCGGGCGCCCCTGCGCCAGTACGAGCTGGTCGAGCGGGTCAAGGCCTACGACCCGAGCGCCGACGAGGATCTCCTCAATCGAGCCTACGTGTTCGCGATGAAGGCGCACGGCGCTCAGCTGCGCGCATCGGGTGATCCTTATTTCCATCATCCGGTCGAGGTCGCGGGCATCCTCACCGCCCTGCGGCTCGACAGCGCCTCGATCGCCACGGCCCTCCTCCACGACACGGTGGAGGATACCGGCGCCACGCTCGACGAGATCCGCCGGCTGTTCGGGCCGACCGTCGCTCGGCTGGTCGACGGCGTCACCAAGCTCAACAAGCTCGAGCTGCAATCACCGCGGACCGAGCAGGCGGAGAACTTCCGCAAACTGCTGCTCGCGATGTCCGAGGACATCCGGGTGCTGTTGGTCAAGCTCGCCGACCGGCTGCACAACATGCGCACGCTGCACTTCATCAAGGAGCCGGACAAGCGGCGGCGGATCGCGCTCGAGACGATGGAGATCTACGCGCCCTTGGCCGAGCGGATCGGTATGGAGCGGATGAAGGCCGAGCTCGAGGATCTGGCGTTCGCCGAGCTCTGGCCCGAGGCGCGGGCCTCGATCGTCCATCGCTTGGAGCTGCTCCGGCCGGCGGGCTCGGCGCTGATCGAGCGGGTCGTCGAGGAGCTGCGTGCGACCCTCACGGAGGCCGGGATCGAGGCCGAGGTCACCGGCCGTGAGAAGGCGCCGTGGTCGATCTGGCGTAAGATGCAGCGCAAAAACGTCGCCTTCGAGCAGCTCGCCGACATCATGGCCTTCCGCGTGCTGGTCGACACGGTGCAGGCCTGTTACGCGGCACTCGGCGCGATCCATGCGCGATACCACATGCTTCCGGGACGCTTCAAAGACTTCATCAGCACACCCAAGCCCAACGGCTACCGTTCGTTGCACACCACCATCGTCGGCCCCGAGCAGCGCAAGATCGAGGTCCAGATCCGAACCCGGGAGATGCACGAAGTCTGCGAACTCGGGGTCGCCGCGCACTGGGTCTACAAGCAGGAGACCGGCGTCACCGAGGGCAAGCGTTACCGTTGGATCCGCGAGCTTTTGGAGATCCTGGAGCACGCCCAGGAGCCGGAAGAATTCCTCGAGCACACCAAGCTCGAGATGTATTCCGATCAGGTGTTCTGCTTCACCCCCAAAGGTGATCTGATCGCCCTACCGCGTGGTGCCACACCGGTCGACTTCGCCTACGCCGTCCACTCCGAGGTCGGCGACCATTGCGTCGGCGCCAAGGTCGACGGCCGCTTGGTCCAACTCCGCCACCGCCTCGAAAACGGCGATCAGGTGGAGATCATCACCGCCCGCAACGCCCAGCCCTCGCCCGCTTGGGAGCGGTTCGTCGTCACCGGCAAGGCACGGGCGCGGATCCGCCGCTTTCTGCGCACCCGCCAGCGCGCCGCTTACATCGAACAAGGCCGCGAGCTGTTGACCAAGGCGGCGCGCGCCGAGGGAGTCCAGCTCGGCGAGGCGCGCCTCGAGCGGGCTCTCGAGGCGTTGCGCCAGAAATCGGTCGACGATCTCCTCGCGGCGGTCGGCGAGGGAACGCTCGGCGTCCGGGCGGTGCTCGAGGCGGTCGAGCCCGAACTCAAGCGAGCGACGGTCGCCCGGCGTCGGCCGAGCGCCACGATCCTGCCCTTGCGCCGACCCTCGGCGCCGCCGCCCCCGGCCGACCAGCCGATCCTCGGCCTGCCGTCCGGGGTTGCGTTCCACTATGCCGGCTGCTGTCACCCCGTTCCGGGCGACCCGATCCTCGGCATCGTGCGGACCGGCAGGGGGGTGAGTATCCACCGCGCCGATTGCCGCTTCCTCGCCCGTGCGGGTGACCTCGCCGAGCGTGCTCTCGAGATCGGCTGGAACGATCGGGTCACGGCGCCGCGTGCCATCGCGCGGCTCAGTGTCATGACCGTCGATCGCCCCGGCGCGCTCGGCACCATCTCGACGACGATCGGCCGGCAAGAGGCCAACATCGCCGATGTCAAGTTCGGCCGGCGCGCTCCGGACCTGGTCGAGATCCTGTTGGACGTGGAGGTGAGCGGGCTCGACCATCTCCACCGGATCCTCGCCGCTCTGCGTGCCACCGACGTCGTGACCGCGGTGGAGCGGGCGGCCAACTGAAGCCGTCGGCCGGCTCCCGGCCCAGGGGCTGGCTTCTTTCCGAAAAGTTGATAAGCTGCGCCGGCCACTCTCTCGAGAGGGGAGGTTCATGACGCGCAGCGGCAGCCAGGCGCCGGCCCTGACCATGGCGCGGGTCCGCTCGATCGCCTTCGTGGGCATGGAGACCGCCGAGGTCGAGGTGCAGGTCCAAGTGGCCGCCGGGCTGCCCGCCTTCACCCTCGTGGGCTTACCCGACAAGGCGGTCGGCGAAAGCCGCGAGCGGGTGCGCGCCGCCCTCAACGCCTTGGGTCTCGCCCTGCCGCCGCGACGGGTGACGGTCAACCTCGCCCCGGCCGACCTCGCCAAGGAGGGCAGCCACTTCGACCTGCCGATCGCCCTCGGCTTGTTGATCGTGATGGGCGTCATGCCGGCCGACCTCGTGGACGGACGGATCGCGCTCGGCGAACTCGCGCTCGACGGCTCGATCCAGCCGGTGGCCGGTGTCTTGGCCGCGGCGATCGCTGCCGCCGGCAAGGGCAAGGGCCTCATCTGCCCGGCCGCTTGCGGCGGCGAGGCGGCGTGGCTCGCGGGCGAGATCGCGATCGTCGCCGCGCCGAGCCTCTTGGCCCTCCTCGACCACGCCCGCGGGCTCCAGGTCCTCCGCCCACCCGAACCGAGACCGATCGAGGATCCGCCGATCCTGGCCGACCTCAAAGACGTCAAGGGCCAAGAGACGGCCAAACGGGCCCTCGAGATCGCCGCCGCCGGGGGGCACAACCTTCTCATGATCGGTCCACCCGGTGCCGGCAAGTCGATGCTCGCGGCGCGCTTGCCGGGGATCTTGCCGCCGCTCGACGCCGCCGAGGTCCTGGAGGTCGGCATGATCCACAGCCTCGGCGGGCGGCTGGTCGAGGGGCGGCTCAGCCGGCGGCGGCCGTTCCGAGCACCGCACCACGCCGCCTCCGTGGCGGCGATGGTAGGTGGCGGCCCGCAGGCGCGGCCCGGTGAGGTGTCGCTCGCGCACAAAGGGGTCTTGTTCCTCGACGAGCTGCCGGAGTTCCAACGCCCGGTCCTCGAGGCGCTCCGCCAGCCCCTCGAGACCGGCTGGGTGCAAGTGGCGCGTGCCGCGGCCCACGTCACCTGGCCCGCCCGTTTCCAACTCGTGGCGGCGATGAACCCCTGTCGCTGCGGCCATCTCGACAACCCGGCACTCGCTTGCCCGCGCGCGCCGCGCTGCGCCGCCGACTATCAGAACCGCATTTCGGGGCCGCTCTTGGACCGCATCGACTTGACGATCGAGGTTCCGGCCGTACGCAGTAGCGACCTCGAGCTTCCCCCACCGGCCGAGGGCTCGGCCGAGGTCGCGGCTCGGGTGGCGGCCGCCCGCGCCGTCCAAACCGAGCGCTTCCAGGCACTCGGTCGGCCGGACCTGTGCACCAACGCCGAGGCCGAGGGCGAACTTCTCGAGCGGATCGCGCCGCTCGACGCTGGCTGCCGCGCGCTCCTCAAGCGGGCGAGCGAGGCGTTCCACCTCTCCGCCCGCGGCTGGCACCGACTGATCCGGGTCGCCCGCACGATCGCCGATCTCGAGGGCGCCGAAACGATCCGCAAGGCCCATCTGGCCGAAGCGATCGGCTTCCGCCGCCGGCCCCCGGCGCGCGCCTGAGCGGACGTCCTTCCACGTCGAATCCGTCAGGGCGCGATTGACCGCGCGGGCGCCGGGTCTTTTGTTGTGGGCGAGACGGCAGGGTGGCTCGACCGGCGGAGGGCTCGGCGGGTGGTGATCTTGGGGCTCGGCAGCGATCTGATCGACATCCGCCGCGTCGCCCGGACCCTCGAGCGGTTCGGCGAGCGGTTCACCAAGCGTTGCTTCACCGAGGTCGAGCGGGCGCGCTGCGACGCGCGGCTCGCCCGCGCGGAAGGCTATGCCCGCCGCTATGCCGCGAAAGAGGCTTGTGCCAAAGCGCTCGGCACGGGTTTCAACCAAGGCGTTTATTGGCGCGACATCGGGGTGGTCAACCTGCCCGGCGGCCGGCCGACCTTGGTCCTCACCGGTGGGGCGGCGGCCCGGCTCGCCGCGATCACCCCACCCGGGATGCGTGCCGAAATCTCGGTGAGCCTGACCGACGAGCCGCCCATGGCCCAGGCGATCGTGATCATCACCGGCGTGCCCGTGGGAGAGGCTGCCAACTTGTCGCCTCTCGTCACCTCGGCTAGTGTGCCGGTGTTGCGAGCCGACCGGGCCGGTCCGGGCGCGCGGACCGGCCGGATCTGATCCGACGGCAACCGTGCAACGGGCCGCCTCCCGGAGACGCGGAGCGAGCGGATCGATGCACGAGCCCATCGCGATGCCCCAGCGCCGAAGCGGCAGCCTGCTCGAGACCGTCAAGACGCTGGTCTACGCGGTCGCCATCGCGCTCTTCGTCCGAACTTTCTTCTACGAACCGTTCAACATCCCCTCGGGCTCGATGAAGCCGACGCTGCTCGTGGGTGACTACCTCTTCGTCTCGAAGTTCGCCTACGGCTACAGTCGCTATTCCTTGCCCTTCAGCTTGCCGCTGTTCGAGGGGCGGCTGCTCGCGAGCCTGCCCGAACGCGGCGACGTCGCGGTCTTCAAGCTGCCGTCCGACAACCGGACCGACTACATCAAGCGGATCGTCGGCCTGCCCGGTGACAAGATTCAGGTCAAGGACGGCGTCCTGTACGTCAACGGTGATCCGGTCCGCCGCGAGCCGGCGGGCAGCTTCGTCGAGGACGTCGACGGGCGCGGCATGGCCGTGCCGATCCTCGAGGAGACGTTGCCGGGCGGCCGTTTCTACATGACGATCGACATCACCCGGCAGGGCCCCCTCGACAATACTCGGGTCTACGAGGTGCCTCCCGGCCACGTCTTCGCGATGGGCGACAACCGCGACAATTCGCTCGATTCCCGCGTCGACCACGTGGGATTCATCCCGCTCGAGAACCTGATCGGCCGGGCCGAGGTCATCTTCTTCTCGGTCAACGGCTACGGCTCCCTTTGGGAGCCTTGGAAATGGCCGTGGAGCATCCGCTACGAGCGGCTGTTGAGCCGGATCCGCTGAACCGCGCCGGGCAAACCGCCGCGCGGTCCGCGCTCGAGACCCGGCTCGGCTACCGCTTCCGCGACCCGCGCCTTCTTGCCCAGGCGCTGACCCACGAAAGCGCGGCCGCCGGCGCACGCGGGCGTGCCCGACCGCGTCCGACCGACCGGCGCTCCAACGAGCGCCTCGAGTTCCTGGGCGACCGGGTGCTCGCCCTCGTCGTGGCCGAACTCCTCCTCGAGCGCTTCCCCGAGGCGAGCGAGGGCGAGCTCACCCATCGCCTCGTGGCCCTCGTCAAGAGCGACACCCTGGCCGCGATCGGCCTCGCCGCCGGCATCGGCGAGGCGTTGGAGGTCGGCGGACGGGGCGGGCGCAGGGCCGCCGACCGGCGCCATCCCTCGCTGGTCGGCGATGCTCTCGAAGCGGTGATCGGCGCCGTCCATCTCGATGGCGGGCTCGCCGCGGCCCGGGCGGTGATCGAGCGGCTGTGGGGCGAGCGGCTGACGGCCGAGGGGCCGCCCACACGTCATCCCAAGCAGGCCCTGCAGGAGCGCGTGGCGGCCGCGGGGCTGCCGCCGCCGGTCTACGAGCCGGTCGGCCGGGAAGGGCCGGATCACGCCCCACGCTTCACCGTCAAGGTCACGGTCGAGGGTCTCGGCGAGGCGGTCGGCCAAGGCGGCTCGAAACGGCTCGCCGAGGAGGAGGCGGCGGCTCGGCTGCTCGCCCGGCTCGAAGGGGAGGCCGTCGGGTGAGCTCCGCGGAGCCGCGCCGGGCGGGGTTCGTCGCCATCTTGGGCGCCCCCAATGTCGGCAAGTCGAGCCTTTTGAACCGGCTCGTGGGCGCCAAGGTGTCGATCGTCACCCCCAAAGCCCAAACCACCCGGCGGCGCATCATCGGCATCACGATCCGCGGGCCGGCGCAGCTCTGCTTCATCGACACGCCGGGCATCTTCGCAGCCGCCGGCGGGCTCGAGCGGGCGATGGTCGAAGCCGCCTGGAAGGCCGCCTCCGACGCCGACCTCGCGATCCTCGTCCTCGACGCCAAGCGCGGCCTCGATGCCCGTGCGCGGGCGGTGATTGAGGGCCTCGCCCAGGTCCGGATCCCTGTCCTGCTCGCGATCAACAAGATCGACCTCGTGAAGCCGCCGGCGCTCCTGCCGCTGACCGCTGCGGCCAACGCGCTGCGGCCGTTCGAAGAGACCTTCTACGTCTCGGCCGAGACCGGCGAGGGGATCGAGGAGCTGCTCGACAGCCTGGCGAGGCGGGTACCGGAGGGACCCTGGCTCTACCCCGAGGATCAGCTCTCCGACCTTTCCAACCGAGCGACCGCGGCCGAGATCACGCGCGAGAAAATTTTCCTTCAGCTGCGCCAAGAGGTTCCCTACGCCACGACCGTCGAGACCGACCAGTGGGTCGAGAGCCCGGATGGCAGCGAGGTGCGGATCGACCAGACGATCTACGTCGAAAAGCCGAGCCAGAAGGCGATCGTGATCGGCAAAGGGGGCTCGCGGCTCAAGGCCATCGGCGAGGCCGCCCGCAAGGATCTCGAGGCCCAGCTCGGCCAGCGCGTGCACCTGTTCCTGTTCGTCAAGGTGCGCGAAGATTGGCGCGAGGACGCCGAGCGCTGGCGCGAGATGGGCCTCGAGCCGAAGCGGCGCTGAGCCCTCAGCGCGGGAGGAGGTGCGGCCCGTGGGCGATCGCCCCGCCCGCCCGCATCGCCGCCGCCACGAACACCGTCTCGGCGATCTCGGCCTCGCTCGCCCCGGCTTCGACCGCGGCCTTGCGATGGACCTCGAGGCAGTAGGGGCACTGGGTGGTCACGGCCACGGCGAGGGCGATCAACTCCTTATGCTTGCGCGAGAGCGCACCTTCGGCGAAGGCCGCCTCGTTGAAGGCGACGAAGCTCTGCCAGGCCTTGGGTGCCTTGGCGCCGAGCTGGGGCAGCTTCTGCAGCAGGTTCGGATCGTACATGCCGGTCTCCCTCTGGAGCATGGGGCGACGGCCCGGAGCCGTTCGCCGGGCGGGATATTAGTGATCGCTGAAGCACAGCGCAGCAACGAGCCGCGCCGCGCGGGTCGGCCATGCACCGCGCGCGGGTCGGGAGGCGTCCGTGGAGTGGCGTGACGAAGGGGTCGTCCTCGAGGTACGGCACCTCGGCGAGCGCGACCTCCGGCTCACGGCCTTGACCTTCGAGCACGGCCGCCACGCCGGCCTCGTGATCGCCGGCCGCTCGCGCAAACGGGCGCCGCTCCTCCAGCCCGGCAATCGGCTCGACTTGGTCTGGCGGGCTCGGCTCGAGAGCCAGCTCGGTCACTTCACCGTCGAGCCGCGGCGGCTCTACGCCGCCACGCTGGTCCACGACCCGCTCCGCCTCCAGGCGCTTGCCGCGGTCACCGCCCTGCTCGAGGCGAGCCTCCCCGAGCGGGAGCCCCACCCGGCGCTCTACGCCGGCCTGTTGACCCTGCTCGGCCGCCTCGCCGCCGACCAGGCTTGGCCCGAAGCCTATGTCCGCTTCGAGCTCCTCCTCCTCGCCGAGCTCGGCTTCGCCCTCGAACTCGACCGCTGCGCGCTCACCGGTGCGAGCGAGAGCCTCGCCTGGGTCTCGCCGCGGACCGGACGGGCGGTCAGCGCACAAGCCGGCGCCCCCTGGGCCGCGCGCCTCCTGCCGTTGCCGGCCTTCCTGGTCGGCGGCGGCCCGGCGGACGCGGAGCAGATCGCCCAGGGGTTGCGCCTTGCCGGGCATTTCATCGCCCGGCATATCCTCGCACCGGTCGACCGGCCGATGCCGGCGGCCCGTGAGCGCCTTCTGGCGCTTCTCGGCCCCGCACCGCGGACGGAGCCCGCATGAGCCGCAAAGAGGCTGCCCAGCGGATCGAGCCGGTCGACTTCGGCCGGGCGCTGGGGGAGCGCTACCTCGCCTACGCCCTCTCGACCATCACGGCCCGCTCGCTGCCCGACCTGCGCGACGGCCTGAAGCCGGTCCAGCGCCGGCTCTTGTGGGCGATGCTGCAGCTCCGCCTCGACCCGGGCTCGGGCTTCAAGAAGTGCGCCCGGGTGGTCGGCGATGTCATCGGCAAGTTCCACCCGCACGGCGATGCCGCGGTCTACGAGGCGCTGGTCCGCTTGGCCCAGG
>Ga0308391_1000032_pt1 | contig 47007 bp, 29 predicted proteins | sample Hotspr20Samplet1_FD_202363 | JGI IMG/M metagenome (GOLD analysis project Ga0308391, IMG submission 202363) | Hot spring phototrophic mat microbial communities from Octopus Spring, Yellowstone National Park, Wyoming, United States - 20050623_t1 ... | reverse complement strand
AGATCCTCGAGGAAGAGGATCTGGACGCCTCCTCCGCCTGGGAGCTGGAGGACGAGGAACCCGTCCGCTGAGTCCCTGCCATGTAAAGCTCGACTCCCTTGAGACCGCCTTCCCTGCTGCCTCTCACTGCTCGAGCAGGCCGAATTGTCTCATCTTGTCGTAAAGCAGGCGGCGATGGATCTTCAGCAGCTCTGCCGCGCGACTCCGGTTGCCGCCTGCCTGCGCCAGCGCGCGCTCGATCATCCGCTTCTGGAGCCGCTCGACCGCGGCATGCAGGCCCTCGTCCAACGGCACGGCGTCGAACGGATCCGTGATCGCCCCTGAGCCCCCGCCTCCAAGGTGATCGCGCGTGATGACTCCCCCGCGGCTCAGCACCAGAGCCCGCTCCAGACAGTGTTCCAGCTCCCGGACGTTTCCCGGCCAATCCTGCGCCTTGAGCCACTCCATAGCTTCTTCGGAAATCGCCGGCGGCGCCAGTTTCAGACGAGCCGCCGTGCGCCGCAGCAGGTAGCGCGCCAACTCCGGGATGTCCTCGCGCCGCTCGCGGAGGGCCGGCGCTCGCAGGACCACCACGCTCAGCCGGTAATACAGATCCTCGCGGAAATGGCCCTGTCGCACCGCGTCCGCAAGATCCCGGTTCGTCGCGGCCACCACGCGCACGTCCACCGGAATGGTCGCATTCGACCCCAGGCGCTCGATCGCATGCTCCTGAAGCACCCGCAACAGCTTGGCCTGTGTGGAGGGCGCAAGGTCCCCGATTTCGTCCAGAAAGATCGTTCCGCCGGAGGCGAACTCGAATTTGCCGATCCGCCTCTCGAAAGCGCCCGTGAACGCCCCGCGCTCGTAGCCGAACATTTCGGCTTCCAGCAGCGTCTCCGGGATCGCCGCGCAGTTGACCTTCACCAGCCGCTGCCCGGCCCGCGGGCTGTGCCGGTGAATCGCTTCGGCGATCAGCTCCTTGCCCGTGCCCGACTCACCGGTGATCAGAACCGTGGAATCCGTCGGCGCCACCTGACCAATGAGCTTGTATAACCGCTGCATCGCGGGGCTCTGACCGATCATCTCGGTCTCCCGCGCCGCCTTCTCTTCGGCGCGATAGACCTCCAGCTCGGCCGCCCGCCGCCGGCTCTCGATCGCTCGCTCCAACTGGATCCGCAGTTCTTCGAAGTGAATCGGCTTGGTCAGATAATCGAATGCGCCCAGCGCCATGGCCCGAATGGCGATTTCGCTCGAACCGTACGCCGTCATGATGAGTACCGGCGGCGCATCCCGCTGATCCCGCAACTGCTCGAGCAGCGCCAGCCCGTCCATACCCGGCATGCGGATGTCCACCAGCGCCGCGTCCACCGGTTCGCGCTCGAGCAAGCGCGCCGCTTCACGGCCGTCCGCCACGGACAGCACCCGGTAGCCTTCCTCCTCCAGTAACGCGCACAGCGCGCGCCGCGCCTGCGCCTCGTCCTCGGCAACCAGCACCAGCCCGCGGCTCTTCATGAGCCCTGCCTCCGCACGGGCAACGTGACGCGAAACGTCGTCCCCGGCGCGGTGGGGTCGTACTCCAGCCCGCCGCCATGCCCGGCCACAATCTCGCGCGAAACCGCCAGCCCCAGACCGCTGCCCTCGGGGCGCGTCGTGAAGAATGCCTCGAAGATATGCGGGCGCACCTCCTCGGGAATTCCCGGCCCGTGATCGGTAACCGTCAACCAGACTTGCTCTTCGCTCCGGCCCGCCTTGACCTCGACCGCTCCGCCCTCCGGCGATGCCGCGATCGCGTTCAACAGCAGGTTGATCATCACCTGAATGATCTGCGACCCGTCCACGTCGGCCCGCAGACCGCCCACCCGCTCCGGCAGGGCGATGCGCACGCGCTTGCGCTGCGCCTGCTCCTGCACCATTCCCGCGGCCTGCCGCACGAGCGTCAGCACGTCCTGCTCCCGCCGGTCCGTCAGCGCCGGCCGCCCGAAAGCAAGCAAACGCGCGAGAATCCCGTCAAGACGGTCTATCTCGGCCGTCGCCGCGCGTGCCTCCTCGCCTGTCGCCACCCCCTTCCGTACCCGCCGCTCCAGCAACTCCAGCGTGAGCTTCAGCGAATTCAGCGGATTGCGGATCTCGTGCGCCACTCCCGCAGCCACCTTGCCCAAGGCCGCAAGACGCTCCTGTCGCCGCAACTCTTCTTCCAGGGCCCGACGTCGCTCCGCCATGCGGTTCACCGCCCGCGCGATCTCCCCGAACTCACCGCCGATCGCCGGCAGCCGGTGGTCGAAGTCCTCTTCGAGCTGCCGCAAGCCGGCGCTGATCCGGGCCACGCCCGCCCGCAGCGCCAGCCAGATTCCGGCCACGGCGCCGATCCCCAGCAAGGCCAGAACCGCCAGCACGCCGTACCATAGAGCCATCCGCCGGCTCGCAGCATCCCTCGTCCCCGCCACGCGCTTGAGAGCCCACGCCGCGCCACTGGCCCCGTCCAGCTTGCGCGCTGCGGCCACCACCAAATCCCCTCCTCGCACCCCCGTGACCACCGCCGGCCCGGCTTCCGCCAGCTTGAGCGCGGAAACCAGCAGCTCCTGATCCTGCAACGGCAGATCCTCGGCCGCCCCGGGCGCGCCGGCCTGTCCCAGAACGCCGCCCAATTCCTCGCGATAAAAGCCGCCGTGGATCCCCTCGTAAGACCGCAACACCGTCAGCGTCAGCCCGCGTAAGGAAAGATCCTGCGCCTTCGCCGGCAGGCTCTCCAGAGCATCGCCGCCCTAGGCGGCGCGCTCGCGATATTGCAACGCCAGCTCACGGCATGCGGACTCGCACTGCCGCCGTGCTTCCGCCAGCAACCGCGACTCGGCCTGGCTGAAGGCGTCCCGCACCAGAATCGCCGCTACCGCCACCACGGCCAGCGACGCCCCGCACACCACCGCCACCTGCGTGCCAAAACTCTGCGGGACCGGCCACCGCTCCATCGCCCCTAGGGAAGTCTCGGCGGCTCCGCGCCGCTCACCCGCGCCTGAGCCAGCCTTTCCAGCGCTCCCACCACCAGCGCCGCCGCCTCGGCCAGCTTGCGCGCCCTCCGGAATTGCTGGGCATCGTAAGCGCTGCGACCCTGCTGGTAAAGCGCCCGGCTGTGCTTGACCCAGGCCGGCGCATCGCTTTCTCCCGACAGCCCGGCGAAATACTCTGCCTGCTGCACCCGAAAGTAATAACGCTGCAACTCCCGAGCCGCCTCCTCACGATCGCCCGGTTTGGGCGCACGCTCGGGCTCGCGCGACTCCTCGATCTCCTCGCTCGCCTCCAGCAAATCATCCAGCGCGCGGCTCACCCGATCGAAGACGTAGCTCTCCTGCACGTTCGCCTTCAGGCGCTCCAGCAACGCCGCCGCCCGCGCGTGCAGGAATTTCTGCTCTTCGGTGAGCGAGCCGACCGTCGCGCGCCGCGCCAGTTTCCGGCCCAACTCGACGATTTTCTCCTGCCGCTTCTCCGCCTCGGATCGCCGCCGCTCGTGCGCGCCCGCAGCCGCCATCAACGCGAGCAGCAACGCCGCGACAATACTTGTGCGCATCCGCTTTCCTCCCTTATTGAAACACGCCTCTGCCCGGCTAGAATTCCACGCTCAAGCCGAGCTGCATGCGCCGCGCGGGCCGTGCCCCTACGGGCTGCCCGAAAAACGGCGAACTCAAATTGCCTACCAGCCGCGTATAGTTGACGCGATTCAGCGCGTTGAACGCATCCACCGTGACCCCGATCTTGACTTTGTCCGCCGCCTCCCATTCACGCGACCAGCGCAAATCCAGCACAGCCAGTCCCGGCCCTTCCAGGCTGTTGCGTCGCACCCCGGGCGGGCGATCTCGCGTCAGACCGTCGCGGTTCTCATCCCTTCCGGTGAGCAGGTCGTAAGGCGTTCCCGATTCCAGCCTCAACACCACGCCCAGTTCGAACCAGCTCGCCGCTTTCGCCTTGCCCACCACGTGGAACCGGTGACGTCGGTCAAAGTCGGCGCGCGACCACTCGCCCGACAAATCCAGGCTGTTCGCCGGAAGCGCCAGCGGACCCCTGGTATCGTTGAACGTCCGCCCCAGCGTGTGGAGCACGGCGCCCTCGAAGAACCGCGTGATGGATCCGCGCAGCCCGGCCTCCAGACTCTGGGCCGAAAGACGCGCCGAGGACTCGATGACGCGCACCGTCGCCAGGCCGGGATCGGGGCGCCGAAATTCGGGCGGAGTTGGCGCATTCCAGTCCCGCGCCCGGAATTGCTTGACGCCCCGCAGCCCCGTCCAGCTCACCGAGAGCGTCGTCCTGCCCCACACCTGCCGGTTGATGCCGGCGCTGTATTGCACCAGATACGGCGCCCGCAGATCACCGGCCAGCCGCACCAGGTTCGGAGCTTCCGCCAGCTCGGTGGCGCCCACGGCGCGCGGATCCGGGTAACCCGGACTCAAGATGAGGATTTGCCGCAGCTTGACGCCGTCCAGAAGCTTCGCTTCTCGTACTGCCTCTGCATCCAGCCGGTCGAAAAAGATCCCGGCGCCCGCCCGCAGCACCGTGCGCGGTCGTCGTCCCGGAGCCCAGGCCAGCGAAATCCGCGGCGCCAGATTGTTGCCGTCGCGCGGCCACGCCATCCTCTCGTAGCGCAAGCCCGCGCCGAGCGAAGAATTGGCCGCCAGCGAAAATCCTCCTGCACGAACCAGGCTGCGCGGTAGCCGCTGTAGCGCGTGCGTCCCTCCCCGGCCTGCACGGTGAACGCATAGGGCCGCCCGGCAAGATAGTCCTCCAGCGAGGCAAAGCGGAAGGTCCCCTCGCGATTGTTTTCGTTGCGGTATTCCATCCGGCCCACTTCCGCCAGGCTCCAGCCCGCCTTCAGCCAGTGCCGCCGCGAGGAACTCGACCATACGTCGTGCAGCTCCGCGCCCGTGCGCCTCAGCAGCTCCTGCCTTTGTGCACCGCCGCCCGTGAACGCGTCCTCCACGACGATCCGCGCGATGCCGGGCCGCCGGCTGAGCGACTGCTCCCGCTCGCGCCGCAGCCGCGCCTGGAGCTGGTGCAGCCATCGCGGCCCGTGAACCTGTTGCAGGTTGAAATACAGCGCTTGCTCGCGGTCGGCGCTGTCGGTCGCCACCTCCGGCAAATCGAAGCCGCCGACGTCGTCCCCGCGGGTCGAATCGCCCTCGCGCTCGTACCTCCACGCAAACCAGCGCTTCCCATCCGGCTGGTAATTCAGCCGCAAGTTGATCTCTGCGTCTCGCTCCAGACGGGGAACCTGCTGGCGCCGAAGCCCGGCGGGCGTCAAAGCGTATACGATGGACTGCTGATCGTCAGCCTCGCGCGAGCCGCTCATCAGGAAAGTCCATCGCCGCCCTCGCCCCAAGGGTCCCGTCAGGTTGCCTTCCACCGTGCGTCGCTGCTGGCGCGGACGCTCCAGCGCGAAGGCGTTGCGCGCATCCAGCCGGTGATCCCGCACGAGCAGGTTCAGCTCGCCGTGCAAGCTCGATTCGCCTTTGGCAGTGATCACCTCGAGCCGACCCCGGCCGGGCGCCGAGAACTCCGCCGAGTAAGGGTTCTGGTTGATGCGCACCTCGCGGATGGCTGACGCGGTGACGCCCACCCGATTCGTCTCCATCCCGTCCACCACGAGCCGGTAGCCGCCCGATCCCGTCTGCGCGGGATCCAGCAACAGAGCCGCCGCGCCCAGTACGTCCAGGTCCAGCACCGGCAGGCCGCGCAGCAGGCTCGGCGACAAGCGGACGGTGTCAGGGTTTGCAGCCGGATTGGCGTTGATCGGCTCAGCCCGGTCGCTGATGCGTAGCTCTTGGCGCAGCTCGGCCAGCCGCAAGACGATCCGCAGGGAGCGGCGCGTCCCCGGGCCGAGTTCCACGCGCATGCGAGCGATCCGGAAATGCGGGTGCCGCACCTCCACCTCGTAGCGTCCCGCATCCAGCGTCTCGAAACGAAAACTGCCGGCGAGGTCCGTCGCTGCGCGCCTCCCCGGCGGATGCAGGATCACCTCGGCCCCCGGCACGGGCGCACCGCTCGGGTCTTCGACCAGGCCCGTCAAAACAGCCAATCCAGCCGTCAGAACAAGAGCCGGCGTCAGCACGCCGCTCGACAGTGCAACTGCGATGCCGATCCCGAGCCTCTGAATTCACGGGCGTTCGCCGTCCCTCACAGGATTCCCGCCGTTCGCCTGGCGTACAGCGCGCGTTACACAAGCGCACATTGCGGGGTCGGCGGCCCGAGGCGGGACGCGCCGGACAACACCTCAGAGCCGCCAGCGCAGGCCGAACTGGATCATACGCGGCGGAGCAGGCAGGATGCCTCGCTGGCGATCCACGATCACCAGCCGATCGAAGACGTTCTTTACTGTGACGAACAACGCGGTCCGCGATCGGCCGAGCGGGCAGTTCAGCGTCGCGTCCCACAAAGCGTGGCCGGGCAGCAGGCCGCGTTGCCCGTCGGGCGTGGCCGCACGCGCGTTGAGATCGTCGCCGAACTGCCGGGAAACCCCGAAAACTGCCACCATCAGGTTCGCGCCCCGGGGATGGCCATAGTTCAGCGCAGCGCTGAACAAGTGCCGCGGCGCGTAGGGCAGCCGGTTTCCTGTCACCAGCGTCTTCTGATAGCCCGGAACGCTGCTGTACCGCGTGCCTGCGAAGCGCGCCACCGGCAACCACGTATACGACGTTTGCAGCCAGAGCTCGTGCTTTCCTGTGAGTCGTGCCGGTATCTCCCAGCGCCCGGACCATTCCAGGCCCTGGTGCAGCGTGCGACCCGCGCTGGTCAGCGTGGCGCCGATTCCGCCCGCCACGCTCGCCGGAACGATTTGGTTCTGATAGTCCATGCGGAAACCCGTCGCCTCCAGGCGCACCCGGGCGCCCGGCCGCCAGCGGAAACCGAGTTCATAGTTCCAGTTCAACTCGGCATCCAGATCCACAGTGCCTCCCGTGTTCGTGATGATGTCTTCCGCCCGGGGAGGCGCAAACCCGCGATGAATCCCGCCAAATACGGCGAGGCTTTCTCGCACGAGCGACCAACCGACGCCGGGAATCCACTGCGTGAGGGTGGCCGTCCCCACCGCTCCGTTCAGACGGTTATTCCGGTAGTAGCGCACGTGCTCCCAGCGGAAACCCGGCGTCACGGCCAGCCCCGCTCGCCCAAATCGGTTTTGCCAGAATCCCGAATACGCCTGCGTGCGGCGCTTGTTGTCTTCCACCAGCACGCCGTCCCGCGCCCAGGGGAACGCGCCGTTTTTTTGCTGGCGGTCCTGGTCTTCCACATGGACGCGCAAGCCGAACTGGGCCTCGTAGTCCAGTCCCGACCCGCGCCGCGCGGTTCTCAGCCGCGGCTCCAGACCCCACAGATAATACCCGCGCAGCCGTCCCTCGTTACCGCAGCCGCTCAGCAGATCCTGCATGCCGCTGCAACCGGGATCACCCAGCCGGTTGGGTCGCTGAGCCGAGTGACTCGATTGCCGCCACCAATCGCGATTGAAATAGGAACCGTACAGGTTCACCGTCAGGGGCGTGTCGGCCCGCAGGATGTGGGCGTAGCTCAGCGAGGCGCCGATGCGATCGGCCAGGAACCAGTCGTTCGCAAACGGGTTCTGCCGCGGGTTCCCCTGGAACTCAGCCTCCGTCAGACCCGAGTACGTGATTTGCGACCGTTCTCGATAAAGGCTGAACTTCCCGCTCAGGAATCGCCGGTCGCTCCAGGCGGCGCCGGCCTTGAAATTGGTATCCCAGTAACCGATGCCGGTGTTCTCGCGCGGACCATCGCCTTGGACCCGCGTCGCATCCGCGAAAAATCCGCTTCGCCCCAGCGTAGCTCCGTAGCGCCAGTGCGCGCTGAGAAAATCGCGGTTGCCCCCCGTCAACCGTAATTCCCCCGAAGGCCGGTCCGGGATCGGCGGCGTCACGTAATTGATCACTCCCCCTACCGTGGAAGGGCCATACAGGATCTGGCCTGAGCCTTTGATCACCTCGACGCTGTCGAAACGAGAAATGGGCGGGTGGTAGTAGCTTGCGTTATCTCCGTAAGGCGCATAAGCCAGCGGTATGCCGTCTTCCAGCAGCAAGACCTTGCGCGAACGGGTGGGATCCAATCCCCGCACCCCGATGTGCGGCCGAAGACCGAAACCTTCCTCGCTGGGCCGCACGAACACCCCGGGAACGCTGCGCAACACGTCGTCCACACGAAACGGCCTCATGCGATCGAGGGTCGAAGCGTCCACAACCTCGGCGGAACCCGGTATCTCCGGCAGGTTAGGACCCACCACGTGACCGCCGTACACCACCACCTCATGCTTCAATGAGGCGACCTCCAGCACGACGGCCACCTCCGCTGCCTGTCCTGACCTCAAGCTCACCTCACGGAGACTTTCGCGGAAGCCAACCGCTTGCACGCTCAGAAGGTAGTCCCCGGGCGCCAGGCTCACGAACCCGAAACGGCCTTCGGCGTCGGTGAAGCCGCTGAGCTCCGTCGGGCTCACCCGCGCCTGCAAGACGAGGCGGGCTGCGGGAACGGGCATGCCCGAAGGGTCCACAACCCGTCCCGTCAGGCGGGCAGGGGCCTGGGCAAAGGCAGGTCCCAGTTGCATTAGGATTGCGGATAGCCAGATCAGGGCGACGCCGGCGCCTGGCAGCTTGGATCCCTTCGGCCCACAGCGACGGGCAAAGCAGGGGGATCCCGGAGCGTCGAAGGAAAAGGTCTTATTGCAACCAAGTTGCATCTGTCCTCCCGAACCCTATTTTAACCTGCGATTGTCCGAACGCAACCCTCCTCCAGCCAACCCCCGGGTTTGGCCTTTCAAACCGCACATCCTGCGCCCGACCGGGGCCGCCTCCCCGAAGGCCCCATCCTCGTTGAGGATCCCCGCGCGCTGCGCTACAATCAAGCACGAACGCCATTTCCCGTCCGGATCCGGCTGAACCCTGGCAAGGTCCGATCCAGCGGCGCCAGGATCGCTGCGTCTTGCGCCCGTCATCCGACGCCGGCGCGGCACAACCTCAGGCTCCGGCATCCCGGGGGCGTCCATTAAAGCGAAGGTGAGCGTGTCGTCGCGCAGCTACGAATTCCGCAAGCAGCTTGCCGAGCGCGTGCTCATCGCCGACGGCGCCATGGGCACCATGATTTACTCCCGCGGCGTATTCATCAATCGCTGCTACGACGAACTCAACCTGTCGGCCCCGGATCTGGTCCTCGGCATCCACCGCGAGTACGTCGCCGCGGGCGCGGAGATCCTCGAAACCAACACCTTCGGTGCCAACCCCTTCCGCCTCGCCGGCTACGGGCTGGCTGAGAAAGTGGCGGCCATCAACCAGGCCGGCGTCCGCCTGGCTCGCCAGGCCGCCGAGGACGCCGCTTTCGTCGCCGGATCGGTCGGCCCCCTCGGCGTACGCATCGAACCGCTCGGCCCCACCTCCTTCGAAGAAGCCCGCGACGCCTTCCGCCGGCAGATCCGAGCCCTCGTCGAGGCCGGCGTGGATTTGATCATTCTGGAAACCTTCGGCAACCTGAGCGAGCTGCGCGAAGCGATCTTCGCCGCCCGCGAAGTCGCCGGCGACGATATGGTCGTCATCGCGCAGGTCACCGTGGACGATTTCGGGCGCATGCCCGACGGCTCCGAAGTGGAAACCTTCACGCGCCGCCTGGACGAGTGGCCCGCCGACGTCATGGGCCTGAACTGTTCGGTCGGCCCCAAAGTCATGCTCGAAACCATCGAGCGCATGATGGGCCTGTCCGCCAAGCCGACGAGCGTCATGCCCAACGCCGGCCTGCCCGCCACCGTCGAGAGCCGCAAGATCTACTTGGGATCGCCCGAATACCTGGCGCAGTACGCCCGCCGCTTCATCCAGGCCGGCGTCCGCATCATTGGCGGATGCTGCGGCACCACGCCCGAGCACATCCGCGCCATCCGCGCCGAAACCCGCTCGCTCCAGCCGGTGCATCGGCGCTTCCGCGTCAGCATCGAGGAGCCTGCGGTTCGCGCCCAGGCTCTGCCGCCTGTCCCGATGGCGCAGAAATCCCGCCTCGGCGCCAAACTCGCCGAAGGGCGCTTCGTGATCCTCGTCGAAATCCTGCCGCCCCGCGGCCCTGATGCTTCCCGCGAGATCGAGGGCGCACGACTTTGCGCCGCCCGCGGCATTGACTGCATCAACGTGCCCGACGGGCCCCGCGCCAGCGCGCGCATGAGCGCCCAGGTCACCTGCCAGTTGATCCAGCAGCATGCCGGCATCGAAGCCGTGCTGCATTTCGCTTGTCGCGATCGCAACATCCTGGGCATCCAGTCGGAGTTGCTGGGCGCGCAGGCGGTAGGCATCCGCAATCTGATCTGCATCACCGGCGATCCGCCTCGCATGGGCGCTTATCCCGCCGCCACCGCCGTCTTCGACGTGGACTCCATCGGCCTGGTCAACATCGTCAGCAACCTGAACCGCGGCCTCGACATCGGCGGCAACCCCTTCGGCGCTCAGACTTCACTGCTCATCGGCGTGGGCGTCAATCCCGGCGCGCTCAATTTCGAAGAGGAAATGCGCCGATTCGCCTGGAAGGTGGAAGCCGGCGCCGAGTACGCCGTCACTCAGCCCGTCTTCGACCTCACGCTTCTGGAACGCCTGCTCAAACGCATCGAAAACTACCGCATTCCCGTCATCGCCGGCATCTGGCCCCTGGCCAGCTACCGCAACGCCGAATTCATGGTCAACGAGCTGCGCGTGCCCGTCCCCGACTCGTTCATGCATCGCATGCGCCGCGCCGGGACGGCCGAGCAGGCCCGGCGCGAGGGAGTGCTTATCGCCCGGGAGATGATCCGCGAGATCCGCGGCATGGTTCAGGGCGTCCAGATCAGCGCGCCCTTCGCACGTTACGAAATCGCGCTCGAAGTCGCGGAAGCCGTCGGAGCGAGGTGACATGGCGACCGATCTGATCGAGGTCAATCCCGAACAACTCGCGCCTGAAGCGCTGGCCCGCGCCGCCGCCGCCATCCGCGCCGGGCGCGTGGTCGCCGTCCCCACCGACGCTCTTTACGCGCTCGTCGCCGATCCTTTCAATCTCCGCGCCGTCACCCAGGTCTTCCAGGCCAAAGGCCGCGCCCCCGAACGTTCCCTGCCTCTGTTGATCAGCGACGTGCTGGCGGCCGAGGAGCTGGCCCGCGAGCTGCCGCCCGGCTTTTACGTGCTGGCCCGCCGCTTCTGGCCGGGCCCCCTCACCCTCATCGTGCACGCCTCCGCGCGCGTGCCCCTGAAAGTCACCGGCAACACCGGCCGACTCGCCCTTCGCCAGTCGCGTTCCCCCATCGCCAACGCCCTGCTGGAGGCCCTCGGCCAGCCCCTTATCGCCACCAGCGCCAACATCTCCGGCCTGCCCACCTGCCGCACCGGGGTCGAGGTCTTCGCCATGATGGACGGGCGCGTGGACCTGGTGCTGGACGGGGGGGCCTGCTCGGGGCACGGCGCCACCACCGTGGATCTCACCGGGCCCGGGCCCCGGCTCATCCGGGAAGGCGAAATTCCCTTCAGTTCAATCCAAGAATGTTTGAAACAATAATCCGAATCAGCGTCGCACTGGCCGCAGCCCTGCCGGTCCTGCCTGCCGCCGCCCGCCAGAACATTTTTCACTACCTTGTCGCGCCCGCCGGGCCGGACAACCCTCGCAATTCGGAAGCCGACGTCCTCCGCCTGCGCGACGGGCGTCTTTTGCTGGTCTGGACGCGCTTCTCTTCCGGCGGCGGCGAAGACTGGGATCCCGCCTTTCTCGCCGCCCGCATCTCCGAGGACCAGGGCCGCAGTTGGGGCCCCGAGTTCGTCCTCCAGGAAAACATCGGGCGGATGAACGTCATGGAACCCGACCTGCTCCGCCTCCGATCGGGCAAAATCCTCTTTTTCTTTTGCCGCAAGAACTCGCCCGCCGACTGCCTGCCCATGCTGCGCGTCTCCACCGACGACGCCCGCACCTTCTCCGACCCGGCGCCCCTGCCCGTCGAACCCTACCCCTCCTACACGGGCTTCAACCACGACCGCGCCGTCCAGCTTTCCTCCGGGCGCGTGATCCTGCCCGTGTTCTTTACCTCCGACTATCGGGTGGATCCGCGCATCCGCAGCCGCGTCTATTTCTCCGACGACGAAGGGCGCACCTGGCGCGCCGGCCGCACCATCCTCGATCTGCCCGAGAGCCGGCGCGGGGCCCAGGAACCCGGCGTCGTCGAGCTGCGCGATGGCCGCCTCCTGTTGTGGGTGCGCACCGAGTTCGGTCGCATGTACCAGTCCTTCTCCACGGATGGCGGCGAAACCTGGTCCCCGCTCGAGCCCTCCTCCGTGATCTCGCCTCTGTCGCCTCAGTCCCTCAAGCGCATTTCGACAACAGGAGACCTTCTTCTTGTTTGGAACAATTCCGAAAAGATCCGTTTCCCTCTTTCGCTGGCCCTCTCCCGTGACGAGGGCCGCTCCTGGACCTTCGCCCGCGATCTGGACGACGACCCCGCCCACACCTACGCCTATACCGGCATCGAGTTCCTCGACGACCGCGTCCTGTTCACCTACTACGCCGGGCCTCCCGCCGGCCGGCGCGGCAACGCCTGGAACCTCAAGCTCAAGAGCGTCCCGCTGGACTGGATCTACGGCCGGCTCGACCCCTGGAAAGGCTGGCTCACCCGGGCCGGCTTCCAGCAGCGCCGCCTCGAGATCCTGCGCGGCATGGAGCACGTCATGGGCGGCTTCCGGCCGCCGCTGCTGCCCGCGCCCCAGGTCCGCGTCCTCGAGGAAACCGCCGAGCCTGCTTTCCTCCGGCGCAAAATCGCGTACCTGGCGGAAGGCGACGACTGGGTCCCCGCCTTTCTCCTGATTCCCCGCCAGCGCCGCGGACGCCTGCCCGCCGTGCTCTGCCTGCACCAGACCACGAAAATGGGCAAGGCCGAACCGGCCGGCCTCGGCGGCAATCCCGACCTCCATTACGCCCGGGAACTGGCCGAACGCGGTTACGTAACCCTGGCGCCCGATTACCCGACTTTCGGCGACTACGAGGCCGACCCCTACGCGCTGGGCTACGCCAGCGGCACGATGAAGGGCATCGTCAACCACTTCCGCGCCGTGGACCTGCTGGCCTCCCTGCCCGAAGTTGACCCCGCCCGCATCGCCGTCCTCGGCCACTCGCTCGGCGGCCACAACGCACTGTTCCTCGCCACCTTCGATACGCGCGTGCGCGCCGTCGTCTCCAGTTGCGGCTTCAATTCCTTCGCCCGCTACCACGGCGGCGACCTGACCGGCTGGTCAGGGAAACGCTATATGCCCCGCATCGGCGAACGCTACGGCAAAGACCCCGCGCGCGTGCCCTTTGACTTTCCGGAACTGCTGGCCTCCCTCGCCCCGCGGCCGGTTTTCATCAACGCGCCGCTCGAGGATTCCAATTTCGACATCGCGGGCGTGCGCGAATGTCTGGATTTCGCGCGGCCCGTTTACGAGAAGGTCTTCGCCGCGGCGGACCGTCTGGTCGCCCTTCACCCCGGTGCCGGGCACTCGTTCCCGCCCGAAGTCCGCCGCCAGGCTTACGAGTTCCTCGATCGCTGGGTCGGCCCTGGGACGCCCCCGCCTGCACGGCTCGTCGAGGTTCGCAAGGTTTGGGACCAGGCGCCGCACAATGCCTTCACGGACCTCATTCGCTACCGCGGCCAATGGTGGCTGACCTTTCGCGAAGCCAGCCGTCATGTCTCGCCGGACGGCGCCATCCGCATCCTGGTCTCGCGCGACGGGCGCGACTGGCAATCCGCCGCCAGGCTCCCGATTGCGGAGCGTGATCTGCGCGATCCCAAGCTGGCCATCACGCCCCACGGTGAACTGATGCTCACCAGTTACGCCGTCCAGCGCGAGGTCGAAGGTACGCCCGCACACTCGGTCGCGTGGTTCACGCGCGACGGACGCCGGTGGACCGCGCCCCAACTCATCGGGGATCCCAACCTCTGGCTCTGGCGCGCCACCTGGAATCGGGGTTTCGCTTACGCCGTAGGCTACGATCGCCGGCTCACGCGACTTTACCGCAGCCGTGACGGCCGCCGCTTCGAGATCGTGGTTGCTGAGCTGTACCGGGAAGGATATCCCAACGAAGCCACATTGCGTTTCCTGCCCGACGGCGCCGCCCTCTGCTTGTTGCGCCGCGACGAGCCTCCGGCGACCGCCCTGCTCGGCGCCTCACGCCCGCCCTACCGCGACTGGAGCTGGAAAGACCTCGGGGTCCGCATCGGCGGGCCCAACCTGATCCGGCTGCCCGACGGCCGCTGGGTCGCGGCCGTTCGCCTCTACGACGGGCGCACCAGAACCAGCCTCTGCCGGCTCGATCCCGAGGCCGGCCGGCTCGAAGAATTCCTCACCCTGCCCTCGGGCGGCGACACCAGCTACGCAGGACTCGTCTTTCACGACGGCCTGCTCTGGGTCAGTTACTACTCCTCTCATGAGGGCAAGGCCGCCATTTATCTGGCGCTGGTCCAGTTCCCGTAACGCCCGTCGCCCCGCGGTTTTGCGAAAATCAGGTTATGTCGTTCACGCGCGAGGAATGGCTGCGGCTGGATAACTTCTGCCGGACCCATCCCGCCTATCGCAAGCTGCTCGAGTTCCTGCTGGCGCATCCCGACCAGGAGCACACCGCCGAATCGGCGCCGCGCGACTCGGGCCTGCCCGTTTCCTTGTACGATCTGAAAGCGCTTTACATCTACAAGCTGCTCACCGCGGTGGACGGCAACGGCGCGCCGGTGCGCCTGGCTTGGGATCTCGACCAGAGCTCCCGTTATCGCCTCATCCGCGAGAAGGAGCCGCTGATCCGCGCCGTGCTCGAGCGCCGCGAGCCGGCCTGGGATGAGCAGGAGCGCGCCGTTCTCTGAAAGGAGTGCCGCCCTCGTGTTCGCCTGGCTCCGCCGCCGCAAGTCCCAGCCGCCGCTGACCGGAGCGCCCCCGGTCCGCCGCGTGAAAACTTACTCGGCCGCGCCCGGCTTCGTCTACGAGTACTGGTTCGAGGGACGGCGGCCGGCTCGCCGCGGCCTGGAAAAAGGCATCCAGTACGTCTTCTCGGTTACCGCCGATCGCAAGGACTATTTCCCGGTCTCGGTCTTCGTGGGTGAGCGCGCGCTCCGCACGTGGGAAAGGGCCCACCACCGCCCGGTCACCTCGACGGAATGCTACGCCGTGGCCAAGATGAGCCTGCTCCAGGCCTTCGACGAACGCCCTTCTCCCGACGCCCTTCGTGAAGAAATTCTGGTGGCCGCAGCGGGGGTGGAGGACATCTTCCACCGTCTGGGCCTGGACTGAGTCCGCCCGCGGTAAGATGAAAAGCGCGCATGAGCGATCCGTCCACGCCCGAGTGGCTGGAACATCTGGCTAGCCGGCCCTTCGCCTTCTATCCCGCCCTCGTCGGGGTCGAACACAACGAGTGGCGCTTGCGCCGGGCTACCTGGTCGGAAATTCTGGTCGCCAACACCCGGGAGAACCTCGAAGTCTGGATCCCCCGACGTTATTTCGGCGCCATCTCGCGCGTGGAGGATCCGGTCCTGATCGTGGGCCTGACGCGGGAGCTGGAGTACAAAGCCGGAGCCGTCTGGCCTTACGAGCGCCGCGTGGTCTCGATGCCCGCCCCGCCTGGGCCGCGGCGGGATCTCTCCGTCCCCGAGCCGGATACGCTACCGCCTGTTCCCGCGCCCCGCATGCCCTCGACGGAGTCGCGCGTCAGCCGCCTTATCGCTTTGGTGCTGGGCGGCGGCCTGCTCGCTTTCGTCGTCATCGTGGCCGTCTTTCGCATAGGCCCGCTGCGCTCCCGCGTGGTCTTCACCGCAAAAGACCAGGCCTATCTGGAATTGACCCGGCTCGACGACTATCACGCCATCGTCAAGAAACTCGGTGCTCCCGCCGAAGAGCGCTGGCGCTCGCCCGAAGGAGAAATTCAGTACCTGCGGCTGACGTACCCGCAGCGTGGATACTCGGTGATCCTCATGGGGGCGAACCGCAGCGAAATGCGCTACATCGGAGCGGTGGATCGTAACTGGCAGGTGTTGCACTACGTCGAATTGCCGGGCGGCGGCGATACCGGCGCCGTCCTGCGCGCCCTGAAACGCTTCTGAGGATCGGGGGGCTTACTGGCTGCGAACCGCGTCGCCCACCTTGGGCGGCGTACTGCCGGTATAAGTGCCGACGGCCGAGACCTCGTCCACCTCGGTGACGACCACTTCGCCGATCGTGTCCTCCAGCGTGCGAATCACCTTGCCCGTCTCCGGATCCCGCACCTCGCGGATCTTGCGGCGCACCTGAAGCCGATCGCCCGCCTTCACGCCGGCGCGGCTGCCTACGTTGAGGATCACGGTGTTGCCGCTGACGTCGGCGATCAACCCGTTCACCTGCACCGCGCGCGCAGGGAGTTTGGCCGCGCCCGCTTGCAGTTCCTGGCTGAGCTGCGCCACCGCTTTGTGCACCGCCTCGCCGATCAAGGTCGCCGCGAAGTTCTTGCTGGTCATGTCGTAGGCGCCCGCGCCCGCGCCGCCCGAGCTGCCGCCCGCGCCCAGCAGCGAAGTCCCCGAACGCGTAGACTCGCCTTGTCCGTGCCCCACCGCCAGGATCTCGGCGGTATCGGTCGAGATCATGCGCGCCGTGACGTCCACCACCGCCTTGGCTTCCCGGCGCTGGATGCCCCCCAGACCGTACCGCCGCCCGATCCCGCCGAGACCGCCCACCGTGGTGGCCTTGTCGTCGCGCCCGAACTGCGTGATGCTGCCGATGATGATGGCGTCCACGCCCAGGATGCGCCCGATCCGGGCCGCCGTGGTCGGATCCACCCGGTCGCTGACCGAGAAGTTCTGCTCGGCCAGGACCTTGTCAATGGCCTTCCGCTCCACCACGGTGTAGACGCCGCCTTGCACCAGCTTTTCCACCAGCAGGTCGGCGATGCCCTTGCCCACGTCCCGGTCCGTGCCCCAGATGGCCGCCACGCTGCTGCGCACGGTAGCGTAGTCGAAATCCAGCACGGCCACGCGCTTCTTGGGCTGCGCGCAAAGAGTCGTGGCCGCCAGCGCCAAGGCCGTCCACCACTTCGGTGCCATGCTCCTCCTCCTTCTCGAAGAATTCTATCGCAGGCCGACACACCCTGCCGGCCAACTCGAGCCCTCCGCGCCTGGCCGCGGCGAGACGCCGCGCCGGCTTTCACCAGCGGATCGCCAGCGTTATGTTCTGGAGCGGCTGCCCGCCGCCCGATGCCGTCGTTCCTTCGTTGCCGGTCGAAGGCAGAATCGTTCCGAAGATGCTGGGATTGGTGAAGTTTACGGTGGTGTCGGGCGGGCCGAGGTTATACCACTTGAGCGGATTCTGGAAGTCGTAGCGCAACTGAATTCGTACCCGCTCGCGGATCTTCCATTCCTTGGAGGCCGAGAACTCGTGGTCAATGAAACGCTGCCGGTCCATGGTGTTCCGCCCCACGTTTCCGTAGGTATACGCTTCGGGGTACCGGAAGTAATCCATGGAGACGATCATTTTGTTCTGGTTGGCGCGCGTCCAGCGGTCCGGTCCCAGGTCCGCCCAGCCGTCCCGTAAGTGCGCTTTCTGACCGGTGCTGTTGGGCCGGCTCGTCCGGTAGGCCACGAGCGTGGTGGGCATGTAGCGATACGGGCTACCCGCGTAGGTGAAGGTGAGAGGCTCTCCGCTGGCGATCCGGTAAATGAACACCATGTCATAGCCGCCGAAGATGGCGTTCCAGATGCCTCCCCGGTTCAGCCAGCGCCGGCCCTTGCCGAACGGCAGCTCGTAAATCATGCTCCCCGTGTACTGGTGCGTACGATCGAAACTCGCCCGAGCCCGATCCAGTCGTCGGGGTATCCAATGGTTGCTGGTGCTGCTGTCTATGACCCGGGAATAAGTGTAAAACGTCATGAACGAAAGCCCGCGCGAGTACCGCTTTTCCAGCTTGATCGTCCCGGCGTGGTAGACGGAGTTGGCCCCGTTGGTCAGGAAGTTGATGGTACCGAAGTTGGGGAAGGGCCGGTAAGCCTGCGGATTCCCTTCCATGCGGCTGAACAGCGCCGGATCGCTCTGGCGGATGTTCCAGGCCCAATCGAAAGGCACGTGGTTGATCTGCATGGACTCGAAGCCGCTCACGCCTCGATCGCCTGTGTACATCAGCTCCAGCAAGTAGTTCGCACTGAAGTTGTACTGGATGTTGACGTTCCAGTTCATGGCGTAGGGCATCTTGCGGTTGGGGTCCACCCAGCTCGCGCTGCGCGCGCCGTAGTTGGCGCCCTGGAACGGAATCGTGCCGTCGGGCCGGATCTGCGGCCAGGGCAACGGCAGGGGCGGTCCCGCGCTCAACTGGAAGCGCGGGCGGTAATCGCCGGAAGGCGTGTCAATGCGCGCCGTGATGGAACCGTACTCCTCGGTGGGCGGAACGGGAAGGCGCTCGTCCACCGTGGCGATGGCGAAGCCGGAGCGCACCACCATTTTCGGGCTGAGCTGCCACGCCATGCCCAGCCGCGGCTGGAAGTTGTTCCAGTCTTTGTTGTGCAGCTTTCTGGGGTGAGTAATGACGCCCTGCGCCCCGGCCACCACGTTGTCCGGGGCCAGCGGATCGAAACTGGATTGCTGACCGTACTTGTTGTTCATGACGCTCTGCACCTGCCACCGCACGCCCAGGTTGAGCGTCAGGCGGGGCGCGACCTTCCAGTCGTCCTGAACGTACAAACCGTGAATCCAGTTGCGCGGCAGGTTGCTCAGCAAGTTCACGGTGAAGGCGGCCGAGGACACTGCGCCCACCAGCAGGCGCGTCAGATCGTTGCCGCCGGTGTTGGGAATCGTCGCCCCGTTGGGATACAGACCCGTCGTGGTCGCCAGCGTAAACACGCCGGCATTGTTGGTTACCGTGTAATTGTTCCGCCGCACGCGGAGCAAATCGTAACCCGCCTTGAAAGCATGGCGCCCCGAGAGCTTGCTGACGTCTTCCCGGAAGTTGAAGTGTTCCTGCACGTCCATCGCCGGATTCGCCACGTAAGGCACGCCTGTAATCTGCGGCATGCTCCCTGCCTCCACGTTGGGCATGCCGAACAGCTTGGCCCAGTCCTTGCCGTAGGCCGGCGAAGGCGTATAGGCCTTGTAGCGGAAGTAAGTCAGCCGCGTCTCGCTGATCAAAGTCGGGCTGAACGTGTAAGTCGTTCCGATTCCGGTTGTCGTCCAGCGGTTCTCCGTAGCCCGCCGGGTGGCGTCGAAAGCGGGATTCAGGATGCTCAGGTCCGGCAGCCTTTCCCAGCGGTCGTTGTAACTCAGGTTGTAAAAGAGCCGGAATCCCGGCGTGAATTGATGATCCAGCCGCAGCGAATAGTTATTCCAAAAGACCTTCTTGTACGGCATGGCCATGAAGTTGTCCACGTAGCCGGTCGGCGTGGGCGTGCCGCGGCGGTTGGGCGACACCCAGATGTTCTGCCCCAGGATATTCCGCGCCACGGGGTCCCAGGAGACCTTGGGAATGATGTTGCCGGGGAACGGGTCGCGCAACCACTGGCCGTCCGCCAGACGTGTGGTGCGCGGGTCGAAGATCGGATAGGGCGCCACGCCGGACCCGGCGTAACTGAAATCGCCGTTGAGCTCTTCCGGGGTCGGCACCGTATACATGCGCTGCTGCGATTGTTTCTCGATCAGTTTCTGCCAGGCAAACAGGAAGAACGTCCGGTTACGACCGTCGTAAATTTTGGGAATGAAGACCGGACCGCTCACATTGGCGTCGGGTTGCATGAACAGCAAAGTGCTGTTGACCTGTTTGAACGTCTCCAGTTGGAAGAACCGGCGATGTTGCATGGCCCCCACCCGGAACAATTGCGAAATCAGCCCGTGAAATTCGTTGGTGCCCGTCTTCTTGACCACCACGATGGCGCCGCCCGCCGAGTGGCCGTACTCGGCCGGCAGGGCCGTCGTCAAAACCTTGACCTCGGCGATCGTGTTCTGGATCGTATCCGTGGTATTCCCTCCGGTTGGCTGGACCCCATACATGCCGTCCTCGAAGAAGCCGATGCGATCCGCAGGCTCCCCGTTGATTCGGAAGCTGCCCAGCGAACCGCCCCATCCGAACCCGGCCACGTTGACGCCGGGAGTCAGATAGAGGATGGAACGGACGTGCCTCTGATACAAAGGCATGCGATAGAAATACTCTCCGGTGACCAACGTCCCGGTCGAGGAAGTCTCCGTCTCCAGGAGCGGTACGCTGGCCGTGACCTCCACGACGTCCGCCACCGTGCCGATCTCGAGTGCGGCGTTCACCGGCACCGTACCGCCCACGCTCAACGTCACGTTATCGCGCACGAAGCGCTTGAAGCCCGCCGCCGTAATCGTCACCCGGTACGTGCCGGGCCTCAGGAAGGGCACCCGGTACATCCCCTCGGCGTTGGTCTCGGCGCGCGCGGTCATGCCTGTGGCCAGATGGGTCACGACAACTTCGGCCCCGGCAATCACGGCGCCGCTGGGATCCGTCACCGTACCGGTCAACGTAGCCGTATCCTGCGCACCGGCCAACACGGCCCAGGCGCACACCACGACTGTCGTAAACCACAGCGAATGATTTTTCACGGCAGCCCCCCAATGCTGCCATCCCGCCGCGCACGGCGGGGCTGATGCCCGGTTTCAGCCGGCGCGCGGCCCGCCCCGCAGACGCCGGCCGGAAATCTCACCCTGACTGCCTCACGGCAGCAGGTTTATTGTATTCCCGGTGGGCGCAGGCGTCAAGGCGGCCGGGCTGGTTTGAGGGGCGCGCCAGGCGTCAATCAGGGACACCTGGTGGACGCAGGCCAGTGTGCATTCCGGCGCGCATGCCTTTTCCAGGTAAAATTCGCGACGCAGGTGCTCGCGGGAGTATTGCTCCAAGGGCACGCCCGGACGGCCGCGACGCTGCGAGCAGTAATGGACCAGGCCCTCCTCGCACACGTACAGGTAGCGGGCGCCGGCGCGGCAGCGCCAGTGATTGGGCCGTCCCTCGACCAGATTTCGCCGGAAATGATGGAAGCGCGAATAACTCACCCGGCCCATCGCGTTCAGGCGGAAGTAGACTTCCCGCTCGCGCGGTCCCAGCGGGCGCAGCCGGCCGTCCGGGCCGTGGATCAGCCCCACGGTGAAGCTGAAGCCCAGCTCGACGGCGCGCCGCGCCACCTCGAGCGCGTCCTCCGGCCGGCGCACCCCCGAGCCCAGAACGGCGTTGATGTTCACGTGGAAGTCGGCGTGCCGGCGGAGCAGGCGCAACTTGGGCTCCAGCACGCGCAAGCTCTTCTTGGACACCTCATCCGGCTCGATGTTGTCTATGCTGATTTGCATGTGATCCAAGCCGGCGCGATTCAGAGCGCGAATGCGCTGCTCGGTCAGAAGATAACCGTTGGTGATCATTCCGGCCATCAGACCGCGGCGGCGCACGCGCGCCACGACTTGCTCCAGCCCGGGGTGAAGCAGCGGCTCGCCGCCGCTCAAAGTAATCACCGCCGTGCCCAAGTCGGCCAGACGATCCACCCGATTGAGCAGCAACTCCAGCGCTACGGGTTGCGAAACGCGATCATACTCGTTACAGTACGCACAGCTCAGGTTGCAGCGGCGTGTCACGATGAGATGAGCGAGGATCGGGTGGCCGGTGTGCAACAAACCCCAGCCGATCATGCGCAGCTCGCGCGCCAGCCTCAGCCACCCGATCCAGCGGCGTCGGAGACGGAGACGAACGTCTGCCCAAGGTCTGTCCAGCATGTTCCTGAGCGGGACCGAGACAACAGTTGGACAAAATCAGGACACGCGGGCGCCCGCCGTCTCCTCTTCGCGCTCGGCGGGGCCTGCCTGCCGCGCCGGCCTGATCTGCACCAGTTCTCCGTTCGTCAACGCCCTCTGCCGCGCATCGCGAGCGCGCAGTTTTTCCTCGCGTGCGGTTTTGGGCACGCCCATCAGGTCCAGATCGCGCTGCGGTTCGATCGTAACGAGCTCGGGACGCACACGCAGGCTATGCGCTGACTTTGCCAGCGGCACCGAGCGCCCGCCGGTGAAGATCTCGTGCCGGCCATGCTCCTGGTACCACTTGGCCAGCGTGGCGGTCATATGCATGCGTTCGACGATCTTCCGCCAGCCGATGCCGGTGTTGTAAGCGCAGAAAGAGATTTCTCCCTCCTGCGTGGCGTAGGGGATGACGCAGCGTTCGGTGCGGCGGAAGTCGTAATTGAACAGATCCTGGAACCACATGCCGGCGATGATGAGGAAGTTCCAGCGGTCGGAGCGCCGCTTCTCGATGTCGGCGCGGGTGCGGTCGGCGCCCACCTTGCCGTAGTCGCGTCCGCTGGCGCCGAAAGTCTTGTCCGCCTTCATCAGCAGGTGGTGCAGACGGAAGTGTTTGGGCGCGCGGAAGGGATCGTAGTTCCGTACCAGCGCCAGCGCCATGCCGAGCATGGAGAGGAAGCGGCCGCGGGCCGCATCGTTGATGCGCATGACGTCGCGCGCCACCTGCTCGGCGCGGATAAAGGCGGTGACGGGCACGGCTTCGCGGGTCTTCTTGTCCACCATGGCGGCCATACCCACGCCGCAGTTGGGATGGCAGCCGCAGTTGATGCTGCCCCACTGGGCGTTGGGTCCGTGCACCAGGTCGGCCCAGTCGAAGAAGGTGCTGAAGAAAGACAGCGGGAACCAGTCGCGGGCCGGCTCACCCAACCCCAACTGCTTCTTCACGTCGTGGGCCAGATGGGAGAGCGTGTAACGCTGAGCGTGACGCCGCTCATCGGTGATCTCCTCGTCGCGCCCCGTGAAGGAAACGGGCTGGAAAGCGCAGAAGGCGATCTTGTCGGGATTGTCGAGCGCGAACTGGATGATGCGGCCGACCTGCTCGTTGTTGACGCCGTTGACGATGGTGCTGACCAGCACGATCTCCACGCCGGCCTTGTGCAGGTTCTCGATGGCCTGGAGCTTGACCTCGAACAGATTGCCCACGCGGCGGTGCGCATTGGCGCCGTTGCCGATGCCGTCGAACTGGAGATAGACGTAGCGCAGGCCGGCCTCGGCCGCGGCCTGGCAGAACTCGTAGCTGCGGGCGAAGGCGATGCCGTTGGTGGCCGCCTGCACGCTGTTGTAGCCGACCTTGCGCGCGTAGCGGATGGCGTCCAGGAAGTAGGGCGATAGAGTCGGCTCGCCGCCCGAGAACTGCACCGAGAGCTGGCGGCGCGGCTTGATCGAGATGGCGTCATCCAGCAGCTTGCGGATCTCGTCCCAGCTCAGCTCGTGGACGAAGCCGACCTGGTTGGCGTCCATAAAACATGGATCGCACATCATGTTGCAGCGGTTGGTGAGGTCAATGGTGAGCACGGCGCCGCGCCCGTAACGGATCGTGCTCATACCGTGGCGATGCAGATGGGAATCCTGGTGCGCCACGATGTCGCTGCCCGGGAAAGCTTCCTCCAGGTGACGGAAAAACTCCACGTCAATGGAGAGCACGTCCTCGAAGCGCCCGTGGACGGGGCACTCTTTCTCCATGACGATCTTGCCGTCGCGCTCCACGATCCAAGCCTTGATGTGGCCGGGACGGCCTTCGATCAGATCCGAAAGCGGGCGCTTTCCCTCGAGGATCTCCTGCCGGATCTCGGGGACGCACTTGGGGCACAAAGAATCGGTCTCGCGCGGCCACCCAAGCGGGGGCTTGACCTTCTCCCAGGATTTCAGGAGCGGCCGGTCCGACCAGGGGGGCGTGAAGCCGGGGTTGGGCCGGATCGAATTGAGGCGATCAAAGACCGCCCACGCTGCGGTAGCAGCCAGGGTCAGGCCTTTTTCCAAGTACTTGACTGGGTGATGCATCCGTCCTCCTCTGAGTGAACTTGCCTATCCGTGTCACATGCGAATTCCAAACCTGTTCCTGCCCTCAATCCGCGGCCAGGCGCTGCGGCGCGGCGGTGGAAGCCGCCAGGGCGCCCAGCGGCACGTCAATGCGGGGCATCGCGCCGCGTTCCATCGCCGCGCGCACTTTGCGATCCGCTTCCAGCACGGCGATCTTCTCCGCGAACCGGCGACGCGCGGCCTCGTCCAGCTCCTGATGCGCGGTGGAGCGACCGTGACGCCGCGCCACCAGTTCTTCGCGGTAGCGGGCCAGGAAGTACGCGATGGTCTCGATGCGGATCTTGATCGAGCCGGCGGGCTTGTTCTCGTCAATGTCCTTGAAGCAGAAATAGGGCGTCCCGCTCATTTCGATGATTTCCTCGACCACCGAGTAGATCGGGGCGTCGTGGCCGCACTTGAAGCTGGAGAGTTCGAGAGCCGCGAGATTGGGGTGGCGCGCCACGTACTTGGCGGCCCAAAGCTTGCGCGAAGTGTTTTCGCTGTACGAATTCTTCCAGACGTCGGTAATCGCCAAGGGATGAGGAATTTCGCCGCGGCGCACTTCCGCTCCGAACAGCCGTTCCAGGATGTCCTCGTCGGTGGGTAGCGTGTCCTGCGTGAAGATCGGATAGCCGAGTTTCTGCAACTCCTCGGGCAGGCCGTGATTGATGCCCGGGTCGTTATGGTAGGGGCGCCCGAGCACGACGATGCCGATGCGGTCTTCGCGCTCGAGCCGATCCAGGGTCTCGCGAGCCATGCGACGGAGTTCACGGCGGTGACGCTCGAGGGCAGCGTAGCCTTGCGCCACGGCGCGGGCGTTTTCCTCCGGGGACAAGCCCAGCAGATCGCGGAACTGCTGGAACATCTGGCGCTCGAACATGCGCGGGTGCGCAGGGTTCAGGAAAGTATCCAAGAACAGGATCCCGTGTTCGCGGAAAACATCGCCTTCCTTGGTGAAGGCAGCCTTGACGGATTCCGGCGTGGCCGTCACGGTAGGGCAGGCGCGGCAACCCACGGTGGCCGCGAGCTCGCTGGGAAGGTCGTCCACCATGGGGAAGAAGATGACGTCCAGCGGACGCTTGGCGTGGTGCACGTAGATCAGGTTGTGCACGTGCGGGATGCCGAGCTTGGACGGGAAGCAGGGATCGATCGCGCCGCGCTTGGCGCCCTCGCGGTAAAGGGTATCGCTGGTGAAGTCCGAGAAGATGATGTTTTCGGCGCGGATGCCGAGCGAGACGAAGTAGCCGGTGAACAAGGGCGCCAGCGAGTACATGTTGAGCACGCGCGGGATGCCAATGCGCAGGCGGGCGCGGCGTTCGACGGCCTGGCGGCGCGCCTTCTGTTCGCGGGTCAGGGCCCAGCGGGGCGGGGCGTCGGCAACCACGGGAAGATCGGGGACGCGGAAGACGGCGCGGGAAGCGATTTCGGCGAAGTTCGGGTTGTCTTCCTTGACGCGATCCAGCGCGTCCTTGATGACGCGCATCTGCTCGAGGTCCTCGACGGTTCCCTTCTCGCAGGTGGCGATGATGAGGCGCTGGGCGCCGGGCTCGATGGGCACCTTGGTGCGCACCGGGATGCGGGTGGGATCGGAGATGACCGGCGTCTTGACGTCAATGAAGGTGCGCAGGCAATTGTTCTTGCAGAAATAGCAGCGGGTGTCTTCGTTGCGCGTGGTTTTGTACCGGATCTGGCGCACCGCCGCCATGCCGATGAAGCCGGTGCGGCGACCCTGCTCGATGACGCGGGCCGCTTCCAGTGCGGCGCCGATGGCGCCCGCTTCGCCGCAATGCGGATGCACGATGACCTCGGGGCGGCGGCCCTCAGCCTTGAAGCGGGCTTCGATGAAATCCACCTGGGCCTTGACCGCGGCGAGGTTGTACTGCGTTCCGCCTTGCAGCAGGAAGCGCTGCCCGAGCGAAGCGAGGTTGGGAATCTGCGCGACGTAGAGCCAAATGTTCTTGGGCAGCACGGCGCACAGGCCGGCCATGATTTCCTCGGCGCGCCAGCCCTGGCGCTGGAAATCCACGATGTCGGATTGCATGAAGACGGCGCAGCCGTAGCCGAACTCGGGATAGGCCGAGGCGCGGAAGGCGACGTCGGCAAATTCCTCGACCCGATAGCCAAAGGCCTGAGCGGTGGACTGCAAGAAGTAGCCGTTACCGGCCGAGCACTGCGTGTTCAGGCGAAAGTCCTTGACGCGCCCGTTCTTGAGGAAGATGATCTTGATGTCCTGGCCGCCGACGTCGCAGATGACGTCCACGTCGGGGAAGAAGTGGAGTCCCGCCTGAGTGTGCGCGACGGTTTCGACGATGGCGGCGTCGGCCGCGAGCACGTCCTTGAGGATGTCCTTGGCATAGCCGGTGACTCCGAGACCGCGGACTTGGAGAACCGCTCCCTGGGAGCTGACCTGCTCCTCCAGATTCTGGAGGATGGCGATGGCGTCCTCGATGGGATTGCCGCGCGAAAGCTGGTAGGCTTTGGCCAGAACCGAACGCTCGGGGCCGGCGGAGACGAGCACCGCTTTGGTGGACGTCGAGCCCCCGTCCAGGCCGATGAAGGCCTCGACGACCTGGCCGGGAGAGAAGCGCGCGGGCTGGAAGCGCGGCGGACTGTAGCGACGGCGGAAGTGTTCCAGCTCGGCGCGACTGCCGATCAGCGCAGGCGCTGCGCCGACGGCTTTCTCCTGTTCCCGACCGCCGTTGACGTACCAGGCAAGGCGCTCACAGCCGAAGTAGACGCCGCTGTCGTCCTCCTGCTGGCGCCCGAATTCCACGGCGCCGATGGCGGCGAAATATTCGGCGTTTTCGGGCGCCCGAATCAGCTCCTCCGGAGGCACGCCCTCGGGCAGCGACACCCGGCGCTCGCGCCAGATCTTGGGAATGTGATGTTGCCAGCACTCGCGCAGGCCCGGGATGTAGCGATTGGGACCGCCCAGAAGCAGCACCACCGGGCGCAGCGTGTTGCCGCGCGTGAGCACGGTGAGGTTCTGGAGAACGATCGCCTCGAACAGGGAGGCCATCAGTTCGTCAGGCGGCACCCCGCACTTTTGCAGGCCGTTGATATCGGTTTCGGCGAACACGCCGCACTTGCCGGCCACCGGATGCAGGCGCAGGCCGTGGTAGCGCATGGACGCCAGTTGCTGAGGCGTGAGGTTGAGCTTGGCGGTGATCTTGTCGATCACGGCGCCCGTGCCCCCGGCGCACTTGTCGTTCATCGAGGGGATTTTCTTTTTGCGGCCGCCGGCGGGGTCGTCGCGAAAGATAATGATCTTCGCGTCCTGGCCGCCCAGCTCGATGACGGAGCCGCACTCGGGGTGGAGCTTCTCCACAGCCAGAGCGACGGCGTTGACTTCCTGCACAAACCGCCCGCCGACATGGCGCGCGATGGCGGCGCCGCCGGAGCCGGTCAGAAAGAGCCGCGCGCACTCGGGGCCGAAACCCTCGATTTCGCGCTCGAAGCGTTCCAGGAATTCGAGCGCCTTTTCGGCCTGGCGCGTTTCGTGACGCTGGTAGTCGCGCCAGACGATGCGGTCCGTAGCGGCCTCGACGACGACCGCCTTCACCGTTGTGGAGCCGACGTCAAGTCCGACGAAGTAGCGGGCCTCGCTCATGCGAGTCCCTCCCGCCGGACGCGCTCGGCGATGTGGAGCACGAAGTTGGCGGCGACGCCAACCACACCCGGTGATTTGGGAACGCGGTAGCCGGCGCGCTGCGCCTCGGGATGGGAAGCCAGCCAGGCGCGGCACTGCTCCAGCGTCAGGCCGGCGCGCTGCAGGCACTCGTCGAACTCGCGGCGGGCCTTCTGTCGCGCGTCGCCCAGCGCCATCTGGACGCGGCTGTGGGCATTGATTTCGCCCTCGCCGGACGTCTCGATGGGCAGGTAAATCATGTCGGAATAGCGCGAGACCACGGCCGCTTGTGCGCCGTCGGACTGCGTGGAGGGCATGCAGCCGAAAGGCTTCAGGGACAGCACCATGTGGCAAAGTTCACGGTTGCAGTAATAAATGTTTTTGGCGACCTCGAGATGGCCTTCGCCGCCGCCGGCGCGCGAGTTGTAGTAGGGGTGCCCGAGACGCTGGAGTTCGTACTGGTCGGCGAGGGGATGGGCGAGGCCGTTCAATGCGGCCGCGGCGCGCGCGTAATGACGCCGGAAGAGCGCCTCGGCCAGCTTCAGACGGGCCTGCTTGTACAGATACCGGGCCTCGATGCGCGCGCGCGCAGGCAGGCGCCACCAGGAGGGCAGCAGGGCGCCTTCTTCCAAGCCTTTCCAGTCACGATTCTTCTGAACGACCTGGTGGATCAGGTAAGTAATCCAGGTTCCGACGGGTTCGACCAGAACCTGTGCGCCTTCGCGTTCGAGGAAGCGGAACATGTTGAAGTTGCCGTCGCCTTCGGTGGTCTGAGCCCAGAATTCGCCGGTGATCTTGACGATGGGCCGGACGCGCAGACGGTCCACAGGCACCTGTGTCAGGAAGCTCGCGGCGCGTTCGAGTTCCCGATGGAGGTCAGCGCTTGCCACCTGCTGAAGGAACTTGACGGTCCAGTCGGCTGTGCGACGAAGGCCGACAGGCCAGGACCGGGGAGCGCGAGGCCAGCGATAGCTGCGGAGAAAGTGGTACATGTGCTCGACGGCCTTTTCCAGCGCGGCGTCCGTATCCCCGGCATCGAGTTCGTAGGGGCGGATGGCGTAGGCGGCTTCGTTGAGAACGTCGGCCAGAGTGAGCGCGTTGAGAATGCCCAGGAAGAATTCGAGGTTCATTTCCAGGCCGTCGTTGGGGTTGGCCTGATCGAGGCCGCCGGTCTGCTGGAACAGCAAGACGCGAAAGCCGTCGAAGCCGGCGTTGCGCAGGGCCAGCCGGTATTCGGCTTCATACATGCCGAAGCGGCAGGGGCCGCAAGCGCCCGCCGTGAAGAAGACGTAACGGTCGAGAATTTCCTGTTGCGGCAATCCCTGAGCACGAAGGCTTTCCAGGTATCGGACCAGATTTCCTACGGTGAAGTAAGTCGGGTTACATTGCCCGTTGTTGCCATACTCCTTGCCGGTTTGAAAAGCGCGGCGGTCGGGTACGGGCAAGGGCTGGGCCTTGTAACCCAAACCTTCGAGAACGCCTTGAATGAGGCGCTCGTGCTTCCAGGTAAGGCCTCCAAACAGGATCGTGGTCGTGTCCCGTTCGGCGCGAGTGAACGGGCGCTCGACAGGGCGTTTGAAATGCAGCGAAGGCTGCGCGCCCACCTGCTCTAAAGCCACATCGAAAGAAATCGTGCTCATCGCCTCCCTCTGAGTCAGGCCTGAATTCGATCCAGGCCCGTTCTACCCGGCTTTTCTTCGATTTTTGGGCAAAGCATGGGGTCGGTGTAGCAAAAATCAGCGAACGGATGAATTTCGGAGTCGAACTGGGACGCTGTCGAGTGTCAACAGCTCAACGGGGGATACGGAGGCGCGGCGCCACGGCCGAAAGGGACGGGGAATTGTTATGCTGACAAATCCAGGGGACTGCGTTGAAACGTCTGATACTGGCTGTCCGGTGTTTTCTGAAAGTATTAGGGCGAGGGCGCCTGGACGATGAGCTGGCGCGCGAGTTGGGGCTCCCGGTACGCGCTGCGTCGCCGTCACCGGTTCCCGGCCCGGCAGCTGAACGCCGGGAGCGCGCGATTGACGGCGCCTTGCAGACGCTGGCGCTGTTGCAGCGCGAAGGTCGGCTCATAGACTTTTTCATGGAGGACATTTCGGCGTACCCGGACGAGCAGGTAGGCGCCGCGGTGCGCACGGTGCACGAGCCCTGCCGCCAGGCCCTGCGGCGATACGTGGGGCTGGCGCCGGTCATTGATGGCGTGGAAGGCACTTACGTGCGACTGGCGGCGGCCGGCGATCCCGCGGCGGTGAGATTCACAGGCAACGTGCCGGTAGGAACGAGGCCGGAGGGCGGCGTGCTGCGGCACAAAGGGTGGCGAGTCACACGAATCGAGCTGCCGCCGCGGGAAGCGGGCGAAGACCCGAACGTGCTGGCGCCTGCCGAGCTCGAGGTCGAGTAGCGCGACAGGGCGCGCTGGCTCATGAAAGTCGGCATTGACCTGGGCACGACCAACTCGGCGGTGGCCTTCGTAGACCCGCGCGAGACCACGGACGCGGACTTCCCGCCAGTGCGCATCCTGGAAATTCCGCAGTTCGTGGCGGCGGGAGTCATCGAGCCGCGCCGGGTGCTGCCATCATTTTTGTACCTGGGCGATCGCGAATACGTGGGCGTGTATGCGCGGGATCAGGGTGCGCTGGCGCCCGCGCGACTGGTGCACTCGGCCAAGTCGTGGCTGTCGAATCCGGAGGTGGACCGGACGGCCAAAATTCTCCCGTGGGATTCGCCTGAGACGGGACGGGTTTTCTCGCCGGTGGAAGTTTCGGCGCGGTATCTGCGGCACATGGCGGAGGCATGGGAGCGAGCGCACGGGACGCCGCTGGCCGGGCAGGACGTGGTGGTGACCGTGCCGGCTTCCTTCGACGAAGAGGCGCGCGAACTGACGGTAGCGGCTGCGGCGGAGGCCGGGCTGGAACGGATCACGCTGCTGGAAGAGCCGGCCGCCGCGTTTTACGCGTGGATCGCGCACCACCTGACGGAATCGCGGCGGGCGCTGCGCGACGGCATGACGGTGCTGGTGGTGGACGTGGGCGGCGGGACGTCTGACTTCACGCTGATCCGCGTCCGGCGCGAGGGCGATCGGGTGGAGTTCACGCGCACGGCGGTGGGCCGGCATCTGTTGCTGGGCGGCGACAACCTGGATCTGACGCTGGCGTGGCTGGTGGAGCACAAGCTAGGCGTGCCGCTTTCGCTGCGGCAGCGCAATCAGGTGAGGCGGCAGTGCACGATCGCCAAGGAGCGGCTGCTCACCGACCCGAAACTGGAGAAGTTCGAAGTCACGGTGAGCGGGCTGGGCACCTCGTTGGTGGGCGGGGCGCGCAAGACGGAGATCCTCAAAGAGGAAGTGCTGGAGCTGGCGCTGGAGGGTTTCCTGCCGTTCTGCCGGTTGTGGGAGCGGCCGAAACAGGACGCTGAAAATATGTTCCGCGAGACGGGGCTGCCCTACGAATCGGACCCGGCCATCACTCGGCACCTGGCAGCATTTCTTTCCGACGCGGCCGAGCACGCAGGCGAGGGAGTGGACGCCCTGCTTTTCAACGGCGGGTTCTTCATCCCCGAAGTTTGCCGGCAGCGCGTGGCCCAGGTGGTCAAGAGCTGGTACGGGCGCGAACCTCTGGTGCTGGAGAACCGCGATCTGGATCTGGCGGTGGCCGTCGGGGCGGCCTACTACGCGTACGTGCGGACCACGGGGGCGGGCGTGCTGGTGCGCGGAGGCCTGCCGCGGGCTTACTATCTGGAGGTTGCGGGGGGCGAAGGTCGCCGGCGCGTGGTGTGCCTCGTGCCGCGGGGAGCCGACGAAGGCACGACGGTGGAGATCGAGCCGGAGGGCTTGCAACTGGTGGCCAACCGCCCGGTGTCGTTCCGACTCTACAGCTCGCGGACGCGCACGGGGGACGAGCCTGGGCAGGTGTTGGAAATCGGGCGTGAAGAGCGGGAGCGCGACTTCCACGAGCACGCACCGTTGCACGCAGTCATCCGGTTTGGCGAGCGGGGCGAGCGCCTGGTCCCAGTCAAGCTGGGGGCGCGGCTGACGGAAGTGGGGACGCTGGAGATCTGGTGCCAGTCCAGAGTCAGCGAGCATCGCTGGCGGTTGCAATTCGAACTGCGGAAGCGGACGGAAGAAGCCGAGCGACCGCAGCGCCCGGCGGCGGTGGTGAGCGAAGCCGCGCTGGAGGAAGCGGTGAGGCTGATCCGGTGCGTGTTCGAGAAGGCGGGCGAACTGGCGCCGGAAGAGCTGCCGTCGCGGCTGGAGCGGACATTGTCGCTGGGGAGAACGTCGTGGCCGCTGGGCGCCATCCGGCGGCTGGCGGAGGCGCTGCTGGAGTCGGCTGAGGGCCGGCGTCCGGCGCCGGCGTTCGAGCTGCGGTGGCTGAACCTGACGGGTTTCTGCCTGCGTCCGGGATTCGGCTATCCGGGTGACGACTGGCGTATCGAGCAGGCGCGGCGCGCGTGCGCGGCAGGTCCCATCTTCGACAACTACGTGCAGAACGAGATCGAATGGTGGATCTTCTGGGGGCGGGTGGCGGGTGGTTTGAACCGTAGCCAGCAGGCGGCGTTGTATCAGCGGATGGCCCCGATCCTGTTCCCGCGCGACCCGAGGAAGCAGCGGGTGAATCCGAGCCTGTGGCGCGAACTTTGGCGCACGGCGGCGAGTCTGGAATTGTTGCCGTTGCAAACCAAGATCCAGCTTGGCGAGACGCTGGTGGCGGGTTCGCAGGGTCTGCCCGAGGCAACGCGATTCTGGTGCCTGGCGCGGCTGGGAGCACGGCAGCTCTTTTATGGGCCTGCGGATCAGGTGGTTCCGCCGGCCGTGGCGGGGCGATGGGCGAGCGCGCTGCTGCCGATCCCGGCAGCGGCGGAGGCGCTGGCGGCGATGGCGCGCCAGACGGGCGATCCGGTGCGCGATCTGAGCCCGGTGGTGCGCGAGCAAGTCAAGCGCGCGCTGGCGGGGAGGCCGGACGCCGAACGGCTAGTGGCGGTGGTGGAGGGCGAGCGTGAGCTGGACGCGCACACGCTCGAGCGACTGTTCGGTGAAGAGCTGCCGTCCGGTCTTGTGCTGGGCGCCGGAAACTGAGTCACGATGGACGAAGGCAGCCTGATCGCGCGCATCCGAAAAGGGGGACGAAGTGCTCCGGGACTGATCGTCGGCATCGGGGACGACTGCGCCGTATATCGGTGTGCGGGTTCCAAGGAAGATCTGCTTCTGACTACGGACTGGCTGATCGAGAGCGTACATTTCCTGCGCGACACGCATCCGGCCAGCGCCGTGGGATGGAAAGCGCTGGCGCGAGGCCTGAGCGACATTGCGGCGATGGGCGGGCGGCCGCGCGTGTGCCTGCTGTCGCTGGCGCTGGGCTCGTGGACGAGCGAAGCGTGGCTGGAATCGTTCTTTCGGGGGTTCCGACGGCTGGCGCGGGCCGCGGGTGTGGTGCTGGCCGGCGGGGATCTGGCGCGGGCCGAGCGGCTGGCGTGCGACATCGTGGTGGTGGGCACGGCGCCGCGGGGACAGGCGTTGCTGAGGTCGGGCGCGCGCCCGGGAGATGAGATTTACGTTTCAGGAAGACTCGGCGGATCGGCGCTTGGCCTGACGACCCGGCAAGGTAGCGCCTGGAAGCGGCACCTGAGGCCGGAGCCGCGGCTGGCCCTGGGATCCTACTTGCGACGGTTGGGCGCCACGGCGGCGATGGACGTAAGCGACGGTCTTTCGCTCGATCTCTACCGGCTTTGCATGGCGTCGCGGGTGGCCGCCGAGCTGGAAGACACGATTCCGGTCTTTCGCGGCGCGAGTCTGGATCAGGCCCTGCACGGCGGTGAGGATTACGAGTTGCTGTTCACGGCGCCCGAAGGCACGCGCGTGCCCAAGCGCTACCGCGGAGTCGAACTGACCAGGATTGGACGGATCGTCAGGGGACGCGCGGGAAGGATCCTGCTGGCGGGAGAGCGGCTGCGTCCGCTGGGCTGGGATCACTTCCGGCGACCATAGACGCGGAGGGACAGCCCGACGAACAAGGATGGGCGGGAGCGTCCGCGAGTGGGACGCCCCCGCCCCCTTGGGTGGACGCAATAAAGCGCGGCGCCTAAGGCCGACCGGGCCTCAGGGTTTGGTGTCCTCTTCCAGCAGGAGGTTGGTCCACTCCTCCCACCACGGTTCATCGCCGACGCCGCCCAGCCAGTAGACGTGCTGATCAAAGAAGCCGTCGTCGGGCGGGCGGATCCAGCCGGTGCGGAAGATGGGAGAGGCGAAGATAGCCCTGAAATCGGGATCGCTCCACTCGAAGGGTCGCTTGAGGAAGGGGTCGGCGACCAGGATCCTGTCGAACTTGTCACGCGCGTAGGAAAGCGTGTTGGCCGCGACTTGTCCTTCCAGGGTGGAAGCGCCTCGGGCGCCGATGTTGTTGTTCCACAGCAGCAGGCCGCTGATTTGGATCTTGCCCTGGTCGGCCTGCTCCCGGGTGCTGGCGTCGGCCAGCTCGAGGCCGGGGCTGAAGAAGTTCATGACGACCATGTTGTGGAAGCTGCCGGCCGAGCCACGGCGCAAGAAAATGCCCGGGGAGTTGGCCTCGTCGAAGCCGGGTACGCCTCCGCCGATGAAGGTGAGGTTGTACATGGTCGGGTTGGAGCGGGGCTCGGCAGCCTGATTGTACTCGCTGTTATCGCCCTCGATGCCGCGGTTGCCGCGTGCGTCGGCATTGTAGTAGAAGATTCCGTGCTGGACCTTGCCGGTATAGCCGAGCTGAAAGTCCACGTAGTCGTCGGCGCCCATGGATCCAATGAGATACTTCGCGTTGTTGTTGCCGCCGAACCACTCAAAAGAATCGTCCAGACCGTAAATGGCCTGAAGATACTCGCTCACGGTTTTCGAGCCGCAGCCGCCCCAGGTGAAAGAATTGGCCTCGTTATTGGGGGCGAAAATGGAGCCGGCGAATTCCACGCGCACGTAGCGCAGGACGCCGCAGTCGTGCTGGGGATCGTTGCCGCCATACTTGGTGTCCTCGGAGGCAGGAAGGCCTTCGATGTAAAACTCGCCGGCCGGGTTCTCGCGTCCGGGGATGGCGTTGGCGCCGACGTTGATGGGCGCGCGCCCCAACAGGATGAGGCCGCCCCAGTCGCCTCGCTGCCGCTGCCCGATGGGCTGCGAGCTGGTCATGACGATCGGGCGCGAGCGCGTACCGTTGGCCACAATGCGGCCGCTACGAGTCACCACGAGCACCGACGGCGGCTGCGAGCCCGGCATGCCGAAGACGAAGGTTCCCGGTTCGATGGTCAGGGTGGCGCCATTGCGAACGAAAACCACGCCTTGCAAGCGATAGGCTTTGGTGTTGACCAGGCGGCGGTCGGATTCGATGTTACCGGTGATATCCTCGAAGCCGGTGACGACGCCAATTTTGAAATAAGCGGACTTCAGAACGCGGTGGCCCAGGGAGTCCCGCAGTTGCAGGACAATAGTGTGCATTCCCGGCTCGTCCGGTATGACTCCTTTGTCCGGACCGAACAGCCCGCCGGGGCCGATGAGGACGCCCTTTTCGACCGCCTCCACCCGCCGGAGCTGAAACGAGCCCAACGAATTGCCGAAAATGTCCGTCGGTTTCTCCGAGCCCTCCGGCAGGTAGTAAATCTTGCCAGTCTGGTTATTTTGCCGGTAGGCGATCCAGGTGTAAGGATACGAATCGCCGTACGGCCGGATGGTATAGCGAACCACCATGGATTCGCCCGGTTGGTAAACATACTTGTCGGCCCAAATCCACATGGCCACCGAAGTTTCGTTGGCCGACGCGGCGGGCCTGACATCGCTGGAAATGGCGCCGGCGACGCTCGCCAAAAGCAGGCCGAGCGCGCCCCTTGACATCACTTTCATGATCGTACCTCCTCGATCCATGATTGCAAGATCGCTGAAAAGCGACTTCAGAAACTTACATTGAGGCTCAGCCCGAAATTCCTTCCGAGCCGGTAACTGCGCTGGAGAACATCGCCTTGCGTCCAGCGGAAATGGTTATCGGCGAGATTCTCCGCGGTGAATTTGAGAACCCAGGTCCCGGATTCGGTGAGAGAATATTCATAGATGAAATCGAGGAATGTGTTTCCCTCCTGGTATATGTCGGGCAGGCCGAAGGTTCCGACATCCGAGAGGCGACGGGAGACGTAATTGGCGTCGAAGCGCGCGGAACTGCGCCATCGTGGACGGATCCACTCGGCGATGGCATTGAAAATGAAGCGGGACTGGCCCATCAGCGGCCGGTGCAAGGAAGTCACCAGGCGCGCGTCCTCCTCGCGGATTCGAATGTCCGAGGCCACGAGGGTGAAGTTGCCGAGCAGGGCGAATTCACGCAGCCTGGGATGAAGCCGGCCCAAATCCGTGCGCGACTCCAGTTCGATTCCGCGGTTGACGGCGCCCCTGGCATTGACGAAGGTCTGACGCAAGTCGTTGGAGGGCAGAATGGTCGCCTCGATGGGATTGCGGAAGGTCTTGGCGAAGGCGCCGGCGGCGAGGAGCTGGTTGCCGCCCAGGAACCACTCCCAGCGGACATCCCAGTTGTGGACTGTGGCCCGGACGAGGTTGGGGTTGCCCTGGACCACGAAGCCGCCGTAAACATTGTTGAAGTCAAAAGGCGACAATTCGCGAAAGTCCGGTCGCGAGAGCGTATGGCTGTAGCCGAACCGAAGGTTCTGCTTCGGGGTGAGGGCGTAGATGGCGTTCACCCCGGAGACAGGGTCGCGGTTGATCAGGCTGGCCCGGTGAGGCCGCGCGTTCGGGACCAGCGGATCGAGCGTCTCCACGATCATCCGGGCATCCTCGACGCGCAATCCGCCGATGAAACGCCAGCGGTTGCCCAGAGCCAGCTCGACCATCGAGTAACCGGCATAAATTTTCAGGTCGGCGTCGTAGCGATCCGTAGCGCGGGTGAACTCCACGATCTGGAAGCCGTCGGGCCGGATGTTGGCCGGAGCGAACAACTGGTTGCTGGGCGCGCCCAGCGGCAGGGTGCTCAGACGCTGCGGCACGAAGCGGAACCGCCGCGCCTGGAAATCGCGCCTACGCGAGGTGGCCCGGAAGCCATGACGGACCATGCCGCTGACGGAGCCTCGGTAAAAGGGGGTGGCCAGCTCGATCTGCCGATCCCAGACACGATCGTTCAACCAATTGAAGAAGCGGTGACCCGAGGAGCTCAGCGCAGCGAAGACGAACTGCCCGCCGGGGGCCAGTCCGCGAATCACCTCGCGCATATCCGGTTCGTCACGATAGGACCGGGAGTAAGTAAGTTGCCAGCGCAGCAGGCTGCTGCGCAGGGCGGCCAAACCGTGCTCGCCCTCGAAGCTGGTGGACCAGAGGCCGCGCTCCACCCAACGCAGTCGCTGGGATTTCAGGAAAGTGTCGGCGGTGCCGTCGTAGCCGGCGAACTCGCGCGCTTCCTTGTCGGTATCGTGCGTGTAGGTATTGCGGACGACGAACTTGTGGGCGGGAGCAAGACGAAAAGCCAGGTTGAGCACTCCGCCCAGGCGGGCCGACTCGTTATACGTGTGAAAGTCCTCGTAGTTCGTGAAAATTGCGGGCCGGCGACCTTCCTGGCGAATATAGCGCTGGATTTCCTTCTGATAGACAGGCTGATTGGAGAACGTGAGGGCGCCGACCACCCCGATCCGACCGAGAGTTGCGCCGCCCACCATGGAGTATTTCTGCTGGGGTCGCGCGGAATTCAACGGGGTCGGCTCCCACTGGTTGGAGAAGGCCTGTCCGAAGGCCTGGAATTGCTGGGAAGGGAAGGCGCCGGGGAACAAGCGCTTGTCGCGAGGAATTTGCGGCGGCAAGGCGCGAGAGCCGTCGTCAAAGCCGAAGAAATCGCGGCGACCTCCCGGATAAGTAAGGAAGGGATTGAAGGTGGTGCGGCTGTTGAAGCCGGTGGACCAGGAAACCCGGAGCATGGGCCGGGAAGGGAACTCGACGGTACGCAACTCGACCAGGCCACCGGAAAACTCACCGGGCATGTCGGGCGAGTAGCTCTTAAAAATCCGGATGCTGTCAATCAGGGTGGCCGGGAAAAGGTCGAGGGGCACGACGCGCTTTTCGGGCTCGGTGGTGGGGATCAGGGCGCCATTGAGCACCGTGGAGCTGTAGCGCTCGCCCAGACCGCGGACGTAGACATAGCCAGAACCGACGACCGAGACGCCGGTGATTTTTTGCGCCGCGGCGGCGGCGTCGGAGGCCACCGAGCGACGCAACTCTTCCGAGCTGAGGGCGTCGGTGACGACGGAAGCCAGTTTGCGTTCGGCGAGCATGGCCTCGGCGGTGGCCGCGACCGGGGCCACCTTCTCCACCACGTCCACCTTGGTCACGGAGGTTTTCAGGACCACGACGGCGCTGGCCTCAGTGACTTCCCCGGGACGGACCTCAATCTCATTGAGGCTGGTGGGGAGATAGTCGGGAGCCGAGACGCTAAGGACGTATCGGCCTGGCGCCAGTCGAAGCTCAAACCGGCCGTCCGCTTCGGTGCGCACGGCCTCGCCCGCCGTCCCTTCGACGCGAACCACGGCGCCGGCGACGGGCCGGCCGGAATCAGCGTCCAGGATAAAGCCTGCGATGGTGCCCTGCGGGGACTGGCCGTGAAGACGCCAACCGGCGAGCAGCAGCATGATCGCGGCCGCTAAACGGCGGGCAGAAGCACCCTTGTGGGCGGTACGTATTGCGCACGAACCGAATGCCTGAGACATGCTGGTTAAACGCTCCCGGTGGAGACGCGGCGAGCTCCGTCAGGCGGTCCCGCCGCGTTCAAGTCCGCATGTTAGCAGGGGATTTTTAACGATCCGTTTACTAAGCGTGAAAAGCTGGTCACATCGCGGGGAGCGGGTCAGCCGGCCTGAGGCAGGACTTCGTTCGGGACGGTTTCGTTGAAGCTGTAGCCGAAGCCGCGAACCGAACGGATGAAGACGGGATTGGCAGGATCCGGTTCGATTTTCTGGCGAAGCCGCAGGATGAAAACATCCACGGTGCGGTAGGTGACGGCGCGGTCGTGTCCCCAGACTGCGTCGAGCAACTGTTCGCGGCTGAAGACCTGGCCGGGGTGGTTCATGAGAAACTCGAGGAGCCGGAACTCGGTCGCGGTCAGGGAAAGCTCCTTGTCGCGCAAGCGCGCACGGCAAGCCGACCGGTCCAGCTCGAGGTCTCCGGCCTTGAGCAACCGGGCGGGCGTTGCCTGTTTGCGGAACTGGAGCCGGATGCGGGCGATGAGCTCGCGCACGAAGAAGGGCTTGACGATGTAGTCGTTGGCGCCCAGTTCCAATCCCACGATGCGATCGGCCTCGGAGGCGCGGGCGGTCAGGAAGATAACGGGAATGTGGGCCAGCCCGGGATGACTGCGGATGCTCTTGCAGATGTCCAAGCCGTCGGAATCCGGCAGCATGATGTCGAGAATGACGAGGTCCGGCCGTTCACGACGGCACAGCTCGAGGGCGTCCTTGCCGGTCTGGGAGCCGACCAAAGTAAAACCTTCTTTTTCAAGGTTATACTTCAGCAGCGAGAATAGGTCGGCATCATCTTCAATGAGAGCGATCTTCTTCATAACCCAATTCCATTTTCGAGCATACGTCACTAGGGTTACAATCCCGTGACGAAACCGTTAAACCTGTCTTGCAGGTGGGATCTTGGAGGGCCTCGTCACCCGCTGGCAAGGTGAAATAGAAGGTGGAACCGCGGTGGAGCATGCTCTCGACGCGCACGTCGCCGCCCATGGAGCGGACCAGATGCTTGACGATGGAGAGGCCCAGCCCGGTGCCGCCCAGCTCGCGGGAACGCGCTTTATCCACACGATAGAAACGCTCGAACAAGCGGGGAAGGTCCTCCGGGGGGACACCGATGCCCGTATCGCGAACATAGAATTCCACGCGGGGCGAGCGGCCCTGCGGCTCCAGCGTTCTTGCTCCCACGGTAATGGCGCCGCCGGCCGGCGTGTACTTGATGGCGTTGTCGAGCAGGTTGGCGAGAACCTGGTGGAAGGCCTCGACGTCGCAGAAGACCTCGGCATCGGACGGCGCCGGCGCCAGCTCGAGCGTCAAACTTTTCTTTTCGGCCAGCGGGCGCATGGATTCAACGACGTCGGTCAGCAGGGCATTGACATAGTAGGACGCACACTGGAAGTTATGCGTGCCCAGTTCGAGGCGGGACAGGGTGAGGAGGTCGGCGACAAGTCGGCCGAGCCGCTCGGCGTTCTGCCGGATGATGTTGAGGAAACGGACGTTGTGTTCGGGATCGTGGATGGCGCCTTCGAGCAGGGTCTCGGTATAACCCTGGATCGAGGCCAGCGGGGTCCGCAGTTCGTGGGAGACGTTGATGACGAAGTCCTTGCGGATGCGTTCCAGTTTCTCCAGCTCGGCGCGCTCGCGCTCCAGCTCTTCGACCATGCGTTGCATGTTGGCTGAGGTTTCCAGAAGCTTTTGTGCGAGCAAGCCGAGTTCATCGCGGCGATTTTCCCGAAGGGGGGCGCGGAAATTGCCGGCGGCAAGGTGGCGGGCGTAGTCAATCAGGGCGCCGAGGCGGCGCGAGACATAACGTGACAGCACAGCGGCCGCCAATACCGCGGGAAGAAAGGCAATCGCTGCGGAAACCAGGATCCGACGCCGGAGCGCACGGACGGCGGAGCGTACCTCCGTGAGAGGCCTGGCCAGTCGCACGGCGCCTCCGTCCAGGGGCAGGGCCACGTAAAGGAAGTCCGTGCCGACGGTGGGGCTACGGCGGGTCGCCACACCCCGACGTCCTTGCAACGCCTGCGCGACCTCGGGGCGGGAGCGGTGGTTATCCATGCGGGAGGCGTCGGCTTCCGAATCCAGAAGCACGCGGCCGTCGGGGGCGATCCAGGTCAGCCTGCCGCCCGCAGCCTCGGCCAGGCGAGAAAACTCGGCGCGCTCGAGTTCGTGCAGGCGGTGACCGGCGAGCGCGACGATCATGCGAATGCGGCCGGCGAGCTCGTTCTCGAGGTTTTGTCGGTAGGAGTTCGCGGCCACGCGCGAGACCAGCAAGTCCACCACCGCCAGTGCTAGCACGAGGAGGGTAACGGTGGCGGCGACCAGTTTGAAGAAGATGCGGCGATTCAAGGGACGATCCGCAACCGACTGGTATCGAAACTAATAATATTTTACGAAACCCGGGGCCGCGCCGACGGGATGCAGAGGGGAGAACCGGCCGGGGCGAGTCGTGCCCTGTGGCAATTATGTTACATTGTCGCCCATGCAGAACGACCCATCCGAGAAACTTGCCCTGGAAGGCGGGCCGCCGGCCAAGCGGACCCCGTTTCCCTCACGGCGGCGGCACGGGGATCTCGACAAGCGCCTGCTCGAGGAGGTGATTGACTCGGACGTACTCTTCTACTGGCTCGGCACCAAGGTACGCGAACTTCAGCGACGTTTCGCCGAGCTGTACGGTCGCAAATACTGTGTGGCTTGCTCCAGCGGTACGGCCGCGGTGCACACGGCCCTCGGAGTGCTCGAGCTGCCGCCGGGCTCTGAAGTGATCACCACCTCCATCACGGACATGGGAGGGCTGACCGGCCTGCTCTATCAAGGCCTGGTTCCGGTTTTCGCGGACGTGGAGCCGGAGACACTGAATCTGGATCCGACGTCAGTGCGGGAGTGTCTGACGCCGCGCACCCGGGCCATCATCGCCACCCACCACGCGGGGCTGGCCGCGGACATGGACGGGCTGCTCGAGATCGGGCGCGAAGCGGGCGTACCGGTCGTCGAGGACTGCGCACAGGCCTACGGTTGCCAGTATCGAGGCAGGCTGACCGGCACGATGGCGCCGGTCAGTGCCTTTTCGCTGAATCACTTCAAGCACATCGAATGCGGCTCCGGCGGGATGATTCTCACCGACGACGAGCAGATCCGTTACCGCGCCGCCCTTTTCATCGACAAGTGTTACCAGAGGGAGGAAGGCATCCGCAATCCGTTCTTTCTGGCGCCGAATTATCAGATGACCGAGTTACAGGCGGCGGTGGCGCTGGCGCAACTGGAGCGGCTGCCGAGGATCGTCGAGCGGCGTAACCAACTGGGGACGCGGCTGGACAGGTCGCTGGCGGAGATACCCGGCGTTTCCCCGCAGAAAGTCCGACCGGGTGACAGGCACACTTACTTTCTTTATCTGTTCCGGTTGGATCTGGAGCGGTTCGCAAGCACCGCCGAGGAGTTTTCCGAGGCCTTGAACGCCGAGGGGGTCCCGAACAAGGCGCACTTGATCACGGGCGGCATGCCGGTGTATCTGTACCGGATTTTCCAGGAGCGCTCGGCCTTCCCCGGCAGCAACTATCCGTTCGGCGACCGTACTTACCCGAAAGGACTCTGCCCTGTCGCCGAGGATGCCTTCGATCGCTGGATCACCATGGATTTGTTCGAGAACTGGAGCGAGCAGGACATAGACGAGATCGCACACGGCATCGCCAAGGTTGCCTGGCATTTTGCGCGGCGGCGCGCGGCGGCGCCGGTATGAACGGCGGGCCGGAAAGCGGCAGGCTACGTCCCATCCGGCACTTGCGCCGACGGAGCGGCCGGGGAGGTAATGGTGGAGGCCGGGCCTTCGGTGAGCAGGGCCGTTGCGTCCCTCAATTCTGATCGGTTACGTGAGTGACGGCTCCTCGCTCGATCCCCGGATCGCGGCGGAGTCCATCGTTCCGTGCCCGGCGGTTGCGCTGAGGGCGCTGCGGCCGGCGGCGCAGCAGGGGCCCGCTTTCGGGGGCCCGAGGCTGCATGTTCAGCGCCGGAAGTTCAGCACTCGCGCACGACCTGGAATCCCATGAGCCGGCCCATCTGCTCGACGGGGCGCACGTAGTCGCCCCAGACGACCACGCGGTGCAGGCCGCCCGAGAAGTTTTCCAGAAACTTGCGGGCGTCGGCCACGCGCGTGCGGAATTTGGTCCGGCAGCCGTGCGGAGCATCTATGTTGCCGATGACCTCGCCGACGGAGACGCCGAACTTGGTGGGAGTAAGGAACTTGCCGCAGGTGACGGTGTCGCCCAGAGGGACGAGAACCTGCATGGATACGCCCTTGTTGTCCTCCATGTGAGAACGAATGATGTAAGGGGCGGACGGGCCACCGAGGCCGTTCAAAGCCGTAGCCGAAACGCAGTGGGCGTGGATGATTTCGTTGCGGCTGGTGTCGAAAACGGGATCGGAGACGAAGCCGGGCTTGTTGGAGAAGGCGGTGAGCAGCAGTTGGGTCATGGTAGAGAGAAGATCGGCTTCGCAGACGCCATAGAAACCGGCGTCGTTGAGTTTGGCCCAGGCCACGCAAGGATAGGCGGGCAGATCGCCGCGGCGGAAGCCGCCCAGGCAATCCACGGTGATGGCGTTGGCCTGCTCGCGACGCAACACTTCCTGGACGCCGAGGTAGAAGCGGAAGGAGTCTTCGATTTCCTGGCGGGTGGGCTCGACCACGCGCAAGGCGCCGCGGATGAACTCGTCAGCAGCTTTGCGGGCCTCGGCGGCGCTGGCTTTCTCGAAAGCGTCCCGGAGGTCGCGGTAGCCGATGTAACGGATCGTAGTGCCGTAGTGTTTGCTGAAGCCCTCGGCCAGGGTGGGACGCTCGGGCGGCTTTTCGACCACGATCAGCACCTTGCTGTGCTTGAGGTGGTGGATGGCGTAAAAGATGCGCATGTAAGGGTCCAGATCGCCGAACTCACTGGTGGAGAGCAGATCGGCGCGCTTGCCGCTCTGCGCCCAGCGGGCGACGTCCACGTAGGACCAGCCGGAGTAAGGACGCGCGAAGAGCAGCACGGGGACCTGGATTTGTTCCAAGGCGCGGAGCATGCCGCTGGTGCCGGAGGTCAAGTCAATGATGAGGACGGCGTCCACGTCGCCCAGGCTTTTCACGCAAGCCTCGGCGTCGGCCGGCGTGCGCAGCAGTTGGGGCGGAGTGAAGCGGACGGCGCCGGGATGCTTGCGTTCCAGTTCGCCCATCTTTTCCTCGATTTCTGCCATGGCGCGGGGAACGTCGAGGTCGGGTCGAGGCCAAGTGGGCTGAGGAACCGCGAGATAGATCTTCTTGACCAGGGCCGGTTCGGACCACGGGCCGCGCTGCTGCGCCCAACCGAACCGGAGGGCGGCAGCGGAAAGTACACAGGCGAATTGACGTCGGGTGAGGCAGGCTGGCGTCGGCATACGCCCGGATTATACGGAGTCCGAAATCCAGAAATCAACTCTGAAATTCCGGTTCGGATGGACGGGAGGGCGGAGGCTGTGCTATATGGGATCTGTACCTCCCAAACCAAGGATGGTAGCCATGAAGACAACCAAGATCATGCAAGGTCCGAGCCGGCGGCAGTTCCTGGCCGCGTGCGCGGGTTGCCCGGCGCTGGCGATCTGCGCATCCCAGGGGCCTGGGGGCGCGCAAACCATCAAGGTCCCCGAGGAAAAGCCGCGGCTGCGGCTGGTGTTCACGCACATTCCTCCGGAGAAGCCCACCTGGCCGTATCAGGGTTACGACTACGAGGGACGCAAGAAAGAATTGACGGCGCGCCTGCGCCAGTCCTGCCCGAACGCGGAGTTTCTGCCGGCCACAGCACATAACGCCGACGAGGCACGCAAGTTGCTGGAAGGCGACAGTGAGGTGGACGGCTATCTCGTGTACATGGTCGGCATCTGGACCGGGGCCGGCATGGCGATCGCCTCGGCGGGCAAGCCGACGCTGTTCGTCAACGACCTGTACGCGGGCTGCGGGGAGTTTCTCACCGCCTACGCGCGGGCGCGGCGGCAGGGCCTGAAGGTGGCGGGGGTCACGTCCTCGCGCTGGGAGGACGTGGTGCAAGCGGTACGAGCTTTCGAGACTCTGAAGAAACTGAAGTCTTCGGTGATTCTCGACGTCACAGACCGGCCGCTGGGCCCAACCGCCAGAGCCATCACCGAGGTTTTCGGAACTGCGGTGGAGCGGGTAAGTTCGGAAGAAATCAACGCGGCCTACGAGAGAGCCGATCGGAGCGAGGGGCAGAAGTGGGCCAACGTTTGGATCAAGGCGGCGGCCAGAATCGTCGAGCCCACGCGGGAGGAAATCGGCAAGTCGGGCGCGATGTTCGTGGCCATGCGCGATCTGATGGCGCAGCGCAAGGCCCAGGCCATTACCGTGGACTGTTTGAATCTGTTTTACGGCGGCAAGCTGCCGGCCTATCCATGCCTGGGATTCTTCCAGTTGAACGACGACGGATGGGTAGGGGCTTGCGAGGCGGACTTACAGTCCACCATCACGATGCTGGTCATGAGTTACTTGACGGGCCGGCCAGGTTATATTTCGGATCCCGTGATTGACACGGCCAAGAAGCAGATCATCTATGCGCACTGCGTCGCGCCGAGCAAGGTGTACGGCCCGAACGGGCCGCGCAATCCCTACCACATCCGAAGCCACGCAGAAGACCGCAAAGGCGCGGCGGTGCGTTCGCTGCTACCCTTGGGCCAGCTCACCTCGACGCTGCTGTTCGCACCCGGGCGCCGGCAGGTGGTGTTTCATCAGGCACGCGCGGTGGCCAATGTCGAGGACGACAAGGCGTGCCGCACGAAGCTGGCGGCGGAAGTGCAGGACCCGTTCAAGCTGCTGGCCGAGTGGGATCGCTGGGGCTGGCATCGGGTGACGTTCTACGGCGAGCTGCGGCAGCCGGTGGAAACGATCGCTGGTTTGCTCGGGTTCGAGGTGATCGTCGAAGGCTGAGTCAGCGCGCAGCGCAGAAAGCCGTCAGTTGTTCGAGCTTGCGCCGGGCGGCGCCCGAATCAATCGAGGCCGCAGCCAGCGCAACGGCGTCGCGGAAGTGGCGAGCTTTACCTGCGGCTGCGAGGGCCGCGGCAGCGTTGGCCAGCACGATATCGCGGCGGGGGCCGCGAGCGCCGGCCAGGATTTCGCGGGCAATGCGCTCGTTGGTTTCTGCGTCGCCGCCGCGCAAGTCTTCGGCGCCGGCGGGCGGCAGTCCGAAATCATCCGGCGTAACCGTGTACTCGCGCACGGCGCCGGCGGCGATTTCCAGCACCAGGGTAGGGCCGGTGGTCGTGATTTCGTCCAGGCCGTCGGAGCCGTGCACGACGAAGCCGCGGTAAAGCCCGAGCTGGGCGAGGGCCTGGGCCATCAGGCGCGCCGCAGCGGCGCAGGGAGCTCCGACGATTTGCACGTTGGCGCCGGCGGGATTGGCCAAAGGGCCGAGAAGGTTGAACACGGTGCGCATTTTGAGCTCCAGGCGCGCGGGTTGGGCGTGGCGCATGGCCGGGTGCAGGGCGGGAGCGAACAGGAACCCGATGCCGACTTCGCGAATGGCGCGAGCCAGCTCGGCGGGATCGAGAGCGAGTTTGATGCCCAGGCGATCCATGAGGTCGGCGCTGCCGCAGGCGCTGGAGATGGAACGATTGCCGTGTTTGGCCACGCGGACGCCGGCGCCGGCGACCACGAAAGCGGCTACGGTGGAGATGTTGAAGGTGCCGGCGCCGTCGCCCCCGGTGCCGCACGTGTCGAGCAAAGGTTCGCTGCCCAGCTCGACGGGCACGCGCTGGGCCATCTGGCGCATGGCGCGGGCGAAGCCGACCAGCTCGGCCACGGTCTCGCCTTTCATGCGCAGGCCGACGAGGAACGCAGCGATCTGTGGGGTGGAGGCCTCACCACGCAAGATGGTCATCATGGCCTCGTGCGCCTGCTCTTCGGAGAGATTCTGGCCGGCGACAATCCGATGCAGATACTCGATGAGACTCATTTGTTATAGTTGGAATTCCGCAGGCAGCGGGTAAGTAACGGATATCGTAGCACAGGCGGGCAGTTATGAAGATTCATGAATACCAGGCAAAGGCGATCCTGGCGCAGCACGGCGTTCCCATACCGAGAGGAGAGGTGGCGTATACGGTGGAAGCGGCCGAGGCAGCGGCGCGCAAGATCGGCGGTCCGGTGGTCCTGAAGGCGCAGATCCACGCCGGTGGCCGCGGCAAGGGAGGCGGCGTCAAGGTGGCGAAGACGCCGGCCGAGGCGGCCGAAGTGGCGAAGGCGATGCTGGGGATGCGGCTGGTGACGCACCAGACGGGTCCCGAAGGGCGCCTCGTGCACCGGATTCTGGTGGAGGAGGTGTTGCCCATCGAGCGCGAGCTTTATCTGGGGATCGTGCTGGACCGGGCTGCGGGGATGCCGGTGTTGATGGCTTCGGCCGCCGGAGGAGTCGAGATCGAAGAGGTCGCCGCGCGCACCCCGGAGCTGATTTTGAAGGAACACATAGACATCGGCACGGGGCTGGCGCCGTTCCAGGCGCGCAAGCTGGCCTTCGGCATGGGTCTGCCGCAGCCGGTGATCGGCCCTGCGGGAGCGGCGATGACGGCGCTGGCCAAGGCGTACGTGGCGGTGGATGCCTCTTTGGCGGAGATCAATCCGTTCGTGGTCACCACCGACGGGAGAGTCTTCGCCCTGGACGCCAAGATCAACCTGGACGACAACGCGCTCTACCGGCACAAAGATCTGATGGAATTGCGCGATCTGGCCGAGGAAGATCCGCTGGAAGTCGAGGCCTCGCGGTTCGGCTTGAGCTACATCAAGCTGGACGGCAATGTGGGTTGCATGGTGAACGGCGCGGGCCTGGCCATGGCCACCATGGACATCATCAA